>Ga0187771_10000044_pt1 | contig 52685 bp, 43 predicted proteins | sample 0116_SJ02_MP15_1_FD_133139 | JGI IMG/M metagenome (GOLD analysis project Ga0187771, IMG submission 133139) | Tropical peat soil microbial communities from peatlands in Department of Meta, Colombia - 0116_SJ02_MP15_10_MG | ecosystem: Environmental > Terrestrial > Soil > Wetlands > Peat | place...
CCCGGGATGCCGAGTCCGCCGATCTTCAGGAAGGTCAACCCCGCCGACCAGCCGGTCCTCTACCTCTCGGCCAGCTCGAGCACGATGCCGATGTCGTCGGTGGACGAGTACGCCGAGACTTTCCTCGGCCAGCGCATCTCGATGGTGAGCGGAGTCGCGCAGGTCCAGGTCTATGGATCGCAAAAGTATGCGGTGAGGATCCAGCTCGATCCGAAGGCGCTGGCTTCGCGCGGGCTTGGCATCGACGAGGTCGCGCAGGCGGTCGCAAGCGCCAACGTGGACGAGCCGACCGGAACGCTGTGGGGCAAGAACCAGGCCTACACGGTCGACACGCGCGGACAGCTCACCAGTGCCGCCGCCTATCGGCCCCTGGTCGTCGCCTACCGCAACGGCGCGCCGGTGCGCCTGGGCGAAATCGGCCGCGTGCTCGACAGCACCCAGGATGACAAGGTCGCAAGCTGGTCGAACGGAGAGCCCTCGGTCGTGCTCGCGGTCCAGCGCCAGCCGGGCACCAACACGGTCGAAGTCGTGAACAACGTGCTCAAGCTTCTGCCGACCTTCCGCGCGGAGGTGCCCGCCGGACTCCACATCGACATCCTCGGCGACCGCTCGGAGACGATTCGCGAGTCGGTCAACGACGTTCAGTTCACGCTCGTGCTCACCGTGTGCCTGGTGGTGATGGTGATCTTCCTGTTCCTGCGCAATCTCTCGGCCACCGTCATCCCGAGCCTCGCGCTGCCGATGTCGATCATCGGCACGTTCGGCGTGATGTGGGCGCTCAACTACTCGCTCGACAATCTTTCGCTGATGGCGATCACGCTGGCGGTCGGGTTCGTGGTGGACGATGCGATCGTGATGCTCGAAAACATCGTGCGGCACATGGAGATGGGCCAGGACGTGCTCAGCGCCGCGCTCGAAGGGGCCAGGGAAATCGGCTTCACGATCGTTTCGATGACGATCTCGCTGGCCGCGGTGTTCATCCCGGTGCTCTTCATGGGCGGGATTCTCGGGCGGCTGCTGCACGAGTTCGCGGTGACGATTGGCGCTGCGATCCTCGTCTCCGGCTTCATCTCACTTACGCTCACGCCGATGCTGTGCTCGCGATTCCTCAAGCCGCCCGAAAGCGAACGTCACGGACGCCTGTACGCCTCGACCGAACGCTTTTTCGATGGGATGCGCAGCGGCTACCGGCGCAGCCTCGCGTGGGTGATGAGCCATCGGCTCGGCGCGATGGTCTTTTCGGGCGTGATGCTGCTCGCGACGGTCTACATGTTCAAGGTCGTCCCCAAGGGCTTCATCCCCGAGGAGGATACCGACACTATCATCGCGTTCAGCCTGGCCGCGCAGGGGATCTCGTTCGATGCGATGAAGGAACATCAGCTCGCCCTGGTCCATCTGCTCCAGAACGACCCGAACATCCGGCGATTCTTCTCCAACGCCGGCGCGGGCGGCCCCGGCGGCGGGACCAACTCCGGCATCTTCTACGTTCACCTGAAACCGCGCTCGCAGCGCAAGCTCGGCGTCAAGGAAATAATCGAGCGCTGGCGTCCGATCGCGAACAGCATCCCCGGTCTCCAGGTCTTCTTTATGAACCCGCCGCCGATTCGAGTCGGCGCGCAGTTCACGCGCAGCATGTACCAGCTCACGCTTCAGAGCACGGAGACCAGGACGCTGTACAAGTACGCTCCGATCCTGGAAGCGAGGATGCGCGGGTTGCCTGATATCAAAGGCGTCAACAGCGACCTGCAAGTCCAAAATCCGCAGGTCTCGATCGATATCGACCGCGACAAGGCGCGCACGCTCGGCGTCAGCGCGCAGGCGATCGAGGACGCGCTCTACGACGCTTACGGCGCGCGGCAGATCTCGACGATCTACGCGCCCACCAACGAGTACTGGGTGATCATGGAGGTCGAGCCGCAGTACCAGATGGATCCCGGCACGCTCGCGCTCCTGTACGTGCGATCGCAAACGGGCGACCTGGTCCCGCTGGATACGCTCGTGAAATTCACCCGCACGCTCGGCCCGCTCCAGATCAATCACTTCGGCCAACTGCCGTCATCCACGATTTCCTTCGACGTGGCGCCCGGCGCGTCGCTCGGCAAGGCGCTCGATGAAGTAAAGAAGCTCGCGGCCAACACCCTGCCCGACTCGATCACCGCAAGCTTCCAGGGCACCGCGCAGGCGTTTCAGGCCTCGATGGGGAATCTCGGCGTGCTGCTCGTCATGACGATCCTGGTCATCTACCTCGTCCTCGGAATCCTGTACGAAAGCTTCATCCATCCGGTGACGATTCTGTCGGGTCTTCCGTCGGCCGGGTTCGGCGCGCTGGTCACGCTGTGGGCGCTTGGATTCGAACTGGACCTGTTCGCGTTCGTGGGCGTGATAATGCTGGTCGGACTGGTGAAAAAGAATGCGATCATGATGATCGACTTCGCGCTCGACGCGCAGCGCAATGAGGGCAAGACCCCCGCCGAGGCGATCTTCGAGGGCGCGATCATCCGGTTCAGGCCGATCATGATGACCACCGCGGCGGCGCTGATGGGCACGCTTCCGATCGCGCTGGGATTCGGCGCGGGGGCGGAATCGCGCCGGCCATTGGGCGTCGCGGTCGTGGGTGGCTTGTTCTTCTCCCAGTTCCTGACCCTCTACATCACGCCCGTCGTCTACACGTACATGGAGGCGTTCCTCGAGTGGCTCAACGCGATGCGCGAGCGGCGCACGCGCACGCCGGCCGAGGCGCCCGCTCCCGCACCAGCGCTCGATGCCGGCGCCGCGCAGCCGGACAATCGCCGGCTCGCGTCCTGACCGCGCGCCCGAAAACGTAAATCGCACGCTCCTGCGGCGTCGATGCTCTCAACAAAGCGCGGAAACGATTTCCTCCTTCCTTGATCTTCCTTCCGTGTGCGAGAAATAAGGCTGAGCAAGGAGGTTCGCGATGCCGGTATTCGAACGCGACGGAGTCTCGATCAATTACCAGGAATTCGGTTCGGGCTATCCGATTCTGCTATTCGCGCCGGGCGGGATGCGCTCGAGCATCCGGTTCTGGGAGAACAGTCCGTTCGACCCGACCCGCGAACTAAAATCGGACTTTCGCGTCATCGCGATGGACCAGCGCAACGCGGGCCGCTCGCGCGCTCCGCTGAGTGCGTCGGACGGATGGCACAGCTATACGGGCGACCATCTCGCGCTGCTCGATCATCTCGGAATCCGAAGCTGCCACCTGATGGGCGGATGCATCGGATCGTCGTACTGCATGCGGGTAATCGAAAAAGCTCGCGGGCGGGTGAGCGCCGCGGTGCTGCAAAATCCGATCGGACTGTCGCCGCGCAACCGGGAGCTGTTCTACGCGATGTTCGACGGTTGGGCCGCCGATCTGAAGGCGTCGCACCCGGAGATCGATGACGCGGGACTGCACGCTTTCCGGGATCGCATGTATGGCGGCGATTTTGTTTTCAACGTATCGCGCGACTTCGTGCGCTCAATCGCAACGCCGCTGATGATTCTCATGGGCAGCGATGACTACCATCCGACGCCCATTTCCGAGGAAATCGCGGCGCTCGCGCCGAACGCGCAACTGCTCCGCGATTGGAAGACCCCGGAGCTGATTGCGCAGACGGTCAAGCGCGTGCGCGAGTTTCTCGCCTCGCACACGCCCAAATCGTAGCTTTGTGCGCGAGCGCGGCGGCGCTCAGGCTGCTACAGGATCAGTCCGACCACGTCCGCAACGATTCGGAACGGGAGCAGGACGATAGTCGCGACTGCATGGGCGGTCGCGCCCAGGACGCTGTCGGGTTCGCTGGATTCAGCGGGTGCAGGCGTGGGCGCAGCCTGCGGCTGGCTCTGCGCAGTGGTGGAGTCGGGCGGTGGCGTCTGATTCTGGCTCGAGCACCCGGCTAGTATGGGAATCGCGGATGCCAGCATCAAAACCGGTATCCACTTCATCTCCAACTTCATGCAAGTAAGTCCTAGTCTCGCCTGCGCGTTTCATCAACCCACTAGCTGATCTCGCCCAGGCCGACGGGCTATCGCGGCAATCGTGCGCCTGTCGCCGTTGATTGCGCCGGACCGGCCGTCTAAGCTGCCTCTTACATGCGCGCCCTTGTCGCCGTTTCACCCGTTGCAGAACATTTCCCGCGCAGCGTGACATCGTGATATCCGCCCGAGCCGTCCCGGCAGACCTGAACTTCTCAGTCGCAATCTGCACTCTCAATCGGCGAGCGTACCTTGAGAGAGCGGTCAGCGCAGTACTGAATCAACTTCGCGACTTCCCCAACGGCCGCCTCATCGTCATCGACAACGGCTCCACTGACTCCACTCCTGAGTACCTGGCTTCCGTCAAGGCGGCGAATCGCCAATTCGACGCGGCCGCGGAACCGCGGCAGGGATTGTATTACGCGCGCGCCAGAGCGATCGGCAACGCCGCAGGAGAGTTCCTCATCTTCCTTGATGACGACGCAGTACCCAAACCCGGATGGCTCAATGGGATACTCGAGACACTGCTTTCCGCGCCGGATGTCGGTGTCGTCGGATGCTCGATCGAACCCATCTGGGAGGGTGAGCGGCCCGAATGGCTATCTGACCGGCTGGCGCGTGAGATTCCCATTTACCAGGTAGAGTCTCCCGACTCGCCGGGGCGATTTCCGAGCTTCCCGGCTGGGATATCACTGGGGATCCGAGTGAACGAGTGCGCGCGATTATACATCGGCCCGGAGCGGCGCACCGAATATCCGCTCGGCCGCAAAGGAACCCCCGCCGATGGCCGCGCGTATCAGATGGTGGGTGGCGAAGATAATGACCTCTGCGAGATATATGCGCGCAATGGGTACCGCGTTCTGTTCACCAACCGCGCGTGCGTCGGCCATGCCGTTTCGCCCGAGCGGCTTAAACCCGAATGGTACCTGCGCAAGTACAGAAGCGAGGGCCACCTGCGCATCCGCCTGTCGCGCCTGACGGGACGTCCGCCGGTCAATAATGACTCGATCAAGATGCTCGCCGGGCTGCCGGTGTTCGCGCTGCTCCGCCCCGTGCACCGGTTATTCCGCCCCGCATCGGCGCTGCTGTTCGAGGCTTACTACGCGAAATGTCTGGGCGCCTGGAAGGAACTTCTCGCGGGAGAGCGCCCCGGGGCGCTCCCTTACGATGCCCGGTCCTTGAAAGGCCGCGCGCCAGGCCCCGCGGCGTCATCCGGGGATCGCGGAGAGGCGACTACATAATAGCCATTCGCCAGTTCATCCGCTCCGGGCAGGTGAAGCATTAGCAAGTCGAGGATCAGCAGCGGCGCGAGAAGCCAGCCGAGTATATAGGCTAGAACCGCCCGCACACTGCCTATTCCAAACGACAGAAGAAGCGCTATCCATTCCTTGAGCAGCCAGAACATCGTAAAAGCGGGCCCCATGTGGAGGCCGATCGCGTGAACCTGCAGGCCGCCGCGCGCAGCCATCGCCTCGATACCGGCCCGGGTCCATCGCGAATAGTCAGACGGCTCGCCATGCACCGGTTGCAGGAACGGAATCTCGAGATAAAAGACGCCCGCCTGCTTGAGCGCGCGGCCTGCCGCTCGAAGGAAGGCTTCGGGATCCGGAACATGCTCGATTACATAGTCGCAGAAGATCGCATCGAAGGTGCCATCTCGAAATGGCAGCCGATACCCGTCGCCCACGACGTCCGGGCCCGTAACCGGCGTGATATCCAGATTGATCATTCCCGGCTGGCGCCGTCCGCCGCTTCCCAGGTAGAGCACCCGCCAATTATTCGCACGCGCCTGCTCGAGTAGTGTGAATCGCTGCCTCTGATTCCGGATACCCATGAAAGGCCCGTATTTGATAGTGCGGACCATGGCATAGAGCCCGCGATGGCGCCGCGCGAAATCGCGCGCGCGTCCGTAAAGGCTCGGCGCGGTTTTGCGATCCATCTCGGCACTATGCCCTGGAGGCTTAAGCATTTTGTTCCCGATCAACGGGAGCGCGCGGCCGAGTCCGGACTCGATGCGGCAAGCGCGCGGAGAAGGGAGGCATGCACCGCGGGCGCGGCGATCCGATCGATGCAGATGGGACTTGGATAGATGCAGTCGTCCATACACGGGCGGCACGGCATCGGATCGACCTTGACCAGCTCGTGCCGCCCGCCGCGGGGAAAGAAAATCTCGGGAGATCCCGCGCCAAAGATCGCGACCACGCGAGCACCGCACGCGGCGCCGATGTGCATGATCCCGCTATCGCAGCAGAGCAGCACCTGGGAAATCGAGAGCAGCCCTTTTAACTCGCCGAGCCCGCTCTTCCAGACCATCGAGGGAATTGAATCGGGAATCGAGACTCGGGGACCGGCAGGGGCAGCGCCATCATCGATCACGACCACGAACTTCACGAGCTTGCGCGCCGCATCGAGCAGTTCTGCGTATCCATCCGGGCGCCATTCGCGCACCGGACTTCCCGCGCCGTTGTGAATCGCGACGATTGGCCCGCCCTCGTAACCGGCGGCTCGGAGCTTTTGGATTGCGCTCTCCCGCAATCGCTCGCCGACTTGAAGCCGCGGCCGCGGGCACCCCTCGCGGCCCGTCAGCGCCTTCAACGCCATCGTGTTGTACTCGGCGCGATAGCGGAAATAGTAATCCTCAGGCGTCATCGGGAGCGGGTCGGTAATCCATCCCGCGCCCCCGCACGCCAGGGTTCCGGCGCTCCGCCCGGCACTGAGTAATCGAAGCTGTACCGTCTCGCGCGGATCGAGCCGGACCCCGATGAGCAGGTCGAATCGGATGTTCCGGATCGCGCTCAGCTCGGCGCGGAAGCGGCGCCACGGTTGAGTCCAGATCCGGTATTTTCCCCGATATGCAGTCCACGGAGGGACGAGTTGATGGGTTCGCCCCAGCCATTTCTCATCGGCGAACAACTCGGCGAGCCAGGGCTTTCCGATCGGTTCGATCGACGCGCCGGAAAAACTTTGCGCGAGGCCCTCAAGCAGCGGCAACGCCAGGACCGCATCGCCGATTCCCCACTGGAGAAGAACTCCGATCCGCCGAAGGCTCCCCTCGCTCGCGGCGCGGCGCGGGGTAATCCGGGAAAGAAGGTTAAGCAGGCGTTTGGACCGATCGAGCTTGCGAAGCCTCGCCGGTATCGCGCCCGGATACGTCGCGCGCTGCTGCGGGGTCACTGTGGACATAGCGTCCGCACTCGCCGTGGAAGCCGTCCCCGTCACTCGGACCGGATGAAGACCTGCGCCGGAATCTGACTCGCCGGCGCGGGGACGGCAACGGATGGAGCGCCGAAATGGGGGCGCTGGTACCACTCGCGTGCGGCGATCGCCGGGGAGGTGTCCGCAAGGCGTTGCGCCACCGCGAGCATTATCCAGAACGAGGCGTTGTTCATCGGGCGCTCGAAAAACAGCACGAACGCCGCAAACCCCGCCATCGCCACCAGGACATTTACTGCCGCCAGATCATCGGGCAGACGTCCGCGGCGCGCGGCGCGCGCGATGCTCAAAATCCCGCTAATCCAGCAGAAAACGATCAGGCCCAAACCAATGAGACCCATCCGCGCGAGCAGGAACAGGTACGTGTTGTGCGGCATCCCAACATTGAACTGGCCCTCCCTCTCCCAGCCGCGGACCAGAGCACTATTCACAATATCAGCGCCGAATCCGATCCCGAACACAGGATGGTTTAGCCAGACTCCGACGGTGTCCTTCCAGCGCGCGATGCGAAAAGCCCCGTTTGGATCGGCAGCGCCGCCAGTGGCGCTCGCGACCGCGAGGTTGAAATTGAGCAAAGGCTGCACTCCGGGAAGATCGGGCGGCAGAATGGGCGCAAGCGCGATCGCGCCTGCCAGCACGCCGGCGAACAGCAGGAAGGCGAGCCTGTATCGATGTGCGACCAGAATAAAGGTCACAAGCCCGGCGAGCGCGAAGCCGAAAAGCGCCGATCTCGATCCGGATTGCACCAGCGCGAGAAAACAAAGTGTCGCGCAAGCCGCGTGAAAAGCGCGCCGGCGCCGCTCGAGCAACAAATAGGCGCTCAACCCCGCCAGCGACATCGCGGCCACCCCGGCCGTGTCGTCACTGCCCAGAAAACCCACGATTTGTCCGAATACCGTGCGCCCTCCGACGGCGATCCCCAGGTTCACCCCGGTTAAACTCTGGGTAAGAGCCAGGATAGCAAGTATCACTCCCGAATAGACAAAGTATCGCGTTGCCCGGACCGCGAGGGCGCGGCTGGAGATCGTCCAATAGGCAAGCGGAAAGAAGACTGCGTATCCGAAAATCGCAAGGTCGCGAAACGCAAACATCCTATAGTCCTGAAACGCAACGATGAAATACATCACCGCTACGGCCGCAAGAATCCAGACGGCCCGTCCGCGCGCCTGCGCACCCGACCCCGAGGAAACCCAGAACAGAATCTTAACCGGCCGCTTTACCAGCGAGACCGCCAGCAGCGCGAACAGTACCATGTCGGTCAGAAATATCGGCACCGGGCCGGCCTGGATACCCACCTTTGCGGCCGAGAGCTCGAAGATTCGCGTGACGACGATGTATGCGATGACGATCAGGAAATCGATGCGCAGCGGACGCAATGACAACAGGTCGCGCAGACGCTCACCCGCCACGGATGCGGGGCGGCGAAGCGCGCGCGGACGCAGGCCCGCGCTGTGCGGCCAGGCCGGTGCGAACTCCACGGACGGGAGGCCGGCGTTCATCAACCCGCCCGGCACGCTCTGGGGCCCCGCGATGTAATCGTAGCGTGGCATCGGCTCAGCAAGCGCCCTTCGCGCTGATCACGGTGAAAAAGGTCCGGGCCAGGATGTAGAGATCGAGCCACACCGACCAGTTGCGGATGTAATAAGAGTCGTGGCTTTGATGTTCGTCGAGGCCGCCATCGTTGCGCACGGTGACCTGCCAGAGTCCGGTAACGCCGGGGCGCACGGAACGCCTGAGTTCCATGAACTCGCGCGAGAATATCTTGAGATGGTAATCGGGCAGCGGGCGCGGGCCGACAAGGCTCAGGGTGCCGTTGACGACCCCGAGGAACTGCGGAAGCTCATCAATGCTGAAGCGGCGAAGGAACGCGCCGACACCGCGTACCACCCGGGGATCCCTAGTGAGTTTATATTTCGATTCCCACTCGCGGCGCAGCTCGGGACTCTTAGCAAGGTGCTCCTCGAGGCGTTCCTCGGCATCGGCGTACATCGTGCGCAGCTTCCACAGCACGATCACGCGTCCGTCGAGACCCTCGCGCTCCTGGCGGAAGAACATCGGGCCGCGGCTTAGAAGCTTGACCGCCAGCCCCGAGACCACAATCAACGGCGCCGAGAGAGCGAGAAAGATCGAACCAAGAACGATATCCATCAACCTTTTGACGAAGCGGTTCCCGGGACGGAGAAGTTCGTTGGAGAACTCGATGCCGAGCATCGTGCCAAGGTTGCGGACCTGTACGTGCTCGACGGGAAGTCCCTCCTCGCCGCGAAGAATGACTACATGGCGGAACTGGCGCTGGAGCCATCCGATTCGCATCGGCCGCTCGCGCGACGCCTTCCCGGCGCCCGGGGCGCGCCACCGATCCCATACCAGCGCGGTGCTGATGCCGGCCTCGCTGACCGCGCGCGAAAGTTCCGGACCGCCGATCACCTCAACGCCGTCGATCCGGTCGCCGATCGCGGCGGGCTCCGAGCACAGCGCGCCGACTGCGCGGTAGCCGAGCGATCGCGCGCCGCTGATCAGGCCGAGCGTGAGTTCGATCTGATGGCGGTCGCCGATCACGACGACCGGCTCGCCCCACCACGGGAAGCGGCGCGCGACCGACAGGACCAGAAACCGCATCAGCGGCAGCATCCCGATGCTCAACAGCCATCCAAGAGCGAACGCGAGACGCGAATAGGCAGGCGGGATCTTCAGCGCAAAGCTCGCGCTTGCGAGGATCACGAAGCCGAGGCTGGTCCCCGACACAAGGCGCCGGATGATCTCCGCGGGACCCAGGCCAAAACCGGGATAGAGCGAGGAGGCGGCGAAGATGAGAGGGAACAGGCCCAGCAGCGGAGCCAGATGGGCATACAGTACAAGCGGCTGTCCAAGTTCCGCGCGCGGCCACACCAGGTAGGCGGCGAACCCCGCTACCGCAAGCGCGGCGACGTCGGAAAGAACCATCAATCCTGCCTGCCACAGCGACGAGAACCGCCGGGGCCTCGGCAGCACCGCCCGCGCCTGCGGATGACGGCGCGGCGCGATTAGCGCATTGTCTTTTACCCGAACGCTCGCCTGATTCATTTTGGGGGGAGGGGTCATATCAAGCACCAGATGGTTGCCGCCTGCGGCGGCGGATCAATTCGAACCCACGACGTTGCGCCGCAGCATCTCCCGCACCACCAGCCCGATGAACAATGGATTATTCACCAGATAGCGAGGCCCGAGCCGGCGCGGCTCGCTCGCGAATCTGAATAGCCATTCGAGGCCCGCACGCATCATCCAGCGCGGCGCCTGCCGCTTGACGCCGGCATTGAAGTCGAATGCCGCGCCCGCGCCGACCAGAACCGGCGCGCGCACACGTCCGATGTGCTCGGCCATCCAACGTTCCTGCCTCGGCGTGCTGATTCCGACCCATACGATGTCCGGTTCCGCCGAATTGATGCGTTCGACTATTTCCGCATCCTCGGCCTCCGTCAGCGGATGGAATGGCGGGGAGTACGTACCCGCCACCTTAAGGCCCGGGAACCTCGCCGCCAGGCGCTGCGCGAGCAGATCCGCGACGCCTTGCGCGCCGCCATAGAAGAAGTGGCGATAGCGCGGGCCGACCGATCGTTCGCACACCGCCAGCATCAGATCGGGTCCGTAAACCCGATCGACGCCGGGGAATCCCATCATCCGCGCAAGCCATACCAGCGGCATTCCGTCCGGCGTGACGAGACCGGCCCGGTTGTGAATCGCGCGCAGATGCTCGTCGCGATGGCTCTCAACGAGCCCGTGCACGCCGGTTACGCACACGTAGTTCGGGTCGCCGCGCGCGATCCAGCCGTCGATTGTGTCGAGCGCCGAGGCCATGTTGATCGCGCTCACGCCGACGCCAAGAATATTGACCCTTGCGGCAGGCATCTTACGCCTGGGCAACCTCCCGGGTCGTTGCGGCCCGCGCCGCCAGCCGAACCGCAATGTAAGGAATCGCGCGGATCGGATTCCGGCAGATGGCGGAGAGGCACCTGGTAATCGCAGACTTGTAGTCGCCGCGCCGGTACGCCGCGCCCGCGCACCAGAGCAGAGCGGCGAACAGAAAGCCGCCCGCGGCCTGGGAGCCGTAACGCGCCGCCAGTGCCCGATCCAACGCGCGCGCGCCATCGATATACCAGGTTTCGCGTCCGGCACTGGGTCCGAACTCGCGGTCGGCCAGCACCTCGGGCACGAACGCGAAGGGTCCGCACTCGCGGGCGCGTATCAACATGTATATATCTTCGCTCGCCGTCAACTGCTCATTGAACCCGCCGATTCGCTCGAACGCCTCGCGCCTGATCACCACCGTGCTGGGCAGGATTGGATTTTCGTGCCCGCGAGGCGTTCGCAATTCTTCGAAGGACGGCGGTGAGTATCCCTTGTAGTAATACGAACTTCGTTGCACGCGCCCATCGAGGCCAATCTCGCGCGCGTCATGATAGGCAAGTACGCATTCGGGCCGTTCGCCGAGGGCAGAGACCACTCGCGCGAGCTTTTCAGGCATCCACTCGTCATCGGCATCGAGAAACGCCAGATACTCACCGCGGGCGATTCGTGCCCCGGCGTTGCGCGCCGCAGATAGTCCCTGGTGCTGCGGGCGGATTGCGACGATCCGATCTCCGTAACCGCGGAGGATGTCGGCGCTGCCGTCAGTCGAGCCGTCATTGATGACGATTACTTCGAATCCGCGCTCGAAGCGCTGGCCGAGCGCGCTGTCGATGGCGCGCGCCAGCGTACGTTCTCCGTTGCGAACCGGGATGATTACTGAGACTTCAGGATGCAAAGCTGTATCGTGCTCGGACTGAAACAGACCGCTCACTGGATCGATCGCTGTTCCTGGACGGTGGAAGCCGGAACGATTTCCCGGTGGGCCGCGCCGTGGATCAGGCTCGCGACTGCGGAGACGAGCTTGCGCGGAAACAGCGCCACGGCCAGAAATGCGTATGTTTTCGGCGCGAAGGGGTCCAGCCGCAACGCGGCGAGATACCGGCGAATCGCGGTCCTGCGATCGCCGCGGCGGTAGGCCGACCACGCGCTCCAGCGCAGGATCTCGAACTGGAAGTCGCCGCGAAAGCGTGAGCCGTACCGCTCCCGCATCGCCCGGTTCAACGCTCCCGCGCCCGCGATATACCACTCCTCACGCGGCGCACTCAGTCCGAACTCGCGGCGGGCGAGCACCTCGGGTACAAAGGCGAACGGACCGTACTCGCGCGCGCGTATCCAGGTGTAGGTATCCTCGCAGGCCGCCATCTCCTCGTTGAATCCGCCGCATCGGTCGAATACCGATCGCCTGATTACTATCGTGCAGGTCAGGAGCGGATTCACGTGCCCCCTGGGAGTGAGCATTTCCTCGAAAGACGGCGGTGAGTATCTTTGCGGGTAGCACGAGCCGCGCTGTATACGGCCGGCACCGTCGACCTCAGCCGCGTCATGGTAGGCAAGTACGCACTCGGGCGCCTCCTCGAGCAGGGGCACGGTGCGCCCCAGCTTCTCGGGCGTCCACTCGTCGTCGGCGTCGAGGAACGCCAGATAATCGCCGCGCGCGATTCGCGCACCGGCGTTGCGCGCCGCAGATACTCCTTTGTGCTCCCCACGGATTGCGATGATCCGATCTCCGAAGCGGCGCAACACTTCCGCGGTGCCGTCGGTAGAGCCGTCATCGATCACGATCACTTCGAACTCCGGGCCGAAGCGCTGGCCGAGCGCGCTGTCGATCGCGCGCCCTATCGTTCGCTCGCCGTTGTGCACGGGGATGATTATCGAGACCTTCGGCTGCACGGCGTCACCCTTTGCTGATTTCCCGATCGAAACCTCCGGCGCGCTGCACCGGCGGGCGCTTGTCGATCGATCCAGTGAGGCGCTTCCAGATTCGGTACGGCTTGAAAGCCGCACGCAGGGGATTTCGGCCCAAGCGGAGCCGCGCGAAGTACTCAGTTCGTGAATCGTCGCGATTCACTATTGTTCTTCGCAGCAGAAACGGGTCGGTGGCGTGGTTGTTGGTCCCCTCCTCGCAGCTCACGGCCGCGCCGTATGCCTGCGCAACGATCTCGCGGGCGGCATCGGAGAATCGGCCGTACGGATATGCAAACGATACCGCTGGCGCGCCGGCGATTCTTCGCAGATCATCGGCGCTGCCCGCAATCTCGTCCTCCAACGCGGCGGCATCCAAGGTAGTCAGATCGCGATGCGTGCGCGTATGGGAGCCAAACTCAATTCCCTGCCCCGCCCACCCGCGGACCTGCTCCGCGGTCATCAGCCGCATTGTCGGGTAGCCCTCCGCCTCATCCCACGTGTTGGTGCGGCCAAGCCGTCCAGTCACGACGTAAGCCGCCGCCTTCAAGCCGAGGCGGCGAAGAACCGGGAAGGCGTATTCGACGATGTCTGCGTATCCATCGTCGAAGGTCAGCAGGACCGCCTTGCCCGGAAGCGCCCTGCTTTCGCGGCGCGCCGCAACCCACTCCGAGGGCAGGATCGTCTGGTACCCGCGCGCGACCAGCCAGCGCATCTGGCGCTCGAACTGCTCAGGCGCAATGGTGAGGTTAAACGAATCCTCGGCTGGCAGAGGACCGACATTGTGGTAGAGCAATATAGGTAACTGCCGAGGCCAAACCCGGTGCGCATTATCCTTCAGGGCCTCGCCCGCACCCGATACCTGCCGAGCCGCCGCGCGCTTCAGCGAGCGAATGCTTTCGGCCCCTGGTATTCCCAAAGCCCGGGCCACAAGACGATATTTTCGTGACTGCCCGTCCGCAACTGATGGCGTAAGCCGCTCTGCCTCCCGCAATAGCCTATGAAACCAGGCAACATCCGTATCGAAATACTTGCGCGCGATTCTGAAATAAGAGCGAGCGATGGCGCGCTTGTACTCCTCGGTCAGACGGCCGGCTTCGAGCAAATTGGTTCGGGCTTCATCCAAAATGCGAATCACATTTTCGTCAGTCGCGCGCGCGTCCCGCGTTGACACCGTCGGAACCGCAGGGCGTCTGTACACGCTCTTACATCCGGGGGCGTATCGGAAAGTGGAGCCGGCGAGAGCGAGCCTGAGGTAGAAATCGTTGTCCTGCGCCGAGGTCAAGTTTTCGTTCCACCCGCCGGCTCTCTCGACGGCAGATCGGGAAACCAGGAGCGCACAGGGCGGCGGAGCCCATCCGCCCAACATCATTTCAAGCATGTCAGCCTGCGAACCCGAGATGTCCAACGGGCCCCAGGTGCGAGTGCCGTCGGCGCTTTCCAGAAGATTTTGATAGTCTTCATAAACGACATCCGCGCGGCTGCCGGTGACAACCCGCATCTGCCGTTCAATCTTGCCCGGCAATAAATAGTCATCCGCGTCGAGAAACTGGATATACTCACCGGCCGATAAAGCGAATCCGCGATTGCGCGCGCGGCTGCCACCCTGGTTCGGACCGGTTTCCCAGCGAATTCTGCCGCCGAACGATTTAATCACTTCAAGGCTTCGATCCACCGAACCGTCATCGATAACTATTACTTCAATCGGAGAGTAGGTCTGGTCGAGCGCGGATCGAATCGCCTCGCCAATCCAGGGCCCGGCGTTGTAGCACGGAATAATAACTGAAACCAACGGCGGAATCGGACCACTCACTATCGGGAATTTGGCAACAGGTTCCCGTCCATGATTCCCGGCGCGCCCGGACCCGTTCTTCACGGAGCGCCGCCGCGCAACACTCGGAACGCCTTGCGCGTGAAAAGGACCGGATGATCGAGAAGCCGTTCCATTCTGGTTGTCGGGTACGCGGGGTCATTGCCTACCCCATCCCGGTACAACCTCCCGCCGACCAGGTTGAGGATGGATTCCACCGGCCTTGCCAATTGCGCGCGGTCGTCAGTCCGCCGGTAGCGATCCAGTCCGTCGAGGAGTTCGTGGGCCAATCTATGGTTGTAAGCCCGCAGCTTCCGGTAAACCCACTTGAATTCAATGCCTGACCATTGGTTATGGTATCCGAGCAGAAGGCGCGCGGTCAGCGTCGCAGTGTGTTGCGCGATGAACCATGCTTCCGCAGCGTCCTTCGTATCGACAAAGTCATCGAGGGCCTGGGTAATTTCGCGGCGATAGCCCGCGATCTGCTGTTCGGTCAGCGCAAGCGGCCCTTCCTCCAGAATTGCGTTGGCTCTCTGCTTGAACTCCGCGGTAACGCCCTGGTCGTCCTTCAGTGCCAGACCTTCAGCACAGGCGGTGAGGAAAAATTCATCGGGGTCGCGATGACGCCAGAGCTGATTCTTGCCGAACAGGCGTTTCCTGCAAAAGCTGAGCGAACGCGCCATCACATCGAAACACCAGTCGCCCTCCTCAAAATGCTGGTGATAGGGCGTTACCCTCTTGCTCTCGATGATGAGGATGTCCATGTCGGAGCTGGCGGTGGGTTCTCCTCGCGCGACGCTGCCGAACAGCAACGCCGCGACGCATCCCGGAAACCTCCTGTCCACGAACGCCCGCGCCGCCCGCGTTACATCTTCGACACGAGTTTGCACAGAAGCGCGCTTTGACGAATTGTTAAGCATGCCGCTCAATCGATGCGCGACATCCGTTCACGCCGCCTCCGAGAAAGGAGCCAACCTCAGAGCGCCGATCACGAACTTGCGTTCCTCCATGGAAAACACGCGGAACCAGCAGTGCGCTGCAAACGCCAGCAGCACCCCGGCGACGTAAACCGCGCTCGCGATTATGGTCATCGGCAGCGCCGCGAGCGCGAGCGCAACCAGCGCCGCCGCCATCAGCCATCCGTAATGACGGATGACAGGCGAAATCGTGGGGATTACCCACGACAGAGCCGCCAAAAGGAACACGCCGCTTGCGCCCAGTCCCAGGCTTCGCGCCATCGCAGCGCCCTCGGCGCCGTAGGCGGAAGTCAGCCACCACAGGAGCGCGAGGCTGGGCAGTAAACTAGCCGCTAGGTACTTCGCGTTGAGGTCCGGGCGATGCGCGGCCAGGAGCATCGATGCAGGCATCTCGGCCAGGCAGGACACGAAGGCGCCCAGCGCAAGCCAGCGCAGGATCGGCGCACCTTGCGCACCGATTGCGGCGCCGAGCCACAGCGACATCAGCGGCTTGGCGAACGCGACCACGACCAGCGACATCGGGAAAACCGCCAACAAAACGAATTTCTCGGTCGGCTCGAACAGGCGCTCGGTCTTTTCGCGATCCTCGGCGAGACCCTGGGAGAATGCCGGCATCATCACACCTGACACGAGGCTCGGGACCATTCGGATCTTCCTCACCACGCTGAGCGCCGGGGCGTAGAACGCGAGCGCCTCGGCCGAAACCAGCGCGCCGATGAAAAACCGATCGCAGGTCGCGATCAAGGAACTGCCCACCTGGTTGAGCGCAACCCATCCGCCGAAACTGAACAGCTCGCGCAGCGCCGCCCACCGAAACCGGGGCCGGCCGCGCAGGCCGGGAACGACCCGCAGGTTCAGCACCAGGTACACAACCCATCGCGCGGCGTGACCCGCCATCATCACCGCGACCAGGGGCACCAGGCTGCGCGAGAACGGCAGCACCACGAGCATCGGCAGATAGGCGAGCCACTCGCCGACGCCGCGCAGCGTCGCAATCATATCGAAGCGCTGGAAAGCGGCGAGCGTCGCATGCAGTTCCTGCACGCTTACGAACAGCGGCAGCGCGACCGCCAGCAGAAACAGGCTGTCGATCGTTTCGCGCCGCAGCTTAGGCGGAACTTTGAACGCGCCGCCGGCCAGCCACGGCGAAACCTTCCACAGGACAATGCCGCCGATGGCTCCCAGAGCAATCGTGGTCATCATCGCCGTCCATACCAGCTCCGGCACCTCATCCTCGAGCTTGCGGCCGATCCGGTCAGCCACCACCTTGGTCAGGGCAACGCAGATGCCGAGATCGAACAGGCTGAAAGAGACAATCGCCGCCCAGATGATGACGAGCATCCCGTATCGCTGAGCACCCAGGGCGTAGATGAGAATCGGGGTCGCGATCAGCCCGGTCAGCGCGCGGCCGACCTCGCCGCCGAAATTCCAGGCCACGTTGCCAAGCAGACGGCGCCCGGTGAGCGAGCGGCTCGGCTGAGCATTTGCCTCGATTGGCACTACGGCTCCGTACTGGCAGGGTTAAGCCCCGGAGGCGAGGACAATTCCGCATCGCGCAGGGCCCCCGATGCGAGTCGTTTTTGAAAATCCTGGTAATGCGCTTTGATTCCCGCGTCTTGCGGGGCAAGCGCGAGCGCGCGGCTGAAATCGCGATCCGCGGCAAAGTATTGATAGCCCGCTTCCTCGGCCAGCCCGAGGCGGTAAAACGCCTCCGCCGAGTCCGGACGGATATCAGTCGCCCGGTGCATCCAGAGCACCGCGCGGTCGAAGCGCTTTTCCGCCACATAGAGAGAAGCGAGCCGCCCGACGGTGTCGTAATCCGACGGCCGCGCATTGATCGCATCGAGCAGCGCCGACTCCTGCTGCGCCTGGTTGCCCGCCGTCTCGGCGGCGCCGGCCAGCGCGAGATAGAGCGCAAACGGGTCGGCGCCCCTGGAGATCCCTTCATTGACGACGGCCCTGGCGGCGGTGAAGTCCCGGCGCGGCGCATAGACGATCGTCGCGAGATCGGCGTACGCATCGGGGCTCGTGGGATCGAGCGCCGCGGCCTCCTTCAACCGGCTCTCGGCGCGGTCGAGGTCACCGGCGCGCGCGTATGCGCGTCCCGAGGCAATCAGCAGTTCCTGCCTGGCGGATGCGTCGCGATCCGACGATGCGGCGTGCGCGAACAGGTCCGCCTCGCGGCGGTGGTCATCAAGAGCGGAAAGGAACGCGCCATAACCCCAGACCGCATTGATGAAATCGGAAGCGACGGCATCCTGGAACCCTCTCTCCACTGCGGCACGCTCCTGCCCGGAGAGCCACGGAATCAGGCGCCATTGCAGGTAATAGTGAGTCCACAGCACCGGCGAGACGTACACCGAGCGCGCCACCTGCTCCATCGCCTCGGCCTGCCGGCCATCCCATACGAGGCTCTGCGCGTACCGGTCGATCATGTACGGATTGTCCTCGTCGAACCACACCGCGGTCTCCATCTGGCGCGCGCGCATCGCGGGCGTGAGCCGCCCGTCGAGCGCCTCGACCATCCAGTAGTGAGCGCGCGAGGATGCGGGGTGCGCAAGGATCATGGAGCGCGCCTGAGCCGGCGTTGAGGGCTGCTTGAGATCGTACGGGTAGGGAATTTTTCCCTGTGCGACTGCGGCCACCGACAGGATTGCAGCCGCCGCCGACACCGCGAGCGCGTACTTGCGCCGCGGCTTCACATCGGCGCTGGCAGTTTCGAGCCGCTGGGCCGCGATCAGCCGCATCACCAGCGCCATCAGGATGGTGAACAGGGCGGCATTGGCGGGTATCTGAAGATTGAAATCGAAGAACTCCTGAAACGCCATCGCGGCCATCGCAGAGAGCAGTGCCGCGGCAACCGGCAGCACCTCGGGAGGCAATTGCTTGAGTCCCCGATACAGCCGCGTCCCGATTGCGGCGAAAAACCACAGCAGCAGGCCGGAGCCGATGATTCCGCCCCCGGTCAGCAGCTCGAGGTAGTCGTTGTGCGCCTCGCGCGCGTAATTCTCGTTCCAGGGCGGCGTTCGATAATGGGGGAACACGTCCTCGAAGGAACCAAGCCCGGTGCCGAACAGCGGGAAGTCCCGCACCATCGGCATCGAGTCGCGCCAGACGCCCACCCGGAAGCGAAGCGTCTGATGCTGGCTGATGGTTTCCTTCAGGCGCGCGTCCGCCTGATGGCGCGCTTCGGGCGAAACGAACAGAGTCGTGGTCGCCACGACCAACGCGATCGCCGCCAAGCACATCGGGATGGCGATGCGGCGGGGAAAGCGGAGCAGCGCCGGCCGTTGTTCGAGCGGGATGAATCCGGCAAGCCACAGGACGGTTGCAAATCCGACCAGGGCTCCGATCCACCCGGCGCGCGAGAGGCTCAGCAGCAGCGCGACGCTTACGATCAGGACGACGACGGCGCAGAAGACCCGAAACGGCTCGGCGTTGCGCCGCACCACAAACGTCGGAAACATCACGCCGGCGATCGCGATCGGGAGCACCAGATTCAGATAGGCGCCGAAGTGATCGGGATTGACGAACGGGCCGCGCGCCCGCTCGATCAATCCCGGCTGCGCAGTGCCCCAGTCATAGGGCACGAACATCCAGAGAACCTTGCCGTTCCAGAAGACCCGCTCCAGGATGCCAACGCACGCGACGGCCAGACCGGTGGCCAGCACCGCCACCAGCACGTAGCGGAAGAACCGCTTCTCCGCATCGCCGTGAAACGAGGGACCGAAGGGATATAGCAGGACGAGAGCGAACAATGCGCAATAGGCGACGAGCTTCAGCAGCAGCTCTTCGGTTTGCGACGGCGAGACCGAAAGCGGACGCCATCGCATCGTCCATCCCTGCGCCGCCTCGGTTCGCTCGGCAGAAACGTTGCTGGCTGGAGCGTCCTTAACCGCCGGCACCTTCGCCCCGCCGCTCACTTCCCAGGGGGTCGGGAGCACCCTGCCGGCGTTGGCCGGCGGCTTCACCTCGGGCAGATTGAGCATCGCCTCGAACGGCGCGCTCTGCGGCCAGCCGCTCAGCGCCTTTACGTAAAGATTGTATGTAGCGGGCGAAACGACCCGCTCGACAGCCGGCGGCAGGGGGATGATCTGAATCGCGACGAACCCGATGAACAGGCCAAGCGGAATCGCGATCCAGGCGAGCCTGGCGAATGCGGGCTGATGCGCGATAGGCGGCCGCAGCGCGATCTTCGCCATCCACGCCACCGTCATCGCGAACACCGTCACCTCGACCGCGATATAGGCCCACGGATGAACCGCGCCCATCGCGAACGGCGTGACCGCGATCAGCAGGAGGACTCCCGCGGTCACCGCGCGATCGAACCAGCCGCCATCATCGACCGCAACGAACCCGCGGCGCGGCCGGGAAAGTCCGCCAGCGCCGGCAAGAAGCGGTCGTCGATGGTCGGTTGAGCCGGGCGCCATTGCGGCTGTGATCTCGGAATCTATGGGGAAGATGCCCGGCGTCTGAGATTCTTCACCAGACGCCGGTTGGCTGTTTCAAAGACGGGCCGCGGCTAACTCTGCGACATCGAGCTGTTCGGCTTGTAGTAGTCTTCGTAGGAGTAATAGCGGTGATAGTGATAATAGTCGGGGCTCTTGAGATCCACCTGGTTGAGGACGACGCCAAGAATCTTTGCGCCAACCTGGCCCAGCCGTGCGCAGGCATGACGCACGAGCTGCTTGGGAGTGCGCGGCCCGACCACGACCACCACCCCGTCCACGATCCTCGACAGGATCACCGAGTCGCTGACCGGCATCACCGGCGGCGAATCGATGAGCACGCTGTCGTACTGGCCGGTTAGCTGCTCGAGCACCTCGCGCATCCTCTCCGAGGCGAGCAATTCGGTTGGATTTGGGGGTATCGACCCGGCGCTCAGGAAGGACAATCCGCCTCCGCGAATCGGCCTGATCACATCGGCCGCCTCCTTCTGGCCCACCAGCACCTCGGTGAGTCCGACCAGGTTGTGCACGCCGAGCACCTCATGGCATCGCGCGCGGCGCAAATCGCCGTCGATCAGAAGGACGCGCCGGCCCATCTGCGCAAACGCCATCGCGATGTTCACTGCAGTGACGGTCTTGCCTTCGGTCTTGGCGCCGCTGGCGATCAGGATGGTCTTGGGCGGCTGCGCGGCGCGAGAGAGAAGAATCGCGGTGCGGACCGCGCGGTACGATTCCCCGGCGACCGAGAAGCGGTTGCGCGCAACGACGATCTCCTTGGGTGCCTGGTCGCCCGTTGCCTCGGCGACCGGTAGTGCCAGGTCGGCGGGAATCGCCTCCTCGATCGCCCGCTCGTCATCGAGGGTGAGAAAATCGGGGATCGATCCGAGGCTCGGGATACCAAGATAAAGCTCGGCCTCTTCGGGGTTGTGCAGCCCGTCGTCCAGGTGATCGAGCAGGAAGGCGATGCCCACGCCCAGGAACAGGGAGAGCGCTGCGGCAGCCGCCAGGTCGATGAGCTTGCGCGGGCTTGATGGCTCGCGCGGTGTGGTTGCGCGGTCGATTACCGACACGTTCGAGGTTGGCACCTCGCCGGCCACGCCGATTTCCTTCATGCGCTCGAGCACGCTCTTGTAAAGCTGGCGGCTCGCATCGACCTCGCGCGCCAGGACCGCGTCCTGCAGCGACGCATCGTTCAGAGCCAGCGCTGCGGAATTCTCCTGTTCGACCTGCTTGTGCAGGCCGGCCTCGCGCGCGACCGCGCTCTGGTAGTTGGACTCGATACCATCGACCACGTGCGCAATCTCGGTGCGCAGCCTCGCGCTGCTATCATCGACCTTGGCCTTGAGTTCCTTGAGCGGCGGATAGTCGGGCTTGAACTGGCTCGCCATGCTCGCGTACTGGCCCTCGAGGACATCGAGCTGCGCCTTGAGATTCTGAATGAGCGAGCTGTTGATGACCGCGGGCAGGGAGTCGTAGCTGCGCTTGTGGATGAGGTTATCCTGGGACTCGAAATCGATGCGTTCGGTCTCGGCCTTGGTCAGGGCCTGGTTCAGCTCGATGAGGCGTTGGTTGATGATGTTGCCCTTGTCGTCGAGCGTGAAGGCGACGATGCCGCGGTCGCGGCGGTAGTTGTTGAGAGCGGCCTCGGACTTTTCCACGCGCTCCTTGAGTTCCACGAGTTTCTTCTCGAGGAACTGGCGCGCATCCTCGCTGGCCTGCGCGTGAATCTCCATCCCGCGCCGGATGTAGCTGTGAACGTGCTCGTTGGCGATTTCCGCCGACAGCGCCGGGTTCGCGATACTGAAGGCGACCGCGAACAGGCGTGTGCCGGTCTGCTGCTTGATGGTCAGCCGGCCCAGATAGAGGTCGATCAAATCTCCGTCAACGCCGAGCGAATCCTGGGACCTGTGCGGGGTCCCGCCGCCGAAGGGCTGCGAGAGAAAGGAGGTCACGGCCGCCCAGAGCTCGCCGATGAACCCGGGGCTCTGTGCGCGCGATGAGAACATGGGATTGCTGTCCAGCCCGAGGTCGCGAATCACCTGCGCGGCGAGGCTGCGGCTCTTGAGAATTTCCTCCTGGGTCTTGAAGTAGTCGCTCTCGTCACCTCCGGGCACTTCTCCCATCAGCTCGCGGATGTCGAGCACGCGCGGCGCCTGCGACTCGACCAGAATGGTGCTCTTGGCCGTGTAAATCGGCGTCATCGTGAGCACCACCAACCCGGTCAGCAGGAGCGCACCGGCGACGATGCTCGCGATGAGCTTGAGATGGCGCCGGATGACGCGGAGGTAATCGCGCAGGTCCGGTCCCTCCTGCTCGGTAAGCAGGGGAGCCGGCCCTGGATAGGGCTGCCCCACCGCTTCGGGATATATGCGTTGAACGAAATATGGTGCAGGTTCTTTCACGGTTGCCTCTACAGGGGCGGTTACTGATTCAATCGCAAGGCGAAGCTTTGCGCCGCGCTCCAGCAGGCTGGTGATAAATCACAGCCTGCTCCCCCTCTCTTATCTCCCCCGGAAAAGACCGGGAGAGAAGATAGAGGAAGGAAGCCATCCTTTACGCAGGATGTTGAGACCGCAGGGCGGTCGAACTGCGATGATCTCGCTCTCCTGAACATCCTGCTAGAGCATCGGCAGCGCCGGGTAAATCCCCGTGCCGAAGTGGTTCATCAGGAAGTAGACCGCATACGGGACCGCGCCGATGACCGAGCGATTCACGATCACGATGTCGCCGGCCTGGACCGGGATGTCGGCCGCCGTCCCCTTTTGGATCGCTGACACATCGAACGCCATCTCGACCTTGTCCCCGTTGCCGCTGGTGCGCAGCACCTCTCCGGTCGAGCTGAACATCTCGCCGCCCGCCGCAGCGATCGCTCCGAGCACTGTCATGCCGGGAGTGATCTTGAAGGCGCCGGCATTCTGGACCCAGCCCTTGACCATCACTTCACCGGCCGCGGGGACGATGATCACGTCGCCGGGACGAGCCGGGATGTCGAGATGGGTGTGGCTCGCAGTGCTGGTCAGATCGATCACAATCGGCTCCGCTCTCCCCACCGTCGCGGGCATAGGGTGAGACGGAGCGAAACTTGCCGGCATGCTCCCCTCCGAGCGGCGCGCCACAATGCTATCGCTCGCCTGTTGCGGCTGAGACGAGGGGGCCGAAGCCGTCGCGCCGGGCAGATCGTCAAGTGTGCCCGCGCGGGTTGGAGAAGTGTTGAAGCCTGCCGCGGCGGCGGCGCCCAACAGCTCGCTCGTGCGGCCCGCTTCACCCGGTAGTGCGGGAATCAGGAGGATGCGCTGGGCGGCGGTTTCTGTCGCTCCGCCCGCCCGGCTGATCATCGCGAGCACGGTATCGCTCGCACTGGTGAGCGTATAAAGACCCGGCTTTTGCACCATGCCTACCACCGCAACCTGCCGGCTCTCGTACTGCTTGGCGAAGACATCGACCTGCGGCTCGTACATGTACTTGTCCAGCCGCTTCTTGAGTTCGGTGCGCACCTCCTCTTCGGTCATTCCCTTGACATTGATGACGCCGATGAGGGGGAGCGTGATGGTATCGTCGCCGGAGACACGAACCGAGCGATCTTTGAGGTCATCGATCGCGGGCACCGAAACCTGAAGCACGTCGCCGGGACCCAGGCTGAAGTCGCCCTCCGACGTGTCGTGCGTGCGCGACTGCCACAGGGCCTCGAGCCGCGCGCTGTCGGTCTGGTCGATCTGGCGGGTCGCGGACACGCCGCCCGACGCGATCGAGTTCTGCGCGGTTGCGGGGGGATCGGCCAGGTTTTGCGATGAGCACGCGCCCAAGCCGAACGCCAGAAGGGAGGCCGAAGCCGAAAGGAACAGGTTACGAATCACTGAGCATTCCACGATAGGCGTCCTTTGGCATCCGATGCCAAAAATGCGGATTGTAGTCGCCGTGTGTGTTTGGGGATATCGGCGCTGCGGATTTTCGATTGTCGGACCCCGAGCATAGCATCGCGCGGCCTCCCGAACGTCCGCCCCCTGGCTTGAGCCGGACTTCGCCGCGCAACCGGCGCTGCGCTGCCCTACTTCGACGAGGTCGCGCTGGTACCGCCGCCGCTCTCGCCCCCGAGGACTCCGCCGATGATCCCACCGATCCCAGCCAGTCCGACTCCGGCGGCCGCTGCGGGCCACCAGTAGCCCCCGCATGTCGCCGTCGCCGCGGATGCCACGCCGAGGTTGCTGGACGCAAGCGCGTTGGTCGTCTTTGCCGTAAACCAGTCGACCGTGAGGCCCTCGATGTCCACCTGGGCCACCGCCGACCCGCCCTGCAAGCCGGTGCTGGCCGGGTCGAAAGTGAAGGTGTATTTTCCCGGAGTTACGGCCGGGATGCAGTAACGGCCGTAGATATCGGTCCTTCCTTCCCCGGCCTTCTTCCCGGTGGAATCGGTCACGATCACGTATGCGCCGTTCACGAAATTGTGATCCTGGTCCTGAACGATGCCGACGACGTTCGAACAAAAGGCCGTCGATGCACCGGCCAGAATCAGGATCGCTGCGATCAAGGAACTGGAGGCTCTTCTTACCTTGCTCATCTTACTGGTTCCACTTCTTCAAGCTTCTTCGCGAGAATCAACCCAGGCTCCGAACATGCGTCCGCCATCCCGACGCGGTAGCGTTTCGGCACACGTGTCCATCACCTTGGCTCGCCGCCAACGTCCCCATCCTCCTCATCCTCAGCCAATGATCCGTCAGAACCGCAAAGTATCGCTTCACCTAGGAAGCTGTACTATGCTTCGCGCGGTCTAAGCGCTATATGGTCTAACAGGAAAAAAATAACCAGTCAAACGTCTTTTTCAGCTAATTGCAGCTATGACTTCCATGCCGATTGGTCATTAATTAGCAAGCCTAACTTTCTCTTGCCCGTCATCAGCGAGCTTTAGGTGCGTGCAGTTCATCTGGGTCGGCGGTGGAGAACATCCGATATTTAAGCGCGCTTGCGGCATAGTGTAAACGGGCGCGAGCCGCGGCCGGTTCACCCCTTGAGCACGCCGGCGCATCCGCGCGACGTACCGGCACGTGATCGCCGAGACCGCAGATCGCCGCGGTCTCGACTCGCGCGGTTACGAAGGGGAGCGGAACGGTCAGGGCACCAGCGCTGCGGAGCCAGGGCCGCTTTCCATCCTCGAATAGCGGTTGACCTGGGCGCGCGACAGCAGCATCGATTCGGTATGTGAGGCAAAGGTCGGGTAAAACGGCGCCTCACCAACCTTTTTGAAGTAGCCGTCCTGCTTGAGCTTTTCTTCGGCCAGCTTGAGATTGTGAATCCGCTCGTAACAGCCCGGCATGTTGAAATGGTCCGGGCACCCCAGCAAATGGAAGAGTTCGTGCTCCGTCACGTCTGACGGCGACATCAGCAGTTGAGTCACCGTCGCTCGCCGCGCAACCACATAGCCGTGGGTCAAGGTCGGGTCATCCACCTCGCCAAGCACTTCCGGCAGTCCCAGGCCGATGGAGGCCAGGCCGTATGCGACATCGCCCGCGTTGCGATTCACGAAATAGATCATGCGATCGCATGACGGGCCGAGCGGAATGCTGTTTACCTGCTCGAGGATTCCGGAGTTGAAGAAGGCCGCGCGGCTCATGTGCTGAAACGAGACCGGCTCGACGTACAGCTTGAAGATTCTCGCCTGGCCGCTCCAGGTGTCGATCAGTGAGGTGGCGTCCGACGGCGCAAGGCCATCATCGAGGTACACGCACAGCCGGACGTGCTCGGGTGGTCCGAAGTCGATGCTATCGCGCAGGGCGGAACGGTCGAATCCCATGCTCGTGCATCCGGCCGCGACTGCAAGGACTGGAATGAACGCGATCGCGGCGCGGCCAAGAGCCGCAACCAGCGGGGACGCCGGCAGACCGCTGCGTACGCGCCGCATTCGGTGATGCGCGCGGCCTGGATCGCGACCACTGTGCGCAAGCTTCGGGCCCCTCTCCCCCATGGTCCCTCTGCCCTCGGCTGAGCGAAACAGTACCAGAAAACCCGCCAATAGCGATGCCTGCGGAGAGTGCGCCGTCGTAGCCGGCTCAGCCGGCGGCCGCGCCCGAATGCCACATCATGGCAAAGAATTATAACAATCTGTAGAGCCGGACTAACGGCGCGGGCTTTTCAATCTCCGCGCTCGCGCCCGACATCCGGCGATCGCGCCGTTACTGCACCTGGTACCAGCAATTCACGCCGGTGTAGGTGTTGTTGCTGAGGGTCGCTGCCGCGCCGTTTACGACCTGGATTCCCCACCCGGCGTCGCAAGTGGAACCGAGTATGTCGAAGACCTGATTCCCGTCGACCTGGCTTGATTCCACCCCGCTATTGGTGAGCTTGATGCCATCGCTGGCGTTGGTTTGCGCGATAACCGCCGTGGCTCCCACGACAGTGGTCTCGGCCGGGGAGGCAAGTGTAACGGTGGTCGCGCTGGTGACCGACGCGATTTGCGTCATCAGGCTTGAACCGGCTCCTGCGCCGTCCACCTGCACCCAGCGGCCGGAATCATAAGGGGTGAAGGCCGCCGAGGCCGAAACCAGTGTCGCGCTTCCCGACTGCATCTGGGCGTCATCGACCGAGCGGCCCATCTGCACGGTGTTGTTCGTGATGCTGACGCTGATGGTCTGGCTGGTGGAAGAGTTGTCGATTACATCGATGCCGTCGCCGGCCGGACTCGTGAAAGTGTTTCCCGTAATCGAGATATTCGACATCGATGCCGTGGTGCCGATGACCATCAGGTCGCGATACGCCCCAAGCCCGTTGAGGAACTGATTGCTGCTCCAGGTCGAGCCGCCATCGAACGGAGTAGTCCAGTTCTGCCCGTCGATCGCCGAGTAATTGGTGAAGCTGAGCACGTTGCCCGACACTTGAACGTTCTGCCAGGTGTCCTCGATTCCGAGGAAGCCCAGGTACTGCAGGTTGTTGTTGGCGACTTCAGTCCCGAGCGTGCCACCGCCATCCTGACCGCCGAGCGAGATTCCGCCGCTCGCGTTGCCGGCTGCGCCGGCAATCCCGCCTGCGCCGGTAATCGAGTTGCCGGTGATCTGGAAGCCGTCCATGAAGGTTGCGCTGGAGGCGGTCCAGTTCTCGATCCCCCAGGTTCCGCTCGCGCTCGCGCCGAGCGTGATCGTGTTGTTCTCCTCGTACACGTCCTGGATCCCGGCGCTCGCGGCATTGGCGCTGACCGCAGTCTTGATGCCCTCGGCGCCGGATGAGGCCGTCGAGGTGGTGTCGATCGTGTTGTTCTCGATGGTAAGGCCGTCGGTGGTGCCGGTGGCCTCGCGGAACACGTTGATCGCGTGCCCGCCGTCCACCCCGTCTTCGCCGCAATCGGAAATGGAGTTAGAGCTGATCGAGTTGCCGGTGAGCGGATCGACGAGATCGATTCCGTTGCCGGTAAAGCTCTGAACGTCGAGATTGCCAAGCGACGAGTTCGATGTGCCGTACAGGTAAATCCCGTCCACGGACGACGGCAGGTTATTGGCCCGGTTGCCATCGAAAGTGATGTTGCTGATGCTCACCGAGGCGCCACTGCTGTTGGTGATCATCGGTGTGTCCGCGGCCGCGACGCCATTGGCGAACTCGATCACCGATACGCCGGGTCCCGCGCCGGTGAGCGTGGCTCCGTTGGCGAGCACGAACCCGGTCGGCGCCGCGATCGTGATGTCGATCGTTCCAAGCACCAGCGTCGTTCCGGCCGGGATGGTTACCTGTTTCGCAAGCAGCATCTCGCTGTAGTCGCCCAGATTGACCGTGCCGCCTGCCGCCTTGTTCAGCGCCGCCTGCAGCGCCGCGGAATCATCGGTCACGCCATTGCCCGCGATTCCCGGTATCGGCGTCGGCGTGCCGACCGGGCTCGCGGTGTGCGTAGGTGTAGGCGTCTGAGTCGCGGTCACAGTTGGCACAGAGGTGGCAGTCGCAGTTGGAGTGGGGGTTGCGGTCGGCGTCTGAGTTGCGGTGGCGGTGGGCGTCGCGGTTGCGGTAGCGGTCGTTGTTTGAGTTGCGGTTGCGGTCGCGGTCGGTGTCGCCGTGGCCGTTTGGGTCGCAGTCACGGTTGGGGTCTGAGTCGCAGACGCGGTCGACGTGGGCGTCATGGTTGGAGTCGCGGTGACCGTCGGCGTGGCAGTCGCAGTTGCGGTGACCGTGGGCGTCGCGGTCGCGGTTGCGGTAGCGGTCGTTGCTTGAGTTGCGGTTGCGGTTGCCGTTGCCGTCGGGGTCGGTGTCGCCGTGGCCGTTTGGGTCGCAGTCACAGTTGGGGTCTGAGTCGCAGACGCGGTCGACGTGGGCGTCATGGTTGGAGTCGCGGTGACCGTCGGCGTTGCGGTCGCGGTCGGAGTGACCGTCGGCGTTGCGGTCGCGGTCGGAGTGACCGTCGGCGTGTCAGTCGGAGTCGCAGTGACGGTCGGCGTCGCGGTCGCGCTTGCAGGATCGGTTGGCGTCGCAGTGGGCGTCGGGGTCTGAGTCGCGGTAGCGGTCGAAGTGGCCGTCACAGTCGGAGTGACCGTCGGCGTGTCAGTCGGAGTCGCAGTGACGGTCGGCGTTGCGGTCGCGGTTGCAGTGTCCGTTGGAGTCGGCGTCGCCGTCGCGCTCGCGGGATCGGTCGGCGTCTCAGTCGGAGTGACCGTCGGGGTGTCGGTTGGAGTCTGAGTGGCGGTCGCCGTCGATGTTGGCGTCGGGGTCGCGCTCGCGGTCTGCGTCGGCGTCGGAGGATCGTATTTGTGGTGGCGCGTGTACTCGACCCGGCCGACGAGCGGAACTGCAACCATCGAGTTGGTCGCATCGCTCACAATCGTGAGCGTGCCCTCATGCGATCCCTGCGGGTCGGCGCTGAACGCGACTTCGAGCACGCATCGCGCCCCCGGCATCAATGGCCCCAGACAGGAATTGCCCGGGACGAACTCGCCGGTCGAGGAAAGAATCGCCGCGATGTTGATGGTCTGATTCTGGGATCGCGTCTTGCGGTTGAAGAGGACGACTCTGGCGGACTTGCGCTTGATCACGGCTCCGAGATCGATGACCTCGGCCGCAGAGACCTCACCGTTGGGCGAGACCTTGAGCGCCGCGGGCGCAGGCTGGGACAGTTCGGAGGCGGATGCGGCCGCGAGCAGGAGAGGCGCCGCGAAGATTGCGGCGAAAACCGCGACGACATAGCCCTTGGCCCGCACGCCCATTCACCCGCTTGGGACGGCCGCATTGGGCCGGCACCGCGCGGCACCGTCGCGATGCTACAAGAAGTAGCATCGATGCGCCGCCATCGATCACAGAGCGAGTTCTGTGCCGCGAACAACCGCATATGTATCTACAAATTGTATCAATCCGGGCTTGGTTTTGAGACAAATCCGTCCGAATCTGTGTCAGCGCCGCAACCCGGATTTCCCGCGATCACCTGCGCGCACCGCTCGATGCGTCATCGAGTGTTCAAACTTCACACACCTCGCGCCCTCGGCGCGTCGGATTGCACCATTGCAAGCCCGCGCAGCACGCGGACGCCGCCCGGTCGTTTGCTCCCGCGCGCGCGATGAAGCCGGGCGAACTCGCCGCGAATCGATGTCTGGAGTTCGAACGCTAAAAGATTAGAATTGTTGGCTAAGCTTCGATGCCCGGCTTATGCGCGGCTTGAGCGGCAATTTTTGACGGAGGGGTTTGCCGATGAAAAATTCCCGGCGCGCACGAATCCTTGGCCGCCGCGAATTCATCAAAAGCGGAGCGCTCGCAAGCCTCGCAGTCGGCTTGCTCCCGATTGCGGGCGCCTCGCCAACCCCGCTTTCCCCACAGGTCCGCCGCTATGCGGCGCTGGGCAGCACCGCGATGAAGATCTCCGACATCTCATTCGGCGCAAGCAGGTTGCGCGCGGGCCAGGAAGGGCTCGTCCAGCATGCCTTCGATGCGGGGATCAACTACTTCGATACCGCCGAGAGTTACATGGGAGGCGAGTCCGAAACCACGATCGGAAATGCGCTTGCGGGCAGGCGCGACAAGGTGTTCCTGACTTCGAAGAAGCTCGTGGATGCCGGCGAGCGCAAGGAATCGATGATGCAGGCGCTGGAGGGAAGCCTCGGCCGCCTCAAGACCGATCACGTCGATGTGTATTTCAACCACGCGGTGAACAATCTGGACCGGCTCCAGAACGCGGAGTGGGGCGAGTTCGCCGCGCAGGCGAAGAAGCAGGGCAAAATCCGCTTCGCCGGCATGTCCGGTCATGCCGGACACTTGATCGAGTGCCTGGATTACGCGCTCGACAGCCATCTCGTCGATGTCATTCTGTGCGCCTACAATTTCGGGCAGGCTCCCCATTTTTACTCGCGATTCTTCACCGGCTTCGATTTCGTCGCGCGCCAGCCCGATCTTCCGCGCGTGTTGGAAAAGGCGAAGCACAAAGGCGTCGGCGTGGTCGTGATGAAGACGCTGATGGGCGCGCGGCTCAACGACATGCGGCCCTACGAGCATGGCGGCGCGACATTCGCCCAGGCTGCGTTTCGATGGGTGCTCTCGAACCCCAACGTCGATGCGCTAATCGTGTCGATGACCAGCCGGGAGCTGATCGACGAGTACCTGGGCGCATCGGGAGCGCGCGCGACGGCGCGCGAGGACCTCCCGCTGCTCGAGCGTTACGCGCGCGCCAATGGAACTTCGTACTGCCGCCACGTGTGCAACGCCTGCGAGGGCGCTTGTCCGCTGGGCGTGCCGATCGCCGACGTCATGAGGACCCGGATGTACGCGCTCGATTACGGCGACATGCGGATGGCGCGAAGCGAGTACGCGATGCTCGCGAGTGACGCGGCGGCGTGTCTCAGTTGCAGCGCCAAGCCGTGCGCCGGCGCCTGCCCGTACGGTCTTGAGATCGATGCGCTCACCGCGCCGACGCACGCGATGCTGGCGCGCGGCAGCGCGTGACGGGATTTTCGATTACGCCTGATTGAGACCCATCATCCGGAGCACGGGCCGGTAGTCCACGTTGGCGGCCATCGCGACCGCGATCACGAGCGTCCGGGTCCCCTCGGGGTCCAGCGGCACCGGCGCTCCCACGTTCGCATCGAAGAACAGGGGCTCATCGACTTCCGGGTCACGTCCGAAATGCCGAGTGAAGCGTTCGTACTGCAGCTTCAGGATTTCGATGAGTGCGTTTTCATCGGGATTCAGTCTGCGCTCGCAATCATTGAATATGTTGGATTCGCGTCCCACCGATGACATCCTCCGACCTGCTCGATCGATTCGTCTGGCCGGCACGCCGCCATTTCTATTGCGTGCTCATCTTTCACCAAACAGCAAGTCGGATGCCATCAGCGGCCGAAACACGCGCGCTACAATTTCGCTTGAAGTATCGAAACAATCCGGCCCCCAACCGACCCGCCAAAGCCACGCGGTGATAACTCCGGTTAGCGGCCCGAACAATCGTTGGCATGCAGCCGCTAAGCGAGGCTAGCACCGCTTCAACTCGATTATTGGGGCGATATCGCCGGATGAGTTCGCCGGGCTGACCCGGGTCGCGACGGCTCAGACGTCCAGCGAGAGGTGTTGGGATCGCCCTAGCGCAGCCCGAGCGCCTTCATCTTCTTTTGCAGGCTGACCCGCGAGAGCCCGAGCAGTCGCGCGGCCTGCGACACGTTACCGTCGCATTCGCGCAACGCTTTTCGTATATGGCCGACCTCGAAAACGGTGCGCGCCTCGCGAAGCGGCTCGATTGGCCCGGCTACCGGCGCCTGGGGGGCGACCTCCACCGCCGGACCGGGCGCCGGGGCGACGGCATTCTCAGCCTGGAGGCCTTGGGCGAAGGCGGTTATCGCGGGCGAGAGGTTATCGGAACCGATCACATCGCCCTCGCCGGCGACCGCAACGGCGCGCTCGATCTCGTTCAGCAGTTCGCGCACGTTGCCGGGCCAATCGTAGCGCGAGAGCAGATCGAGCGCCTGCGGTTCGATTCCGCGGATGTGCTTGTGCTGGCGTTCGCCCGCGGCCGCGATGAAGCGGCTCGCGAGCAGCGGAATATCGTCGCGCCGTTCGCGCAGCGGCGGCAGATGAATCGGGAACGCAGCGATTCGGTAGTAGAGGTCCTCGCGGAAATTGCGCCGAGCGATCTCCAGGCGCAGATCGCGGTTGGTCGCACATAGGACGCGCACATCGACCTTGTGCGGGAACGCCTCACCGAGCGGCACCACTTCTCCCGCCTCGAGGAAACGCAGCAGCTTGGCCTGCATCGCAAGCGGCATGTCGCCGATCTCATCGAGGAAGATCACGCCGCCATCGGCCGCGCGCAACATCCCGATCTGATCGCGCAAGGCGCCGGTGAACGCGCCGCGACGATGGCCGAACAATTCGCTCTCGAGCAGCGTTTCGGGAAGCGCCGCGCAATTCACCACCAGGAACGGGCGCGCGCTGCGCCCGCTGGCGCGGAAAATCCCGCGCGCGACCAACTCCTTGCCGGTGCCGGTTTCACCCTCGATCAGGACGGTGATTTCGGATTGCGCCGCGGTCTCCATCAATTTGAACACGCGCGCCATGCCGGCGCTCGCACCCACTATCTCGGGAAAGAGATCGCCGCGTGCGACATCGCGTTGCAGAGCCGCGACCTGCTGTCTCAGCCGGTCTTCCGATTCCTTGAGCCGGCCGTGGGCGCGAGCGTTCTCGAGCGCGACCGCAATTCCGCCCGCCAGCGTCTCGAGGAAGTTCAGGTCATCGTCGGAGAACGGATCGCCGCCAAGATGGTTGACCGCCTCGATCACTCCGATTGCGCCGCGGCGCGAAACCAGCGGCACCGCGAGCAGGTTGCGCGTGACCAGGCCGGTGTCGCGATCGATCCCGCGGTACAGCCGCTCATCATGCTGAGCGTCATCGACCTTTACCGGCATCCCGGAGGCGAGCGCCTCGGCCGCAATTCCGCGGTCCGCCGGGAATCTCATCGCGCTCAGGCGCCGCGCGATCTCGGGGTCGTCCTGCGCGACGTAAGGGAAATAGAGTTCATTGCGTTCGGAATCGAGCAGCAGAACCGAGATTCCCTGCGCCTTGAGCGCCTCGCGGCACTTGTCGACGACGAACGGGATCAACTCGTGCAGTTCGCTGCGCTCCGCAAACGAGCATCCGAGCTCGTAAAGCAGCCGAAGCCGCGCGGAATCGGTGACGGCGCTCATCCGGCCTTCAATTGTGTCGAGTCCGAAGGGCGGCCGCAAACCGTCCACTGCCGCGATGACCGGCAGGTAGCCGGCTCGCGCCCGCCCGCCGGGGATCTTCGCGCGGGCCCGCATCTCTGGCAGTCTGTCTGAGTACGATGCGCCGAACCGTTGGCGTTTGTCGGTACAGGAAGATACTAGGTGGTTTCAATCCCGATCTTTATTCCGGCGGGCAGGCTAAGACCAAAGTAAGAGGCAGAGGACGGCGTGCTGATGAGACAGTTTGACGGCGGGCCTGCGCGGAGGCGGCGATGAGCAACGTGCTCGAGGTCGAACACCTCGGCGTGCGATTCGGCGCGACGGCGATTATCCGCGACTTGTCCTTCAGCGTAGCCCATGCGAGCACGCTGGCGGTGATCGGCCCCAACGGCTCGGGAAAAAGCGTGCTTTTCCGATCGCTGATCGGCGCCATCCCGCACGAGGGCGTGATTCGATGGGCCGCCGGGGTGAAACTCGGCTATGTCCCGCAGAAGCTCGACATCGAACGCGACCTCCCGATTACCGGCCGCGACTTCCTGCACGCGAAGGCCGCGATATCGAAGGCATCGGAGCACGACACCGCGCACGCGCTCGCGGAGGTCGGACTCGGCGCGCAAATTCTCGCGCTGCCGATCGGCGCGATGTCGGGCGGCCAGTTCCAGCGCCTGCTCGTCGCATTCGCGCTCATCGGCGGCCCGAACGCCCTGCTGCTCGATGAGCCGGCAGCGGGCGTCGATGAGCCCGGGCAGGAGCAGCTCAATGAGATGCTCCGGCGGCTGGCGGAGGACGAGGGCGTAACCGTAATGCTGATCTCGCACGATTTGAGCATCGTCTATCGTTACGCGACCAACGTGTTGTGTCTCGGGAGCTCGCGTCCCTCTTTTGGACCGCCTGAGACCACCCTCACGCCCGGCACGCTCGCCGAACTCTACGGCACCTCGGTCGGCATCCACATCCATGGCGCCAGTCACAATTAGCGCGCTCGCGCTGTCGGCCGGGATGGCGGTTGCGGCCGGACTGGTCGGCTGCTTCGCGGTGATGCGGCGGATGACGCTTGCGGCCGATGCGATCTCGCACGTCGCGCTGCCCGGAGTCGCGCTCGCGATAATCCTGAAGCTGCATCCGATTGTCGGGGCGCTCGCGATGCTCGCGGTAGGCGCGGTTTTGATCTGGATGCTCGAGACCCGCACCGGAATCTCGACCGAGACGATCACCGGCGTCGTGTTTTCGGTTGCGCTCGCGGTGGGCGCGATGATGAGTTCGGGCGAGGAGCTGCTCGAGGCCCTGTTCGGCGGGCCGGGGACCCTGACCAATCTCGAGCTGGTGGCGGGCCTCCTTGGCGCGGCCGCGGTGATCGGATTCATTCTGGTCGCGCGCAATGCGCTGCTGGTTTCGCTCGTCTCACCCGAAATCGCGCTCACCAGCGGGATCAACGTCTCGCGGCTGAACCTGCTCTACCTGCTGACCTTCGCGCTGACTGTCGCGCTCGGGCTGCGTTACCTCGGCGTGTTGCTGATGGGGTCGCTGATAATCATCCCGGCCGCCACCGCGCGGCGCCTCGCGCACAGCCTCAACGGGATGTTCGTTTGCGCCACCGTCGTGGCGGTCACATCGACGGTGATCGGCAGTTGGGCGGCCGCATCGACAGGACGCGAGTCCGGGCCGTTCATAATCACGATCGCGGGCGCCCTCTTCTTTCTGAGCCTCTTGCGGCCGAGCCGCGCTTAAAAGATCCCGGCCCGAACGAGGCTTGAACTGCGCGCTTGCAACACAGCGAGGTTGGTGCGAGCCTGAAGCAGTCTCACAATCCGAGATCCTGGTTGGGTGGTAGCGGCGGCTCAATTGTGATCCTCCCCCGCAAAAATGCGGGAGAGAAACGACTTGACGTTGATACCGGGCTCTGGGAGGGAGCGGGCGATGACCGCGCTTAAACGTCGACGCTTTTGGTTATTGTTCGTCTGCAACCTGGTCGCGGTTTTCTGCATGAGCGTCTCTTCGCTCTCCGTGACCTGGGCTCAGACCGTGGATCCGACGATGGATCCGGAGGTCCCGGCTCCGCTTTCGCCGGACCAACTGGACCAGTTGGTCGCGCCGATTGCGTTGTATCCGGACCGTCTCGTCGCGCTGGTTCTCGCGGCGGCGACATATCCATCTCAGGTGACCGACGCCAATAGCTGGTTGCTTTCCAATTCCGGCCTGGCAGGCGCAGACCTTGTCGGCGCAGTCAATACTCAGCCGTGGGACCCCAGCATCAAGGCGCTGACTCAGTTCCCATCGGTGATGGCGAAGTTGGCCAACAATGTAACGTGGACCTCCTCACTCGGCGAGGCCTATTACTACCAACCGCAGGACGTGCTGGCGGCCGTCCAGGCGATGCGTCAAAGAGCGCGTGCGGCTGGAACCCTGGTCGATACGCCGCAACAGAGAGTCGTCCTCGAGAATGGCACGGTCATTATCCAGCCGGTCAATCCCGATGTTGTCTATGTTCCTACATACAATCCGTGGGCAGTGTATGGCGCTCCGCTGGCGCCATATCCGGGATACACAGGGGCCGACTTGCTGCTTGCGGGAGTGTTGGCGTTTGGCGCGGGAATCTTGATTGGTATCCTGGCGAACGAAGCCTGGGGTTGGGGCTATTGGGATACCGACTGGCATCATCACTGCGTTATCTACCAGAATAATGTCTGGATTTCCCGCACTACTAACTTCTACGCTCCAAATCGCGGATACTGGACTCGCCCGATATATGGTGGACGGGGTCCTCGCGAGCGTTATCCGTACGAGAGGGGCGGGGGACGCGAACGGGCCCAGCGCCCGCCTGAAGTCGCTCGCGGCGGCGCGGCGGGAATTTGGACTCGACCCCCTGAAGGCGCCCGCCCGGAGGTCGCAGGAGCACCGCGGCCGGGCGCACCGCCGCAGCCGGGCATCAGACCCGAAGCACATGGCCCTGGGGCGGCGCCCAGGCCCGGCGAACGAGCATTCCCTTCGGGGGCCAGAAACGTTCCCAGGCCCGAGGTATCGACGGCCCGCGATTATCGAGGCTTCGGCACCGCGCCGTCGCCCGGCTTGAATAGACAAGCATTTCACGGGTATGGCGCGGGTGGCGAGGCGCGCGCCGCGACCGTCCGCGGACGAAGCAGCATGGGCGGCTCGGCGGGCGGCCGAGCGCCGGCACCTGCGGCTCATGGGGGCGGCGGCGGCGGGAAAGCGCCTTCCGGCCATAAGCATTGAGCATGGCAATGCGGCGATTACAGGCCAGTTTGCCGGGGCGCTCCATCGGCCCGACGAGAAACGCCCCACCACGTGAGGAAGCAGCAATGCCTAATCTAACCGACGGCAATCGAAGCGCTGCAGTTCGCGCCACGCGAGCCATCATATTCATCGGCCTGGCAATTGGGCTTGGCGGCTTGCAATCAACGTTCGCACAGGAGGCAGGCCAGAAGACCTTCAACTCGCCCGCGCAGGCAGGCGATGCGCTCGCGGCGGCGGTCGCGAAACACGACCAACCGGCGATGCTGGCGATTCTGGGCGCTTCGGCACAGGACCTGGTTTCCTCGGGCGATCCGGTCGCGGACAAGGAAAGCGAGTCTCAGTTCGCAACTGAGTATCACGTCGCGCACCGGTTCGTCGCTACCGGCGAAGGACGAGTGTTCATTTACGTGGGCGCGGAGAACTGGCCCGCTCCGATTCCGCTCCAGAAAAGCGGGGCTCAGTGGTATTTCGATGTGCCTTACGGAAGGCAGGAGGCTTCATATCGCCGGATCGGCACGAACGAATTAAACGTGATCGAGGTTTGTAACCAGATCGCCGCGGCCGAGAAGGAATATTTTGACTCTCTCCACGATGGCGATTCAGTGCATCAATACGCTCAAAAGTTCAGAAGCAGCGAGGGGAAGCAGGACGGCCTGTACTGGAAGGTCAGCGCGCCCGAACAGCCGGAAAGCCCGCTTGGCCCGATGCTCGCCGAGGCCGCCAGGGAAGGCTATCGACACCACGGGCCCGCATCGAAGAACCCGCGTCCCTTCCACGGCTACCTTTATCGATTACTAACTCGTCAGGGAGCCAACGCCGCTGGCGGAGCAAAGGATTACGTCGTCGATGGCAAGATGACGGGCGGCTTCGCGCTGGTCGCATATCCGGTGGCCTACAGGACATCCGGAGTAATGACGTTCATGGTCAACCAGGACGGCCAGCTGCTTGAGAAAGATTTGGGACAGGATACCGAAAAGATAGCCAGTGAGATGACCGAATATAATCCCGACGAGACCTGGGATTTGGCGGAGCCGGATCAGGGAACCAAGCAGGCAGCGGCCCAGTAAAAGCGGAAACTCAACGCGGCCCGGCCGCTACCCGCACGTCCGCCCTCGTGCGGGAAACAAACGGGGCGGGCGAATCCGCCGAACCCGGATTAGCCGAGGTCCTCGCCGAGCGCGGCAGCCAGTTCGGGCGTGATGGCGGCGCGCGCGGCGAGGCTGGGATGGCTCGCCTCGAGCGCGAGCTTGCCCTCGCGCGCGAGCCCCACGAATTCCTCGGGCGAGATCGCGCCCAGCTTGAAGCGCACGAACTGCACCGCGCTGACCTGCTCGCTCGACATCTGGCGCACATCGAACTCGGCTGCCACGCGCCGCGCGCCGAGCATCAGACACAGGTGCTCCTCGATTCCCACCAGCCGGCGCAGCGCCGCATCGCGCTCGTGCGGGTCGCCATACTCGACGAACAGGGTGGCGACCAGCTCGCCTGCGGCAGGCAGCAGCTCGTTGTAGGTATCGATCTCGTTCTGGATCGCCGCGGGCTCCGTGAGCTTCTCGGCGCGGATCATCTCGGCGATTTGGTACCAGACCGTCTGCGCGTTCTCGAACAGAAAAGTGAGATGCGCGCCGACCGCGATGCGGCGGCGGTCCTTCTCGTGCATGAAGAGCGGGCGCAGGCGCGGCCGCACGCGCTCGTAATCGGCAAACGTCAGAACTTCGTCGATAGTTATCGGCTTCACGTGTCAGCCCTCCTTGGGCGCCTCGGGTACCGGATCGGGAAACCCGTCCGCACGGTAGGCGCGCGCCAGCACCTCGATGGGATGGATCGGGCGGATGCCGATGGCCTGCTCGATCTGCACCGCAGCCAGCGGGCAATCGGTCGCCATCACGCGCGCGCCCGCCTCGCGCATCCCGTCAAACGCCTTGGCGCCTGCCTTCATCGAAAGTTCGAAAAACTCCCGTTTCATCGCCCACGTCCCGTCGTGCGCCGTGCACGCATCGACGGTCGTGATGGTGGTGCCCGGGATGATGCGCATCAGGTCGCGCGAGCGAAATCCGATTCCCTGCGCCTTGAGATGGCAGGGGACGTGGTAGGCGATGCTGACCGGAGTGGAGCGGAAGTCGCGGCTTAACCGGTCCGCCTGCTTGACCGCCCAGAGCAGCTCGTGCGTATCGGCCACTGCGGCCGAGAATTCCTTTACCTCGTCGCCGCCGAGCAGCCCCGGGTATTCCTTGCGCATCGTGAGCGAGCAGGTCGGATTGATCGCGGCGATCTTGTAGCCCTGGCGCACCAGCGGGAGCATCGAGTCCACGTTGGCTCGCGCCTGCTTGCGCGCGAACTCGAGGTCGCCGCCGTCGAGCGCGGGCATCCCGCAGCAGTTCTGGCGCGGGCAGGCGATCGCACAGTTGTTCTTCGCCAACACCTCGACCGCGGCCCTGCCCGGTGCGGGGTTGTAGTAGTTCACGAAGCAGGTCGCAAACAGCACCACCCGCGCGGCGGGATCGGCGGGCGGCGGCGGCACCGGATTGCGCGCGAGCCATTTCTCGAAGGTCTCGGGCGCAAAATCGGGAAGCAGCTTGCCCCGGTGAATCCCGAGCAGCTTCTCCATAATCGCGCGCTGGAACGGATTGCGGCAGGCAAAGTTGGCGAGCCCGGGCGCGATGCTGCCGAGCCGGCCAAGCAAGTCGGGATTGCCGAGCATCCGCTCGCGCAGCGCGACCCCCTGCTCGTGCGCGCGGACCGCCTTGGCCCGCGTCATCAGGCGCGGAAAATCGAGCTGGAACTCATGTCCATCGCGCGGCGTGTAGGGACACTTGACCTCGCACAACTTGCAGCCGTAGCACAGCTCGATGACGCGCGCGGTCTCGGCCGCGGACATCTCGCGCACATCATCGCCGTGCAAATCCACCGCCTCGAACAGCGCCGGAAATGACGGGCAGAGGTTGAAGCACAGCCGGCAGGTCGAGCAGATGTCGAACGCGCGCTCGATTTCCCGGTCGAGTCCCGCGCGGTCGAGATACTTCGCTTCGGCAGGGTTGTAACACAGGCCGTCGGTGGGCCGCGCTTGGATTCGAGTGCTCATCGCAGTGAGTCGTCCGATCGTCCGGCGCGCGGGCGCTTTAGCGGCCGGGCGTGAGCGAAACGGGGAAGGAAACTCCGGGCCCCGGCGCGCAGCGCGAGCGCCGGGACCCGGAAGTCACGGCCGCATCAGGCGAGCGACTTCGCCGCGCGATCGAAGCGGCCGGCGTGCGACTTCTCCGCCTTCGCCAGGGTCTCGAACCAGTCGGCGATTTCCGCAAACCCCTCATCGCGCGCGGTCTTGGCCATCCCTGGGTACATGTCGGTGTACTCGTAGGTCTCGCCGTGGACCGCGGACTTGAGATTCGCCATCGTGTCGCCGATCGGCTGATCGGTCACCGGATCGCCCACCGTCTTGAGGTAGTCGAGATGGCCGTGCGCGTGGCCGGTCTCGCCCTCGGCGGTGTCGCGGAACAAACCCGCGATCTCGGGCTGTCCCTCGACGTCCGCCACCTTGGCGAAATAGAGATAGCGGCGGTTGGCCTGGCTCTCTCCCGCGAATGCGTCCTTGAGGTTCTGATGGGTTTTGGTGCCTTTCAAGTTCTTCATCGTTCCTGCCTCCTGATGGCGTTGTTGATTCTCTCTACTGTCCGGCGTGCGGGGTGCGGGTGCGCGGATGCGCCGTGCTCTTCGCGCCGTCCCGCCGTGCACATCGGTTGCACACCGCGTGGATTTCGAGCGACGATCCCAGCAGCTTGAATTCGCCCAGCCCCGAGCGGCCCTTCAGCAGTCCGTCGAGTTCGGGGATCTCGATATCGCGGATGCGCCGGCATTTGACGCAGACCACGTGATGATGCGGCGTCACGTTGCCGTCGTAATGGGCGCTCAGGTGCAGCATCGTCACCTTGCGCGCCTCGCCGATCTCGCACAGCTTTTCGAGCGTGCGATGGACGGTGGCAAGCGAGATGTGAGGATGCTCGCGGCGCACCTGGGCGTAGATCTCATCGGCGCGCGGGTGTTCCTCCGATGCGAGCAGCGCCCGGATGATCGCAAGCCGCTGCGGAGTCACGGCGAGCCCCCCGCTGCGGCATCGATCGGCGAATTCGGCGAGCCGGTGCGCGGCGTAATCCGCGTGGCGCCCTCCGCTGACCAGACGTAGTACCATATCTCAGGTGATAATTATTATCATCTGAGAGTCGCGCGCGTCAAGCCGCAGCCGCGCCCTTGAAATGCGGCTCGCGCCGATCGGGTTGCGGCTACTTGGATGCTTCGAGCGCGGGCGCGGGAGTCCCCGGAGCCGGCGCGAACCCGGCGGGCAAATCTCTGACCGGCGTGATTCTGATCGCGACCCTTTCGCCGCTTTCGAAAGTCGCGCGGCTCGGCCCGACCAGCGCGCTCATCGTGTAGCGCTTGTGAAAATCCGCCAGGATCTTGTCGAACACCGCGGTCTCGGTCGTGATCGCGGCCTTGCCCATGAATGCGGGGCCGTTGAGCCCCCCGATCCACACGATCACCGGGCTGCCCCGGCGGATCCGCCTGTCCTTCCAGCTACCCTTGCGGGTCTGGATCAGAAGCTCGCTCCTGTCGGCGTTCATCGTGAACCATACCGGCGCGGACTTGCTCTGATTTCCGTCCTTGCGCACGGTCGAAACGTACACGGTGGACGCCTCATCGAGCGCCTTGAGCTGCGCGGCGGAAAACCCCGCGCAACCGGCGCGCCCGGCGATCAGCATCGACACTATGAAAGCCGCAGCCGCGGCCAGGGTCGAACAGGTTGCGAATCTTCTCATAGCGCTTCTCCGTCTTGCTTGGGGTTCAAACCCGATCTTCGCGCGCGTCCGGCGCCGGCGCCATCATGGCTTGCACATGCGCGACAGGACAAGTCCGCCCTGACGCATCTTTGGAAAGCCACGAGCGGCAGCACGCGGCGCCTTCGAGGAATCGGCGTCCATTCTCCATTACGATTACGCTCTCCCGCGCAACGAAGGCAAATCGCCCGTGAGCAACCGCGGTCCCGCGCCTGCGGGTTCATCGAGGCTGGCGGAGAGAACAAACGCCGCGGGCGGCGATGCCGATTGGAGTCGCCGCCCGCGGGCGCCGCTTTTCCGTTACTCGATCAACTTAATCTATGCATGACGCCGAGGCCGTATTGAAATAATTGAAGTACCAGAGGTCGCTGTCGCAGCCCGAGTTCGCGTCATACAGATCATCCGTCCCGTTGCCGGTGGCACTCGTATCGGTGACATTGTTCCCGGTGCTGCCGAGTTCGATCGCGATCCCGTAATTGCCATTGCCGTCTGCGGTGTGGTCGAAAATCTTGTTCGACTTGCTCGAACATGCGGCACTGGTCGAACCCGGGCAACCAACGAGCACTCCGACTTTGCCGTTGCCATCGGTATCCGAGCAATTGACCTGGTTGCTGCCTCCGCCGCTAATCCAGACGCCGTAGCTTCCGTTCCCGCCGGTGCCAAAATCGTTGATGTTGTTGCCCTTGCCACCCACTACTTCGACGCCTGCCGTACCGTTGTTGTTGGCATCGAAGTCCTCGACGATATTGCTGGCGCCTTGGACGAGGATCCCTACGTCCCAACTATCAACGTCGCTCGGGAGCTCGATGAAATCGTTGTTCGAGCCTTTCAGGATATGAATGCCGATGCCCGTGGGCGTTCCACCCCCGGGTCCCGTGATGGAGTAGCCCCCATCGGTACGACCACGACTGGTTTCCTTTCCGGTATTCAGGGTGACGTTGGAGGCCTTGACGTCGATGCAGCCGTTGAGCGCGGTCAATCCCTGAGACGAACTCAGGGCGGCACCGACCTGGTAGAAGCCGCCCTTGGTGATGGTGCATCCGCACGAGGAGATAGTGGCCGAGCAGGCAACCACTTTTCCGGCGTTCTCTGAATCCTCCGCATACGCTCCCTGAGCAAACGCGATAAGCGCGGCGGCTGCGATTGCCGGCACCGCCAGCCGGTGCAGCCTCCCTCGTTTCGGAAACGCCCGGATGGACGTTCCATCACATGATGCGGACGTTCTCCCTTGAGTGGTTCTCTGGTTCATGACCTTCCTCCTTTTGCCGCTGCGGTTCGCGGCGGCATCGGCCTGGGATGGCCGGTTGCAACTCTGGGGTGGGCCTTACAGCCACAACATGCGCCACTGCGCAAAACGAAGCTAGGCTTGGCAGCGCCGAGCTAAGGTCATCGCTATTGGAGCCGGCTCGCGGCGCGGGCCGCGGGACGATCGAGAGCGGCCACTATCAACGCGGCCGGGTGTCAGCCATCGCCGATTAGGGCGGGGCGCGTTGTGTTGCACGATTGGAAAAGGAAGCTTAAGCTTCCGTTCTGACGGAGACTCGGCCAGCCAAATGGAAAAGGGAGCACGCCGCCGCTCACGAGATGAGATGGGCCGGTTTCAGGCTTCGGGAGGAACGATCCGCGATATCCGGGCAAGCGAGGCCGATCGGCTTTTCGGCTCATTCTCGCCACCGGACCCGAAAGAACTTGGGCGGCTCGAACAGGATGTCTATCGCCAACTGAAGGCGCCGCGCGAGGCGCATCTGAAACTGCTTGGCAACGGCGAATTCACGATCGCCGTCGCGCACCCCCGCAGCGCGCCGCGCTGGGCATGCAAGCGCATGCCGCCAGCCACCAAAGATGCGGCTGACCGGTTCAAGACATCGATCGAGCGCTACAGGGACAGGCTCGAGTCCGCAGACGTGCGCGTCGTTCCGACCAGCATCCACGTGATTGCGGCGTCCACCGGTGGTTATGCCCTCTATCTTTGTCAGCCCATACTGCCGGAGCACACGCTTCTTCCCAATATCCTGCGCGAACGCACACCGCGCGAGGACGACGTGGTGCTGGTGAGCGTGTTCGAGGCGATCAAGCGAGGAACCTCGCCGACCCTTGCCGTGGATGGTCAGGCGGCCAACTGGGCCTGGGTGGGCGGCGAGCCCTGGAACTTTGATATATCGACGCCGATGCTCCGCCGGCCGGACCTGAGTTCCGAAATGGACGTAAGCCTGCTGGTTCAGCCGTACCCGGGATTCGCTCGGCCGTTTATCCGCCGGTGGCTAGCGCCCTCAATGATCGAGCGGATTCACAATCTGCGTATGAGCCTCATCGATGCGGCGGCGATGCTGATCAAAGACAACCTTCGCAATTGGCTGCCAGCATCCGCCGCGGCGATCAACCGCCTGGTGGAAGAGCCGGTTTCGGTCGCAGAGATCGAAAAGTACTATGCCAACGATTCGTTGTTGTGGGAGTTCGCTTACTGGATGAAGCGGCTCGAGCGTCGCTTGAAGCGGCTCTCCGGCCGAACCTATCAATACCTGATTCCGCCACCGACTGGCCGCTTCAACTGACTCTGAGGTAAGGTGCGGCCGGACCAGAGGCGAAGCCACGCGCGAAGATCGCGATTGCGCGCGCTCTGAAGATATGAAGAAGGTGTAATTCTCGAATCTCGAATGACGAGAGGAGGCCATCATGAGCGAGAAAGAAGAGTTCGAGAAGCTCCCGGAAGCAATGCCGAAGTGGATCAGGGACCATGTGGATCTCTACCTCTCTGATCCCGAGAAGGCTCACCTCTGGGACTCGACGATTGGCGGCGGACCCGGCCCGCTGCCGACACTGCTCCTGATCGCGCGCGGGGCGAAGAGCGGGAAGCTCCGGCCGCTGCCGCTCCTCTACCAGGAGATCGATGGGAAGTACGTCGTCATCGGCTCGAAGGGCGGCGCGCCGACGCATCCGGGATGGTACGTGAATCTAAGAGCGAATCCGGTGTGCGAGATCAGAGTCGCCTCGAAGCGCCTTCGCGCGCGGGCGCGGACGGCGAGCGGGGACGAACGGACGCGCGGCTGGAAGAAGATGGCGGCGATGTATCCGCCGTACAACGACTACCAGAAGCGGGCGGGTTCGCGGCAGATCCCGGTCGTGATTCTCGAGCCGATTGGCCCGGCATGATCGCGAGGATCGCGATTGCGCGCGCGTTTTGAAGATTTAAGGTAGGTGCAACTGTGGAACTGATTCTGGTCCGGCACGGATTGCCGGAGCGTAGCGCCGACCATTCCGACCCGCCTCTGTCGCCACGGGGACGGGCGCAAGCCGAGCGAGTCGCGGCGTTTCTCGCCCGGGAGACCATCGATGCGGTTTGGTCGAGCACTCAGAGGCGCGCCATCGAGACCGCCGCGCCTCTGGCCGCGATCGCCAGGCTCGACGTTCTGACTCATCCCGGAATCCGCGAGTACGACAGGGATCATAGCCAGTACGTCCCGAGCGAGGTCCTCAAGGGCGAGAACCGCGCCGCCTGGCTAGCTCAGCGCACGGGAGAAGGCGTGGACCTCGGAGCATTCCAGGCGGAGGTGGTCGATGCCATCGAGCGCATCGTTCGCGATAACGCCGGGCGGCGAGTAGCCATTTTCTGCCACGGCGGCGTGATCAACGTCTGGACGGCGCATGTGCTGCAGATTCCGGCGCGTCTCTTCTTCGATCCAACCTACGCGAGCATCAATCGGTATTCCTGTTCGCGCGAGGGCATACGCACTATCGTCTCGCTCAACGAATTTGCCCATCTGGGGGAACTCGCTCGGCGCGACCCGAAATTCACCCTGCCCGCCGCGGCGAATGACGATTAGAAGAGAGGGCGCGAGCATGGCTTCTTCCAGCCTGGAGCTCCGATGCACGCCGCAGCAGGCCCGCAGCCGGGCGACGATGGACCGGATTCTCAAGGTGGGCGGCGAGCTGCTGGACGAGCTTGGCGTCGAGGGGTTCAACACCAATATTCTCGCCGCGCGCGCCGGATTGGGAGTTCGTGCAATCTATCGGTACTTTCCGAACAAGCTGGCGGTTCTCCTGCGGATGGCGGAGCAGTCGAATGAGGCGGGATGGGCGTGGATCGGCGACCTCAGCCGGGTTTCCGAGTACGGCGACTGGCGGGCGGCGGTCGCTCGATCGATCGATGGATATTACAGGGGCGCGTCTAGTTATCGCGGCTTCGCCGCGCTGCGAGCAGCGGCCCACGCGATTCCCGAACTCCGGGAAATGGATAATCAAGACAAGAAGAGACTGGTACGCGAACTTGCTATCGGCCTGAGAGGCATCGGTATATCGCTCGACCAAAGTCACCTGGCGGCGCTAAGTAGAACGATTATCGAATCGTCCGAGCGCATCCTCGACGTTGCAGTGCAGAAACCGTCTCGCGAGGCCAAGCTCCTCGTCCGCGAGCTGAAGCTGATGATTACCAATCTGCTGTCGGCCTACTTGGACTGATGCGTCTCGGATTCTAATTCAAAACGCGGGAATGCCCGTCGCGAAGACCAACGACCCAACGAGGTCCTTTGCGCAAAGCACTGTATCATCGGCCAAGATGCCGGGCTTCTCAGCGAGAAATTCGGCGGAGCCGGTTGGCGCCCTTCCCGATATCAGGATCCCGCACCTGGACCTCGAGGGAAATCCCGATCGCATCGGCGACATCCGCAACCGTTCGCAGGGTCAGGTTGCGGCCGCCCGCCAGTAGCTGCGAGACGAAGCCTTTCGTCTTGCCAAGCCGCCTGGCGACCTCCGATCTGGTGAGCCCCCGCTCCTCGATGGCCTGCGACAACGCCTCCGTAACTTCGAGGATAAGCTTCTCCTGATTAAGCAATCGCCGACTCTCGGCAGAAGACCGCTCGAAGCGCTCGACGTCGGTCGAGTTGATTCTTTCACCGTCCATGTTGTGCCTCATAACGATCATTTTCGATCAGAATGCGAACGGCTCTGTCGATTACGGCGGAATCCAAGCGGTCCTTTTTCTTCTGCTCGTATGCGGCGATCAAGAATCTGCGACCGGGCCGGAAATCGCCCAGGAAGCGATCCTGAAACCGCTTAAACTCCCACAACTGCGAGCCACGCCTTCCGCTTTTCTCACCCAGGTTGCGGAATTGTTCCCGGTTATTGATCCGACCCACCTCAGCGAGCCTCTGAAAAAGGGCCGCCATTTTCGCTTTTCTGTCCACGTCAAGATGCTCGTAATCCGCGCGCGCTGGCAGGGAACCTTCCTTGTCAACGGCCCATTCCACCGTTCCCCAGGCCCCCTTCGCCGCTACGCGTTCCACCTTCCCGCCGGTTCCACACTGGTCAGTTTATGTATAAGTAAACCGTAGTTCAAGCCTCGAGCGCTCGACCGTTCGTCCGATTTGAGTGAAAGAAGCGGCGTCGCGCTTCACCGCACAGACACACCGCGAAAAGGAGAAAGAGCCAAAATCGCGTTACACTTCAGAGTGTGTCCCGCACGACCCCCTATCGCGCTTCGAGCCGAATCGGCAATCATCACGTCCCACTTCCTGGTGCCGGGGGCGGGGGTCGAACCCGCATGGGAGTTGCCTCCCAGAGGATTTTAAGTCCTCTGTGTCTACCACTTCCACCACCCCGGCATCGCGGCGCGGCTCGTATCCTTTAATCATAAAGACGCGCGGACTCGAAGATGCCGCGCGCGGCGCGCGGGCGGCGGCCCGCGAAACCGCACCAGCCGCTCGAACGTCATTATCCGCTCCTCTCGACTCCGGCCCGGGATCCGACTGAAATATGAAGCGGTGCCGAAGATGAAATCTAAACCGAGCGCTCTTCAGTCCGCCTCGCGCGCCGCGCGCGCAGCCATCGCAATCGCAGCGCTGATCGCATCCGCCGGCTGCGGGATCGCATCGGCGCCCATCAAGGACACCAACCAGGTCGTCGCGACTCCCCAGCCCGGCCAGCTCAACGTGAGCGTGCAATCGCATGCGACGGTCGGCCAGATCGTGCCGGTGTACGTCTCGATCGCAAACGGCACTGACATGCCGCGCGCGGTGGTGCCGAGCCAGGTGTTCGCGATCAACGAGGCGGGCGAGCGCGTGGCGCCGCTGCCTCCCGGCGAGGCCGCCCGCCAGGCCGGCGACGCGGGCGAACTCAAGGCCGCCCTCACCAGCGCGACGGTCAGCGGCGCTGCCGCGGGCGCGGTCGGCGCGGGCCTCGGCGCGGCGGCCGGCTCCGCGTTCGGTGCAGTCGGACAGGGAGCGATCGTCGGCACGGCGATCGGAGCCGCGCACGGAATTTTCCGCGGCGCGGAAAACGGCCAGAGCAAGGCCGACCAGCAGGCGCGCGAGCAGATCGAGGCGCTCGCACTCAAGCCCGCGGACGTGAACCACGACTTCACCATCAGCGGGTACGTCTTCTACCCGAAAGGAAGCTACCAGCGGATCGAGATGCTGCTGGTCGATCGCGAAACCGGCGATACCGAAATCGTCAAGGAGCCGTGGCGCTAGCAGGATGTTGAGACCGCAGCGCAGTCCGAGTGCTACGGCCGCGCCTTTCTCAGCATCCTGCTAGCAGGCTGCCGCTCGCGCCGGCCCGCCCTACAACATCGACGAAATCACGACGATCGCCCCGTCGTTCACCTTGCCGTGCCCGCACGGATCGCAGAGCACCATCCGGTTGTTGATGAACTTGAGGCAGGTCGGATCGATGAGCATCTTCGCGTAGGTGCGCGGGACGTCCTTGTACACGCGATAAATTTCGCCGTCCGGCGCCGCGTTGTTCTCGGTCGCCAGCTTGCCCGCATCCGCGATGAAGAACGTGTCGGGATACGATCCCCAGCCCGAGGGCGAAGTGCCAAAGCCCGTCGCGCGCATGAACCCGACCATGTACACGTCGTCCTTGAGCTTGCCGTCCGGAGCGACGATCGAGATTCGGCCCCCTCGAACGCCGCCGATGCTGCTCGGGCGCATCCCGACCAGCATCGTGTTCGGCGCTTTCGGATCGGTGGCGGGCGCGAAGCCGATCGTGGTCAGCTCCATCGCGAGCGGCTTGTCGTAAGCGCCGAACACGCTCGCCTTGCCGGAGGAATCGACCGCGTAGATCGCCGAGTTGCCGGTCGTTGCGGCAAAGAGCTTGCCGGCGAACGGCGATGAGGCCGGACCGAATTCGAGGTCGCGGCAATCGGTCGGCTTGCCGGAGCCGCCATCGGGCAGCTTGGCGAAGGTGCTCACGGCGCCCGACGCATCGATGCGATCGACCTCGCACGACGCTTTTTCATCGTCGGCGTTCAGCACGAAAATCTGGCCCTGGTATGCGCCGAAGCCCGCGGGCGCCGCGGCGACGCCGGCCGGATGCTTTAGCTTCGCCTTGCCGGCAAGTTCCGTGACCTTTGCCGCGAACGTGACCGAGTACACGCCGCCAGTACGGTCGGACACCACCATCTTGCCGCCGCTGATTTCGTTCAGGTAGTACGGCGCGGCGATGCCGGGCGTCTTGAGCATCGCCACTTCGTAAGGGATCTCGACGTCGATTCCCTTGGACTTGCCGGCCGCGCGGGCGACCGAATTCGAGGCCGCCGGCCACAACAGGATGAGCGCCGCCAGTGCTGCGGCGGCGGTGAGGAACAGGTCACTTCTTCTGGTTGATGAGTTCATCGAGCCCCTCGTTGATAAAGTATTTCTGGCTCGGATCGCGATCGTCGAGCTCCGACTTCCGGCGCGTAACCCAATCGGCGACCGCGATGATCGCGGCCTCCGTCGCGGTCGGGATTCCGAGCGCCTCGGCGACCTGCTCGAGCTGCTCGCGAAGCTCCTTTGGCAGGTCGAGCTCTATGCGGTCCGATGCCATCGGTTCGCCCTTCCATATAGTCTTTGTCAGCGCCGCCCGTCAAAATGAAATGAACGTGTCCATCGCACCCAAATACCAGGGATCGCTGGTCGAATATCTGGACCAGGGGCGTTTTCGCGCCGGGCTGGCCGTGCGCGAACAGGAACGTCACGTCGCGGTGATCGACTCCGAGGGACGCGAGCGGCTGGTCGCGCGCGACCTCGTGATGATTCAGCATCCCGACCGCCGCCCCGCCCGCGAGGCGGCCGCGCAGGCGATCGCGGTGCTCGAGGCCGAGCGCGCGGCACTCGCCGCCGAGCTCGATCTCAACCTGCTGTGGGAGGTGGTCGAGGAACAGGGGCGAAGTTTCACGGCATCCGAGTTGGCGAGTCTGTTCTTCGGGCGGCGATCGCCGGTGGCGGATTCGGTGATGCTCGAGGCGCTGTTGAACGACCGGGTCTATTTCGTCCGCCGGCACCTGGAGTTCGTGCCGCGTCCGCCCGACCAGGTCGAGCGCCTGCGCATCCAGCAGGATCGCATCCGCAGCCGCAGCGACGAGTACCGCAGGACACAGCAGATGCTCCGCGACATCCTGAGCGAGGGGGCGGCCGCGCCCGGCGCCGATGCGGTTGCGCTTGGCGATGAGATCGCGCGCTACCTGAAGAACCCGTTCACGCGCAGCCGCGAACTGACGCAGATGTTGCAGCAGGTCGCGCCCGACGTCGATCCCGCAGAGGCAGCATTCGAAATTCTCGAGCGCCTCGGCGCAACCCCCCCTGCGCCGCGCTTCGCTCTGATCGCGGGGCTGAGGACGGAGTTCAGCCGCGAGGCGCTCGATGAGGCGGCGAGCGCCGCTCCGCCCGCGCGCGCGCCGATCGAGGGCGGTTACTCGGCGACGATCGACGATGAAGACACGGTCGAGATCGATGACGCGCTCAGTTGCGAGCCCGCGCCGGGCGGCGGATTGCGCGTGCGAACCCATATCGCGCTGGTCTCGGATTTCATAAACAAGGGCGGCGCGATGGATCGAGAGGCAGCCGCCCGCGCAACCACCGTCTACCTGCCCGAGACGACGGTGCGGATGTTGCCCGACCGGGTTTCGTGCGAAATCGCAAGCCTGATCGCCGGCCAGGAGCGTCCGGTGCTCACCACCGACGCCACCATCTCTCCATCGGGCGAGTTGATCGAGGCGACGATCTATCCGGGGCGGATCCCGATCGCGCGGCGGCTCAGCTATGACGAAGCCGACCGGATGCTGTCGGACGGAGCTCCGGCATGCGAGCCGGCCACATCGCTCAAGCATCTGTACGACGCTGCGCTCGCTCTGCGCGAGCGCCGTAGGCGCGCTGGCGCAGTCCTGGTGCGCCGGCGCGAGCCCAAGGTGACCGTGCACGACGGCACGATCGATATCCGCGTGCTCGACAGCAACTCGCCGAGCCGGATGCTGGTTGCGGAGTTCATGATCCTGAGCAATTTCGTGGCGGCGCGATTCGCCGCCCAAAACCGCATCCCGATGATCTATCGCGTGCAGCCCGAGCGGGGCGACGAGTTTGCGGCGCAACGCCCGCGCCTGTCGCTATATCCCGATTATCACGCGGGGATCGGGCTCGATTACTATGCGCAGTTGAGTTCGCCGATCCGCCGCTACGCCGACCTTGTGCTTCAGCGGCAATTGGTTGCCGCGCTCACCAGCCGCGCGGCGCAGCCTTACACCGTCGATGAACTGTTGGCGGTACTGGCGGGCGCTGAAGATGCGGAGGCATCGGGACGCGAGCTCGAACGCCGCGCCAAGCGCTACTGGATATTGCGCTACCTCGAGCATCAGGCGATCGACCGGCCGCTGCCCGCGTTCGCGACCCGCGAGGGCGCCTCGGCGGAACTGGCCGACTATGCAATCCGTGGAACATTGCGCGGCGCGCCCGATCTCGCGGAACTGGCGCCGATCGTCGTGAGGATAAGCAGGGTCGATCCCCTGCGCGGTTGGCTGTCCTTCGACTATCTCGGCCCGGCAGAGCGAGCCTCGGGGGGCGCCCCCTAGCGCACCCCCCGAATAGCCCGATCCCCCTTTCCAACCCCGCGCAACCATCAGACCGACTTGAAAACGTCCTGGTCCAGACGCCATCGGTCGATCGACTCGATATTGAAACGCCAGTCGCTTCCGACTTTGAACGCCGGCAGCCGCCCGCGCTTGAGCTGGCGATAAACCGTCGATGGATGCACCTTCAGATAATCCGACAGCTCCTTAACTGTGAGTACCCGGCTGTCCTCCAATTTCATTGGCCCTGCTCCCTCCTTTGATGTCGATAGCGGTCCTTGTCTAACCCGCTTGGCCTGTAACGCAATCGGCATGCCGGAATTTCGTTCGGCGGAGATCCGCGAATCAGGCCGAGTTATGACGGCGCTTGCTAACCAGGAGTGATGCGATTTTGACGATCCGACGAAAAATTGGCGCTCGGATGAGAACCGGGACGGTTTAAAGACAACTGTCCCGCGCCGATAGTTCGCGTTGTCTCAATTTGAACGCCCTATCGAGAAATCGGACATCCGAAGCGAGCCCGGATTGAGATGGCCCCGCGCGGTCAGACTTTGCCCACCAGTTCGCGCTCGGCCCAGCTCACCAGCTTGAGCACTCCCGCCTCGTCTTCGTCGGCGCGGAAAAGCAGGATCAGGCGATGTACGCCGGCATCGGCGAAGCGCCTGGCGACGTCGCGATCGACCGGCCCGCTCGGCGTTATGCTGATTTCGAGATCCTCGAATCGCCGGCCCTCCCTGGCGCATGCCGCCTTGAGCCCCTCGATGCTTCGCTTGGTCTCGTCCAGGTCGCGCCTGAAGCCATACCATCCCTTCGCCAGACGCGCCGCGCGCGCAAAGCCCTCGGGCGAGTGGCCGCCGAACACGATTTCGGGATGCGGCTTCTGGATGGGCCGCGGCGCCGCATTCATACCCTTGAAATTGACCCATCGCCCTTGAAACTCCGGCTTCTCCATCGACCACAGCGCGATCATCGCACGCAGGTATTCCTCGGCGCGCGCGCCCTTGTGGTCGAACGGGATGCCCATCGCATCGAACTCGGGCTTCACATAGCCGATCCCGATTCCGAAGATTAGCCTGCCGCCCGATAGCACGTCGGCCGAGGCGAGCTCCTTGGCGAGCACGACCGGATTGCGTTGCGGGAGGATGATGATCCCCGTGCCGAGCCGAATCGTGGTGGTGTGCGCCGCGACGAAGGCGAGCGCGATCGTCGAATCGAGCATCGGAAAATCGGGTGCGACTGGCGATGGACGGTCAGCCGCCCATCGGCCACGCGCTGGATCGAGCTTCGAAGAATCGGGGGCGACCGGCGCTCGCGGCACCTGCGGGTCGGGCACGATTATGTGTTCGCCCGTCCACAGGCTCTCGAATCCGGCCGCCTCGGCCGCGCGCGCAACCGCGGCTGCCGTCCGAGGCGATGCGCACGGTCCCATATTGATGCCGAACAG
>Ga0187771_10000045_pt1 | contig 52679 bp, 47 predicted proteins | sample 0116_SJ02_MP15_1_FD_133139 | JGI IMG/M metagenome (GOLD analysis project Ga0187771, IMG submission 133139) | Tropical peat soil microbial communities from peatlands in Department of Meta, Colombia - 0116_SJ02_MP15_10_MG | ecosystem: Environmental > Terrestrial > Soil > Wetlands > Peat | place...
GTGTCAGCTGCGTTGTCGCGCGAAGCTTTGCCAGAATCTTCTATCGAAATGCTTTCAATATGGGTCTGCCGATCCTGGAGTGTCCCGAAGGCGCCCAGCGTATCCGGAAAGACGATGAGCTGGAGATCGACCTCGATTCAGGCCTCATAGAGAACCTCACCAGGAACGAAACATACCGGGCTCAGGCCATCCCGCCTTTCATGCAGAAACTGATCCGGGCAGGAGGACTGATGGAATATGTGCGGGAACAGATGGCCGAGGAGAACACTGAGCGCTGAGCAGTCTTCTTGAGAAGGAGGGTCCCGAATCTGACACACGACTGATTCTCAAGGCAAATAGGGTTGGTATTGTATGGGCAAAGAATACCGTATAGCAGTTATTCCAGGGGACGGGACGGGCCCTGAGGTGGTGCGTGAAGCCCTTAAGGCGCTCGATGCCGCATCGCAAAAAGCCGGGTTCTCAACCCGGAAGGTCCAGTTCGACCTGGGGGGCGAGCGATACCTTCGGACCGGGGAGATTCTGCCCGAAGGAACAGTTGAGTATCTGCGCAAGTTCGACGCTATCCTTCTTGGGGCAATAGGACACCCTGATGTTAAACCGGGGATACTGGAAAAGGGCCTTTTGCTCGAACTGCGCTTCCAACTTGACCAGTACGTCAATCTCAGGCCCGTTATTCTATACCCCGGCGTGGATACTCCTCTAAAGGACAAGGGACCCGATGAGATAAATTTCGTTGTCGTCAGGGAAAACACCGAGGGCCTTTACGCCGGAGCGGGCGGATTCCTGCGCAAGGGCACCCCTTACGAGATCGCCGTCCAGGAATCGGTCAACACCCGCCTCGGCGCTGAACGCTGTATACGGTTCGCATTTGAGTTCTGCCGCAAACGAAATTTGCGCAAAAAGCTTACCCTGTGCGGCAAGACCAACGTGCTTACCTATGCCTTTGACCTCTGGCAGCGCGCCTTTGACGATGTGGCCAAAGAATACCCGGACGTACGGACCGACTACGCCCATGTTGACGCCATCTGCATGTGGATGGTCAAAAACCCCGAATGGTTCGATGTCATCGTAACCGACAACATGTTCGGGGACATAATAACCGATCTCGGCGCCATGATTCAGGGCGGAATGGGAGTCGCTGCCGGGGGCAATATAAATCCGAACGGGGTTTCCATGTTCGAGCCTATAGGCGGCTCCGCCCCGAAATACACCGGTCTTGACATCATCAATCCGATTGCAGCGATCGCGGCTGCTCAGATGATGCTGGAGCACCTGGGCGAAACCGGTGCTGCCGCCCTTATCGAAAATGCTATAAGAAAAGTGATCTCAAGCGATCTCAAAAGTCTTGCAGCGGGCCGCATGGGTTATTCCACAACACAGGTTGGCGATTTGGTGGTAAAACATATATCTCGATAAAACTAATTAAGGATACCGATCAACTATGACCAACAATGGATTCAGAGTGGCTGTAGTGGGGGCTACTGGAGCAGTTGGTAACCTGATGGTCAAGGTCCTCGAGGAAAGGAACTTCCCGGTAAGTGGGATCAAACTCCTGGCTTCGGCCCGCTCTATAGGAAAAACGCTTCCTTTTCGCGGCAGGCAGTTCGCCGTTGAGGAGCTGGCGGAAAATTCATTTGAGGGAATTCAGTTGGCCCTCTTTTCCGCTGGAGGCGCAATCAGCAGGATATTTGCTCCCATAGCAGCCCAGGCGGGCACTGTCGTCGTCGACAACTCCAGCGCCTGGCGCATGGACCCTCAGGTCCCGCTGGTCGTGCCCGAAGTAAATCCGCGCGCTGCCCTGTCCCATAGCGGCATCATTGCCAACCCGAACTGTTCCACGATTCAGATGGTTGTGGCGTTGAAGCCCATATACGACGCGGTGGGGATCAGGCGGATCGTCGTGACTACTTTTCAGGCGGTTTCCGGCACCGGGAAAAGAGCCATCGAGGAACTGCGCTCTCAGGTCTCCGATATCATGTGCGGTCGTGAGATCGCTCGGCAGATATATCCGCACCAGATCGCGTTCAACTGCTTTCCGCATATCGGCTCTTTTCTGGACAACGGCTTCTGCGAAGAAGAGATGAAAATGGCCAACGAGACCCGGAAGATATTCGATGATGCTCAAATCGGGGTTTGTGCTACCACCGTCCGGATTCCGGTCATCTATGGCCATTCCGAGTCCATAAACATAGAAACTGATAGAAAAATTTCTCCCGAAGAAGCGCGCGAACTGCTCAAAACCGCCCCCGGGGTCATAGTCATAGACGATCCTTCCAACGCGGCCTATCCCGTCCCTTTGAATGCCGCCGGCACGGACGACACTTTTGTTGGCAGAATTCGCACGGACCCTTCGGTTGAAAACGGACTCGCCATGTGGGTGGTTGCAGACAATGTCCGAAAAGGAGCCGCAACGAATGCCGTTCAAATTGCGGAAATCCTGCTCAAAAGCGGACGGTTGTAACTGAACATGCGTATCATTGCGGGCGAATTCAGGGGAAGGCGGCTCCATTCCCCTCGCCCAAAGAACTTCCAGATTCGCCCGACTACCGACATGGTCCGGGAATCGGTCTTTAACATTATTGCCGACAGAGTCCAGGGGGCGAGGGTGCTGGACCTGTTCGCCGGAACCGGGGCCATGGGCATGGAAGCACTCAGCCGGGGGGCGCAGTCTTGTCTCTTTGTGGACAATGGCGCCAAGGCCGTGCGCATTATACGGGAAAACGTCCAATTGTGCGAAGTGCAGCACAGGTCACGGATTATCCAGGCCAAGGTCTCATCGGCGATCTTTCGCCTGCGCTCGGAAGGCGAGTTGTTCGACCTCATCTTTATGGACCCCCCGTACCGGAAAGGATACATCGAGAAAACGCTGCAAATTATCAGCCCGGTTGCAAACGAAGACTCACTGGTCATCGCCGAAAGACATATAAAAGGTGAACCGCCGATGGTTCCGGTTCCAGGGTGGCAAAAGAAACTCGATCGAAGATACGGTGATACGTTGATCTCTATATACTCCAGGCTCACAATCCTTTAAGCAACCCGACAGGAGGAAAGATGGCCAGCATAGCGGTTTACCCAGGCTCATTCGACCCTATCACGAACGGACACATCGACTTGCTTGAACGCGCCCTAAAGATCTTCGACAAAGTCATCATCGCCATCGCGGTAAACCCCGCGAAGCAACCCATGTTCACGCCGGAGGAGCGCCTCGAGATGATAGAGCACTCCCTGGCGCAACATCCCCTGAAAGATCGGATGAAGGTCGACCTTTTTGAGGGACTGCTGGTTGACTACGTGAAATCGATCCCGGCCAAAACAATAGTAAGAGGCCTTCGGGCAGTCAGCGACTTTGAATATGAATTCCAAATGGCGCTTATGAACCGAAAACTCAACAGCGACATCGAAACCGCCTTCATAATGACCGGACTGCGTTGGATTTATATCAGCTCCAGGATCATAAAGGACGCGGCCATGGCGGGTGGAGACTTATCGGGCCTGGTCCCGGATAACGTTGTAAAGAAGCTGATGGAAAGACTGGCGGGCTGGGAAAAATAGGCCGTGGTTTCCTTTGGCTCAAGATTATCCCAAGCAGAGCAAAATCTGCCGGATTATGTTATGACATGAAATACAGATCCGGGATGCAGGCACACGCTTATATACGGAGATCGGGTGCCGGACAGAAGGTCGGAATCTTTCGGGCATCCGACAGCCGATGCCCCATGTCTGCCCGTTATCGACCCAGCACCCTGTCCAGCACCGCTCTTAGGTCCTCAAGATCGTAGGGTTTCTTCAAGACGTCGCAAAAACCGTAGCTTCTGTAATCGTGCATTATCGGAGCGCTGAGGTTTCCGCTCGATAAGATTGCACGCACTTCCGGATCGAGATACCTTAGCTTTCCGATTGCTTCTCTTCCGTCCATTCCAACCTTTACCGTCAGGTCCAGGATTACCGTGTCGTAATGCCTGCCTGCTTCGAGCGCCTCCGAGTAAACTCGGACTGCCTCCTCGCCATCGTGGGCGGTATTGACCTCGTAGCCCAGGTGCTCGAGCATCGTTTGGATGAGATCGCGCAGCTGCTCTTCGTCCTCCATCACCAGTATCCGTTTCCTGGCTCTGGAGATATGGCGCCGGCCCGTGGGCAGCACTCCCGCACGCGGCACCGTCGCGGGAATGAGGATGGTAATGGTTGTCCCCTTGCCGAGAGTGGACTCCACCTCTATGCGGCCTTTGTGTTTCTCCACTACCGAACGGGCGATGGCAAGTCCGAACCCCATTCCTTTCCTGTTGCCCCGATATTTAGTGGAAAAGTATGGATCGAATATGTTGGGCAGGTTTTCTTCCTCAATCCCAATTCCTTCATCCGAAATGACCACCTTCACATAATGTTCCACACCTGAAGAGATCCCTTCAAGGCCAATGTCGCCGATTTTCACGTTTTCAGCGCTGATCGAAATTAGGCCGCCCCTGGACATGGCTTCCCTGGCATTTTCCAGCAGACTTATGAAAACCTGACGTATCTGGTTCTCATCCACTTCCACTTCCCACAGGTCCCCGGGCGCTTTAATCTCACTGCTCGTAATCGAGCCGCTCAGCACCAGGCTGGCAACGTTGGAGATCAGCTCCCGCAGCGAGACAAGTCTTTTGACCGGACTGCTGCCTGAAGAAAATGTTATGAACTTCTGGGTGAGGTCCTTTGCGCGCAGGCATGCCCTCTCGGCTTCAACCAAATGTATTTGCGCCTGATGGTTCTCCTCGATCTTGAGCTGCGCCATGTTGATATTGCCCATTATGACGAATAGCAGGTTATTGAAATCATGAGCGATCCCACCCGCAAGAACTCCTATTGCCTCTAGCTTCTTGGCATCGAGCAGCTCATCTTCAAACTTTTTCCGATCCTCATCATTCATTTCTTTCTGAATACTCTCCTCTTATTCCCCGGATCGTTGACTCGATCAGATCACCGATCTCTCCCAGCCTTTCCATGGTCTCGGCCTCATAGCGCAAGACGAGAACGGGCTGCGTATTGGACGCTCGCACAAGGCCCCAACCGTCAGGGAAAGTGATCCTGGCGCCATCTATATCTATTACTTTGAAGTTTTTCTCCTTAAATTGCTTTTTTGCCCTTTCGACGACTTCGAACTTTATCTCATCCGGACACTCGATCCGTATCTCGGGCGTGGTGTGCATGGATGGGACCCCATCAAGAAGTTCGGGAATTCTTTTCGCAGTCCTGGAGAGTACATCGAGTAGTCTGCACGATGCGAATATCCCATCATCATAGCCGAAATATCCGTCCTTGAAAAAAAAGTGGCCGCTCATCTCACCGGCAAGTTGAGCGTCCACTTCTTTCATTTTGGCTTTTATGAGCGAATGGCCGGTTTTCCACATAATGGCCTGGCCCCCATGCCTCTCGATATCATCATAAAGGGTCTTGGAACACTTGACCTCGGAGATGAAAACCGACCCGGGCCGCCTGGATAAAATATCCCTTGCGAAGATGATCATAAGTTTGTCGCCGAAGACTACCTCGCCTCGATGATCGAGCACGCCCAGCCTGTCGCTGTCACCGTCGTAAGTGAGGCCGACATCGAGCCGCTCCCTGAGCACCAGGTTACGCAGGTCAGCCAGGTTTTCCATTACCGTGGGGTCCGGATCATGATTAGGAAAAGTGCCGTCCATATCACAGTAAATCGGGTATATTTGGCAGCCCAACTTCTCCAAAATGACGGTGGCCACGGGACCGCCCGTCCCATTGCCGGCGTCGACCCCGACTCTGAGTTTGTTGTCGAGCCGAATGGTGGCAGTAACAAAATCTATGTACGGGGTCAGTATGTCAAACCGATCCAGCCTTCCTTCTTTTGCTATGAAGTCTCCGGAATGCGCTATGTGAGCGAACTTCTGAATCTCAGCCCCGGCGATGGTGTCAAATCCGTTGCAGATCTTAAAGCCGTTATACTCGGCAGGATTATGACTGGCGGTAATCATCATTCCGCCCTCGCGCTCCAGATGCCTGATCGCAAAATAGAAAAGCGGCGTGGGGCAAACGCCTATATCGACAACGTCCATTCCTGATTGAAGCAACCCGCCGACCAGAAGATCGCGAAACCTCTCGGACGTAAGACGGCAGTCTCTGCCTACTACGATTCGCCTTTTACCCTGGCGCTCCATGTATGTTCCAAATGCCCTGCCAAGGGTAGACACATCCGAGTCGGTAATTTCAGACCCGGCAACTCCACGTAAGTCATATTCTCTGAAAATCTTTTGAAGCATGAATTTCTCACTCGATCTCGAAATTACCTTCACATTTCCGCAACAGATAAGGAGCAGGAAAATAAAAGCGAAGGCCCGGCAATCTCATCCACAAAGACCCTCGCTCGAAAAAGACAATGCTAAGTTTACCCGTGCCCGCCTCAATGATGCGAACCATCTTCCCCTGACTTAAGACGCTTAACGGTCAGAATAAGGGCGGAAATCACGCCTATCACAATTGCAGAAAGAGCCCCGTAAAGGGCTGCAAAAAATATTAAATGACTTGGATCATACCAGGGTATGTCCCATGGCAGCATACTGCTTAAACTTCGCTTAAGGCCTTCGCATAAAATCTCGCCCGCTCCAGACATGGACCTTCATCCCTTAGGACCCTGATGTTCAAATGCTGTGCTCGATTCCCCAAACATGCAGTCTAGCATACAACTGAAACGAGGTCAAATGTAAAGACAGAGGACGGAGAGCAGAGGACCGAAGAGAGGGCGGCCTGTATATACTATAAGTCCTACGCGTTATGTTAACTCGTAAGATTGCCCGATCTCCGTCCTCCATCTTGCGTTTCAGAGGCAGCTTGAGGCTTCCTCCAGTTCTTTCCGGGTCAACCCGATAAACACTTTATCGCAAACGGAGATCACTGGCGTGCTCCGAACGCCTCCCGCAAGTTTTCTCATCTCCAGCAATGCTTCGCTGTCCCTGGTCACATCCACAGGTCGACTTCGACACCCTTCCCGGTAAACTACTTCTTAGCCTGGTTGCAAAGACCGCACCCCGGAGTCGAGAAGATCTTGATCCTGCCTGCTATACCATCAACTTCATCGCCGATCTTGAGCAGCCTCCCGAGGAGACCTCATTGCAGACCTGCGAATCAAATCCTTATTTACTCAATCCGTTTATTCGTGATTTTCCTCAACTCTAATGTAAGCCGTCTAAGGTGCTCTTGCTCTTCTTTAATCAGACTTTTTATGAGTTGCCGGTCACTTTCGCGTGACATGGCATCCTCAAAGCTGAGGAAGAAAATTATCGAGTCCTTTTCAAATTCTATCGCCAGCTTGAGGGCGTCAGCGGCGTCCCTGAGTCGGCTGACCCGATCTTCAACCTCTTGGCTCGATACGAAAACATGATCGGCCGCCATCATCCCGATGTACTGATCTATTTCATTTTGAGGGTCCCAGACGGTGGCAATCTTAGACTCGCAAGGAAGCTCGGCAAGAAGGGTTTCGAACTTCGTTTTGTGAGCGATCTCCTGCTGGGACAGGTCGTATAAAAGCTCCTTGATTTCAGCGCTTTCTATGTTCTTGCGGCTTTCTTCATAGAATCTCCTGCCGTTTTCTTCTACCTGAATGGCAACTCTAAAAACCTCTGCCGCATTGAAACCGTAGCCCACCTTGCAGACCTCCCCATAAGATAGTTCCCGCATCATTTTTCTTTTTCGAAGTCTTGCTTGGGTGCGCCGCAGACGGGGCAAACCCAATCATCGGGCAGCTCATCGAACTTAGTGCCGGCGGGTATCCCGTTGTCAGGATCGCCGACAGCCGGATCATAGACGTAGCCGCACACCGTACATACGTATCGATCCATTTCTCCTCCTTATAAGTATGAGTATCGTCATTACTGGAACAGCAAGGGCCATAATATAAAAGGCCGTCAGCACGCAATCAAGAGCGCTTCCCCCAGATTCGCCGCAGGCGCAGTGCGTTCGAGACCACCGAAACCGAGCTCATGGCCATTGCTGCGGCAGCGAACATAGGATTGAGCAAAATGCCGAAAAAGGGAAAGAGCGCCCCGGCAGCAATCGGAATGCCTGCCGAGTTGTAAAAAAAGGCCCAGAAAAGGTTCTGCTTAACGATCCGCATGGTCAGCGAAGAAAGCTTTATAGCTGAAGGGACCAGCAGGAGATCGTCCCGCATCAGAGTGATATCGCTAGCCTCGATAGCGATGTCCGCGCCTGCGCCCATTGCAATTCCAATGTCTGCCGATGCAAGGGCCGGAGCGTCATTGATGCCGTCTCCCACCATGGCCGTGACCCTGCCCTCCGATTGAAGCCGCCGGATTTCGCCGGCCTTGTCCCCAGGAAGGACCTCGGAGAGCACCCGCTCGATTCCTGCCTGGCGAGCAATTGCCTGCGCTGTCTGCCGCCTGTCGCCGGTCATCATCATTACCTCAAGACCCATGCTCCTTAGGAGGGATACGGCTTCCTTCGCCGTAGGCCTGATCGCATCGGCAAGGGCGATGACCCCGGCAGGCTTTTCGTCTTTTGCCACAAAGACACATGTTTTCCCGGCTTCCTCCAGCGTCGCGACGTCCCGGTCGAGTGCGCCGGTGCTTACCCCTTCCGACTCGATAAACTTACGGCTTCCGATGATGATTTTGCTGCCGCCCAGCCTGGCCCGCGAACCCAGCCCGGAGACAGATTCAAAACCGAGGACCATATCCCAACTCCTGCCCGGTCCACCATTTCTATCGAGCGCGCTCTTGACTATCGCCTTTGCCAGCGGGTGTTCCGACAGACACGCCACTGAAGCGGCCATGCTAAGAACATCAGCCTCGCAAAACCCTCCGGCCGGGACGATATCGGTTACTTCAGGTTCTCCCCTGGTTATGGTGCCGGTCTTGTCGAATACTGTCGTAGTGAGGTGGCACGCGCCTTCGAGGCTTTCTCCACCCTTTATGAGTATTCCGTTTTCCGCACCTAGACCGGCGCCCACCATCACGGCAGTCGGCGTAGCCAGCCCCATTGCGCAAGGACATGAAATTATGAGAACCGACACGAAATTGAGAAGTGCGCGGCTAAGAATGTGCCCCGGCACTGCGAAATACCAGATGATGAATGTAAAGAGCGCAATGGAGATAACCACCGGGGCGAAAACGGATGCGACTTTGTCGGCGAATCTTTCTATAGGGGCTTTGGACCCCTGAGCCTCCTCGACTAGGTGGATGATTCGCGCCAGGGCCGTTTCAGCCCCAATCCTGGTGGCTTTGAAAACGAAACTCCCACTCTGGTTGATGGTCCCGGCAAACACCTCATCGGAATGCTTCTTAGAAACCGGCATACTCTCGCCCGTGAGCATTGACTCATTTACGGAAGATTCTCCGGATACCACGCTTCCGTCAGTGGGTATCCGGTCACCGGGCCTGACCACGATAGAATCGCCGCGCAGCACTTCCTCGACAGCAATGTCCATCTCGGCGCCGTCCCGTATAACCCGCGCCATTTTGGGCGTGAGTCTCATCAGCCTTTTTATGGCTTCCGAAGTCCTGCCCCTGGCCTTAAGCTCGAGAAACCTGCCCAGCAGCACAAGCGTTACGATCATGGCCGCGCCGTCGAAGTAGACAGGCGGTTCGCCGCCTGGGGCTGAAAAGAAGTGCGGGAAAATAGTTGCAAAAACTGAATAGATATATGAGGAAAGAGAGCCGATGGCGACCAGGGTGTTCATGTCCGCAGTTTTGACGAGTGTGGCTTTGAGCGCTCCTTTAAGAAACCGGTCCCCCACCCAGAAAACCGCTGGCGTGCTGAGAACCAGAAGAATATAAAGCATCACCCGGCGGGGAACGGCGTACAGAACCGGGAAAAAATGCTGCATTGTGCCTGCCATTACCAGGACACTCAGCACAGCGCCCACCGCCACCTTATGTTTCATCTCGGCAATCTCTTTTAACCGTGCAGCCTCGGCTGGATCTCCGGCCTCTTCCCGGTAGACCCCGAGGTATTCGTATCCCGCCTGTTCTATTGCCCTCCTTATGGCCGACCAGTCGGTAAGCCGGTGTGAATAGTCTATGGTAGCCCTGGACGTGGCAAGGTTTACCGCTGCGTTCTCAACACCGGGGACAGTGCTGAGGGCATTTTCCACCCGCCTGATACATGCCGCGCAGCTCATTCCTCCCACAAGAACGGCAGTCTTCCTGCGGTCCTTATCTACTTTCTCGATTTCTTGCACTCCTTGCTTAGCCAAGCTCATAACCGGCTTTCTTGATCCTCTCCCTGATAAGGTCGCCGTCCACCGGGCGGACCTCTTCGAAAGTAGCCTCCCCCGTCTCCATATCCACGGCGACGTTTTGTATTCCCTCAATTTCCTCCAGGGTCTTCTTCACCGTCCTAACGCAATGCTGGCAAGACATCCCTTTGATTTTTACAGTTCTCATGCGCTTTACCCTTTCGAAGATATTGTCTTTGACAAAAAATCGAAAATTCGGAATCGGAATTTTGAACCTGGCAGCCTCGTTCAGGTGACTTGCAAAACGATGTAGACGTCGCCTCTGCGCAGGCGACTGCCGGGAAGGAGATTTCCCATGTCCTTTAGCCGTAGCCTTGTCCCCGTCTTTACCCCCGGGGGAATTCGCACCGAAATCAGTTTGCCGCTTCCATAATGGGGCAGATTGATTTGCACGACATCGCCAAACTGCGCCTGTCCTTGAGTAATCCGCAAATTGTATGTCAATTCATGCCCAAGGGATCCCCGAGCCGGCCTTTCTTCCCGCCCGATATTTGGCTCGCTGCCTGAAAAATTCTTCAGCACATATTGCCAGGCCTTCTTCACCATCCTTCCAAGCAAAGAAGATCCCGACTCACCCTTTGGCTTTGCCGGTTTGAAAAGTCCCGGGGACCGAGCGGCAGCAGGGCGGGATGCTCGTTGTCTCAGCATGAATGGCCTGCCGATGCGAACCACTCGAATCCTGCTTGGGCCGAAAACAAAACCCTGATAGAAAATGTTTCTCCCGCCGAAAAACAGGTTGTCAATAAAGGCGGAATCGAACCTCACTCCCATGCGCGCAAACTCTTTTTCCAAGTCCTCAAAGATGTCCCGGGAATGGCCGCCCATGAAAAAATCCCTGAAAATTTCATCCTGCGAATATCCGAAGCCGCTTCCCCAAGTCCTTCCCGGCTCAGATCCCGAGCGCAGGTGCTGGTCATACTGGGATCGCTTAATGGAATCGGAAAGCACTCCGTAGGCTTCATTAATTTTCTTGAAGCGTTCTTCTGCACGGGCATCACCGGGATTTCGGTCCGGATGAGTTTCAAGGGCCAGCCTGCGGTACGCCTTCTTGATCTCTTCGGCCGATGCGTCCTGCGAGACGCCAAGTGTTTCATAGTAATCGAAATGTGACATGCAGCTCTTTTAAGTCTCCAGTCAGTTGGCACTTTCATCAAATATAGAACCAAAACCGAACAATAGCAACAGGTAACGACTTGCATCGGGCGTTTCAACAAGATGTCGCAAGAAGGGGTTGCAAAAGTCGTGCTGTTCCTCTATAATGCTGCACGCTGCCGAAGTGGTGGAAGTTGGTAGACACGCCATCTTGAGGGGGTGGTGGGGAGACCCGTGCCGGTTCGAGTCCGGCCTTCGGCACTGCCAAAATTCTCACTAAACTCAATAGATTATCGCGTACCGCCACTTCGCCAATCCAACTCATGCCTAGCAGAATCAACTACTTACGGTCCATCTGCCGAGGAAGGACTTCGGCATCGGTTATAAGGAACAATTTGTGAGGAGATCTGCCGGCCGACGGTTAGCACTCAAGAAAACAGCACCTAAATGGCTTTTTTTACCCGGACAGAAAGAGAAAGGAGGCCGCTGAGCCCCCCACGCAAGCTCTAAGAGTCAAACAAGGAGGAAATGCACCTTATCTGGTCTACGATGACGCAACAGGGTGGAATCAAGAAAGCCTTGTCTTGCTTTCGAGCTGCTTTCCGCTATATTAAGAGGCCTGAGCTTTGCCGGGGACGGAAGGACAGTTCGTTAGGAACAGAGTCTGGTTTTATCATCAACCATTCATGGAGACAGCCATGCCCACGAAATCAGAAGGCGTTCCAGGCATCACCGCCACCAGCACCAAAAAAGAAATACTCGATGCATACAACGATCTTCTCAAATCGCTTGAAACCAAGGCTCAAACCGAGCTAAAGCCGGAGAAAGCAAAAGCGGAACGAGAAAAGCAAGAGGTATTACAAACCGCCGACGCGCTCACGACGCACGCGGTGATCAAGACGGTAAACGAACTGATAGGCGAAACCGGCAAGGCATTGACTGACATTGCCATCAAACTCGAGGGAGAAACGGAACGTTACACTAAGCTCAAAAAAGCGATTGATCTCAAGGAAGCTGAACTGCGCGAGCTTTTTGAGATTGAAAAATCCGCCTTCACTCTGGCCGCTCTCCTCGAAGCGCAAAAGCAGCAAAAGATATGGTTCGAAGACGAAATGGCGAAGCGAAAGCAATCTCTTGAACAGGAGATAAGCCAGGTGAAGGCCGGGTGGGAGAGTCAAAAGAAACAATATACCGAAGAGTTGAAAGACCAGAGAGAGCAGGAAGATAAGCGGCGGCGGCGCGAAAAAGAGGAGTACGAATATAAGACGGCACGTGAAAAGGAGCAGAAGATAAACGCGCTCAATGACGAAATCAGCAAGCTTGAGAAGGACCTCCGGGAAAAGAAGGAAGAATTTGATAAACAGACGAAGGCCAAGGAAGTCGAACTCAAGGAGCGGGAGCAGGCGGTTGGCGAGCGCGAGAAGTCGATGAACGATTTGCAGACTAAGGTGGACGCCTTCCCGAAGGAGATCGAAAGCGCTGTGAGCAAAGCGGTCAATGAAGTGACAATGAAGCTCACTTCTGAGGCGGCCAAGAATGAACAACTGCTGTTGAAAGGGTTTGAAGGGGAGAAAAATGTCCTTCAAGCACGGATCGATGCTTTCGAGCAGGCGTTGGCAACGCAGAAGAAACAGATCGAGAAACTGACCGAACAACTGGAAAGCGCCTACGGCAAAGTGCAGGACATCGCGGTACGAGCGGTCGCCGGCTCCAACCGGCAGAGTGCTGCTTCATGGATGGCCAGACCGTCTTCCGAGCAGGAATAGTTGCCGGGATCCTGGCTGGTGTAAACCGTCAATCCCAGAGGTAACTGGATCATGGAAAATTCCCCGCGCAAAATTCCTCTGAAACAATATCTTGAAGCTGTGAGAGAGCATTGCCAGGGGCTCTCAAAAGAGCAACTGGTTGAAACATTGTTGAACTTGGCTCAAGAGGCGCCGGTAAGGGGGCGTGTAAATTTTTTGGATAAAATCCGGGTCCTCGCTCCGGATCCCGGAGAGAAGAAAACAGGTAAAGATCCCGAAGAAGCCTTGCTCGAAAGAATTGCCGTTCTTGGGGAGGAGATCCGGCAAAGAGTTGAATCCATTGAAAGCGGTGACTATTGGGATGATCCCGATCAGTGGGAAGATGTCGGCTACGATGATGAGGAGCCGGATTACGTAACCTCAGAGCAAGTTGAGGAACTGCAGGACTTGTTTCTGGAAACGGGTGGCATTTTCCTGGATGGCCGGTTGGAAACTGCAAGCCGATTATATCGAGCACTCTTTGATTTCATGGATGAAAACAGTCAGGTCGCCGGTTACCCCTCTCCAGAGTCACTGGACATCCGGGAAGAAAGGGCAAGATATTGCCGTTGCGTCTATGAAACTGTCGATCCGAAGCGGCGGGTTGAATCCGTTTTGGCCTGCATCAATATCGACGCTTCGCTTAACGATTACCGCCTGGACCTGCCATCCGAGAGATTTCCGATGTTGCAGGATTTGATAGACGCTCGATTTGGCGAGTTAACAGACTTGGAAACCTTCCTGCTGGCCTGGGAAAAGAGGTTGGCGCGCTATTCCGGTGACAGGGCGTCCGTTCTTAGAATGGAAGCCGTTCAAAAACTGAAGGGAGTCGATGGTATATCAGTACTTGCGAGGAAATGGAAATCCGAGCAGCCCCGCGGCTATCTATTCTGGATTCAGTGCCTGGAAAATGAAGGTAACCGGCAAGAAATGATCGATGTATGCAGGGAAGCCTTGGACGCACTGCCCAATGGGACATTCCGTGAGCAGGCGGCCGAGTATTTTACGATGGCCGCTGAGCGACTTGAAATAGCCGAATATGTACTGATGGGAAAACGGGAGCGATTCCTCTCGGTGCCTAACGAAAGAAACCTGCTCGAATTGCTTGGCGAAGCCCGGAAACAGAACGTGCGTTTTCAAGAATTAGAGACGGTTCTCTCCTCTCTGGAACGGAAAAAAGAGGATGACAAATACGGACGGGGAAACCTCTATGTAAAGGCGCTGCTGATGGCCGGGAGGCTTCAGGAAGCCTTCCGTGAAGCTAAGGGCGAAAAGAATCTTGGTTGGTCCTCCGGAAACGCGGGGGTCGTTTTTGCCTCTATTTTGTCAGTCCTCACTGATAACTCCTCAAAAGCGGTCACTGTCAGGACCTTGCTGAAACAGTATGCCGAAAGTCGTGGTTATTATGACGAGGATGACGACGGCTCCAAGCCGGAAGGAGTCTACAAGGAGATTCTCACCGGTCTGAAGTTGGTTAAGACCGGTGAACCGGAGACGCGTGAATACCGGGCATGGGTTGATAAGATTGGTCGATCACGCATTGAGGCGATCGTATCCGGCCAGCATCGGGGCGCGTATGATCGGGCCGCCGGCGTGCTGGGATCTCTGGCTGAGTACTACATCATTTCAGGCGGCATCGAAAAAGCAAGGTCTCTCCTGCATGAATTCGTTTTCGTGAAATTTCCCCGGCATCATGCATTCCGGAGGGAGGTAAAGAGCGTCGCCTCCGGTTCGGACATCGTCAAAGCTCTTCGGGTGATCTAAGATGCTTCTCTCCACAGGATTATGGTATCCGATCCGCCTCTGATGCCACCGATCTTGTGGAGTCACTTGTTATGAAAAGAGGGATTGCAAAGCGGTGGCAAATATGCCAACATTAAGCGCATGAGAAACACGCGGCCTATTTCATGGATCAAAGCGGCACGACGGGATTTCGAAGAATTTCCCGCAGATGTGCAAGGCTACATGCTAAGCGCCCTCACAATAGCCGCCGAGGGCGACAAATCGGACAATGCCAAGCCCTTGTCAAGGGCGTTGACGGCGGCGTGTTCGAAATCGCGATTGAGCATCGAGGTGATGCATTCAGGGTGATCTACACCGTTAAGATCGGTAATGATCTTTGGGTTATTCACGCCTTTCAAAAGAAATCCAAGGCCGGAATTAAAACGCCGAAGATGGAGGTTGACCTTATCCGCGACCGGCTGAAACGTTTGAAGGAGGTCCTGCAATGAACGACGATTTTGAAATCATTCGCGGCAGCGGCAATGCTTTTCGTGACTTTGGCCGCGTGAATGCCGATATTGAACAGGCCCGCGCCATTCTTGCCGCCAAGATCATACGCACCCTTGACGAGCGCCATCTGTCAACACGTGAAGCTGAAAGACTAACGGGTGTTTCTCATTCGGAGTTTTCGCGTATCCGCAATGCTAAACTGGGGCGCTTTACGCTCGACCGCATGATCACAATACTCGGAAAACTCAATGAGGATGTTGAAGTACATGTGACCTTCCGGACGCGCCCGCCTGTCCAGGATGAATTACACCCCTGAACACAAGGGTGCGCCAATCTCATGGGGTGCAAACTTGGTGCAGCTTCAAAATGCCCTTTCTCCGGTAGCGCTCTTGCCGGTGATGTCGGAGAGCCGCTCCTGTCGCTTCGATTTACGAAGTTCCGCTTCAGTACCGGCGATTCTAATCCTACATACTGTTCACGCTTCGCGCGTCCAACTCCGCCCTCAAAAGCACTCTCTTGGTCCGATTTTGGTCCGTTACTCCGGCAAAGCCTTATGTGGCCGAACCCGTGCCGGTTCGAGTCCGGCCTTCGGCATCCCACCTGATTTATGCGACAAACCGCCTTCCAAACTTCGTATTCCGGCTTAAGGAGTAATCAATGCGCGTAGGGCATATGTTTTTGTTGACGGTTTTTTTGTCCCTGTGGCTGGTTTGCCAGGCTCGTGCCGGTCTTGATGAAGCTGTGGCGGCTTACGAAAAAGGGGCTTATTCGGAAGCTTTTAAAGAGTTCAAGGTCTTGGCCGATCAAGGCAATGCTCAGGCCCAACTTCATTTGGGGGTTATGTACGACCTTGGCCAGGGTGTCCCCCCCAGCCAGACGGAAGCTATGAAGTGGTATCTCAAGGCGGCTGAGCAGGATTTTGACAGGGCCGAACTCGCTTTGGGCCTCAAGTATGCCGGTGGCATCGGCATACCGCCTGACTATCTTAAGGCTGTGAAATGGTACCGCAGGGCGGCTGAACACGGAATTGCCGAGGCCCAATGCGACTTGGGATTGCTGTATAGCCTAGGTAAAGGCGTTACACAGGACAAAGCCGAAGCTGTAAAATGGTACCGCAGGGCGGCTGAACAGGGTTATGCCATGGGGCAATGTAATTTGGGATTAATGTATGCCAGAGGGGATGGCGTGCCCCAGGACTTTGCAGAGGCTGTCAAATGGTTCCGCAAAGCGGCGGCGAAAGGATATGTCAAAGCACAATATAATCTTGGAGTAGCTTACGAAAAAGGTGACGGCGTACCCAAGGACTTCGAGTCGGCTTACATGTGGTTTCAACTGGCCGCCGCCAAGGACGATTCCGACGCAAAAAGCCGCATAGATGTAATCGCCCCGCAAATGACACCACCCCAGATTGCAGAGGCCCAACGCTTGGCCAAAGAGTGGAAACCATCAGACCTGGACAGGGAGGATACTTTGCCGGCCCATCGTTTTATAGGCGATTGATATGTTTGAAAAACGGCCAACCCTCTGGGACTGCCGGCAATAGTTTCCCTCAGCCTGAGAGGGCCTGCAAAATTTCGCGCATATGCTCGATGTGAAATTGAAGGTGGAAACTTCCCAGGGCGCTGAGCAGGCTTTCCAGCGTCGGATATTCTCCAATGGGTGAATCTCTGAGCTGGGGAATATGCGCCTTACGGTCCAGCTGCTCCACGGATAAACCCTCCGCGAACTTGCATATTCCGTCGTATTCTCTTTCGACTTCCGAGAGGAGTTGGACAAAGCTCATCCGGGCGCGGCTCTTAGAGAAAAACGAGTTTCCGGGATAGATGTCAATTCTGGGCGTATCCTTGTCCAGGTAAGCTTGAAGGATAGGCAGATGGCCCAATCCTTCCGGCCCCCAAAGGTGTGAGAGGATTTCTTTCGGCGACCATCGCCCCGATGGGGCGCGAGTAGCCGTGCTTTCATCGACCCCTTCACACACTTTCTTCAATTCTTCCTTCTTATGCCGAATGCTTTCAGCCAACTGAATTCCTGTTGAAGCAGCCATCTTACGTCACCTCCTTCAACAATCTAAACATTACATCAACAATCTGCGATCTCTTGGGGTCAACAGGTGAATATACAGCCCACGGCGCACGCCGAGCCGCAGAGAAGCCGAGGTAAAGACAAAAATAGTTCATGTTGCCAACGGTGATCGTAAGCCCGATCCGTAACCGTTGATGTTTCAGTCTAACTGGAAGCCTCGCCTGCCGGGTGGTGAAGTTTTCAGACATCTAGGGTTATTGCATATTCAGGAGTTCTGAGCGGAAATTTCGTCTGCTCGGCTCTTGCTTGTCTTCACATTGGCTTCATCTTTGCATCGTAACCCGTTGCCTTGCATTGGCGAGTGGTTGTGGGGCGGTGGGACCACGGTGTGTAATGATTGTTTGGCTCCATCACAATGAATGGAAGTTAGACCGACAAACTGGGGAGCGAATCGGAATGGATTACAACAAAATGGTAAGGGAGATCTGTGGCGATGAGAAGACCGCCGCCAGCGATCCGCATTCCGCTCGGTGCTGTAGTGTCATCTGCCGGTTTTTCTTGGGAGAATCTGAAAAGACACCAGGAATGGCTCTGTGTTCTAACGCAGATTACATAAGATTCCATGAAGCATGTCTATCGGTATTCGGGGCAGAGTGTGATTATTGCACTACTGACGAAATCGACGAAGACGATTCTATCCATATTTCACTCGACCACACTGGTAAAGATTACAGGCAATCATCAAGGAATTTGGTCTATAATATAATGCAGATTGGAATAGCAAGAGAGATTGGAATAGTAGAATATCCCAGTATCATTTTGGATGTATCGTTAAAAGGAATTGGATGTATCGTACCCGTTATTATGGAATCGTTTCCACAAGAATTCTATTTAACCAAGCATGCCTCTTTCGGTAATGTGATCAAACTAATGTGCATAACGCGCAGAGTCAGAAGACATTCCAGTGTTACTGAAATTGGTGCGAATTTTAGAGAACGGATCTCTGAAGAGCTACTTGCGTCACTATTGAGAATCGGGTAGCGCCTGAGCACAAATTCAAAAACCGGGAGTGGAAATTGAAAATTAAGAAGAGACTTGGAGAGATGCTCCTCGAAGCCGGGCTTTTGAGTGAGGAGCAACTGAAGGCGGCCTTGGCCGAGCAGGCGAAATCCGGTTTGAAGCTAGGACAGTTCCTGATCCGGCAAGGGATTGTCAGCGAGGGACTGATTATAGACATGTTGAGCCGTCAGCTCGACATAGAGAAATACCATCCCGGCGATTTCCCAGTGGATTTACAATTGGCCGACACAATTTCATTCGATCTGGCGATGAGGCACCAGAGCGTTCCTTTGCGGAAAAAAGGCAGGCTACTGACCGTCGGTATGACCGATCCGATGGACGTTGAGGCGCTGGATGCAATTGAGGTGGCCACTAATCTCGAGGTGGAACCCGTGATCTGCACCGAGAGGGTGCTGAACCAGTTGCGGAACAGCATGTACGGGATGCAGACAGGGCTTGGCAATGTATTGGAAACCATCGAGGAAGTGCAGATTGACAAGGATACCTCCGAAACTCCGGAAGAGCGCGAAAGCCAGGACCTCCAGGTCAGCACCCTCAAGGATATGGCTGACGAAGCCCCGGTCATCCGCCTAGTCAACAGCATCGTCTCTCAAGCGGTTCGGGAAGGGGCCAGCGACATTCACATCAGTCCCGAACATGCTTCCTCCTCGGTCCGGTTCCGCATAGACGGCAAACTGCACGAGATGCCGGCCCCGCCCAAGTCCATGTTGATGCCCATCGTCTCGCGCGTGAAAATCCTTGCCGGGATGGATATTGCCACGCTAAGGGTCCCGCAGGACGGACGGTTTACCGTCAGGATGGAGAACAAGGAAATAAACATAAGGGTTTCCACTTTACCGACCATTCATGGAGAGAACCTGGTCTTGCGCCTCCTTGACATGAGCGCCGGCAACTACACGCTAGACCGTCTTGGCATGTCCGCAGAGGATAGGGAGCGCATTGAAAGTGGAATTAGGAAGCCCTACGGGATGATCCTGAGCACCGGTCCAACGGGGAGCGGCAAGAGCACGAGCCTTTACGCAATCCTTCGAAACCTCAACAGCCCGGATGTGAACATCATAACGCTGGAAGACCCGGTGGAGTACCGCGTTGAAAGGATCCGCCAGATTCAACTGAACCGCAGAGCAGGAATGACCTTTGCCAGTGGACTGAGGGCAATCCTGCGTCAAGACCCGGATATCATCCTGGTGGGCGAAATCCGTGATTCGGAGACGGCCAGCATCGCGGTTCAGGCCGCCATGACCGGTCACCGGGTGCTCAGCACTGTCCACACCAACGATGCTGCCGGGGCGATCACAAGGTTCATAGATATGGGGATAGAACCTTTTCTTGTCGCCTCCGTTCTTCTCATATCGTTTGCGCAGCGTCTTGTCAGGACCGTTTGTCAGTACTGCAAAGCCCCTTACGATCCACCCGGGGACCTCATCAAGCGGTTCGGCCTGGAAAATACGGAAAACATCACCTGGTTTCGCGGCAGGGGCTGTTTCAATTGCATGAATACCGGCTACAAGGGAAGAATCGGCATTTTCGAAATACTTTTAAACGACGATACGATACAGGATATGATCCTCAAGAGGGCCTCGGCGCCCGAGATTACCAAGGCTGCCGTAAAGGCGGGGAAGCTGCGGACCTTGAGGGATGATGCTATAAGCAAGGTCATACAGGGATTGACCACCTTCGAGGAGGCCATCTCGGCGATCCTGGTATGAGTGTGACCGTTAACTGCGAAGGAAACTTGGCAGTCCGTACAGTGGGAACACGATCAAGTGTTTTCGTTTCTGCTCTTCGTGGTGAAAGGTTGCGTTCGAGGTAGGCGGTTCTGCGTCAAAAAGATAACACACAGGTGACAGTCTTGACTGAAGGTGTAAAATGCCCAAATTCAGTTACGAAGCTACAACCGAAACAGGGGCTAGCATTACCGGATCGCTGGATGCCGATTCGGTGGATTCTACCGTGAATATGCTCCTGGCGCGAGGGCTTATACCTTTGAAAGTAGCGCCGGGCAAGGAGCATGGGGGCACTTCGGCTTCGCCCCTGAATGATCTCCAGGAACGACTCACCAAGGTAAAGCCGCCGGAGCTGATCCTTTTCACCAAGCAATTCAGGACACTGCTCAAGGCGGGCGTCCCGATACTCACGATCCTCCAGGTATTGGAAAATCAGACTGAAAATCTCAAGCTCAAGAAAATCGCAGCTGTCATGAGGGAGGACATCAGGCAGGGCGCCACGCTTTACGATTGCTTCAGGAAACATCCCCACACCTTTTCTTCACTGTATTGCAGCATGGTGCGCGCCGGCGAAACCAGCGGGGCCGTTCCGGAGGTGCTCGATCGCCTCATTCGGATTATTCAGCACGAACACAAGGTAAAATCCGATATCATGTCCGCCCTCCACTATCCAATAATGGTTTGCGTCGCCTTGGCCGTCGCGTTTTTCGTTTTGCTCACATTCGTTATCCCCAAATTTGCCGGTGTCTTCAAGGCCGCGAATTTGAAGCTTCCGCTTCCCACGGTCATATGCATGGACTTGTACGCTTTTATCCACAATTACTGGTACTTCGGGCTGATCGGTTTCGCAGCCTTGTTCTTCGGATTGTCCCGTTACCTCAGGACCGAGAGCGGGAGATATCTCAAGGATGCCCTGATTCTGAGACTTCCGGTCTTCGGCCCTCTTTTCATCAAGGCCGCGATGTCGCGGTTTGCAAGTATTTTTGCCATACTCCAAGCCAGCGGCGTACCGGTGCTCGATGCCTTGAAGGTGCTGGCAGGCGCTTTGGGCAACAGGGCCATCGCGCTGGAATTCGAAAAGATCAGAACCCTCGTCGAAGAAGGCCGAGGGATAGCAGGGCCTCTCAGTTCCGCCAGGTACTTTACTCCGATGGTGATCAACATGGTTGCTGTCGGCGAGGAATCGGGCAGTCTCGATGAGATGCTTAAGGAAGTGTCCATCCATTACGACGATGAGGTCGCCTACGCGATAGGAAAACTCTCTGAGGCGCTCGGGCCGGTCTTGATCGTCGGGCTTGCCGCTGTGGTTGGTTTCTTCGCTCTGGCCATTTTTATGCCTATGTGGGACCTGACGAAGATGGCGCACTGAAGTAAAGAGCCTGCACGAAAATTTACTCCCACTGCAGCTTCGCCCCTGCTGCAACCCTTGCGAATCGAATCGTTATTGCTGGATGGGGTTCATAAATGCGATACTGGCGCCCGTGGGACCGTAGATAGCGAAATCGTCAAAACCAATGCTGATCGAATTATAACTGCTGCCGCTTCCGGCGACATGCAACAGGATTTCAGGGGTATAAAGCGCTTCGTTGGAAGATGTCACAAATGTAGAATCCTCGATAACGCAACCGGCCTCCGCGGAGTCTCCGCTCGGCAAGTCGGAGGATGGGGCCAGGGTGGAGCTTCCACTTGGGTTGACATAGTCCCACTTTACGAGCGTGAAATTATCCACGGATGCGGTCCAGTCGCTTGCCGTGGCGTCCAGGGGCGTCCAGTTCGCGGTCCCCAGCGGGTTAGCGCCGCTGTTGTTGTCGGTTGGGATGGTATTGGGCCCGGTTCCCTGTTGCCCCGTAGTGCCGTAGTAGGCCCTGATTTGGTTATATTTCCCACCGGAACTGTGTGTGGCTTCCTCCAGGCTGACCAGTAGCGTGGCCCAATTTTGAATACCGGTTGAGCTGTTGACAAGGCTTTGCGGAAGTACTTTATACGCAAGCCATTGATATCCAAAGTACGCCGTATTTTCCCATAGCAAAATGATGGGCTGGCCCGTCACGTTGTTGCCTTGAGGACTCGTTGGCACTAACCCACTGGGTATACCATAGTTGCCAAACCAATTTCCCCACGACGACCCCTGATTGCCCGGGAAATATGCAAATGACAATCCATAACCATAATATGAGGACCAGTATGCCGCAGTTCTAAAGCTTATGCCGGCCAAATAATCAGATGGAGCAGTGTTATTTAAATTGGTATAAACTTTTATTTGTGCTTCATAAAAATGGGTGCTGCCGTTAGCAAAAGAATTAGAAAGATTGTTATTGTCCGTGGAACTTATCGGCAAGAGCGCCCACCAGCCGTTTTGATTATCCCACCACCATCCGCCCCAGCCGCCGTTGCTGTTGTTCGTGGTCATCTGTAGATAGGTATTGCCGTTTGATGTAGTATAAGATGAGGTTCCCACGGGGAGGCCCCCGGAGGTAGAGAAGTTTGCGTCCGAACCCAGGCTGGCGCCGCCCATTGTGTCTACGCCCGCACTGCCTGAGGTGCCGGTTGTGATAACCGACGAACCCGACGATCCACCCATATTTACGGGGCCGATTTGCGCATAGTAGAGCACCGACCGGGATGCCTTTTGAGTCAGTCCGGTTGGGGACGTGCCGGTGGATTGTATTTCCACAAATTCATTGCACACTATATTGTCAGTGCTCGCAACCGTCAGGGGCAGCCCTGCTCCGGGACTGGCAGCATTTGTACTCGTTATGTTTTGAAGCGTATTGTTTGATTTTGATTGATATTGATACCAGTTGGGATTCGAGTTTACTCTGAAAGTTCCATTAAATGGAGGGAACGGTCCTGCATTCGCCAATGTAAGATTGCCACCCTGAGTAATGGATCCTGCACTCGCCGGGTTTGTAACAAAACGAACGCTGTTGTATTGCTGCACGGCAGGGATGCTTCCACTGGTTATCGTATACGTATTCCCGCTCTGACTATATCCGACGATGACCGGTGTGTTTGTACTGGGGGGCAGGCTCACATCGAAGGACCCGGTTGAAGGGAGGCTGTACCCTGAAGAGGGCGTGTTTCCCGGATAGGTCAACTGGACGGATTTGGCTCCAGCCGAATAGTTCGCGCTGTAGACCAAAAAATATGGGGTCACTGAAAGTGAGAAGCTGCCGTCCACGCCGTTGGCGCCAAGCTTTACGGATGATGTCCCGTTCACTTGGCTCAAGGCGGAAAGTTCCTGAAATTTGGCGGCTTGCTTTGCTCCTCCCGTTGAGCCGGCTCCGGCGTTGAGGAACTGGGAAGCTGCATACCTGTAACCCGATTCAGCCAGGTAATAGGCTTGTCTGGACGCGTATCCCTCCAGTTGAGAAAACGAAGAGGTTGCCACAAACGTGGACATAGCCGCCATAAGCACTGCAAGGATGGTTATCGTCACGATGACCGCGATGAGCATGGAACCCCTGTCATCCGGTAATATCTCGATGCGGGTTTCCCTTAGCTTTGCAAATATACGGGAGATGAATTTGAATAACCCCCAGGAAATAATGAAAATCACCGGCAGTCCCGCAGGCAGATAAACTAAAAAGAAAACCGTTCCGGCGATGGGAAAGAGCAGAAACTGCGCCATAATGCAAGCCCATGGCCGATTCATGACAGCATTGGCCAAGTACGGTCCGATCTGATTGTAGACCTTGATAAAGCTCCTTCCCATAGACCAGTTGCGAAGACAACGATCTCTAAATTCTCTCAGGGTTACTACAACCGGATGGTCTTCCCGACCGAAAGCGGCGGTTGCCACAAAACACGGATTGTAAGGAGGTGGACTCGTAGTGGTTGGCGGCGTAACTCCTCCCGTACTTCCATTGTTCCGCAAACTGACAGCCGTCGAAAAGTTGGCCACAGCGCCATTGCTGCAAGTCACTCCTAAATTGATGACGATATAACAGAGTAACGTAATAGGGTCGGTTCCGCATACCCATTGTTGCGAACCGGCTTTATAGAATGTCAAAGTGAAATTATTTGCATTATCGAGAAGAGTATTAGTAGTACCATTACTGTTCAGCGTTATTGTATTACCTGACAGGGCGAGTATTTGATTAAATAAAGACGGGTTTGTCGCGCTGTTCGATAACCTGGTATATGTGATACTTGCAGGAGAGGAAGCCGTCGCGCTGACTGTCAGTATTGACCTTAGTTCCAGGCCGATGCGCGTCAATGCTATCTGAGCTTTTTGGCTTATAGACTGCCCGTCACGAGCCAATAAATAACAATTGACATACCTTGGAATTATGACGCTGGCTAACGATGCCAAAACGCCCATAATAACCAGCACCGCGATAAGCTCGATCAGGGTAAAACCTTTTTTCCTTCTCACCTTCCGCTCCCCGTTCAGGCACAAGAAGGGTCATTGCGTAAAAAGCGTCGTCAGCGTGATAACCCCGTTGGAAATCTTGACCTTGAGGGTCTGCGCGCCGGTCCCCGTTCCACTGGCTGACGACTCGACACCGCCGGCGCTGTATGTTACGTAGCCGTTGTACACAAGGGTGTAGGTCCCATAATGCCCGGCGTTGTTTTGAACGCGGGTGGTAAAAGTGGCCAAAGGAGTCGAACTGGTTACCATCAAATTGTGGTAATCGGAAACCATTGCCTCCATTACCTGGTAGAGAGCCATGGAGCTACTCAGTGTATTAATCTGTTGCACATTTCCCATAAGCGAAACGCCTGTGACTTGTATGTACATGGCCGCCATTATGGCGGTAATGACAATCGTCACAATTAACTCGACAAGAGTGAAACCTCGCGATCCGGATACCGATGAGCAGTTGATCTTCATGGAATAAATCCAGTGTCGTCTCGAATTTGAATGGTAACGCTGGCCGTTCCCATCGTTAAACTGAAACCCTTGTAACCACCGGCGTTTTGGACGACAGTGGCGCCGGCATCGGTATACGGCGTCCCCCACGTATCGAAGGAGACCGTTCCCGTGGTAATGGTCATTCCGGCAGGCAAAGTTGCCGTTGCAGAACTGATACCGGGAACCAAGGGGTTGGATCCGGTTGTGCTGTTGAAAAGCGTGTAGGAACCCGAGGCAAAGGTGATGCCCCAAACGGTGCTGGTATCCATAGCCTGTGTCTGGGCGTAGCGAAGATGGCCTTTGATGACCTCGGCCTCGGGTGACACCTGGAAAGTGTTCAAAGACGGTGATCTGGCAATCGCAACTGCTGCGGCTATGGCAAGAATCACCAGCACCGCTATAACCTCAACCATGGTGAATCCCGCATGTTTCATTTTCAATGATTTCATACCTTACATTCTTTAGCCTGGACTATGCGCCTCCTTACGGTGCGCTATCGCATAAACATTTTTCCCCAATACTCGGGAGACAAGGCAGTCAAGCGTTCTGCTCAATGGGAAAATGAAATTATCGTAGATTTTTAAGAGAGTCCGATTTAAGTCCCCTGTGCCATCGTTCTTATATTTATACAGAAGGGACGCAAAAAAGCCCAAACTGTCAACATAACGGGCTTTAATCAGATTTCCCCCCGTTCGGTTTATAAGATTGATCAAGTCATTACATTTGTACCTTCGGTAATGACCTACTTTCTTGTCCATGCTGGAATATAACAGGTGGAAAGCAGGTACGTAGATCAGCAGCCTGCCGCCAGGCTTGAGCAGTCGGTGCCATTCTGTCAGCGCATCATGGTCATCTTCAATGTGCTCCAGGACGTTTAGCGCATAAATAAAGTCGAAGCGTGATCCCTCTATATCCGCTAAGCTGCGCTTTACACAAAGTCCGTTTAATTCGAGATGGGCTGCATGATTCGCGTCGGGTTCCAAACACGTCACCTCGTACCCCTCATCATGTAATGTTTTTGCAAAAGTGCCAATTCCACTGCCGATGTCCAGCACCCTCATCCCGGACCTTAACTGCCTTCGAATCAGCGACAGTATAAAAGCATTATAATTGAGCGCCTCCGCCATTATTTCGAGATTATCCGTACCGGTATAGCGGTTCATTTCTACTCACTCGAGCCCAGTACCAAAGTTTTTGCAGGCTATAACCAAAGTTAGAAGGAGCACTCAAAACCTACGCAACAATTCACGCTCGAAATTGCGCTTGCCCTGATCGGCAATCGAATCGAGCACGAGACCGATAGCGAACATCAGCAATGCCACAATTTCAATTCCGGTAGCAAGTATTGCAAGGGGCACGTGATAGATGTAATGGCTGCGAACCCAGTCATCGAACACGGGCGCTGCGGCGAGCAGCCCTAAAGATGCCAGAAGCACTCCCATCCCTCCGAAGAAGGCAAGCGGACGGTAGTGCCGCAGTATGCGAACAATTGCAGAGATCACCCTGGCGCCATCCTTGAGGGTATTTAACTTCGAAAAGCTGCCCGTCGGCCTGTCTCTATATTCGATGGGGATTTCGACGATTCTAAATTTCTTGTCAAGCGCATGAAGGGTCATGTCGGTCTCTATCTCGAAGCCTTCGACCAGTATCGGGTAGTTCTTGACGAACATGCGGTTAAAAGCGCGATATCCTGACATGATGTCAACCAGGGAGGCGCCGAAGAGCCTGTTTACAAGAGATTGCACAATTCGATTGCCGTAATTGTGCATCGGTCGCCTGTTTTCTCGCCTGTAGTATCCTCCCGTGTGACGATCCCCCACCACCATGTCGGCTCTGCCATCGATTATCGGCTGAATCAGGTCTCCAATCCTCCAGGCCGGGTAAGTAAAATCTGCGTCTATCAGCACATAAACGTCTGCATCGATCTCATGGAACGCTCTTCGCACCGCATTACCTTTACCCTGCCTGGGCTCAACGAGCACTCCGCCTTTTGCGCTCAACTCATCGAGCACTTTACGCGCAATGTCCTCCGTATCGTCGCTCGAATTATTGTTGATAACCCACAATTCCGCCATGGGAATTGCGGAATGAAGGGCGCGGATCGTTGAGCCGATTGTCTGTGCTTCATTATATGCCGGCAGTATGACGGCTACTTTTTTATCCTCTGTTTTCTGTACGCCGACAGCTCCGGATGAATAGCCCAACTCGTTCGGGTCCACGGAGTGGCGCATGAGAAGAATTTTGACATCTCGGTCCGTTGTGTGGCTGGAAATATCTCCTTCCATTCCTTTCCTCGATCTTAACAGTCCCAAAGACAACCATCAAAACCCGCAGAACCCGCAGGATGGGTGGAACGGGGTTGGGCGGACTGCAACCCATCGGAACGTTTCGAGACGGTTGCATAATTTATTCCAAGACTTCATCCTTTGCAGGCTGCTGCGCTCCAGCCACGCGTCTGCCGCTCCAGACCGTCAGCGTTACCTCGTGCCACTCCAGACCCTCTACTTTCGGCTGTTCCTGCCGGACCAGGACCAGCCTGTCCTTTTCGGTCATCTTCCCGATCCATGGAGCGTAACTCTCAGGCTTGCCCCTGGTCAGCTGGATATGACGATAGATTTTAAGGTCATCTTCAGGCATCCATACGGGTTCGAAGCCAAGGACGTATTTCCAGTCTCCGTGCGGATTGTTGTAAAATATAGAGTAGAAGACATCCATCCCATCGCTGTAGAGGATCCCTTCCCGTTCGGGAAGCCATTTCTTGTGCTCTGCGTTTGTCATCTGCGGCCATTGGACGCCGAGCATGCCTGTCCAACGGCTCCCGTGGTCATTACTAAGCGCCAGGAAAAGGACCAGGCAGGCCGCAGCAGTCACCACAAGCCTGCGCGGATCGAATTCGCCCAAATATTTTTTCAGCACGACCTCGATCTCCCTGGCCGTCCAGAAAGCGAGCGCGGGCCAGCCCCAGTCCGACCACAGGCGCACGGCCACAAGCCCCAGCGCCCAGCCCAGAACGCCGAGGATGAATACCGGGTTATCGACACACTCTTTGTTCCATTGCCCCCGCGCACACCTCCATATCAACATGGCCGCAATCACGACAATCGAGATCGGGCTACCGTCAAAAGGCTGCAGTTCGGAGACGAGCTGTCTTTGGAAATCATGATGCCCCACGGCAAGCGCGGCCTGGTAGATCATCTGGTTCAGCAGAGTCAGGGGTCTGCCGGTAAGAGAGGCCCCAAGGAGTATGCCCGCCGCCGCCGCCGCCGCCATAAGGGCCAACACCCTCCACTGCCGGGCCAAACCTAAAGCGCATATAGGCAGGGCAAGCAAGTACCAGGCGCCGTGAATCCAGGTGACCAGGGCCGATATTATGGCGAAAAGCGCCAATTCTACGATGGGCGCTCTCTTGTCGCGCATTCTTTCCCAGAGGAAACAGAACAGCACGATCAGAAGCATGCTGAAGACGAAAGGTCTTCCGAAGAAAAGACGACAGATAGTCCCAAAGGAAAACAGAGAAAATGCAAGCAGTGATAGAATCCAGGCCTCGGGACGGTCGAAGAAAAAGAGCGGCGTAAGGACAAAAAGGAGAAAGAGGAACAGCACGGAAAAATCGAGCAGCAGCGTGGGATCGGGCCCCGTGATTCTGGTGGCCAGTTTCAGGATAAAATGCCACCCCGGATGGCTGTCCATGACGATCTCCGGTCGTATGACCAGGATTTCCCCCCACTGCTTTCCGGAGAGCACCTTGGCTACATGCCTGAGGGCGTCATCTACGGGGGAGTAGCCATGGCCAAGAATCCGGAGGCAGGTTAGCAGAAGCGCGGCCATGCAGGCAAAAAGGACTGCCGACCTGAGAAGTCTTTCCATAGCTCCGGGAAGCGCATCATCCATAGATTGCGCAATAGGGGTGCAAACAGTCGTGCTGTTCACGATGCCCTCAAAATCATCCGTCAGCAATGCGAAAAGCCCCAAAGCGCAGCTTTGGGGGCTGACCTAAAACAGCATTTTCGCCAGACCCCCGACCGTCCGCCTCACAGCTTGCAGGTTCAGTGCCCTTAGCACCGCAGTTCCAACGCGCTGCCGGCCGGGCAACGGAGGCGGCCCGCAGGCTACTGCTGCAGGACCACAGTCTTTGTTGTGTTAGTGCTTGGCGTCGGCGTGCCGGTAGGGAACGCTGTGAGCGTAATGGTAACGGCACAAGTCCCCGCGCTGCTGTTGGCGGCATAACTCGCCGTGTAATCCCCAAGGTTTGTATTGGCGTTGGCCGCCACGTTAGCCGCTGTCAGGGCTGTTGAATTTGTCCCGTTGAGCAACATGTTTGCGTATACCTGGGAGACATTGGAGGCAGCCGCGGCCAATGCACCCGAGGCAGCGTTATTGGCAGCCTGCTGTTGCAGGCTGAGGTACTTGGGAACGGCGACAGCGGCCATAATGGCCAAAATCACCAGGACCGCTACGATTTCTATCAGCGTGAAACCCTTTCGATTTCTTATTCTTTTTTTCATCTTCATTTTCCGGATCTCCTTTGGTTAATTATCAAGATTAAGGACCGCCCTAAGCGAAAAACCAAATCCGCATCAATTGAATTCGAGCGACGCCCGCAAACGTTCTTCCTGCTCATCCCTCCTTTCTGGTCATCCTACTAATCGTCCCCATAGGATTTTTTCTTGATAATATTTTTCATTACACCGTCGAAGAACGATCAGCAGATAATCCCGGCAAGCAGAGCCAGGGCATCAGGGCATGTTGCATGCCATGGAACATCGGCAAACAATAACGAACGGCCGCAGCAGAGATCGGGAAAACCAGAGCGCGGCGCTCTCAGCCTGGCAGACCTATCCGCAGCCGCTTTGCCCGCTCCTTTTGAACCTGCATTAAAATTTAGGCGACTATCCTGACGATACCTCTTTACATTGAGGTCAAATACGGGTAACTATCGCCACAACTGAACGATTCCAGTGACAATTAAGTGCAGAAAAAGATTATGGCGCATCCGAAAAGAACCACGCTGGGGGTGGAGATCGGTCACGGCGAGGTACGGATTGTCAAGGCAGCCCAGATTTCCAGCGACCGGTGGAGACTGCTCGCTTGTGTCAGCATACCGTTCGACCCCGGGCTTTCCAGGGACGATTCCCGTTTCCACGAGTTCTTGAGATCCTCCGTATCTGCAGTTGCAGGTTCCTTCGGCAAGTGCGATCTATGGACCCTGGTATCTCCCGCCAATCTTGATGCGCGCTATATGATGATACCTAAAGTCCCCAAAGCGCAGATTCCCAACGCGGTCTATTGGACGGTCAAAAGAGAAACCAACTTCAATGAAAGCGAAAACATCCTTGATTTCGAAGTTCAGGGGGACGTGTCAGACAAAGGCATAGCCAAGATTGGTATTATGGTCTATCTCATTCCCGGTAAGGACCTCGATGAAATCAGGAACCTCTTTTCCCGAAGCGGCCTCACGGTCCGCGGTATTACGGTGGTGCCCTTCGCGATTCAGAACCTGTTCAGGTCGGGATGCACACCTCGCCACGAAAAGCCCGTCGGCGTGCTCTACATCGGCGATGAATATTCCCGAATCGACGTTTTTTCCAAAGGAAATCTCGTTTTGACCCGCTCAATAAGGGCCGGAATCGGCAGCATGATCGAAGCTTTCGCTGAGGAGACGGACGAGCAAAAATGGCAGGTTGCCGGGGAGGCGTGCGAAAAGTTTTTGACTGCTTCCGAAAATGAAGCCTTAGACAGGAGTGCAAAGGCAGAAGCGCTGCTCACGCGCATTTTTTCCGAGCCGTGCGGTCCGGATGAATCGATTGGCCCTACCGACCTGCCCGAGGAAGCAGTGATGGAGATGATCAAACCTGCGCTGGGCCGGCTTGCAAGGCAGGTGGAAAGGACCTTCGAGCATTCTTCGACCGCGCTCCAAAATGAGAAGGTGGAAAGGATTTACGTCTGCTGCGCCGCCGGACATTGGGCGCGGCCTTTTCGTTTCATAGCCGAACAGTTGAGCGCAGAAAGAGAGATCATTGACCCGCTCGGCCAGGGGGCGTTCGTGTCGGATGAAGTCATTGCGCCCGCTACGCTTGCCGGAAGAGTCCCTTTTATTGGTGCAGTCGGTCTCGCTCTGTCCGACAACGCGTGGACTCCCAACCTGATTTTTACATACAGGGACAAGGAGAAACTCGGAAAGATCACCCGGATCAACCGTGGGATTTTTTGCGCCTTTCTCGCTGCGGTTCTCGTCCTGACGGGAGTTTTTTTCCAGCAGGAGCGGCTTGCCGCGCGAAAAGCGGTCCAGGCCAGCCAGCTCCAGAAGGAGTTGGACAGTTTCAGTCCCCAACCGGATCAGACCACGATCGCGGCACTGGCCGCAAAATGGATTGCACAGCAACGCGAATTGGCGGAAAGCACGGATCGTTTTCTGGGGGTGGCCGTGATTGGCGAACTTATATCCCTTACACCTCCCAATGTGAGGCTGCTCGGTGTCAGGGCCGTTCTGGGGGGCAAACCGGACGAAGGCGACAAGAAGAACGCCTCGGCCGGAGCAGGGAGCGAGCCAGCCGAGATGAAGAAAGAGGCCAAGAAGGGCCTTGTAGTGGAAGGGATCGTGACGGGACGGCGCGATGCGCAGGAGGCATCCCTTGCGGGTTATCTGGTGAAGCTTTCCGCATCGCGGATTTTCGTGCATCCTGTCGTGAGTTCCAATACGATTGAATCCTATCCGGATGAAGGCGAAATACTCAGGTTTTCGCTGCAAATAGGGTTGCCGTAGGCTGCAATCATGCAGGAAAAGAAATTATTTTTCGATCTCCCCCGGCGAAGCCTTATCTATCTTCTGATATGCGGGGCTGGAATAGTTGTTTTTCTGCTGGCGGGCATCTACCCTTCTCACAGGAACATGGTCCGCATGAACGGGTCGATCGCAGACCTCAAGGCTCGAATCGAGGAACAGAAGGTGCTCTTCCCACTCTATCAGAAACTGCGCGAGAATCTCGCTCCGCAAAATTCGAAAGCTCAGTGGAATCCGCCCAAGTCCGGGTTGTCCTTACGGCAGATGGATAATTTATCTCCCATATTTAGTGAGATGGCCGCGCATTGCGGCCTTGAGGCCGTGGAGTTTACTCCGTATGTCAAATCGTTGACTCCGGACTCACATTTCCTGTCGGTTGGTTTGGCGCTGAGAGGTAATCTTTTCGATCTGCGGAAATTCCTGGTTGAACTGGCCGGACTGCCGTATCTGGGGAATATTGAAGAGTTAGATATCCAGGAAGGTTCGGACGGCAAGCAGTACTTTCTGAAGCTATGGCTGATGGTAAACAAATCCCAACCGGCGTCAGGCTGAGTGAAAGCAAACGTTGACCGCGAGAAGCTATGACAAAACGTGAGACAATCATCCTGGCGGCGACGGCTGCCGCAGTAGTTGCCGGCGCAGTCTATTTCCTCACGGGTCGTTTACCGGAAGTCTCAACCGGTGTTGCCCTGATCGATTTCAAGGCGTTGCAGGATTTTGCAAGCCGCACTGAGGAAGCGGAAAAAAAAGCGCTCCTGTCGGAAGGGCAGGTTCGCATCTTGGAACTAGCCTCGACCGAATGGGCGAGCGATCCTTTCCTGGGCAAAAAACTCACGGCGGCAAAACCCGCATCGCCCAAGGCAGGGGAAACTCATACCGCTCTTGCTTACACGGGTTTCGTTATCGCCGGTCAGGCAAGATTGGCCGTTATCAACGGCATGGAGTATCAAGTCGGGGAGGTGGTGCTGGGAAGCGAACTCGTCGTCCAGGCCATAAGTCCCCAAAATGTGGTAGTAAAACAACTCAATGGCCCGGAGAGCTTCAGCGTCCCGTTTACGGGGGAAGTGTTGAGATAATGGGGACGTAACAGACTGCGGTGATAACGGGGGAGAGAAATGCGGAAGTTGCGCTGGGCTGCAGTTGCGTTGATATTCCAGGTGACCGTTTGGGGTTGCGCGGGGACGCAAAAGCCGCCTCCACAGCCCACTGTCGGGCAAAACTCCATTGAAAATTGGCAAACTCTTGCGGAAAGCTCCACCGGCTTCTCACCTCAGACCCCCCCGGCCGTTGAGCCGCCTGCCGCTCAACCTGCCCAGGGCGTAAGTGAGGCCGTAACAGGGAAGCCTTTGGCGAAGGAGCAGAGGTCTCTTCCCACCCACAAAGTCAGCCTTCGGATGCACAACGCCGACACCGCCGTGGTGCTCCGAGCCCTTGCGCGTTCCGTGGGGCTGAACATTTTGCTCAATGAGAAAGTCAAAGGCACTGTGAGCGTAGAACTCGAAGACGTTCCCTGGGACCAGGCATTCCTTGGAATCCTGCATTCCGAAGGGCTTGATTACATGTGGGAAGGGAATATGCTGCGCGTAATGACAGCCGAAGACATGGCCAACGAAGCTAAAATAGCGAGCATACGTCCCATGCAGATCAAGGTCGTTCCCATCCATTTCTCCGACCCCGCCAAGCTGCAGGAAAAGCTCAAGGAAACTCTTACAAAAGATGAGAGTGGAAAAGTTCGCGGGTACCTTGCCTACGACGAACACACCAGTTCTCTTGTCATAAAGTCCACCCCGGACGAACTCGCCGGGATGGTGGGGCTCGTCCAAAGTCTAGACAGACCCACGCCCCAGATTCACATCGTTTCCAATATCGTGGAAGCGACCAAGGACGTGACGCGTGAACTCGGCATCCAGTGGGGAGGCTTATTCCACAGCGGCAACACGTACATCACGCCGGGGGGCACCAGCACCAATCCGGTGATCAATCCCACAACGGGGCAGTTCACCTACGCACCGCTCACGGGGACTGCCGGCATCGGCGGACAGGGCTTTGCCGTAAACCTTCCGACGCAGGACACCCCGGCCGGGTCACTCGGGGTGCTGGTCGGCACCCTTGGCCACACTATCCTGGACTTGCAGTTGTCGGCCCTCGCGCAGCAGGGAAAAGTCAACATCCTGTCAACGCCGTCACTGACCACGCTCGACAATCAAACGGCCTATACCCAGGACGGCCAGAGCGTGCCCGTTGCGTCGTTGACCACCACGGGCCAGGCAAGCGTTACCTACGTCGATGCCGTCATAAGACTCGAAATCACTCCTCATGTGATTTCAGGCGATATTTTGAAATTGAACGTAGTCATCAAGAAGGATCAGCCCGATTTTTCCCAGATGGTGCAAGGCAATCCCCTCATCCAGAAAAAGGAAACCAGGACCACCATGATATGCGCCGATGGCGAGACGGTCGTGATATCGGGGTTGTCACTACAGCAAAAAACGGTGACAGAGAAAGGCGTGCCGGGCTTCATGGACGTCCCCTTGGTCAGGGCATTGTTCAAAAACTATTACAATCAAAACCAGTTTCAGGACGTTTTGATATTCATCACCCCGCATATTCTAAAAGAACGCAGAGAGAGCCGGCACATGGATTCCCCGCCGCAGACCGCCAGGCTGGGGTAAGCTCCGGCGTAAAGGCACGGCGCAGAGCAGATGCCGACTGGTTATCCGGGCTGCTTACCAAGGAGCCTTCGCGCCTCGTTGGCCACTAAAGCTGGAACGGCCTTGCTTACAGAGAGGTTTCGCAGGTCCCGGCGGTTAAGCGTTGAGGCCAGCTTTTTGGAAATGGCGGGCGGGGTCCTGGGGTTGGCCGCAAGAGCGAGCCGCACGGGGTAGAGCGCGACCCATTCCTTATCGGCGGCAATCCTGCGCAGGACCTCTTCATCAACCTGCCTGGAATAAGCTATGGCCGCGACTTCACTTTCGCTTATCCTGGGATTTGAGACCACTGCGAGTTGAATTATTCGATTACCGTCCCGTATAAGGAGGCCGCGGGTTTCCTTATCCCCTGTCATTGCAAGCCGAATTTTTTGAGCCACATTTTTTTTCTGGACTTTTTGGAACAGGCTTTCGGCCCGGAGTTTGTCCTGTTCTTCAACCACCCCCGATGCTTCATCGAGCAGGCGCACGCCCTCGATGAGCAGGTGCTCCCACGCCGCCTGGATTGTGACCTCACACTTCATGGAACGGGAAAGTATCTCGAAGCTTCCGCTGGCGGCGGCCAACATTTTGAAGAAAGCTTCCTGTCCCGCCAAATCGCCCGTTTGCGCATGACAAACCTGTCCGCCCCGGACGTGAATTGTCCCGGCAAGAGTCTCCGAACGGATTTCAACGATGCGGTCGATGCTGTCCAGGCAGATCAACTGAACTATGTCCGTCAAGCCGACGTCATTTATGCTGCCCCTAAAGCCGCGTGAGAGGCTTTGGGTCGTGGGGCCCCCGTCTTCACTGCCGTCTTTTCCCGCCTGCATGCGAACCGCCTGGATGAGAAGATATTCCCAATTGCGGTTGATTGTGGCAGGAAAATTTTCAGGGAGGGGCAGCGTTTCAAAACGGCCCCTTTCCCACTGAAGTATTTCAAAGAAAGCCTCCTCCCCTATTTTATCTCCCAATTCAGCGTGGACGACATTTCCGGAGTCCAGATAGAAGCTGCCGGTCCCGTCCGCCACGTTTAGTGAATCAACTTTGATTATGTGGCTCATTTTAGCCAGGCAGGAAACCTGAACCAGATCGATCAATCGGACATATTCTATCGTCCCGCTGAACCGGCCGCCGGTTTTGTCCATGGCGCTTTGCACGTCCTATATCTCGTATACTGTCTCCGATGGTTCGGATCTGCGGCCAAAAAAGACAGGATTAAAGACCCGTGCGAGTTTGCCGCTAAAAGATCATCGGTACTTAAAACTTAATTCTTTAGTCCAATCAGTGAGGAGGCAACTTCCTTAACCCCGGACAAGGATCGAGGGGCGGAGGCGGTGGGTGGAACGGGGAGAGGCTCTCGCTGTATTTTGCTGTAATACAGGCCAAATGCAGGCCCGCAACGAGCAGTGAAGAACCAAATTGCTTTTGGATATTCGGTTTTCAAGGAGCATTTTTGCACCCCCAATCCACAAGCCCCGCGCTATCTGTTGGAGCGCCTGTCCGCGCAAATTTCGGGCAATATTATGCTTCAAACCGGGAAGTATTGTCAGGAAAAAAATGAAGTGTATCACGACAGATCAATCCGACCCACTTTTCAGACTCGCTCCGAAGCGACCGCCGGGCACAAGAAGCAAACACCCCCGGCAGAGAAATCCCATCAAGGGTGTATAGCGGAAGAATACTTTCGCGACCCTGCCGTCCGGAACTTTTTATTTTAGGGTCAGGCTGAAAAAGAAGAAAGCCGGGATGGGGCGTCCCGGCTTTCAGAGAGAGTTTACGGGGTCGAGGAACGAGGAAACACAGGCGGGAATATCTGCGAAGGAAATTATGCATTCATCTTTTCTTTTGAAATGAGGTGAAGGCAGTACTTTGGCTGCGGCCATACAGTAGAAACGACGATTTTCGCGATCTGCCGGCAGCGCAGCTGCATGGGTCCGGGTTCAAAGAGTCTAAGGCATTATTGGATGAGGGCGTCGGGCACAGGAGGTTTGCCTGCTGCCCCATCGGGCGGAGATAAGGTACTGATGGCTCCATATAGCTTTTGCACCGCCTCCAGCGATTCGGGAGTATCCACTCCGATCACCTCGTGTTCGGGCGCGAGCGCCATTGCCACCGGCAAGCCGTCTTCATTCATCATTTCAGCCATGTCCGGAAGGAAGTACTCGGTGATGGCAACCCAGGCGCCGTCCTGCTGCTTGCTGACTTCGTGCGGCCTTTTCTCCAGCCGGTCCATGTAGGCGAGCAGAGTCTTCCTGGCGGCGGCATAGACACCGGCGTTGCAATATTTAAGAGTGTTTTGCCTTTCCTGGGAGAAATCTTTCCAGTATTTCCATTCGACTATTCGCGTTACTCTTTCGCCTTCCATCTCCATCATGCCGTAGTGGGCCCTGTGTCTGCATTGGAAACCGAGCAGGGCGAGTTCACAGCGCCCCAGCAGGTCAAGAAGTCTGCGATAGGTGGCGGTCCGTATGAGAGGGACATCTCCCATGGTAATTATGACGCGGTCGGCGTCAGTGGAGGTCAGAAAGGGGCGCGCCGCAAGAAGGGCCCCTCCCGTGCCATTCATAACGGGCTGGCGGATGAAAGATATTCCCCGGCTGCCGGTCACGCGGCGCACCTCATCTGCGCGGTAATTGACCACTATAGCTCTTTGGCCCGCTGGAAGATTGTCAAGGACTTCCATGATGAGGGGACGGGACCCGTCGTAGCGTGATTCACCGGGAATAAGCGGCAGAAGTGTTTTGTTGCCCTCATACCCTTTCATCCTGGTTCCACGTCCGGCGGCAAATATGATGCTTGTAACCGTGCTCATTTCTTTAATCCCGCTAATCGTGATTATCCTGTCCGAGGTCTTTAGTTTTGTCTTCTGCCGGTTTTTTCTTCGCCTCGTAGTAATGTGAAACGGCGTTTCGGTGCTCCTGGGCGGTAGTGGAAAAGTGGTGAGTGCCGTCATTGTTGCTGACAAAATAGAGGTATGGGACCTTTTCGGGATAAAGGGCCGCCCTGATGGAGTTTGCCCCCGGGCTGCAAATCGGTCCGGGAGGCAGGCCCCTGATTTGGTAAGTGTTATAGGGACTTTGTCTTGTCAGATGAGCGGCGGTAACCGGTCCTGAGAACCCCGGCATGTCATAGACCGCTGTGGGGTCGCTTTGAAGAGGCATGTTAACCTTGAGCCGGTTATAGAAAACCCCGGCAATGATCGGGCGCTCGGAATCGACTGCCGCCTCCTTTTCTATAATGGAAGCCAGGGTCACGATTTCGTGCAGGGACAGCCCGAGTTCTTTGCAGCGCTCGCGCCAGTCCCGGGGCAGTTGCTGCCAGAATCGCCTGACCATTGTCGCAGCAATCGAGGCGCCTGAGACGGGTTTCCTGAACTGGTAGGTATCGGGGAAAAGGTAGCCTTCCAGGCCCTTTGCTCCTTTTACGTCGAGCGACCTGGCGAATTCGGCGCTGCCTGCGATCCCGATAATTTCAGCCTGGGGCGCCAGGTCTTTCTGGTCGATTATCCGGGCCACATCCCACACGGTGGACCCTTCGGGAAGGGTGACAGTATGGATCACCACTCTGCCATTGACGATGTTGTCAAGGACCTGTTCGGGGGTGGAGAGCGTCGAAAAAGCGTATTCGCCGGCCTGCATGCGGTGAAGCGAGTTCTTTAACCAGCCCAGGAGATAAAAGGCGGCCGCATCCCGGATGACCCCTTCGGATTCGAGAAGCCTGGCGACTTCATAGGCGCTGGTTTTGGGGGGAATGAAAAACTGCTTTTTGTCGAGGGCGGGTTTTGCCGGGAGGCGCAAAAAGAGCCAGAACTGGAAAGCGCCCAGTGTCGCGGCAATTGCCGCAAAACAACAAAGGAGCAGAAAAGACCCGAAAAGAGCCATGCAGGCCTTCTTCAGCAAAGACATCCCAACCTCCGGCGTGTTGGGTTTCATTTAACACAGGAGTTTCCGTTTTGGCAATCCGGCGTTGCGGATCATCGATTTGAACGGTGAGCGGCGAGGGGAGAAGGGTCAACATTTGAAAACCAATCCGTAGAAAAAAAACGGACTACTCTGTGGCAATGATCAGCCGTTGTCTGGTATAAACCCCGTAAAGGAAGACTGATTTTCCCCGGACCGGAGGAGTCAATGGAGCGATTTAACACGCTTATTAGCTGGTGTGTGCGGGAGGGGTTATCCGATGTGCACATAACCGGCGGCCATCCCGTTATCTACCGAAAAAACGGGCTGCTTGACTTCGACAAAGGCGGCAGGTGGTCGCACAGTGAGGTCGACCGCCTGGTGGGCCAGCTAATCACTCCTTTGCAGCTGGCCGTTCTGAGAAAGCGCCGGTCTATCGATTTTGCAATTTCATCCAACAAGGTGCGCCTCAGGATAAATGTTTTCAACACGACTCGCGGCCTGAGCATTGCCATCAGGATTTTGCCGGGAGTGGTGCCAAGCATCGACGCACTCAATCTTCACCCTTCGCTACGGCAGATCGCCGACGCCCGCAGCGGGCTGGTGCTTATTTGCGGTGCAGCCGGGACCGGAAAATCGACGACCATAGCGGCCATAATCAACGAGATAAACCAGGTGAAGAGTTCACATGTTGTGACCCTGGAGGACCCTATCGAGTATCGGTTTGCCTCGAAAAGATCATTCATAGAACAGCGGGAACTGGGTGAGCATATTCCCTCTTTCGAACAGGGTCTGGTCGATGTACTCAGGGAAGACCCGGACGTCATACTGGTCGGCGAGCTAAGGGATGCGGAGACAATGAGACTAGCCCTCAACGCTGCCGAGGCCGGCCACTTGATAATTGCCTCGCTGCACGCGACCAACTCCGAGGACGCTGTCTACCGGATATGCAATTCTTTTCCGCCCGACGTTCAGAGAGCTGTGAGGACCCAGGTTGCTTCGACCTTGACATGGCTCATCGTCCAGCGGCTGAGTTACCTTGAAAGGGCCGGCTTCCGCGTCCCCTTCCTCTCCATAATGAGGGGCACTTCCGCGATAAAAAACATCATACGTGAAAACAAGCTTGCCCAGATCGAGAGTACGATGCAAACCTCAAAAGGTGAAGGAATGTTCAGTAGTGAAGCATATGCAAAAGACTATATCGAGAAGCGGACTTCTTTTTCGTCGCCGTCGGAAATCTTCAGGCCATCGCCTGAACTTGACGAATCAGTCTACCGATCTCCTCTTTTAGACCCGGAGGGTGTTTGCTGCACGTACCCGGCCAAATCGGAATCCTCGGGGCCGGAGATGAGGGAGGGAGCCTCACCGGGGCCAGTTGAAGCTCCCGCCGGGACCCCCATAAGGGATATTATGGTAATAGGCAGTGAGCCTCGGCTGGAAGAAGTTATAGATAACATTAAAAAATCCGGCCACTATGGCGAAGAGTGACGAGGGCTGGTTATATAAATACAAAAACGGTGCGTCTCTCCGCTTTGCTTTGATTCCAGCAAATTCAACAGATATGTTTTACCTTGATATGTGAAGTTCTCGGGCTTGCCTGCGCGGAGGCACAGTTTCTTTTTATCCGCCCCTCTGATGAGATAGCTGACAGCCACCGAGCCCTTTTGGCACTTGTCCTTTTCCGAGGTTTCATAAAGAACGATGAGAAGGCTGCCATCGAAGGCCAGAGTCGTTTCGCCGGAGCTGACCCATGTCGGTTCAAGAACCAGGTCAGGAGCCAACATTTCCTTGAACTCGTCATATTTTTCCTGCAAGGTCTGCCGATCGACATTCAAAGATTCTATTTCCGACAATTTAGCATCCAGTTTGCCCGTAAGCTTGGAAACCTCAGCTCTGGCTGTTTGCAGATCTTTTAAAGCGTCATCTAATTGGGAAGCCGTTTTAATATTTTTCTGTTCAGCGGAATCCAGCCTCGATGCAAGGTCTTTATACTGCGACTCCAGCCCGCTGTATTCATTTTCCAACTTCTGGAGCGAATTGCGCAATTCAGTGTTGCGATCCGACAAAGCTTTGTTATTTTCCTGGACGGTCAGCACCTCCCGGTCTTTATTGTCCGCCTGATTTTGATACTTAACACGCATAATCAGATAAGTCCCTGAGACAGACAATCCGATCAGGCACACGAAACAGACCAGCAGGATTACGGGATACATACCGCTCATTTGTCTCATTTCATCCATCCGTTGCGCAGTTAATCCTCGACCGTGCTGACTATTATTTCCTGTTCGACCTTTTTTCCTTTGCTAAGTGCGGAGTATCTTTTGAACATCCAGAGTTCGGGGATTATTTCGGAGACTATATCCCCGTTGTCGATGATGCGGACCACCGAACTCTCCGAGACGACCACCGCGACCGAGTTGGTCAGTTTAGTGATGGATGCCGCCGCCATGTGCCTGCTTCCGAGGCCGAGCGGCAGGTCGATTCCTTCCGAGAAAGAGTCAATGTAGCGGCAGGCCGATACTACTGTTCCATCATCTGAGACGACGAAGGCGCCGTCGAGTTGAGCAAGTTCCTTGACCGTTTCGCGCATGTCGGGGTCGAAGATTTGCTTGACTTTAGCAGGGTGTCCCAGGAGGGGGTCGAGAATCAGGGGGCGAGAATGTTTCATGACGTTTTCCGAGTCGGCGACCACGAACATGGTCCCGATTCTTCTGCCTTCCCTGCCTTCACGAGCGATCTCCACGGCAAGAATGATGACCTCCTTGAGGGTGTCGGGATTTATGCCTCTTTTCTCGGAGCATATCTCGCAGAACAAATCCTCGGGCATTTTCATGAAGTACCTTTCCATAAACGATCCTCCAAGCCGGCGACCAAAGGCGACGGGCAAACTACAAGAATTTTCCCGGAATGTGGAGAAAAAATTGCAAAATTGCAAACCCGATTGCGGATTGACAAACAATGGCAGTCCCGTAAGTTTGCGAAATCCCCTTTTTCGTCATCGGGCACGATTTTCCTTACTATAATCATTCGGAGCCGGATAGAACAGAAGGCAGCAAACCGACAATCGAGCGTTGAGTGGAGCACGCCTTTTGCATAAGATTTTAGCCACACACCAACCGGAGGCTTGGAGTCATGGCAGTCAGCGTCGATAATTTTTGGAACAGCGGACGGGTTGAAACCAGCGGGAGGGCCGCTCAATCCACTAAGTCCACCCATAATAAGAAGGCCGTAAATTCCAATGTGTTTCAAGCGCTGCTTAATGTGTTTAAATCCAACGAGAGCGCTACTGCCGGCAGTCCGAAAAATAAACCTGCCTCCGCCGAGCATGTGGATCACAACCGTCACAAGGCCTCGAAAAACCTTGGAGCCATTCGGAACCTGAACGAGCAAAACGTCAATAATCTGGCGGCATCAGCTCTAATTGCCATGGCGGCCATTTCCTCAGGTCCGAACCGCATAGGCGGTCTATACTGCCATGGAGGCGGGGGCCGCGGTGTGCCGGGGGCAGGTTCGTGCATGGCCGGAGTTGGCCGATCGGCGCCGGGGCTCGGTTCCAGCCAGGGTTCCGGGCAGGAAATCGGCACACTTTGCGCTCGTTTCGAATCGGGCGAATCGGGCGCGGGCGCTATAGGCTATGACGTTGCCGGCGGGACCTCCTACGGGACATACCAGATTTCATCGAGGGCAGGCACGATGAAGCTTTTTATCGATTACCTGTCTGAGCGGGCGCCGGAGATCGCCGCCAAACTGAAAGCCGCCGGGCCGTCAAACACAGGCAGTTGTTCCGGAAGGATGCCCGAGGTCTGGAAAAAGATAACCGCTGAGGATTCTGTCCGATTTGGGAAGCTGCAATACGATTTTATTGAGAAGAGTCATTATCTGCCGGCTCTTCAGGAAATTTCAGATCGAACCGGCCTGGATGTCTCAAAAGCCCCCAGGGCGCTCCAGGAGGTGCTCTGGAGCACAGCCGTGCAGCACGGCCCAAACAATGCGGCGAAGATTTTCACCAAAGCGATCAAGCGGGCACAAGACAAGAGCGACGGAGCAAAATTGGCCCATTTGATCGGCTCAGTCTACGATCTAAGAGCAGGCCAGTTCGGATCGTCGGGGTCCGATCTGAGAGCGGCTGTCCGAAGCCGTTTCAATGAGGAGGGAAGAATGGCTCTTGCCATGCTTTTCAATCCGGTGCTCAATTCCGAGAACTTGAGAGCTTAAGAGGAAATACTTGCGCACTCACTGAGAAAAAAATTCCCGCCCAGGCCCAGAGTATTCTGCCCAAAGAAAATGTTGAGTTGTAAGTCATTGGTTCCAGGACCTTTTTAGTGACCGCACCGTTTGGTATCAAGTTTGCTCTTCACTCTCTTCGGAAGACTATGGACGGGCGGGAAGAAGATTCCTTATTGCCGCCGGGGTAACCGTATCCAAACAGCATCGGATAAGAAAATGGCACTGGCACAGGTAAACGCCATGCAGCTGATGGCATCGTTTCTTGGAAGCGAAAAGGAAAAGATCAGTCAGGGCATAGTCCAGAGCGACTTTACCGGCGAACTCAAGAAGCTGATGCCCCCAGCGGCTAATTGCGCGCAGTGCGGGACAACTGCGTCCAGTGCGGATGCGGGGACAGGGACCATGAAGGGGAATGCGGCCGGGCCGGGGCCTGAGGTCTCCGGGACCGGTGCGCCCGGCCCGACTCATGGAACGGACAGCTCGCTTTGCTCTGCGGGAGGGCAACAGAAATGCGCGGGGAATCCAAAGGCGAAGATAAAGGAGATAGAAGCAAAGGCCAACGAGCAGAAAAGACTCTTTGTGACAAATCCCGCCATAGCGGAAACGGTGTTGGCCGACCTTCAATATCCTGCGGAAACCATAAAGGCGTGTAAAAACGCACAGAATAAAGACGGCCTTATTTCCATCAAGGACCTGAAATCACTGCTGACCTCTCAGCCTGCCTCTGACCCCGGCAACGGCGCCCAAGTTCCCGCCGAACACGCTCGCGCGCTGGTGGAATCCATAATTGCCGGGGACAGCGGAACAAACCAAAAAGGTCCGGCATCCGGAGGGGAGTTCAAGCCCTCAGTGCAGGTCAAGCCGGAAGGATCATACAGCCCTGACGAATTGCGGGGACTGCTCGAAAATGTTTTGCAGGAGGCGCATTCGAGGCTGAGGCAGGCTGCAGGCCCTGGCTCTGAGCCAGGTTCTCAGGGAACGGCTCAAACGAGCAAACCGGCACAAACGATCGAAACGGCTCAAGCTCCAAAAGTGGGCCAGACTGAGATGCTGGCGGCGACTGTCCTTCCCTCTTTTATTCTTGAAGGCTATGAAAGCGGTTCGATTGAAAAGGTCCTCGCCGCAAATGCCATCAATCCGAAGGTTGAAACGCAGAGCCCAAAAGTGACGGATGCAAGCGGAAATTCTTCTGAACCCGTTTCAAACGACTCGAAGCCGGACAGGCTGCCGGGCGCCGATAAAATCCCGCCGGAGCAAGCGGGCTCTCAGGCCGCGCCAACCGGTACGGGATCCCGAATAGAAGGCGAAAAGATTGCATCGTCCTCAGGTCCAGACTTCGCACCGTCTCCGGCCCGGCAGGAAAGCACGTCTGTCAAGGACCTCTACGCAGTCTTGAAATACTTCGACGCGACATTAGCGTCCGCGGACCCGCAGCAACAGTTGGAGACGACAGTGGATAGCGCCCCGGCGCCCGGCGGACTTCATGAGAGCTTGGCCGCTCAGGCCCAGAGTCTTGCTTTCCAGGTCAAAGGAGCTGAAAAGCAGGCGGACAAACCCGGGGAGGCTTTGAGTTCGGGCATATCACAGGAGATCGCCGAACAGTCCGGGACCGGTCGAATAAGGACGGTTTCGGCTGAATTTCCTTCCAATCAAACGCCTTCGGACGATACGGAGAATCAGTCCGGCGATTCCACTCGACAAACCGAGACGCCGACGCCCTCGGTAAAACTCGATTCAGAGGCTCTGCATGCGCAGTTTGGAGAGGCGCTGAGAGAAAAACCGGTCGAGACGCCGGTCGGAAACAAGGATTCGGTCGCGCAGAGCATGGTTTTCCAGAACTCGGCCTCCGCTCCCCATAGTGAGCAAATAAGTCCTCCGAAGCCGGATAATTTGGTCCGGAGCGGATTTGATTACTACGACGCATACCAGTCGGCAGAACTTGGCCAGGATATGGGCGAGCGGCTCTCGGGCACAGCAAGCAGCCAACTGGTGCTCGATATCGACCCGGATGGACTCGGAAAGATCAGCATAAAAGTGGGGGCAAAAAAGGATGAGATTACGGTGGCGGCCCTCACGCAAAGCGAACCTGCAAGAGAGGCGCTTATGAGGAATGCATCCGAGCTTCGCCAGGATCTCCAGGACCAGGGGCTCGTACTTGAAAAATTCACGGTTGACGTGAACAGCGGGAGATCGGGCAACGGAAATTACGCGGGAGCCAACAATGGCGGCGGCAAAATCACTCCACCCCCCAAAGAAACAGGAGTCCTCAATGTCCAGACTCCTGCCCCCAGTGTCAACAATACTAATATGACCCGCCGGTCGCAAATAAGCATTTTTGCATAGATAACGAAAATCAAGAACTATGGATTCCCGCCTCCGGATCAGGTCCGGGGCAGGCTTCGCGGGAATGCCGTCCCTTTTCCTTGCGGAGCCTCGTCCTTATTTAAGCGCTTATGGGGGTTTACCCCAGCCCAATCTTGAACGCAGCACCGTATGAGAGCCCTCTGGGTTCCGCACCGGCCGCCGCCGGTGTGACGATGCGCGGTGCGCTGGAGTTACGGAGTGTAGTGACCCGATTCAACTAAATGTCGATAAATTTGTGAAACGCAACACCAGCTTAGCCGCCGGGATTGCCTTCGATCAACAAAGAAGGCGGCCAAAGCCGCCTTCCCACTGGAGCCTAATATTATTTTGCGATGTTTACCCTGGTATCAGGCCCACCACGGTCTGGAGCAGGGTGCTGCCGGTGGCGATGGATTTGGAGTTCGCCTGGTAGTCGGCCTGGTAGGTAATCAAGTTTACCATCTGCTGAGTCAGGTCCACATTTGAGCCTTCCAGCGCTCCGGCTATTATCGTGCCTGCCTGACCGGACCCCGCAGTTCCGTTTGCAGCTGTCCCGGCGCTGGCGCCGGGAGTGTACACATTGGCTCCCTCCCGGACGAGGCCGTTGGGGTTGTTGAAGGTTGCAATCTGGAGGGTCTTGATTGGAACCACGACGCCCTTTGAATTGGTCCCGGTAAGATTTCCATACTGGTCGATACCATAACTGGCGTATGGGACACCACCGCCACCACCACCAGACGTGTCGTAACACTGTATCGGCTTTCCCGTTCCCGAGGAGTTGTCAAGAACATAGTAGCCATTCTCGTCGGTTAGATATCCAGCCGAATTTATCTGGAACGATCCATCCCGGGTATAATAGACTGGGCCGGAGGTAAGGCCTTCCTGGACAGCGAAAAATCCATTGCCCTGGATCATCAAATCCGACCAGGTGCCGGTCTGTACTTCGTTGCCGGTCGACCAGTCCGACGTAACTCCAAGAATTTGCGAGCCTACGCCCTGCGCCGTAATATTGACGTCGGCGGTCGGCATCAAACCGCTCACAAGATCGCCGAAGTCCACGGTATTCGATTTCCATCCAGTGGTATTGGAGTTGGCGATGTTGTCGCTTACGATCGACAAAGCGTCGCTGAAGGTGTTAAGACCTGCGATTGCCGTGTACATCATGTTGGCTGCCATTTGCGTTCTCCTTTTCTGATCGGCCGAGTTGAACTCCGGCAAAGGCTTCCCCAGACCTAGTCAGGGACTGACCTCCGCCTCTTATGGCTTGTTAATGTTGTGACGATCCTCTAATGTCCTGATAATCCTCAGCGGATTTCACCCGCGTCTCCAAATTCCAGCGTTCCGCTCTAACTGCCGCCCACTACGCTTACATCGTCCACCGGAACCGTCACTCCAGTCGAAAGCAGGTATGTTGGAGGATTGCCTGTAAGGCCACAGGACTTGACCAACCCCTGGACCGTGGTAGTCACTGTCGTGCTGGTTCCATTGGATGCAGTCGCCGTTACCGTGCACGTGTAGGCGCCGTCGGGCACGGTATTTCCACTCGAATTTACGCCCGTCCACGGGATGCTGTAGCTGCCCGCGTCCTGGGAGCCCAGGTTTCCCGTGTAGACATTATTACCGTTGGCGTCCTGTATCGTGTAAGTGACCGAAGCCGGTGAGGCGAGCGTGTAGTTGAGCGCCGTCGGCTTGCCTGAAGTGACGCTGATTTGACTCGTTTGCGCAGTAACGTTTTTCCCCACAAGAGACGTTATCTGAGCATTGTTTATGGCAGCGGCATACTGCTGGAGGTTGTTCAATTGCGTCGTCGCCTGCGTCAACTCCTGCACGGAGGTGAACTGCGCGAGTTGTGAAGCCAGTTCGTAGTCCTGCATAGGGTTGGTCGGGTCCTGGTTCTGCAACTGGGCAAGGAACAAGGTAAGAAAAGAATTTGCGTTCAGGGTGCTCGCGCCGGTTGAACTGGAACTCGTGCTAGGGACAAACAGGGAACCGATGCCCGGCATCAACTGAGTGGCGGTGGCAGTTGTTGTCGTTGCCATTACGATCTCCTTAAAGGAATAGGTTCACGGCCTGGTTGGAGCAGGCGCAAACAGAATGAGCAATAGTGATACCAGCCCAAGGTCTTCTTTAAAATTGTTGTTAATCCGGCTGGTTAGCTTTTGTGTTTGTTTAGTCTGATATGGAAGTTCGGGAAATTTTTTCTCACAGACGATGAATATTTTTCCTGCTTACTTCTAAGAGCAAGGCATGTCAAAAGCTTGACCCGCGTTGGATCCCGCTGATATGAGGCGGTGGGGGGGAGGGTTTGGGAGCGGGGCTATGGCGATAAGGGCGGCAGTGCCCGCCCGTTTAGGCTCCCAAGGCGTTTTACCCGCATCGGTTAGCGCAAACCCATGAGAATAGTGGAAGCAGGCGATACAGGGGTGGGTGAAGGGTTGCGGCGTGTGCCGAGCGCCAAAAAGCCTGACCCCGAAGCGCTCCCTCGCGGCCACAAATTTAAGGCGTATGCGGTTTTCGCGGTTCTGGCATACTCATTGCTCATTCGGTCTCCCGAGATCTTAATACCAGGTTGCGTTCAAGATCGATGTGACCGGGAGGGCATACAGCGCTGCGCTCCTCCTCCCCTACGGAGGGGTGGGGTTTACCGCCATAAGCGCTTAAATAAAGGGAAACGACCACCCTTGACAAGCCAGGCTGCCGCCGAGGACAGGAGCAAATCCCCATTTTTTAAAGGGGGATTTAGGGGGATTTAAAGAGTATCTAAGGCCTTAGCGATTCCCCTGCCCCCCTTTACGAAAGGGGGGTGAGGTAGTCTCTCTCCTGCCTGTTGGCAGCTTATTTAAGCGTTTATAGGGTTTACCCCCGCCCAATCTTGAACGCAGTTCAGTATAGCAAGTAGAGATGAAATTTGTGTTCTCTATCATGGGAAGGAATTGAAAAATGGCTTCTGAGGAAGAGCAGAAGGCAGTGCAGCAAAAACCCAGGTCGAAGAAGCCCCTGATCGTCGCACTGCTTTTCATAGTGCTGCTGGGCGCGGGAGGAGCGGGCGCCTACTTCAAGTTCATCAAGAAGACCCCCACTGTGATGTCGGAGCAACCGAAAGAGGCGGTGGGCGTCATTTGTGAAATGGACACCTTCATGGTCAACCTAGCCGACCCTGGTGGAAAACGTTTTCTTAAAGCTACGATGAAGCTCAAGGTGAGCTCGCCCGAAGCATTGGAAGAGTGTAAGTCGCGCAATTTCGAACTGAGGGACATGCTTCTGATACTGCTCTCCGGCAGAGAAACCCAGGAGGTTGCCACCGTTCAAGACAAGCTGGATTTGAAGAAACAGCTAATCGAGACACTAAACCGCGCTCTTCGAAGAGGGCAGGTTATGGATGTTTATTTCACCGAGTTCCTGATCCAGTGAAAGCGGCCGGCGAACACCATGGAAAAGATACTTTCCCAGGATGAAGTTGATGCCCTGTTAAAGGGACTATCCGACGGCGACATCGAAACCGCTGAAGAGACCGCCCAGCCGCAGGATAACGTTCGTACGTATGATTTGGCGAATCAGGACAGGATCGTGCGAGGGCGCATGCCCACCCTTGACATAATTAACGACAGATTTGCCAAAATTCACCGTATTTCGCTTTCCGGCTCACTGCGCAGGATGCTTGACATAAACGTATGCCAAGCCGAGATGATCAAGTTCGGCGAATTTATCCGGACGCTGCCTGTTCCGACGAGTCTTCATATTTTGAAGGTCGAACCGCTCAGGGGACACGTTCTGTTCATGATCGAAAGCCGGCTCATCTTTAACCTTGTGGACTGCTTTTTCGGCGGCAGCGGCAAGGGCAGCTACAAGATAGAGGGCCGTGATTTTACTTCGATTGAATACCGAGTGATAAATAAAGTGATAAAGCAGGTTCTTCAAGACCTGGAGCAAGCCTGGCAGCCGATTACATCGGTTTCTTTCAGTTTTGTCAGATCTGAGGTAAATCCCCAGTTTGCAACCATTATCCCCCCAACTGACGTTGTGATAGTAGTCAGGTTCGAGCTCGAAATGGACCGCATGATGGGGAAGATGGCTATTGTGCTCCCCTACTCCACTATCGAACCGATAAGAGCGAAGCTCTATGCGAGTTTCCAGAGCGACCAGCTCGAAGTTGACGAGGGATGGATAGTGCGTTTGAAAAAACTGCTCATGGACGTGCCTGTGGAGCTTGCGGTCGAACTGGGCACAACCTGGTTAAACGGTTCGGAGCTTATGAATATGGAAATCGGTGACGTCATAGTGCTTGACAATGATGCCAACAGACCGCTTCTGGTCAAAGTGGAAGGAGTCGCGAAACTAATGGCGACCGCAGGGATCTGCCGAGGCAACATGGCATTCCAGGTAGAAAGAGAAATAAGTAATGGCGAGTAGAATTCGGGGAATCGGGGGAAAGGGGTAAGGAGAAAGAAAAAGCAAAAAAGGCAAAGACCGGGTGGAGTTGCACTTTTTCTTTTACTTTTTGGTTTAACTGCAATCGGGGTGGATGGGAAGGTAACCAGAATGGAGAATGAACAGGCTCAATTCCCGAAACTGGAAAAGGGTCGCGGACAAAAGAGCATTAAGGACCTGGATTTCCTGCTGGACATTCCTCTTGAGATTTCCGTTGAACTCGGACGCACCAAAATTCTTGTCAACGATTTGCTCCAGCTCGGCCAGGGTTCTGTTATCGAATTGAGCAAACTGGCCGGCGAGCCTCTCGAAATTCTGATAAACCATAAGCTTATAGCACGTGGTGAGGCGGTTGTGGTCAATGAAAAATTCGGGGTGAGAATAACCGACATAATCAGTCCGACAGAGCGCGTAAAGCAGTTGGCATAGCAAAGAAGCGGGAAGCGAGGAAGAGTTATCTTCGCGCTGCCCGCCGCCTGCTGCCCGCCACCGTCTAAAGGGCTCGTACAATGGAATCGGGAATGCTGTTATTAAGGACTGCGGGCGCTCTGGCGCTGGTGCTGGGTCTTTTGTTCGCCTTCATCTATGTGCTCAGGCGATGGGGAAGCGCGGTAAAAAGACCCTCCCCGCATTCAGTGATGGAAGTTGTGTCAAAGCACTCGTTTGGGCCCCGCCATCACCTGATCCTGGTCAAAGTGACCGAAGAGAGCAAAGTCCTGGTGGGGATTTCACCTCAGAATATAAGTCTTTTGTGCGTACTGCCGGAGGAAAGACGGATGGCGGATGACAGACGACAGGTGACGGAGAATGGATGAGGTATGATGGATGAGGGATGATGTAGAACGGATGAACGACGCGAGAGAAAACAAAACCCGGCCAGTGCATCGTCAAGGTCGAACCTCAACACGGAAAAACATTGTTGAGAGTACACGGCAGCCAGTGGGGCTCATTTGCTTTATCGTTCTTCTTGTTTTCCTTTTTCACCCGATCCTCTGTTTAGCTTCAGGACTAAATCTACCTGCCGTCAATGTGAACCTGGATGATGCCAAGGGTCCCGAGCAGATATCAGGCGTGCTTCAGATCATTTTCCTATTGACAGTTCTGTCTCTTGCGCCAGCAGTTCTCATTTTGATGACCAGCTTTACACGTTTTGCAATAGTATTTTCTTTCCTGCGATATGCGCTTGGAACGCAACAGTCTCCACCGAACCAGATTATAATCGGCCTGGCGCTGTTCCTGACTTTTTTCATAATGCAGCCGGTGTGGCAGAGGATACACCAGGAAGCAATAGTACCGTATGAACGGCACGAGATTTCCGGTGAAGAATTAGTCAAACGCGGCGCAACACCTCTTAAGGAATTTATGCTGAAGCATACCAAGAAGCCCGACCTTGCCCTGTTTGTTTCAATTGCACAGAAGGAAAAGCCTCTGAACGCCGAAGCCATTCCCATCTCGACGATAATTCCGGCTTTCGTTATAAGCGAGCTGAAGACAGCTTTCCAGATCGGGTTTATGCTCTATATTCCGTTCATCATACTGGATATGGTTGTAGCCAGTATTCTTCTTTCGATGGGCATGATGATGCTTCCGCCGGTGATGATATCGCTGCCGTTCAAGCTGATGCTTTTTATACTGGTAGATGGCTGGAACCTGTTGATCGGATCGCTTGTAAAGAGCTTTCAATGAGGGAGTTCGGGAGGGCATACAGCGCTGCGCTCCCCCTCCTCTACGCAGGGTTGAGGTGCAGGGTTCTATTCCCGCCCGATCTTGAACGCAATTATCCATGATGCTTCGCCTCACCCGCGAAGCATGAAAATGGTATTTTCAAGGTAACTTGGTATTAAGGAAAAGACATGAGTTACGAGTTGATAATCGCATTCGGCAGGCAGGCCATAGAGACAATGCTGTTAGTAAGTTTGCCGGTGCTTTGCCTTAGTATGGCCATGGGGTTGATAATAAGCATATTCCAGTCCGTCACTCAAATTCAGGAAATGACGATAACTTTCGTGCCAAAAATCTTCATTACTTTTCTAGCTTTAATGATCTTCGGTACGTGGATGCTTGGGAAGCTCACAGATTTTTTGCGCGAAGTCATCATCAACATTCCGACCCTTGCGGGGTAATTTATAACTTCCTATTTCCAGACGGAGTGAGGTATTGTCTTTTCACATCAATATCACCGAGCTTGCCATCCTTCTATCAATCCTGCTTCGCCTGAGCATCATTCTTTTCATGCTTCCCGTCTTCAGCTCCGCCGGAGCGCCGCCATCCGTGAAAGCCCTGATCGTGCTTTCTCTTTCGATAATGCTCTTTCCGGTAGTAAAGCAACATATCCGACCCGTTCCGTTCGATCTGGCCGGATTGACTTCAGTTATCATAGGCGAGTTGATATACGGGATACTGTTTGCGCTTTCCATGCTTCTTATAATCAGCGCTTTTCATTTAGCGGGCGAGCTGATCGGCTTTGAGATGGGATTTGGATTCTCGCAAACCGCCGACCCGCAGACCGGCGCTAAGTTTACGGTTTTGTCCGTATGGACCCAACTGCTGGCGACCCTAATTTTTCTTTCAATCGATGGGCACCATACGGTTCTCAAGATTCTGGTGGAGAGTTTCAAAACCGTTCCGATCGGCTCATTTGTTTTTGACTCGAGCCGGATCGGGAAAGTGTTCCTGCTTTCGGCTACGCTGTTCACTCTGGCGATTAAGCTGGCCTCACCGGTCCTGGCAGTGTTGGTCCTCACCCAGATCGGCCTTGGCCTGATGTCGAAGTTTGCTCCGCAAATAAATATACTCGCCATGGGTTTTCCTATGACCATTGGGTTGGGCATGCTCTTTTTAGGCCTTACGATAATGTTGTGGGGTGAGATAGGAGTAGATTCATTTGCCGGGATTTTCGATTGTCTGGGGAATTTGTCGAAATAAGCGCCGTTTCATGCGCGGTCAACTTCATGGCCGAGCGCGATCCATTCCGGAAGTCATTCGGTAATATCTTCGCCTGTTTGGGATTTGGTGGATCAGTTGGAACAGTTTGAGCATAAACCTCCAGCCGGCGCCTTCCAGGGAGCAGGGATCGGGGACCGATACCTGGTTGCGTTCAAGATTGGGCGGGGATAAACCCCTGCACCTCAACCCTACGTGGGGGAGGGGGAGCGCAGCGCTGTATGCCCTCCCGATCACATCGATCTTGAACGCAATTATCCATGATGCTCCGCCTCACCCGCGAAGCATGAAAATGGCTATTTTCTACGTAACTTGGCA
>Ga0187771_10000046_pt1 | contig 52563 bp, 52 predicted proteins | sample 0116_SJ02_MP15_1_FD_133139 | JGI IMG/M metagenome (GOLD analysis project Ga0187771, IMG submission 133139) | Tropical peat soil microbial communities from peatlands in Department of Meta, Colombia - 0116_SJ02_MP15_10_MG | ecosystem: Environmental > Terrestrial > Soil > Wetlands > Peat | place...
CAGCAGGCCCATGACCAGTTGCAGCCGTCTCCGCATCCCGCCTGAGAAGGTCTTCACCTTGCGGTGCGCTGCTTCATCGAGATCGACGAGGCGCAGTAGGGTGTCGATGTTTGACTTCGCGGTTGCCCCCTTGACCTGATGCAGCCTGGACATCAGCATCATGTTCTCGGTCCCGGTCAGCTCGTCGTCCGCCGTCAGCTCTTGCGGGACCACCCCTATGCTCTTGCGGACGGCGCCAGGGTCCTTCGCGACATCGTGGCCGGCTACAGTGGCACGCCCCTCGGTAATCGAAGCAAGTGTGTTGAGCATCTTGATGGTGGTCGTCTTCCCCGCTCCGTTGGGGCCCAGGAAGCCGAAGATCTCACCTTCAGCCACCCGGAAGGAAATGCGGTCGACTGCCTTCACCTTCCCACGGTAGACCTTTGTCAGTCCCTCAGCGCTTATGATGTCGGCCACTTTCTGGCCCCCCTAGACCAATCCACTGATAAATAATGCTCTGCGGATTGGCAATTCCCGAAGCACAATCGGCGAGCCAGTCTCGAAAAAAGCGATTAATAGTCAACACGTGGGTTTCATGCTGAGCGAGTTCGAGAGCAATAGTACTGTGTGGAGGCCTCGCTACACGCATGCAACCGCTGGTGGTAGCGAACGGATATGACAAGTCGTATCCCAAACAGATGCTGCCCATAGGAAAACAGCAAAGACCCATCCTCGAATATACCGTCAGGCTACTGTGCCACCACGGCATCAAGAGAATCACATTCGTGACGAGACCAGATGACGCTTCAATACGGCACCACTTCGCGACAGGGAAGGAGTTTGGAGTAGAAGCGGACTATCACGAACAGCGCAATCCCGAGCAGGGAACGGCAGGAATCGTGGCGGAGGTCCTTGAAGAGACAGACTCTGCCAGGGGCGACGCTCTCCTATACTATGGCGACATTCTTACCGACATGAACGTAAGAGGGCTTCTCAAGAATCACAAGAAGAAGGACGCGACTGTCTCGTTGGCCGTCGCAGCCAAGTACAGCCTTGATGCGGTTGTGCCTATGGTGGGCCGTAGCGGTCTCGTGAGTAAAGTGCTTGTGAACCCTGAGCTCAACGAAGTCCTTCCGGGGCACCACAAGCAACATGCCACAGTCGGCGTCTTCGCACTCAGCAAGAATGCAGTAGGGCTTCTACTTCGGACCGATGAGCGGGGCCAAGACATGATGCGAGATTTCATCCCGAGAGTCATTTCGACACGCAAGAAGGTGGCCGCCTATGTCCATCCCGGGTTCTGGACCGACGTAGGAACCCCGGAGAAGTACGCGAGTCTCTCAGACGATCTGGTCGAGAAGACTTTCGCCTTCCTGGATTGTTGAGGGCTCCTAAGAAGCCGAACACGTAAGGATAGCAAGGGGTTGGCCAGAGCGGACGCTAAGGTTCGTGATATGACGAGAGTCTACATCGGCTGTTTCGGCTCGGGGCTGGGTCATGCCGCAAGGATGCTCGAGATTGCAGGGGCACTGACTGCGCGAGGCGCGACTGTCGAGCTGTCCTCCTCCGATGAAGTAGCGACCTTCATCGAATCGAGAGGATACAGGTGCAACAGGCTGCCCCTCGCGGACGTCCGCTACTCCGAGACGGGCGAGTTCTCACTCAAGGACACGCTAGTCGCATCTGCAACCATCCTCGGTCGCACATTTCATCAGTTGGGGAAGGAGCTCGCGAACATCAACCGGTTCGGTCCCGATGTGGTCATCAGCGACTCTTCGCTGCCTAGCGTTCTGGCAGCGAAATTCCTAGGGCTCCCCGCGCTCACAGTTCTGAACCAGTTGAACCTCACCGGACCTCAGTACACCTCGCGCATAGCAACAAGGCTCCTCTCGGCTGGGATCTCTTCCTTCATGGGCAGACTATGGGAGTTCAGCGATGAGGTCCTTCTGCCTGACCTTCCGCCGCCGTACACAATCAGTGAGAAGAACCTCTGGGGGAGCCACGTCAGCAAAACGAGGTACGTCGGGTTCCTTGCAATGTCAGGCACAGGCGAGCCTGATGCGACAGCCAAGGAGTTCACATCGGACAGGCGTCCGAAGGTCTTCTGGCAGGTGTCCGGTCCCCCGAAGACCAGGACCAGCTTTCTGAGGAAAGCGCTCGAGTGCGCTAAGATGCTGGCCGATGAATATGCGTTCGTAATCGCAGAAGGAAGTCCGACGTCGGACCATGTTGCCCATCGGATTCCCGGTGGGTGGTCCTACGGCTGGTGCGACATCGCCGAAGTTTACTTCGAGTCTTGTGATGTGGTTGTGTCTCGGGCCGGCCACGGGACAATCGGTCAAGCGATATCCTGCTCAAAACCTTCCCTCATCGTCCCGATTCCGAAGCAACCGGAGCAGGAGGGGAACGCCCAGAAGGCGGTCCGCCTTGGCACGTCGCTCATGATGTCGCAGGGCGACCTCGAACCGACCGCTGTCCGGAAGGCCCTCCACGAACTCCGCGGGTCAGGACACGTTTCGGCAGCACGGAGGCTGGGATCCCTGTCGCTGCGCTACGACGCAAGGGCAGAGATAGTGAAGTCGGTCGAGGCAGCAACAAGCCGGGTCCGACGAGCCCAATGACAAAGCCCCCGGCACCTCTCTCCGAAACCCTCACTCGTATCCTGCGTGCATGAAAGTGTGAGGCGCCCCGAACGATGGGATGAAGACGTCTTCGTATCCTACGTTCGAAAGAAACTGCTTGCTTGCACCGTCGACTAGAGTCCTCAGTCGCGGGCCGGCCGTAAGGCCCACCGACGAACCGATGAACTGGCTGCAGCGTCCTTTGCACTTCCCCTTGATATCGCGATACAGTTGCTTCAGTGTGTGGAGGTCGCTCTTCATCGCGAAGGGCTTCTCAGTAAGGTCGATGATAGCGGCGTCGAATTCGCGTTCGGTAGTGTGCAGAAACTTGAATGCGTCCCCGATTACGATCTTGACTCTCGCGTCTTTGAACGCCTGGTCGACGCCCTTGATGTACCTCCTGCAACACTTCACGACCGTTTCGTCTATGTCGATCAAGATGACTTGACTGATCTCAGGGGACTCGAGCAGGGAGAGCGCCGTCTGCCCACTTCCTCCGCCGAGCACGGCCACCCGGGAAACCCCGTATCTCTTGGCATGGCCGCAGAGCGCGTCGTTGAAGATGCGAGCATCGTAGGCCGTGTGCTGCAGGTTGCCATCCAGAAACAGCATCCGCCCATATGCGTCGTTGTCTATTATGTCGACCTTCTGGTATTTTGTCCGTCCGGAAAAACAGTACTTCCTCGCGTGATAGGCAAGGTGCAGCCCAGGATACGGTTCGTATACAACATATCTCGATTTCGGGAAGCTGACACTGCCCTTGGGCGCCATCCCTGGTTGAGTCGTTTCTTGTGAACGTCTTAATTATGTCTTCTTTCACATTCGGTCCAGTGGACAGGCCTCTCTACAATCAGCTGGCGCGTTACTACGAGTCCCTTGAAGGCCGCGACTGGAATGGCGAAGTCAAGCTCGTAGCATCTGTCTTGCGCCATCACGGGTGCAGGTCAGTCGTCGACCTGGGATGCGGAACCGGTTATCAGGCACGGTCGTTGACGAAGATGGGGTTCGGGGCTACAGGCCTCGACATCTCTCGGCAGAACATCCGCTTTGCCAAGAAGAAGGCGGAGGAGGAGGGCGTCAGCACTCGCTTCATTGCCGGGAGCTACTATGGGTATCGCCCTGTCAAGAGTTTTGATGCAGCGCTGTGCTTGAACTGGTCGATCCCTGTCAAGGATGCGGAGGTACGACGGTTCCTTGACAACGCCTCCTCCCTGCTTCGACCCGGCGGTTTGCTAATCTTCGACTACGAGAAGGTCTCGGAGATTGCATGGAAGGATGTCGGAAAGCCAACCTTCGAGTCGTGGGAAATGGGCAACGAACTCGTCGTAAGGGTCTGCGTCGGTCAGGTGGAATCCAACGTGTTGTCCTCAAGGGACATCTATGTCGTCCTTCCGAAGCAACAAGCTTCCGAGTCACCCACCGAGAGTCACAGATACGACGCAATCACAAACAGAAAGGATGCGCGGATCTACAAGGATCATTCCTATGTCAGATTCTTTTCATTACAACAGATTCGGCATTTTGCAACGAACTCTGGATTCAGAATGGTGGCCAACCATGCTCTTCCTAGAAAGCAATACAAACGCAACTACGCTGTCCTCCGGAAAGGCGGCTCCACTCCGATCACATGGAAGCCCAGTCCTCCAGCAAACGCGGGGGAGGCGAGATGGCTGCCACACGGGGATCAGAATCTCGCGGTCGGGTGAACTATTGTCCTCATTGATAAATAACGGAACCCCCAAACCGACGCCGAGATAGATATCAGTTGGAGGGAATCAGCGTTAGGATAGAGAAAGCGTCGAGCGGTTCGAGCATCAGGGTGAACACCAAGAGCTACGGGTCAGAGCTACCCCCAGGCGCCGGGGAAGAGCTGTTAAAGTCCCCTATCTTCTTCGACGTCTCGATCGAGGGAGTTTCCAAAGGAAAAGTCGCTGTTTACATCACACATGACAAGGTCACAGACAAGCACAGGATGCACCACTGGGACGGGAGCAAGTGGTTCGACCACAAGGAGAAGGTGGTGTCTGGTAACACCATCAGAGCTGACTTCAACATAACTGATCTGCATGGGACGCCGATCGTCATAGGAACTATGCGAACGAATCCACAAACGCCAATCGTCATAGGAACGATGCGCACAAATCCACAAACTTAAGGACCCGACCGCCTCCGAATATCCCGAAACGCTCGCCGCAGCGGTGCTCTTAGAAACTCCGCAAACGGTTTTATCGTAATCGGCGTGCTCAGCCATGAGCGCAGCATTGCCCTTGGAGGAGCGGAGACTCGCCGCGATAATGTTCACCGACATAATGGGTTTCACCGCCATGGCGCAGGCCAACGAGTCCAGGGCCATCGGCATCCTAAGGGCGCAGCGTGAACTGGCCCGCCCCGTGTTCAAGAAACACGCCGGGATGGAGGTGAAGACGATGGGGGACGGGTTCTTGGTCGAGTTCGCCAGCGCCCTAGCTGCAACTGAGTGTGCGATCGAGTTGGAGAAAGCAGTCAGGGGATACAATCAAGAGAAGAACGACAGGTTGCGGATCAGAATCGGAATCCATGTGGGGGACGTTATCCATTCTGAAGGAGATGTGTACGGCGACGCGGTGAACATTGCGTCCAGAATCGAACCTCTGGCCGAAGGCGGAGGGATATGCATCTCGCAGCAGACATACGACCAGGTCCGGAACAAAATCCCCTTCAGATTCACCAAGCTTGAGGCACCCGAGCTGAAGAACGTCCTGATTCCAATCGACGTCTACAGGTTGGAGACCCTTGAGGGGGAACCTGAGCCCAAGGTCACCGGTGCCGAGCTAGGACGGAGGCTAGCTGTGCTTCCTTTCACGAACATGAGCCCCGACCCCGGAGACGAGTATTTCGCGGACGGGATGACCGAGGAAATGATCTCGACCCTCTCGAAGATTCAGGGGATAGAGGTAATCTCGAGGACATCTGTCATGCAGTACAAGAGGAACCCGAAGACCGCCGTGCAGGTCTTCCGGGAGCTTAACGCGGGAACAATCTTGGAAGGGAGCGTCCGCAAGGCAGGGAGCAGACTCAGGGTGACCGTTCAGATGATCGACGCCGAGAGGGATAGGCACGTCTGGGCGGAAAGCTACGACCGGGACCTGCAGGACATCTTCGAAATACAGAGTGACGTCGCCCGCCTAACTGCCGAGGCCCTGAAGGTGAAGATGCTCCCAGGCGTCAACGCGAATATTCAGGGGAGACCTACCTCGAGCGCCGAGGCCTACTCAATCTATCTCCAAGGGAGGTTCCATTGGAACCGGAGAGGGCTGGACGACGTCAAGAAGGCAGTCGAGTACTTCGCAAGAGCGGTGAAGGAGGACCCGAACTTCGCACTGGGATACGTCGGCCTAGGAGACTGCTACCACGTTCTGACCACGAACTTCGGACTGGACGCGGTCCAGAACAGCAGGAAGGCCAAGGAGATGGTGGCGAAGGCGCTTGAGCTGGACCCCAACCTAGCGGAAGCGCACGCCACAAGGGGGGTGTCGCTGATGACCAACTTCGACCTGCGCGGAGCGGAGGAGGAATTCAGGAGGGCGATCGAGCTAAAACCGAGCTACGTGAGCGCCCATCAGTGGTATTGCCAGCTCTTGATCGCGCAGCAGCGATGGGACGAGGCGGCTATCCACATCGAGAAGGCGGCAGAGCTCGACCCTTTCTCGCAGATTGTCTGCCTTGTGCACACCTTCCTCTACGAGGCGAAGCGCGACTATGAGACCGCCTTGGGGATGGCCAGAAAAGCCGTGGAGCTCAATCCTAACGATCCCTCATCGCATATCGAGCTCGCATGGATTAGCGGGAAGCTGAAGATGCTGGACGAGGCCAAGAAGGAGGCTGAGATCGGGTCAGGACTCGCCAGGGGATCCTTCCCCTTCTCGGCCGTTGGGGCGGAGGCCATGCTTTCGTGTCTGAAGGAAGACAGGCCGGCGATTAGCAGGGTCCTTCCCGAATTGAAAGCGGACATAGGGAAGACATTCACATCCCTGCATTTCATCGGCGACCTCCACTTCTACTTAGGCGAAAACGACGAAGGGTTCGCGTGGCTTGAGCGTTCGATCTCAGACAGGGAGTCCGACATCATTTACATCAGAACAAACGAATTCCTTGACGGAGTCAGAACCGACAAGAGGTACCTAGAGATCGTCAAGAGGCTGGGATTGGAATAGTATACACGACTGCAGCGGTGTTCTTCACCTCATTGCCCGGGCCCACTCGAAATAGTTTGTCAAAGGAGGGTCGACGTCGAGCTGCCAGAACAAGGCGTTCAGCTCTCCCCTATGCTGCAACTCTTCCCCGATCAGCTGGAGCAGCATCGCCCTGATCGCGATAGACTTGCGCCTCTTGCCATCATGGAAGTAGACCCTCCTTCCCAGGTCGCGGGGTTTGAGCGCACTCACGAATCCCGTGACCAAGTCGTCGACCTTCTTCTCTTCCTCAGAGACTTCACTGAAGGTGTATTGTTTCGCCTCCCTCAGCCTCTTGTATTCCGGCAACCTGTCTTCGTAGACGAAGATGAACCACCACCGGTAAGCGTCCAGCACATGGACAAAGACGTCGACGACGGATGGGAACGAAACGCCCCTGTCCTTATACCTCTCCGACCGGGGAAGTTTCCTGAAGATGGCGCGCATGTACTTCTTCCGAACCTCTGAATTGTATCGGTAAAGTTCCCGAATTGCATCCAGTTCGGAACTCAAGCGGATGAATCGAGTACGTGCACGGGCTATAAGCAGTTAGGAGATTCCCTGCAAGCCGCCCTCGCGTAGGACAACTCCGACGTACTCCGCTTACCTCAAAAGGTGGAAGGACGAAAGTGGAAGAGTTTGGCCTTCTAGCTTTAATGACGCGAAGAAGGGATAGAGGCGTGCTCCCAAGACTAGACATCCCCTGGTCGGCCGTGAAATGAACAGCGGGTCGGTCGTCTTTCTCGTCACCCTGCTGATATTCAGCGTCACCCTGAACGCCGTCTGGGCGACCGACCATACGGCGAGCTTCCTCGATCTGGACTACGCCATGTGGGCGAACCACACCTTGGCGCTAGGCCCTGTGAGTCAGTTCCACCCCAACTCCGTGGACATCTTCCAATACAGAGGAGAGTACTACAGCGCCCCGGCACCGGGCCTTGCCATCTTCGCCTTTCCCTTCGTGGCCGCCGGCTTCGCCTTCGAGGGCCACTTCAGCGAGTTCGGGACCGTGCTGCTTTCCAGCGAGCTCTTTGTCGCTCTGCTCAACGCCCTCGCTGCCCTCTTCCTCTACAAGCTGAGCCGGATGTACTTCAGGGAGGCCACGGCCAGCTTCATCGCGCTCGCCTACGCCTTCTCCACCATTAGCTGGCCTTTCGCCACCTTCTTCTTCCAGAGCGATGCTTCAGCCGCACTCGATGTCATCGCGGTGTACTTTGTCCTTCGAGCCACCAGAAGCTCTGCGGGTCTGGTCCCCTTCATGCTCGGGGGCCTTTCGGTTGCCGCTGCGATGATGATTGATTACGTTAACTTCCTGCTATTGCCTCTGCTGCTGACGTATGTCGTCGTGTCGTTGAGGAGGAACCATCAACTCGCGGCAAAGGCGGCCACTGGTTTTCTGCTCTGTTCCACACTCGGGATCATTGCCATAGGCATCTACAACTACGAATGCTTTGGGCAGGTCTTCGTCTCCTCGGAACAGCTGTATCTCCACAGTTCGACTATCATGGGCGAGTTCACCACGCCTCTGTACCTCGGAGTGCTCCTGAACCTCTTTACCCCATTAAGGGGAATCTTTCTCTTCTCTCCGGTCCTCCTAGCCGGCGTCTTCGGGTTCAGAAGGATGCTGGGCGCTTCCGCGGCCAGGCGCGAGGGTCTCCTCATCCTAGCGGCCTTCATGGCGCTCTTCCTGCCCTACTGCGCGTGGTACGGCCCCAGCGGGGGTCTCTCCTTCGGACCTCGGTTCGTGGTCGCGTCTCTCCCGTTTCTCCTGCTGCCGGCGGGCTACGTGATCGAGGGGGGCTGGAGGTACCGGGGTCCCGTCATTTACTTCCTGTACTCCGTGGGGGTCGTCATCAACGGCCTCGCTGCACTTACGAGCGCGCTCGCTGGGACCTCCGCCTGGCTGACCTCGCCCTTCCTTGACAGCACCCTTCCCTTCTTCGCGCATGGGATACTCGACCAGTGGTGGATGGAGTTCGCGAAGGGGCTCTGGCCCGTGGCCGCCGGAGCCTTAATCGCAGCCGCTCTTCTGCTTCCGGACGTCCTCGGCCGTGCCTCAGATCGAAGTCCAGGTCCAAGCCCTACCGAATCGTTTTAGCCTAATCGTCGCAGTTCCTACACCTAGTCGGCGGGAGGAAATGGGTGACCTCCGTGCTGTCCTGAACCACCTCGTTATCCAGGAACGTCGCCTCGCTCTCCGACTCCTCCTCGACGCTCAAGGCGTCGCCTCCTGCCTCACCCCCTTCACCAAGATTGAGACGAAGTAGTCACACAACTCATCAGGGAGCATAGGCCGTTGGTATCCTCCGCAGTATCCAATCCTGCTGAAGTGCTAGCCGGAGTGCTCGCCGGAGTGGAGGGTTCGCTGAAGGTACGAAGTCGCTTCCATAGCGCCAGCACGAGGATGCCCTCCATCGCTGACAGCGGCTAAGGCTCTGCTGATGAGGCCTGAGGGGTCCCTCCCGCCCCTCCCGCCCATGCATCGATGATGACCATTGCGTGCCTCAAGTCTTTCGCTACGATTTGGCCGCCGATGGCTTGCGACTCCTCCCAAGAGAGCTTGTCCTTGCGGACGAGGATGGCCCTCATGCCGATACTGGTCGGGATGAGCACGTCTCCATCTAGCTCGTCTCCCACCATGACGGTTTCTTCCGGTCTGACTTTGAGGGCTTGCAGGGTCCTGAGGTAGATTTCTGGACCCGACTTGTCGCGGTGAAACGTGTTCCCGTCCACCACAAAGTCGATCCTGTCGAGGATGGCACGTATATCCCGCTCGAAACGGAAACGTGCGATGGATGTCACCAGCGCCGTCTTCAGGCCGAGCCTCTTCGCCCTCCGCACCGCTTCCTTCGCGAAAGGCAAGGGAATCCACCTCGTCCTCTGATATTCGGCGACAACTTGCCTGAAGGTCGCTGACTTGGGTTTGAGGTGCGCTATCTCGAAGGCGCGGCCGATGTACATTTCCCAGTCTGTGTAACCGAATCTGGGATGGTCGAAGCGGCGAATCTGAACTAGGGCATCCTCCCAGGCCTTTGGAGAGACTGAAAGTCCTCGGTCTCTAAGAAGCTTGGAGATTGATTCCGGTTTGGGAGGACCGAAGTGAGGCCTGTAGCTAGCCAGAGTTGCGTGCAGGTCGAAGAAGATTGCGCGAAGGCGGACACGCGAACGAGACGCGAACGATGCTTGGTATCGTTGAGGCCAGGACATGGCCAGCGTGCCTACTCCTCCACCATGCAGAAGTGCTCCCCGAGAAGGACGACTTTTCTCTTTCAGCCCGCGGAAGGTCAACCAGTTTCGACCGAACCCGACTGGTTCATGAGCAGGCTCAGCTATATCCCTTCGGAAGATTCTGGTGAACCCTTCTGTCTCTGCTCGCCTAGGAAACAGTCTTGATTATCTTCAGACAAGGGTCTCTCTCCGGATTGAATTTGCTCTTAGAAGGCCGCCTCCTCTTTAGGTGAATTAACGCCAACCTTTCTGATGGAGAAGATTTGCCCTCACTGCGGCTCTCCGGTCGGGGAGAAGTGGCACCACCGCTACGGGATTCACAAGCTTGACAAGGGCGAAGTCGTGATCCCAGTTGTCGGCGGGTTCAGGCTCCGCAGGGAGGCGCTCGTCATGGTCTACGTCTGCGAGCTGACCAACCTGCCTTTCCTAATGGCGCTCCTGCCGGCGAAGTGACCTCAGAGATTGGCGCTAAGGAACCGGTTCTCATCCGAATGATTCGCCGATACAGAGGACTCCTCCATTTCGGTTATATCCGAAAAGACGCGGCGTGGATCCATTGAGGTGCGAAACTTGCGCCGGGGGAGAGGACCATTCCCCGAAGGAGGCCTCGCTACACTTCCTCCCTTCCGCAAAGCTGGACTTTGCGGACGACAGGTACTACCACCTGCTCATGAGCACAGTTTCGCGAATCCCGAATTCGGGCCTTCCCGTCACCTCGGTCTCGAAGGTGAAGCTGAGGAAACGCGGGACCCTCCGGGGCCTCGTAGGGCTTACGACAGTCTCGGTGGAGGGACATCAGATGAACCAGAAGGAGGAGTTCAAGCCTGAGGGCAGGCATGAAATCACTTTCTACAGTTCTCTTCTCGACAGGCTCTCTGACTACGCGGTCGTGGCAGTGATGGCCCACGAACTTGCGCACGCATGGCTCAACGAGCATGTCGGGCCCGAGGCCTCCGAACAGAGGGAGGAGGACGCGGACATGCTAGCCGAGATGTGGGGCTTCGAACCCGAACTGCAGATTCTGGAAAGGGAAACGGAGCCCGTCTGAACCGCTACTGATGTGAGCCGACCTCTTCCTCCGACAGGCGACCAAGAGAAGGATAAGTAGCGCCCGCATGTCAGACAGGGACTGCAGCCATTGGCCTTCGACTATGCAAGGCTCCCGAGAGAGTTCCCCCGCCGCTACCTGCCATCAGGAACGGTCTTCGAATGGGACACGCTATCGCGCATCTTCGAAGAGCTGAAGACGAGGGAGATCCGTTCCTTGGAGGATCTCAGGAGGTGGCTCGCCGACCAGGATGAGCTCGATGCCGCATTGTACGAGCAAAAAGCACTGCTTATGGTCAACGTCTCGAGGCGGACGGACGATGAAGGATACAAGAAGGCCTACATGGACTTCCTGCAAAACCTGGAACCTAGGATTAAGCTCTCGACCTTCGAGTTGCTCAAGAAGTACGTAGCGTCACCCTACCGCAAAGGCCTTCCTCGCCAGGGTTACAACATGATTGACAGACGCAGGGAAAATATGGCACGGATATTCAGGGAAGAGAATGTCGAGCTCGAAAGGAAGGACGCTGAGCTCTCGGAGCAATATCAGTCCATAAGGGGCGCGATGACGGTCAAGTTCAGGGGGGAGGAGAGGACCCTCCAGCAGATGTCACGCTACTACGAAGAGACCGACCGGGACACTAGAAGACAAGCCTGGGAGCTTTCCGAAGCCCGACTCCTCGAAGACAGCCAGAGGCTCGATCTTGTCTATGACGAGATGATCAGCCTGAGGGACAAGATGGGCAGGAATGCTGGCTTCTCTGACTTCCGTGAGTACGCATTCCAACAGAAGAACAGATTCGACTATACGCCTGAGGACTGCCTAGCCTTCCACGACGCGGTGGGGAAGTATTTCGTTCCCCTGAGCCGTGAAATCGACGAAGAAAGGATGAGCAAGCTGGGGCTGGACGAGCTCAGGCCCTGGGACACGAGTGTCGACCCTGAGGGGAGGCCGCCGCTGGCACCATTCGCCGATATCGAGGGGCTCGTGAGCGGTTGCACAAGGGTTCTGAAAGGGGTTGACGGACAGCTTTCGAAATACTTCGACAGGATGGTAGAGCTTGATCTCCTCGATCTCGACAGTAGGAAAGGGAAGGCCCCGGGGGGCTTCCAAGAGGACTTCGCAGAGTTGAGGTTCCCGTTCATCTTCATGAATGCCGCCAAGAAGGACTCAGACGTGAGGACGCTTCTTCACGAGTCGGGACACGCCTTCCAGATGTTCCTGATGCGAGAAGCCGGACTGCCATTTTTCAATTCAGGCCAGAACCTGCCGATGGAATTTGCCGAAGTGGCCTCCACTTCGATGGAGCTGATCAGTGGAGAGCACCTAGAGGGGACATTCTATGACAGAACGGATGCCATGCGTTCCAATAAGACGGAGTTGATTGGCATTGTGAAGCTGTTCTGCTGGGTGGCCACTATAGACTCCTTCCAGCACTGGGTTTACACCCATCCAGGATACTCTCACGAGGAACGCGCCGCCGCCTGGACATCGACGTTCAGGCGCTTCTCCGGCCTAGAAAGTTACGAAGGATTCGATGGCCAACTGCGGAACCGCTGGCAGCGCCAGCTCCATCTCTACCAAGCGCCTTTCTACTACATAGAATACGGCATCGCGACCCTCGGCGCTCTTGGGATTTGGCTCAGGTACAGAGAGGACAGGAAGGGCGCGATCAGCGCGTACAAACGGGCGCTCTCCTTGGGCGCGTCGAGACCGCTTCCGGAGCTCTTCCGTGCGGCTGACCTCCCTTGGGACCTCGGGCACAAGGCACTGGAGAAGTACTCACGAGAGCTCCGTTCCGTTCTGAAGACCTACGCATAGCTTTCCGCCTTTCAGACGGCATCATCTCAATCAGCGCAACAACGAGGTCGAGGAAGTCCTCTGCCCTTACGGGGGATGGGGTGCAGGATTTCCTGGACCACGAGTCTGCAGGTGCCTGCTAAGGTTCATTGATTTGAGTGTAAAGATGCCGAAGCCCACTAGCGACAGAGATAGGAACCAGACTCCGTCCAACAACACCATCACAGCGAGGCCTATTGCAGCAACGGCTAGGACCCCTTCGACTACGGCATTCCTGTCGTTTGTCAGGTGCCTGAAGTAGGACTTCTTCGTAGCCTCGTCAGAACCGCCGTGGGGCGTCCTGTACGAGAAGAATCCAGGCCTGTCGAGTATTCCATAGAAGAAGGCTACTGAGCCCAGACTGAGCATTGCTCCGGTGGCATAGCCAAGAAAGGGTATCAGTACGACGTTGCGAACAGTCATCAGGCCCTGCACCCACAGAGCCCAGGCGCCCGACGCCAGGGAGATTGCGAAAGGAACTGCGACCATGCCTATGTAGATCCAATTGTTGAATATCGAATTTGCCGGCTGGACGATACCTGTTATCACCGCGAACGCAGAAAGGAAGGTGACCATGATCCAGCTGAACCCAGAGAAAGGCCCAAGGAGCATCAACAGGAGCCCTGCCTTCGTTCTCACCCCGATGTCAGGCGCGACGATGATGCTCTTCCAGTATTTCGCGATGCATCGCCACCAACCCTGCGAGGTCCTCGCGACCTGCTTCTTCCAGGCCTCCAGGGTAGAAGGATCCTCGCTCATTATCTTGACGTTGCTGAGGTAGACACCCCGCTTCCCAGCTAGGTACATCTTTATCGAGACGTCACCGTCATCTGCAATACGCTCATTGGACCACTGACCCACGCCCCTCAGGTCTCTTGTCCTCACGAGAGCGAACCCGCCCTGGAAGGAGAAGGGAGCATCTATGCGGTACGCTCCCATCTTAGACAGGGTGTCCCCGATGTCCTGATAAAGGGCGAAAAGCCTGGTAATCAGATTGTAGTTTCTGTTGTAGTGCCCGTACCTGAATGAGACGAAGGACGCACGCGGATGGCTTTCCATGGCATCTATCCCCTTACTCAGAATGTCGGGAGGCACGATGGAATCAGCATCCAGCAGGAGCACGAATTCGCCCTTTACTCGCTCCATCGCCTTGTTCAGGGCTCCGCACTTGAAGCTCTCACGACTCGGACGCCTGGAGACCACGGTCGCAATTCCTGCTTGGTTGAGCTCGCTGACCTTCTTGTCGACTATGCCCACAGTCTGGTCGTTAGAGTCGTCAGCGACAACCACTTGGAGCCTATCCTTTGGATAGTCGAGGCTTTTCATTGCCTCGAGCGACCGCTCAATCACATACTTCTCGTTGAATGAAGCGATTAGTATGGAGACCGTGGGGTGGCTCGCAAGCCGGACGTCACGGCTCTCCAAGTCCCTAGGATACTTCGTTGAGGTCCCGAGTAGGACTAGCCAGTAGTACTCGAGCCCCAAGACCGGGAGAGTGATAGCTAGAGTAACTACCTCTATGAGAAACCAAGCTTGAATAACCACGGCAGCCCCCGAATACCTGTTTGAAGCTTTGACTCAATAAGCCTTTGCATGAAGGGGGGTGTCTGGTCCTTCCATGAGACGGTCGAGGACCCGAGGTGAACCGGGAAATCCTCCTCTCGACGACTCGAAACCCCCCGCCAGCTGGCCGGGGGTGCGGAGTACCAAGCTAATGCGTAACGTGTTCCGGCTCGATTCTGATTACTATTCTCGGCTCTTCTGTCCTGTGGTCAGGATACTTCTTTCCTCTGTACTTCATAGACAACTTGTCTATATGCTCTTCACCGCCATCCTTTGTAATCTCAATGACCTTCCCGCGAATCAATACCTTTGAGTATAGATTCGCCATGTCGAACACGCAAAGCGCAATTCGCGGGTCTCTCTTGAGGTTCCTATATCGCTGTCTCCTCTTTGTCGCATTAATCACGACGATGTCTCCCTCCCGATCGACCCAGACTGGAGCCACCTGAGGTGAACCATCGGGCATCACTGTCGCAACGCTTGCTAGGTTCTTCCCATCAATGAGTTTCTTCGCCTGTTCTGTCAGGGGTATCATGCTCAGCCGTGGAAGAGACGGCAAGTCCTGATTAATCTTTCCTCAGATCGAAAGGATTTGGCTAGAAGCGATCTGCTGCTCACCTAGAAAGTCATCGATCGTGGTCTGATAGGCAACCGATAAATCATGGGCAGCTCTTCTACCCGTTACTGCTTGCCCTTCTGTCCTCACTGTGGTAAGGAGACTTTAGCGACGGATAGCTTCTGTTTTGGCTGCGGACAAAGCCAAGAACGTGCCGCCGTCGGTACAGTTTCAACCCCACCCCAAGAGTTGCCTGTTGTCAGCCAGCAAGGGTCGAAGAGTCCGATCGCATCAGCCGTCTTGAACTTCTTACCCGGCATTGGCGACATCCACAACGGTATTGGTCACAACACGGGCGAACTGGTCTTCGGCGTCCTTGTCTTCATATTCTTCTTCCTCGGCCTTGGAGCAGGCGTCGTAGCCGAGGCGCTCACGTCGCACCCCGCGGCTTCGACAACCCAGACTTCGCCGTATGAAGCGCTTATCTTCTTGGTCTATCTCCTTCCCTTCGCCTTCGCCTATGACGGCTATAGACGAGCCAAGTACGACTGACGATGAACTTCTGTCCTAGCTGTGGAGCGGCGGCACAAAGCGAACAGAACTACTGTAGGTATTGTGGTTATGAGCTCAGGCTCCGTGCCGACTCCGAACTGTCCGAGCGTCTGCAGAGATCGCAACTCGCGGTGCGAGGGCTGGGTCGGAGCTCAGAATACTTCATGACACTAGACGGATTTCTCCGAGTCAGGATCAGATCAGATTTCTTTGTCGTTCTTGCTGGCCTTCTGGCCGCCCCCATTGCGCTCCTTCTTGGCCTGTCCATCCAAGCTGTCTCGTATTGGTTTTACTTCATGGTGTGGTTTCTCCTCGCTGCCCCCATCTACGATGAATTCAAATGGCGAAGGCTGAATGTTTTGGAAAGTCTCTCGTTCGATGAGCTTGCGAGTCGCAGCGGCTCAGCCATAATTCCGTGGTCATCACTCCGCAAGGCCTCTCTAAGGGGGAGAAGCCTGTCTATCTCAAGCAATAGACCCAGCGCGAGAGCTTCCATCTCCCTTGAGGAGAACGACGTTCCCGTGATAGAACGCGCACTTGCCTCGAAACTCGGGGACCGCTTTCGTCGCCTGGCCCCTAGAAGGGTACCCGAGGTCATGTCAGGTCTGCCATTCTTAGTGTTGAGCCTGTTCGTAGCATGCCAATTGGTCCTCTTCCTAGCCGCAGTCCTTCCATTCTTCCCCGGCGAGGAACAGCACTACACGATCATCGTGAATTCCCTGAGACAGACTGTGAGCAGTGCTCCTCTGGCTCAAGAGTTCAGGCTAATTCTACTGAACAACGTGCAGGTGGCCGTAGGGAGCGGGGTCCCCGGTCTCGGCACCCTCACATACTTCGTTTCAGATTACAACACTGGGCGAGCAATACAAGTGATTGCAATTCAGGCGAGCTTTCCACCGTCTCTAGAGGTTCTAAACCTGTTCCTTTACCCGCACACATGGTTGGAGGAGCTGAGCTACTCCATCGCAACTGGAGCTGGACTGTTCTACCTGTTCAACTGGAATGTCTTCTCAATCGAGGAAAGGTCTAACAGGATTAAGAGGAGTTCAATTAGGCTAGCTCTCAGCTTCGTAGGAGTTGCTGCATTGCTCGCACTTGCGGCCCTCTTTGAAGTCGTTGAACCTCAGTTGGGCGCTGCTGCTCTTTTGCTGTGGGTTCCATTGGGCATTGGCGTCTTCTTGTTAAGGAAGAGACTATCTCGGATAGTGAATATCCTGACATACCGTTAGGTGTTCAAGAGATATGAATCGCAGGCCCCGCGAGGGAAGGGCGCCTTATCAATCTCCAGGTCCCAGCGACGCGGATGTTCGGTAGACCCGAGGACGAAACACGTATCAACGCCTCTCGTGGCTTCTCTTGCAACGCGATGCGCGAACTCTTCTATTGTCCGACTTGCAGCAGAGTCTATGCCCTAGATGGCGGACAGGCATATCTGTGTGCCCAATTCCACAAAGAGGTTATCCTCGACGACGGGAGACGACACCGCCTTTCTCTTTCGGAGCGAATCGACTCCGACTTGTCCCCGTGGCCGATTCCAGATTTTGCCGAAGAAGTGGAACTATCGGGGGAAAAATCAATGGACAACTGGGTTGAAACATGCAAGTTCCCCAAGGACGAACCCAAGAACGACATGACGAGGCATGACTCAGCCAACCGGATAGGGGGCCACCACTTAGGAAGGGAACAAGTAATGAGCAAGTTCAAGCAATTTGTCCTGTTGAAAGTGAACCAGAGCGGCTAAGGATTAGGACGGATCTTCTCCTTCGGTGACCGCTCAACAATAGTGGATGTTACTACTGGGAGGAGGCTCCCACATGAAGCCTCGACCTGAAGTCGAAGGATTACGGAAGGCATCAGATTACTCAGAGAATGAGGTTATTCAGAGTGGCCCCCGAAGCATCTAAATCGTGAACCGGGTCGCCTGACCACGAACCATGCTCCCTGCGGTTGGAAGGCCCGAACTTCGGATCGAGATCAATCGTCAGACGCCGCCCCCTAAGTTCTTTCCGTTTACTGACTACTTCAAGGGGTTCGAGAAAGTCCAAGCGGTCAGGAGCGTCTTCGGCGAGGAGACGGAAAAGGTCCTAGGTGACCTGAAGATTGGGTTCATATCTCTCAAGTACATGTATATGGGGATAAGAGACGAAGACGGAAGCATTTCAGTAGGGACGTACCATCTCAAACACAGCGACCTCAGGACACTCTATCTAGACATTATCCACGAACTGTTCCACATTAGGCAGTGGCAGGAGGACAAGAAGTACTTCGAGGAAGAGCATAGGAAGTTCATGGGAAACTGGTCTTTGTATTATGCGAGTCCCATTGAGGTGCCTGCCTACAGACACACCGTGAGAGAAGCAGAAAGGATAGGGATGCGGCGCGGAGAAATTATTGAGCACCTCAAGATGGGGCCGACATCCCAGAAGGCTTTTGCCAAGTTTCTGAAAGCTATGGAACTAGGACACGGGCCAAAGTCAGAGCGCAAAGTCACACTTCCCGTGCGGATAAACCGCAGAGCCTCGATCACTCTGTTCCTCTTCAGAGATTACTTCAAGGGTTTTGAGAAGGTCGCCGCTGTGAGGACTTTGTTCGGGAAGCGGGTGGAACAAGTCCTGAACAATCTAAAGGTTGAGTTCATCCATGGCTCCTTTATGCAGGTTGTTCCAAGCGACGAGGATGGCCACCTGTTGGTGAGCGTTCCGTACCTAAAGAAGAGTGACCTTGATTCGATCTATCTAGACATCCTATTCTGCCTGAACCTAAAGAAACGCTTCTATGGACCACACAAGACTTCAAGAGTCTCGCGGGAAGGGTTTGGGGAAGACCAAGCTGTGTTGGAATCATACAGGGCCATGCTGGACGAGGCGAGGCGGCTCCAAGTGCCTCCGGCGAAAATCATGGAACATCTGAATCTTCCGCGGTTTCTGATGAGTCCCGTCGGTTACAAGAGGTTCTTGCGAAGGCTGGGGCTCCTCGGCCCGAGCAAGAAATCCTCGGAATGATTGCCGGCTCTTACCGAAGGGCAGCGGGTTGTGACCTAATGCTTCCTGACAAGGATAGACCCATCCCTTCGTCTACATGTCATCAGCCACTCAGCATAGGCAAAGCTACCATGCAGGTTGGGGAGGGTCTTGGAGAAACTAATAGACGCCCAATATGAACGAGGTATGCATAACGCAGAATAAGTTTCCAACACCTTGACAGGCTATGCCATTTGAGGAAATCATAGAGCGAGAGCCTATAGGCCCAGCACCAAACCCTCTTCTCCCGCCATTGGGCTTCGGAGAATCCGCGGGTTACTGAAGTACAAGAAGCATGAGCTCGAAATGGAAAGGAGAATGACATCAACGGTCAGGGAAGAACTAGCGAGGGTCGTGTCGCTGTGCGAAGAGACGCTAGCCGAACAGTCAAGCTTTGAAGAGTCCCTTGCCCGTGACTTCAAAGGAATAGAACGATTGTTGAAGCAGTTTGAGGGAAACAAAGGGAACCATCCAATCAATGTGGAAGAGGCGAGAGAGCTAGGCCTCCATGTCCGTCAGGCGATAGATGGCAACCAAGTGAACGCACAAGGAACCCATATTCTCCTGCTACTTTTGCTACATGTCGCATTGTTGGCTCAACAGAATATCGATATGAAGGTCGAGACGCCCGCGGGGTTCCAGAAGACTATGGGCATGTGGATCGAACATTGGGAAGCCGCAAGAACAGCATGGAGCAGATACACACAATGAATCTAATACAAGTGTTGCGTTAGACTTTCAAACGTACTAAGGTATCTTTGTCCTGACCCTGAGGGTCCTCTTAGCCAGGCCAATAACTCTCTTGTCGTGGGTAGTAACGAAAATCGTCTTCCCCGCAGTGAGGTTGTCGCCTCTCAGTAGGCCAAGGATCACTTCTGACATTAGTGGGTCGAGTGCTTCAGTCGGTTCATCTAACAACAGGATAGGTGGGTCGTTGACAAGTGCCCTCGCGACGGACACTAGTTGTCTTTCTCCAACGCTTAGAGTGCCAACGACTCTTTCGGAGTCGCCACTTATGCCCACTCTATCCAGAACCTTCTCAACTTTGTCCGCCCTTTTTTCCCTGCTCGCCTCTGAGAAGTGCAGGGGCAACTCCACATTCTCCCATATCGTAAGTTCTGGGATAAGGTTCTGGACCTGGGGGACAAGCCCGATTGTTCTGGACCGGAAGATCGCGAGAGCGTCTCCGTCAAGTCTCGTTATCTCCTCACCCTCGACGACTATTGCTCCTGAGGTGGGTTTCTCGATCCCTGCAAACATGTTCAAGAGTGTCGTCTTCCCGCAGCCTATCGGCCCAATCGCGGCCACGAATGTCCCGTGCATGAGCTGGAAGTGAAGGTCTGAAAAGACCTGGTTCCCCTCGGTCGGCCCGTAGGCCTTTCGGACATGTTTGACCTCTACAGCGAACCTGCTATGGCGTGAGACTTGTGCCATGCTTCCTTGGAGGATTCCTAGTTGCGCCACGAAACCCTCACACCAACGTAGACCCCGACGCCTATAGCTGCGGCCAAGAGTCCAAGGACAGAGAGAGCGTTGACGAGTATAACGCTCAGAATCAGAGGCCCTGACCCTCTCAAGACAGCAATGAGGCAGTCACCGAATGCAGCTCCCAGTGCCGAGCCGGCAGCCCCAAAAACGACTAAGCGTGCGACCATCGCAGCAGCCACGTCTTCCCTCTTGGCACCGAACGTCCGCAGCGTGCCAAGGGCCAGGCTCGACCTTGAGAGAATGTCAATCGCCACTGCAGCCCCTACTATTCCGATGAAAAGCGAGGTAAATCCTAAGACCGCGGCTTGGCCGACGGAGCTGAGGACCTGTAAGGTGATCGTAGCGTTCGCTGCGACTGTAGCCGAGAAGGCGGCAACCATGTAGAAAGTCGGCCTCGAGATTCTTAGGCTCTTGGTCACCATCGAACCTTGACCGAGCACAACTCCTCTCCTCATTCGCTCGCCTCGCGGGAATGTCCCAAGTTCATCCTCACCTTCCCGAGTAGTCGGCTACTCGGTCTGCATCACAGTTTGGACTCGTGCAGCTGGGTTTCCGGTCGCCTGAGCATTGAGAGGCTCAGTCATATACTTCAGCATCTTCCCAATTTCGTCCCGTTCCTGCGCGTTTCTCTCCTCCATCGCCTGACAGCATTCGCTTGCGATCTTGTAGGCTCCCTCGTCCACCTCGCCTGCCCGAAACTGGACCTTTACGTTGACAAGGAACCTGTCAAGCGATTCCTTTTGCAGGTCGAGCTCCTGGGTCCGGACGAGCATTTCTTCGCCCAGAGTCTTGTAGGAATCTTGGATCTTTTCCGCCTCCTCGGTGTACTTGCCCATCATTTCGTCAAAGAGAGTTCTTTGGACCTCTCCTTCGCTTGCCAGTTCTTGAAGCGCCTTTGCCCTTCTCCTGACTCCGTCAATTTCCTTTCCGAGACGCTCGCAGTCCAACTTCCACGTCGGGATGACGACGAATCCTTCGGCTGCCGACACGAGCCTCCCGGACGGGAACTCGGAAAAGACCCCGTTGCCAGTGTCGACTCCAATTGACCTTAGTTCGCCGGCTGTGTCGACAGAGAACCCGACTACGAAACCCACATACCTGCCGTAGGTGTCTTTGACGGGCCTATTGACTAACTTCTCCATAGCTTCAGCACGCATGGAAACCAAGTTTCTTCGCATGGATTTAGTGAGGGTTGTGAAATTAGGTTCTCTCAGAAGTCAAATGAAGTGTAAGCTTTTCTCTGCTATCCCATCCCCGATAGTGAAGGGCCTAACTATGCCCTTGGCGAGTCTTCATGCGCCTCAGGAGTCGATACCTAGGCACCCAGGACAGAAGTAAGTATTTTTTCGCATGAAATGCATTTCGATCTGATGAATCGCGCAAAGCTTGAAAACCATTTGTGAGTCTTTTGACACAGGAACTATCCCTCTGCCAGCCTCAAGGTCCGAGGAATGACGGGGCGTCCCACGAGTAAGAGTCTGCGTAGATTCCATGCCTAAGCGCTCAACGAGTTCATCCAGACTAATACCGTTGTGGAGCTAAGCTCTGGATGTCGGATTCATCTATCGATTCGACTTCCTTTACATCAAATCGAAACTGGATCTCTCTTGTGAACCCGACTCGTCAGGAAGATGAGGAGAAGGTCTCCATCCTTTCTGACAGTTCCTCCCTTGGAAAGGTGCGAAATGGTGCAACAGACTTACTTGTTTGCACTGTCACTAGGCCACCCATCAAGTATGAGGACAGGTAATGGCGAAGCTTTCTCGCGTCCGTGGGATACGTGAGAATTGGGGAAGCCGTTGTTCTGCGTGATGATTTCGTGAAGATATAGATTGCAGCTTCACAATCGTCATAAGGCAATGCATCAAGTTTAGATCATCGTGTTCAAGGGAGAAGCCCCGTGCAAGCATTGCCGGGACGGCTTTCACCGCATTTGCGAAGCCCCGACTCCGATTCCTACAATTCTGGCCTTCGTTCGCGTGAGAAAGAAGCCTTTGACAGAGACCCTTACTTGCTGCGACAGGAAGGCGTTCTGGACACAGGCAGTCTATCAGTAGAGAAGGGGCAGATGGTTGTAGGAAGCCACGTGCTACTCAGTCCGACGCGACACCCTTCCTGCACCAAGAAGGGATTCGACACATGTCTCTGACATGGAACATGACGATCAGTTCCTACGGAATCGGCAGATTTGTGTATCTTGTCGTGTGTCGTTTAAGATGGCATGCCAGCTCTGATGAGCACCGCCATTCAGAAGAGGGCCGTGAGTCGCATTTCAGAACTCATTGGTCAGACCTTGGAGGAGGAAATCCTCACTGTCAACTCTCTGTCTCAGGGCATGGTTGCGCGGCTTCCGTCGTTGTTCTCTGACTCAGTAGTCGATTCGGTGACGAACATACTTGGCGAAGGCCCGGGCGAGGCCCTGATCAGGGCCATCGGAGAAGAACGCCTAATGAGTCCAGAAGAGACGTATGAAAGTCTCGATTCGGTGTTTCATGGTGGTTCCGAGATTCTAAAGGCTGCTGTCAGTGAAGACTTCCGCGTCAGGGTCCACAGATTCTACAAGATGATACTGGAAATGGCGTCATCCACATTCTAACCTTCATGGTAGGTTGCAGCTCTTGTCGGATTCAGATGCGGAGAGTGAGGAAGAGAATCTCGGTTGGGAAGAAGGATCCTCCAGAAAACTCCTATGAGTGTGCGGAATGGTAATCGGATTTAGAGCGCGGGTGATTGCCTTTCGACGACCCGAATTCGGGCGTCCACGACCACTGCCCCCTCTCCGTCCTGACGCACCATAAGGGGATTGAGATCCAACTCTGCTACTTCAGGAATCTCTTCTACCATCTGACCCAGCCGGAGCATTATCTCTTCCAGCGCTCCTATGTCGCTCCTGGGCGCGCCCCTATAGCCTTCGAGAATCTGGTAGGTCTTAAGCGAGCGAACCATCCGCTCCGCATCCTGGTCCGTTAGCGGAGTGAGCCCTATAGAGACATCCTTGATCATCTCGATGAGGACACCACCTGCACCGCAGACTATTAGCGGCCCGAAAGTCTGATCGTGGGTGACACCTACAAACATCTCGACCGCGCCGAGGACCATCTCTTGAACCACGAACCCGTTGACTGCGAAGCCTTTGTGTCGTAGCAGATCAGACATTTCCCGCGCAGCGTCCTCCACTTCGTCGGCAGTCAACCCAATTTTCACGGCCCCGACGTCAGTCTTATGGAGCAACCCAGGGGCGACAGCCTTGATGGCCACTTTTCCAAGGAACGTGTTTGCGGCCTCCGCCGCCTGTTTCGGGTCGCCGACCTGAACCGACCTCACAGTTGGGATGCCGTAGCACGCAAGGAACGCCTCCGTGTTCGCTGTGCTCAGCCATTCCTCATGAGCAGCCAACGCCCTAGCCACGATTGCGCAGGCCTCGCTCCTTCTTACTACAAAGTTCGGCCGGACGCCCTGAGGGCTCCTCAGCCAGCTGCCGTAATCTGTTACACGTGCAAGCGCCTGTGCGGCCAGTTCGGGAAAGGGATACGAGGGGATGCGGATAGTTCCGTCAGAAAGCTCGCCGGAGACGCCTTTACTCGCCATGAACGTGCTGAGGATCGGCAGTTTCCGGCTCATCCCCCTAGCGCCCCGCAGTATCTCGGACGCAACCACCCCCGACTTCTCCGGTAGTGGTGGAATGAATATCACCATCACGCTATCCACTCCCTCGTCGGCCGCCACTACCTGAATCGCGTTTGCGTAGTCATTTGGGGTGGCGCCACCGCTCATGTCGACAGGGTTCTTCGTGCTGGCTATAGGCAGAAGGAACTTCCTGAGTTGTTCCTGCGTGTACTGAGACAACTCGGGCACATTCAACCCCATACTCTCGCATGCGTCAGCCGCAAGGATTCCAGCACCTCCAGCATTTGTGACAATCGCGACCCGATTCCCTTTGGGCACGGGCTGCGTGGAAAGGAGGGCGGCGACGTCGAACATCTCGTCTAGTGAGTCTGTCCTTATCACCCCCGATTCCCTGAACAGGGCGTCAACCGTGACGTCGGAGGCCGCGACCAAGGCTCCGGTGTGCGACTGGGTCGCCCGGAATCCAGCGACAGAGCGCCCGCTTTTCACTGCTACTATCGGCTTCTTCCTCGTGACCCTCTTGGCTAGCCTGGCAAACCTCCTTGAATCCCCGAACGACTCGATGTAGAGCAAGATGACATCGATGTTGTCGTTGGTCTCCCAGTATTGCACAATGTCGTTTCCGGACACATCTGCTCTATTACCAGCGGACACGAATTCCGCGATTCCGATTCCAAGCTTGTTCGCAAGGTCGATGACGGCGATACCAAGGGCTCCTGACTGAGACCAGAACCCTATCCTACCGGGAATCGCCGTATAGGGTGAGAATTGTCCGTTGAGGCTCACCTTGGGGTCCGTGTTGATGATTCCCATGCAATTGGGTCCTATCATGCGCATCCCAGAATTCCTGCAAATCTGGACGAGCTCCTGCTGAAGTGCTGCACCCTCTGCGCCGATTTCTGCGAATCCAGACGAAATGACAACCAGCGCGTGCACGGCCTTCTTTGCGCATTCTTTGGCGACATCCGTCACATACTTCGCGGGAACCACGACAAAGGCGAGGTCCACTGGACCTGGGCAATCGAGCACGGATTTGTACGCGGCCACTGACTGGACGACGTTGGCCTCCTTGTTAACAGGGTAAACTGGACCGTTGAAGTCCGACTCGATGAGATTCCAGAAGAGGTCACCACCAATTGAACCCTTTTCTCTGGCGGCACCGATGACTGCGACGCTTCTCGGTCTGAAGAAGTGCCCTAGGGTGGCGGTAGTCGTCTTGGTGTCCCGTTGTTCGAAGGCTTCCAGCGCAGGGTGAGTCATGGAAGTTGGGAAGATAATCTTAATCTTTCCTTGCAGGGCGTTTGACCTGATTGGAAAACCCAATTCCCGAATGCGGTCCATAATCATGTGACTCTCTGCCCCCACTGTCAACTCGAACGTCCTGATGCCGGAGTCCGAGGCAGCTTGCGTAAGCGTACACAGGATTGCTGCTCCGAGACCCTTGTGTTGATACGAATCTGCGACTAGTACACCTACCTCTGCAGTGTCGGTACCCGTAATCATGTAGTCCGCTTGAGCCACCAAGCGTCCTTCGTGCTCTCCTACGAGGCTGAACCTCATTTCGCCGGGGAGAAGCCCCTCGACCAAGTTGCGTCTGGTACTGGTATGACCAAGGAAGCGTGATTCCAATTCACCTGAAGACATTCCCGCTAAGAATTCATTCAGCTTTGCTCTATCGTCACTTCTTGCTTGTCTTATGAAGATAGTAGTGCCATCCTTCAATGCGACACCTTTGTCAGACTTCGACATGTCCGCTCCCTTCCCTGATGATTCATCACGTTGGCTTAACTATAAAGACGTCTTGCAAATCTTATCTGACGGTTTGAAAGTCGAGTGCTCTTTACTAAAGCTAGAGATACGGGGTGGTGGCTCAGAGGCCCGCGCGGTCGAGAAAACCCAACCCTAACCCAATCCGTTGGACTTCATAGGCTCAGTGTGGCTTCTTCACTCACTTGACCTCGCACTACCTCAAACCTTACCACATTCAGGTGAAACCTCCTTGCCGAGTTCACCTGAGGTTTGGTGAGAAATGTCCCGACATGGATGATTGTGTGTGTTTAATACGCCCCACTATTGACGCGTGATTGCAATGACAAACTGCGCAAAATGCGGCAAAGAAGTCCCGACGGGACAAGAAGTAAAGAAAGGATTCTTGATGAAGAAAGCGTATCACAAAGAGTGTGCTCCCTAAGAAGACCCCGCCCGACCGTTTGTCGTAACGCGAGTGGATTCTCTACTAGGCAATGAGTCAAGGATGATATTGCCTCCCTCAGGAACTTAAGTGAATCATCGTATGGGCCATACTAACTCAACACGGACTAGACAGCCTGTGATGGAAGAGCTGATGCATCGGCGGTAGGTGTCGAAGGCCATGGATTGGACTTCTGACATGCTCCACCGTGGTAGCCGCACGTGCCAGAAGAACTCAGACCCATTGACAGGTAACGAGTAAAACCGTCCGGAAAGATCGTCACCACGCACCTGTATCTACGCAATAGTCCTTTTGCGGCGAGGTAATTGGCACCTGACGAAACGCCCACGCAGTATCCGTGGTTTTTGGCTATAGACATCGAGGCGTCCATCGCATCGCTGCTGCTGATGCAGATGAGCTCGTCAATCAATGGGTGTAGACCAGCCTTTTCCCCCTTGACAATTGCCGGGATGAAACCGTCGCCAATACCAGGTATTCCGTGAGGTCCAGGAGCACCTCCGCTCATGACGGGAGATTCCGCTGGTTCGACAGCTGCGATGTGAACGTGTCTATTAATCTCCCGAAGAGCTTTGGCGATGCCGATGAGTGTTCCCCCGGTTCCAACTCCGGCTACGAAGGCATCGCCGATCAGTGACCTCTCTCTAAGCTGCTGAATAACCTCTTTCCCTGTTGTCCTATAGTGACATTCAACGTTGAGTGGGTTAGAGAACTGATCCGTGCTGAAGTAGCGCCCGTCCTTAGCCATTTCATCCCTGAGTCGGACTGCCTCGGAGAAGCTGCCTTTAGGGGAGCAAAGGATGAGCCTGGCTCCGAGCTTCCGGACGAACTCTTTCCTCTCCTCAGTCACGTTCTCGGGCATGATGATGACGCTGGCGTAACCTTTCTGCCTAGCATAGTAACTGAGAGATATGCCGGTGTTGCCGCTCGTAGCTTCCACAATGGTCATCCCCTTCTTCAAGAGTCCAAGCTTTTCGCTTCCTTCGATGATGAACTTGGCCATTCGATCCTTAATGCTTCCAGTCGGGTTGACGCACTCCAGCTTTGCGTAAATACCGTCGAGGTTGATTAAGGGGGTGTTGCCTACCTCCACGTGAACCCCCTGCCTCATGACAGATGTGACCCCTGAGTGTCTAATTAGAGTTCTCCACTTGTGCTAGACTAGGCAGAATCCCTTCAGGGATGTCGAATTGCAGGAAGAGGGCAGGCCACCTGGAGCTTGAGATAAAGGTAAGACAATGAACCACCTAGAATGAGATTCTGAGGTCCCGTGAGCAATGAAGAGGGTCATAACTACAAGTCAGAGTTTCCAACCGATTCGTATTCCTCTGGGGCGAGGAGCTAGTCACAGAAGAAAATTCGTCCGTAGGACTTAAAGACCAGTGGCCTCAACTACCAGTCACAATTGCCGGATGTTGGAGACAAGGCCCCTGATTTCGTGCTTTACGACCAAGACAAGAGGCTAAGACAGAGTTCCGAGTTCTTGACGAAAGGGCACAAGACGGTATTCGCATTCTATCCAGGTGCCTTCACGGGAGTCTGTACGAGGGAGATGTGTACATTCAGAGATATGTACGGCGAATTGGAGAAGTTGAACGGCACGGTGGTGGGTATTTCAGTCGATGCTCCCTTCGCCCAGAAAGCTTTCGCCGAGAAGAATGCTTTGAAATTCCCCCTACTTTGTGACTTCCAGAGAGACGTCGTGCGGAAATACCGCGTCCTCTGGAACGATCTCGGAGGGATTAAAGGATACATCTCCGCCAACAGGGCCATTTTCGTGGTGGATGGCCAAGGAAAGATTGCTTTCAAATGGGTCGCTCCCGAGCCGGGTACTCTACCCGACTTCGAAATCATCAAGAAGGCCCTTCAGTAACCCACCTTGACTTTTGTGTCTCTATTGAGAGGCCGTTCTACAGCAGAATAAGGGGCCGCGGGTGGGATTTGAACCCACGATCTAAAGGTGACTGCGTAATGCTCCACAGCCTCCTATGTTGACCAAGTTGTGCCGGTGGCTTTCGCCACGCGACTACACCACCGCGGCCAAGCCATCTCGGGCGCTTTGCGTTGTGATATAAGACTTAGAGCACGTGACGAAACCGATTTCAGAAGCAAAACCTCCGTGGGAGAAGCGCGGTCCATCTCGTAGCTTGAAATGGACGCACGACTCACTCGCGGCCCTGTCATTCCGGAACATCGACGTTGCTGTAGTTATATATCACGATATATCATTAGATGCTGCGGTAACGTCATAATGTTTGGAAGTCCATGGATGCGTCGCCACAGGTGGATGCAGCGAGGCGATGCCCGAATCGTAGTCTTGAAGGTTCTGGATGAAAGACCCATGCACGGATATGAAGTCATGAAGGAGATTTCAGAGATGTTCGGCGGCATGTATGCACCAAGTGCCGGGATGGTCTACCCCACCTTACAATGGCTTGAAGACGAGAGCCTCGTGAACTCGTCAGAGGAAGGCGGAAAGAAGATCTTCAGGATCAACGAAACAGGTAAGAAGTTCTTGGGAGACGGCCAGCAGACGCTCAAGAGGATCTCGGCTTTTCAGAAGAAGATGCCTGAAAGTAAGGTAGAGATGATGAGGGCGAGTCGAAAGCTGTTTCGGACGGCGATGGCGGTGTTTCCTGACATAACCGAAGAGAGAGCCAAGGAAGCCTCTAAGATTCTCAACGAAGCGCAGACGAAGCTCGCCAAAATAGTCGAGTAGAGAGTTCAGTTGTCGACCAAGCCTCAGCTACGAGTTTCTGGGAGGTTCCTTGGCATTTTGACCGTGTTTCTGTGGGCCTTGGTTGGTGTCCCAAGCAGATTCATGGCCCGGAAGCGAGGCGCTGCCCATGTCATAGCTATTCTCCTCGTCATAATCATAATCTTGCTCGTGCTCATATTCCTTTCACTCAATATCTAGTGACTCAATGGAGAAGAGCACCGACCCGTGATTCCGCCTTATGAAGCAGCCCCGACCGTTCCTTTGGGGGTTCGAAATCTACGAACTTTGTTGAGCCTCAGAGTCATTTGAGCACCTCTGGCCAATCTCGTGCTTGATGACGACTCCGGTTCAGGAGGGGCTTGCGGGTCATTTAACACGTCGTGTCGTGCATCGGCGGGTTACTGCCTGATAGGACTGACACCAGGTCATTAGGTGCCCTGGTAGCAGAAGTAAGGGAACCCCCCGTTCACCATGTTGACAGACATCTCGATGACCCTTTCGGAGATTTCCTTCCACTTTGCGTCCCAATCTATCCCCTCCACGACCAAATCTAACTCACCGTCTGTCCTCTGGGAAGGGACGTTAGCCCAGATTGGGCGCCCGTGGAACGGCTTAACGATGCGGGCCTTCCAGCGACCGCAGTTCATCTTTCGCCCCTCTTCCTTGAAGTAAAGACAGGACTTACAGAATCGCGACAGCCAGATTATCTCCTTAGTCCTCCGGACGGACCTGCCTATCTCCTCGAGGAGTCTCTCTGACTCCTTGCGAATCATTTCGGCAAGCTCCTTCTGGCCCTGCTCGGTGTTGGTGTAGTAGTCCGGGTCCTCGGCAAGAGCCTTCCACCAACTCGTGAACTCTGCCTCTTCCTCGGTCAAGACAGCCAAGAGACTGGTTCCGTGAATAAAAGGCTGATGAAATCGGGTTCCGTAGAGTCATGCGATACGAGAGAGGGGCGAGTCCCGTGGATTTGGCAAAACCTAAAATCGAGAGTACTTGAGAACCGATAAATAATCAAGACCGCCCGAAACTCGCAAGCCTGGCACGCAGCGTGCTACGACGGGCGAACAGGACTGGCCCTAAAGGTCAGAATGATGATAGTATTGCTCGCGTGCCAGGCATCGATTGCAGATGCCACCTGCGCGTCCATCCAGTTGGCATAAGATGTGAATCCAATAGTATCAGTCAATGGAGCAAGCAGCGGGTCGCAACTCTCATGGCGCTAGAAGATGCGACCAACTCCGCTCCTCGCGCAGCCATCTCGCGGAGGGCGAGCTCTGAGTCGTTCTTCCGCAAGTTAACCCCCTTTATGCAATCCTCAAGGACATCTACCTTCAACCCAGCTCCCAGCGCGTCCAGTGCGCTCTCCTTGATGCAATAATCAGTGGCAAGACCCCCCAGTAGGATTTCCTCGACCCCGAGCTCCTTCAGGCGCTTCTCAAGGTCAGTCCCCTGGAACCCAGAATATGCCTCTGAACTTGTTCCAAATCCTTTGCTTATTATGAGCGCCCCACGGGGAACATAGAGACTCGGATGAAACTTGGCCCCCGAAGTTCCCTTGATACAATGGGGAGGCCATGGTCCTCCTTGGGTCTTGAAGGATATGTGGTCCGACGGATGCCAGTCCCGTGTGAAGATTATGGGTATTGACGCCCTAGCGAAGGCATCGATAATCCTGTTCAACTTCGGCACCACAGAATCCCCATCCCTGACTGCTAAAGCCCCACCAGCGCAGAAGTCCCTCTGGACATCAACCACGAGCAGCGCCTTTCGCGCAACCTTCACCTCCAGGACAGCGAAGGTTGAACTAATCTAAGCTCGTCCAAGTTCGCCTTCACCCTTGTACGGATCTTGTCCAAATCGTCGAATCCTCTAGCCATCCTGCCATCCTCCAAGAGGGGCTTAAGGAGGGGGGTGGAGCGGTTCGGTTTAGGAGAGCCCTCGAGGGTTACGAAGTCTCTGAAGCCTGCCGACCGGTAGGTGGCCTTCCGACCGCCGAGCCCTCCCCGCTTCGCCCTGAACTCCTTCCTTGATCCCTCGTCAACCTCGACAATCTTCGCGCTTAGGTCGACGACCGGTGGGTACGCCACCGCAGTCCCGATCCCGTAGCCGTCCACGACTGCATTGAGCTTCTTAATCGATTCCTCCTCGAGCTTACCTGACGCTATGATTCTGACCCCCTTTCCGCCGCGTATGTCGAGCTCCCACCTTACTTCCTCTGCTATCTTCAGGAAGTCACCCCTACGCGAGGCTGGCGTGTCGAGCCTTACCCCCCAGAGCTTCGTGCCAAGCACTTCGAGGGCTCTAATAGATTCCGCCTTCTCATCCCAGAAGGTGTCAACAAGTGCCACGCGGGGGACATCCTTGGGAATCGTTTCGTCGAAGAGCTTCCAAGCCCTCTCCTGACTGCCGAGAATCTGGACCAAAGCGTGAGGCATGGTCCCCGACGGCTCGAGCTTCAGCAACTTCGCAGCAAAGATGTTCGATACACCGTCGAACCCAGCGAGATAGCAAGCCCTCTCAACCATGGCGGCAAGCGCAGGGTGGACGCGGCGGGTCCCGAAGCTGAGGAGGATCTTCGAGGCGGCGGCCAGTCTGAACTTCGCTGCCTTGGTCGACACACTGGTGGACGAGGAGAGCAACCCGAGAATTGGATTTTCGTACTCAGCGAAGTCAACATACCTTCCTTCGATGACCATCAGTGGTTCGTAGATCGCCTTTGAATCGTCAGCGACGAAGATTTCTCCCTCGTCGAAGGCCCAGACGTTGACCGGGAGACCCTCGAGGAGCTTTGCGACTTCGTAGATGCCGCTGATTAGACCCCAGTTGTCAGGATATGGAACGTCTCGGGCGTACACCTCCATCACCACCCGCGTGTCGATATGGTTCCTCTGGAGCACCCTCTTGGTCTGGAGGAAGTACGAGTCGGTCGTCTCGGCATTCCTGATCTCCTTCTCGTTGGCCAGCCACAATAGCCTGTCGTCCAGATCAGTCTGATGCATCTCTGGGTTGTTTGCCATAAGGCGTCTTGGAAAAGGGTTTCTGCCGCTCGAGTGGAGACCGAGCCAAGAACCCTTATACATGAAAGTGGGCCACCGAAATGTAGGGCCGGTAGTTCAGCGGTACGAACGCCCGCCTCGCACGCGGGAGAACCCTTAGGGTCCCAAGGTCGGGGGTCCAATTCCCCCCCGGTCCACCTTTACTTGGACTTGCTTTCATTGCCGTTGTTCACGGGCCTATGGCAAAGCCATCGCTGTCACAACGGCATGGTATCTGGCCGCTCTATCAAGGAGAATGCCGGCCTTGGGACTGCGCAGGTCAGCTGCTCCCTATCGCGTGATGATCTGCGGCTCTACGTGGGGAGCGTCGAGTCCGAGTATCTTGCCGAGATCGGTCCTGAGACCTTTGTACCTATTGCGTACCGTGACCTCGGTAACGCCAGCAGCTTCGGCAATCTCCTTCTGAGTCTTGACCTCGCCTTCCATTACGCCAGCTAGATAGAGGGCGCTTGCCGCAAGCCCCATGGGCGCCTTGCCTGCCGAGATCTCCTTCTCTTCAGTCATTCTGACAATTTCGATTGCCTTGCGTGCCACTCTCTCAGAAAGTCCGACCTTGGAGGCAATTCTCGTGACGTTCCTCGCGGCGTCTGCTACCGGCATATTGAGGTCCATCTCCCTTAGTAGGATGCGATAGTCCCTTGCGACGGCCTTCTTATTCAGGTTCTCGACCGCAGCTATGTCCTTGAGGGTCCTGGGAGTCTCTGTGTCTCTGAAGGCAGCGTAAAGCGAAGCAGCTGCAATTCCCACGATGGATCGCCCCCTGAGGAGTCCTCTTTCAAGGGCCTTCCGATATATGTAAGCCGCGCGTTCCTTGACTGCCTGCGACACTCCGAGTTTGTCCCCCATCTTGTCCAGCTCGCGGAACGCTACGCTGAGGTTCTTCTCGGTCGAACCGAATGCGGGAGCCCTGTTGTCCCACCTCCTTAGTCTCTCAATTGTGCTTCGCATTGGAGAAGCGAATGACCTACCGAAGGCATCCTTGTTAGATCTCCCAATTACGGTTGAAAGACCCATGTCTTTGTAGGTTATGGACGTTGGAGCGCCGGTTCTAATCCTGTCGACTCCCTTCTCGTCGCCAAAGGACCTCCACTCCGGGCCCTGGTCGACGGTGCGCTCGCTTACCACATAGCCGCAGTTGTGGCATGTGAGCTCTCCGGTATGGGCGTCCTCAACAAGCGTCCGCTTACCACACTGAGGGCATCTGTTTGAAACCTGAAGAACTGACGTCTGGGGTCTATTCGTTCTCCCTCACGCTGTAGCTTAAGGCAAGTGCTCCCTAATAAATATGGTAGTAAATTCTGACTTAGTTGGTCTGCCAGACCTTCGCACCCCTCCCATCAACGGGTTGAGAGGTTCAGACAGCGTCAGGCGCTAGCCGCTAGAAGCTTTTCTAGCCAATTGCGTCCCACAGATGGGACACACGGTCAGCTTCGGATTGGTGTACTCCTTTCCGCATCCCCGACAGTAAATCTTCCATGCGATGTTCTTCCACGTGCCACCCTTGATTGAAGTCTGCGCCAATGGAATGGTTAGCACTTTTGCCACGTTCCTGACGGCGAAATCGTCCGAGACGAGGCTAACCCCTCCCTCGATCCGGGAAAGATCGAGCGCGAGGGCGAGTAGGGAAAAGTCCGTCGGGGATAGCGCCCCCGCATCTCCTGTCTTGATAGCAGTCGTTCTAACCCGACTCATGGAGTCGGGCGAGGGTTCCGTCACGTGGACCCTTGAATGGAGAAAAGATGAACCAACGTTGTGATGCTTGACCTCTTCGAGGACAAGGTATGTTGTGTAGTAACGGCCGCTCCCTTGGTAGGGAATTCCTGCGTAGAATGCGGTGGAGTCGAGAACGTATGCAGGCTCAGACAAATGAAGGAACCATCAACCAATCATTTCGGGAAAACGTGGGCGTCTGATTTCAATGCGTGGTGTGACTTCATTAATTCTTCCGTTCTTTGAGGTCTGGTAGTGAGACGTTTATTTAGTTTCCACCGCGAGGCAAGGCGACTGAGCTTGAGCAGCAGACCGGCAGACTTGGGGAGCCTCAAAGAAGGAAGTTACATCATTCTCGATGGAGAACCGTGTAAGATTGTGAGCCGCGAGCACTTTAAGCCAGGGAAGCATGGTAGTGCTAAAGTCAGATTGGTTGCGATATCAATAACGACAGGCTCGAAGAAGAGTTATGTCTCGCCGGCTGAGTCTAGGGTCGACGTCCCGATGATTGACAAGCGTTCAGGCCAGATAACGTCGGTCATGGACAACGCGGTGCAGGTCATGGATCTTGAGACTTTCGAAGTCTTCGAAACACCGAAGCCATCCGCGGAGGAGATGGCTGAGCTGAACGGGGTGCTCGGGCCAGGGACTGAAGTCGAATACTGGCTGATGCTTGGCAAGACCAAGATCATGCGCGTGAAGGGTGGAAGCTAAGGGCAAGTCCAAGAAGTTCGATCTGTTCAGGTGCAACCAATTTCGTACACGGGTGTTAGTCCTTGCCCTGGGTCGTAGCTCTCAACTCCTCGGCAAGTACTTCCGGGCCGGTCTTGTACGAATCCTCTACAATGACTCCTTTGCTATTATGCTAGCGCATGGGCATCCACAGTGACTCATTGGACCTGACAAGACCACTTTGAGCCACTACTCATGGGCTTTCCTTAGTCAGTTCCAGAATGAGTGGGACGGTGCAGGTCTTTAGTCGGGTATGCAACACCTAATAGGGGCGGAGAACGACATACATCATGAGTCAAACTGTACCAGAGTTGTGCGTAACCCACAGAATAAGGCTTCAGCCTGAGGATGCCGGAACCCATCTAGTCTGTCCAGTCTGCGTTCAAATCGACAACCAAGAGATGCTCAGACGGAGATCACGAAGACGGTAATAGTAATGACAGAATCTGTCCCACAAGTGCATGTGGAACCCAAAGTCTGTCCCAATTGTGGAGCGGCCGAACGCCTCTACAGGACACCCAGAGGACTCAGGTGCGGTAGCTGCGTAAGGAAGATGGATTCCTCTGGACTAGGCTTTCAATAGACTTCAGGAGTTCCGGAGATGCGATGCCATTGCGGACCGATAATCACGAAGAGTAGGTTGAGCTGCTGATGAAGGCGACTATAGTCACGTATGCCAATGAGTTCGCGAAGCGTGAAGCCCAAGAACTGGCCAAGGCCGCAGGCTATTCAGTCCAAGATGTAATCGGGCTCAAGCAGATAGTGAAGTCAGGATACGGAGTCGGCATAGGCAAAGCGGAGGAACTCGGGGAAATCGTGGCCGGCAACGACTCTGACACACTGATTATAGACGAGAGCTTGAGTTCCGCACAGGCCAACAACCTGGCGAAAGTGACACATGTCGAGGTGATTGATCGCGAAAGGCTGATTCTGAACATCTTCGCCCTTCGCGCCGCGACCACTCAAGCCAAACTCCAAGTCCAGCTCGCGGAACTCCGCTATGAGCTGCCCCGAACGAAGGACACTACGCGGAACTCGAAGGCGGGCGAAAGGGCAGGGTTCATGGGCATGGGGGAGCTGGAGGTGGACGTCCAGTTCAAGGCAGTGAAGCGCAGGATGGCAACCGTGAGGGAGAAGCTCGCCAGAGCGGAGAAGAATAGGGAGGTCCAGAGGAAGGAGCGTATGAAGCTTGGCGAGCCCTTGGTGTCGTTCGCTGGCTACACTAGCAGTGGTAAGACGACCCTCTTCAACAAGCTGGCCGCTGAGTCCAAGGAGGTGTCCCCGAACCTCTTCACCACGCTAGCGACGACAACTCGCGCCGCGTCTTTCTCTGGGTCGAAGAGGAGGGTGATGCTGTCAGACACTGTCGGGTTCATCTCAAGGCTTCCGACCTATTTGGTCGAGTCATTCAAGTCGACCCTTGAAGAACTGACTTACGCCGACCTCATACTGCTGGTAGTTGACGTCAGCGAAAGCTCGGAGAGTGTGGAGATGAAGTTAGGAAGCTGCAGGGAGACACTCGAACAGCTCAGCGTCGACCCAACGAAGATCCTGCTAGTGCTCAACAAGGTTGACCTACTCCCTCATGGGACAAAGACGACAGGACTAGAAAGTTTCCTTGGGGGGCTCACTTCGATCAGCACGTCAGCCACGAGAGGAGATGGTATGAGACAGTTGAGAAACCAGATTCTGAGGCGGACGCGCGAAGTTGACTCGGAAAGCAGCTGGCGGTCTTAGGCGCACCCACGAAAACAACATACTGGAGAAGGAACTCCAGTGCTCTATCTTTGGCTTAATCTTCATCGCACGACTCAGACGGCTCTTCCGAATCCCTTCATCTAGAGCAATATCTTGGAACTGTTTATGAATATAGGCTTTGCCATACCAATTCCTGTCGTGATGATCTTCAAACGGAATGGAATCACGGGAGCATACTGGGCGCTGCTCGTTCTAGTGGTATTCGTGAGTTCCGCGGCGACCTATTACGTGGTGCCAGGAAGGCAGGTTGTGACGGTCACTACCACGTTATCGACGAACAATGCCGTGACCTCCAAGACAGTCGGAACCGTCATGACGTCCAGCAGCACCTCAAAGGCCTTCACAACCAACGCGAGCATACTCGGTTTGAATCCAATCGCCATATATGGGCAGGCATCACTGAGTGTCGTCACAATCGAAGGTGTCCAAATGAGCATCACGGGCAATGAGACAGTACTTGGCTCGGGGTTCGTCACTGCGTTCGATGGTGGATTCTATATTGTAACCAACTTCCATGTCGTGAACGAGGTAGTCAGTCCGACGGTTACCTTCTCTGATGGTGACGCGTATTTGGCAAGTGTAGTGGGCACAGACCCATATGTGGACTTGGCTATCGTGTCAGTCCAAGCCCCACTCGCCGAATTCCATCCGCTCAAGATTGGGAACTCCTCTCAATTGGTCGTCGGCGAGCCTGTCGTAGCCATAGGGAATCCTTATGGACTGTCTGGCTCCATGACTTTCGGTATCATCAGTCAGCTTGGGAGGACTTTGACCGAGTCGCTGGCTGGTAACTTCGCGATTGCCGACGTCATCCAATTCAGTGCGCCTATTAACCCCGGCAATTCTGGCGGTCCCCTCCTTAATGCTGACGGAATAGTCTTCGGCATCACCACTGCCGTAGTCACAAGTTCGCAAGGTGTGGGTTTTGCAATCCCATCGAATGTGATATCGAGGGAGCTTCCGGGCCTGATAGCCACGGGTCACTACACGCTCCACTCTCTGCTTGGGATTCTAGGAACCGATATGAACTTCCAGCTGGCTCAACTCCAAGGGACTAACATCACATATGGGATCCTGCTAGAGAACGTGACCACTGGGGGCCCTGCTGATACAGCCGGACTGAAGGCCGGCGACAAGGTGGTGGAAGTGCAGGGGGGTGAATACGTCATAGGCGGAGACATCATAGTAGCGTTGAATGGGACGAAAGTAGTCGACTTGGATGCCCTCTCTTCATATCTGCAAGAAAAGACTGTCCCCGGACAGACACTTGTAGTACAATTCGTAAGGTCGGGACAGTTGGAGACCGTCAATCTCGTCCTCGGGACGAGGCCTCCTCCCCCCTCCAGTTAACAGGAGTCTTCGGTATCAGCCTGGCGTCGAGGATTTCGAACGCGCCGGAATAGCCTCCCCAACGGACCTCTGATCTTCTGACTTCGACCTTGGCTCTGAACATAGGGCAGTCCAGCACGAACGTCTCACCCTCACCACCCTCCAAGCTTGGATGGAACTTGAACTTCCTACTCAGGGCAATCAGTTCGTCGATTGCCGCGTCGTCGAGCATGCGCCCGAGCCACTGCCGGTCGAGACCGAGCGCCGACACGCTGACAACCATCGCGGCGAAGCCATCTTTCACCAACCTCCTCAGGTGTTGCTCTGGGTCTATCCCCCACAGTGGCGAGACGCACTCCATGCCCAGTTTCTTGCAGATTCTTTCGACACGACTCTTCTGATAGACACTCGCTAGTGCCCCCGTGCAGATGCCCTCAAGACCGTATGCCTCTTTGGCTTTCAGAATCACGGCTGTGAGGTCCTCCAGCTCCTGCTCTTTGACGCCTGGCGTCTCTTGGGTGAGCTGTGGGACACCAATCGCCTCTGCCTGCAACCGGGTCCACTTAACGCTGGGATAGTGGAACATGTACGAGGCGTCAGACGCTGGCAAGACAGTTATCAGGCAGGCGAGCTTGTTGCTCCTAGAAGCGAGGTATGCCGCATAGGTCGAGTCCTTCCCCCCTGAGAAAAGTGCTCCGATCCTCGCTTCACACCACCTGCGGTACCAGGCCGGTTCAAGATAATTAAATACGCGGAGAGCGGTTGCCGACTTCGGATGCTCGATTCGCTCAAGGAGGGGCTGCAAGCAGCTGTCAAGAAGCTTGTTGGATCCACAATGGTCGACGAAAAGGCCGTCAAGGAGTTCGTACGCGATCTCCAGCGGACACTCATTCAATCAGACGTCAACGTCAAGATTGCACTTGAAGTTACAGAGAGGGTCGAGAAGAGGGTACTCGGGGAGAAGCCGGCTCCAGGTGTCACAAGGAAAGATCAAGTGGTCTCCGTTCTGTATGAGGAACTTGCTCGTCTGTTGGGCGGCGAGGGTGGATTACAGCTCGACAAGAACAAGACAAGCGTCATCGTGATGCTCGGAGTCCAGGGCTCGGGCAAGACAACCACGACGGGGAAGTTAGCCCGCTTCTACAACAAGAAGGGGTTCAAGGTGGGGGTAGTGGCGGCAGACACTTTCAGGCCTGGGGCCATCATCCAGCTGAAAACTCTCGCTTCCAGTTCTGGGGTCGACATCTACAGTGATGAAGAAGAAAAGGACTCGGTGAAGATTGCAAAGGCAGGAAGGAAGTACTTCGAGGACTCGAAGAACCTAGTAATCATCGACACCGCGGGGAGGCATAAGGAGGAGAAGGGACTCCTACAGGAGATGAAAGTGGTTGTTGGGGCCATCAAGCCGGAAGTAACCCTGCTCGTAGTGGATGGGACGATTGGACAGCAGTGCTACAGTCAGGCCCTAGCGTTTCATCAAGCTGCACCTGTCGGAGGCATTGTGGTCACTAAGCTGGACGGTGCCGCGAAAGGTGGCGGGGCGCTTGCTGCATCAGCTGCGACAGGAGCCAAGGTCCTCTTTATCGGCACAGGAGAAAGAATCGATGACCTAGAAGAGTTCGCCCCGACGAGGTTTGTAGGCAGGATGTTGGGGATGGGGGACCTGAAATCTCTGATGGACATGGTTCGCATGTCGGAGGTCGAAATCGACGAGAAGGCTGCCCAGAGGATGATGACAGGCAAGCTAACAATGGATGACCTACTTGCACAGTTCGAGCAGATGAAGAAGTTCGGCTCCTTGAAGAAGGTGCTAGAACACATACCCGGTTTCTCAGGAGTTGTCAACCCCCAAGAGCTCGAGAAGGCTGAGGACAGGGTCAAGGTATACAAGTCTATCATACAATCGATGACAGGGTCGGAAAAGGCCGACCCTGAGAGAATCAATTCGTCGCGCCTCAAACGAATCGCATGGGGTTCAGGCCGGAGCGAGAAGGAGGTAAGGGAGCTGCTTTCAAGGTACAAGCAGATGAAATCACTCGTGAAGACGAGTAAAGGTCGCGAGCTCCGACAAATGATGCGCCGCGCCGGTGCACAGTAGCATGTCCTCCACGAGGCATGTGTATCGACTCTGTGGATACTGCTTCCAGAGACAGGGCGGGTCCAGAGCCTTTGAGGTCGTAGAAGGGATCGGCTGCTTCATCTGTGAGGGCCTGATGGACAGGGTCTCTAAGATAGCTGGAGCTGCTGCTCGGAAGGTCAAGCGCTACCAGTTTGGGACATTCGTGGTTGGGATTTCACTCCCGGTAGGTGTCCAAGAGAGGGAGGACGAACTTAGGTCCGACCTAAGGTTGAAGGGGAATGAAACGATTAAGACGCAGACTGCGAAGCTCATCGCGGCACATATCTCAGTAGAACTCCGCAAGAGTATCGACAGGTTGCGGCCAGACGTCACGGTTCTGGTCAGCCCCGGCACCGGCGATGTTGCCATTTCGTCCAGACCGGTTTACTTGTACGGCAGATACACAAAACCGAGAGGGGCATCTCAGAAGAGAGAGTTCTGTTCTGACTGTGGAGGGACCGGATGCACTAAGTGCGGCATGACGGGATTCGATCGGGAGCAGAGTGTTGAGGGACTCCTTCGAAAGAAGATTCACGGATTCAGTAGGAGCGACAGGATGAAGTTCACTTGGCTCGGAAGCGAAGACAAAGAGAGTGCGGTCTTCCCACCAGGCAGACCGTTCATCGTTGAAGTGAAGAACCCGGTGAGGAGGATCTTCCCCCGACGGTTCGCGGCTAGGTATAAAGGCGGCCAGGTGTCGGTAACGGCCGGCAGAGTCCTGCCTGCTAAGCCAGTGAGACTCCCGACCTTCAGGTTCAGGACCGAAATCCTGGCAACAGCGGCGTCGAGGGTCCCGGCGAAAGCTCTTGAGGAGCTTCACTCAGCTTTCAGGAGAAGGGAGGTCAGGTTCGCGAGACCTCACGACACGACCACGACGAAGATGGTATACAGGACTGAAGCCACGGCCAGGGGTAGGACACTTGTCATCCGTGCAGAGTTGGACGGCGGGCTGCCGATAAAGAGGTTTGTCAGCGGTGAACTCGTCTCGCCATCAGTGTCGGAAGTCTTAAAAACTGAAGTAAGATGCCGCAGATTCGACATCTGCGGAGTCACGGAAACGGAGAAATTCGAGATTGGCGAAGTCGCACGGATTCAGAAGAAGAACTAGGTCTCTTCTCAAAGCGTCGAAGACCAAGAGGGGCCTGAGCAGCCTGCTCGTAGAGTACTCTCCGAAGGACAGGGTCGTGGTCATGATAGATCCTTCTCAAGTCAAGGGAATGCCCCACAGGAGGTTCAATGGTCTTGTGGGAACGGTGAAAGAAGTTGGAAGGCGCGCAGTGACACTGGACGTCCCATTGGGCGACAAGACGAAGAGGCTCATCGCAAGGAAGGAACACATCGTCCGATTGGAGGCGGGATGATGTCGGAAAAGGGCAACAAGAAACTCCTAACCATTCCAGAAGCCCACCAGGTCCTACAGAAGATCGACGTCGAGAAGGCTGATCAGATTCAGAAAAGGACCCTGGATTACACTACTAAGTTCGCGAAGGCGACACCCGAGAGTGCCAAGAAGCTCCGTAAGGAGTTGGAGACCGGGTGCGGGCTCAGCGAAGGAGAGGCAGTCGAAGTCGTCAATGTGATGCCAAAGTCAGTCGAAGAGTTGAGGACATTTACCTCTGGGTGGAGAAAGCTACTTCCGACCGAGACTCTTGAAAGGATTCTGGAGATACTGAAGCAGGCCCCCGCGCCTAATCATTAAATAAGAAGCAAGGCTGAAAGTAGTCGGGTAGCTGAAGGGATACCGCTTGAGAGGACATTCTACGCCGCCCGCAGAGGAGCAACGTTCCAACTAGGGTTATCACAGAAGGTGTTGTTTTGGAAATGTTATCAGGGGACAAGAAATATGAGGAATTCGCTAGAGTGCTTGACTTTCTTCCTCGGGGAAAATCAGAAGTAATCAAGGGGAGGGAGGGACCAATGGTCGAGGCGATCGGTGAGGAGAGGTTAACGTTGCTTGAGCTTCTCTCGATGGAGAATCAGAACTTTAGTGTGGGGGAAAGGGTCAAGATCGGAAAGGAAGGTCGAGAGAAGATAGTCAGCGTCCTCGGCAAGTTGGCTTACGAGGAGCTCACGCCCGAGGCGAAGGCCTCGCTTCCTGGGGTCGTGGAGAGCATTGTGAAGAACGGCGAGGCGAAGTATGTGGCATACTTCAACGAATTGCAACCGCTCACGCCGAGACTGCATGGACTGGAGTTAATCCCTGGTATCGGGAAGACTTTCATGAAAGAGATATTGGAGATGCGGGAGAAACGACCATTCACTGGGTTCGCTGACATTCAGGAGAGAGTGGGGCTCAGGGACCCATCGAGAATGATTGCTAGAAGGATAGTAGAGGAGCTCGCAGGAGAGTCCCATATAGCCCTCTTCGTGAAGAAATGAAATGAGCAGGCAGAGACTGGGCCAGCACTACCTCATCGACAGCGGGGTCGTCGAGGAGATCATATCGGCCGCGAAGATTAAGCCCGATGAACGAGTCCTGGAGATAGGGACTGGAAGGGGCGCCCTCACTCGGGAACTCGCGCGCCTGGGCTCCAGTCTGGAAGGATATGAGGTCGACGAAGAGAATCTAGCTGTAACAATTGGAGAACTCGGAACGAAGAGTGCTGTCATTCATCTGGGAGATGCATTCAAGGAGACACCTCGCTTCGATGTTTTGGTCTCGAGCCTGCCCTACTCGAGGTCGGCCAATTTCATTGAGTGGATTAGCCAAGTTGAATACGACAGAGCCGTCGTGCTTCTTCAAGAAGACTTCGTGGCCAAGGTCTTGGCTGTACCAGGCGCAAGGAATTATAGAGCGGTCTCGGTAGTTGGGCAGGTCTCATCAGAGTTCAGGGTTTTGATGAGGGTGGGCAGGAAGGCGTTCTCTCCGCCGCCCAGAATCAATTCTGTCTTAGTCTTGGTGAGACCGAAAAGAAGATTGACCCGGGCAGAAATCTTATGGATTAAGCGGCTCTTCTCCCTCAGGCGAAGGGAAGTCGCTTCCGCAGCGGCCGAACTCGGAATGGTCCTGCCTAGGACCCTTCTCCGCAGGAGGCGCGTCTACTCCCTCACGCCTGACGAGGTCTTAGATATTCGTCCCAGTGCACAAGCGCAGCTGGATTTGCGGAAAGTCATCCTGTGTTGATTCTGTTGCCAATGGATCTGTTTGCGTAGAGAAGAGTGTCGACCCAAAAAGGATAGGTCTTGAAAAGTGTTTTTGCGTGGGCAACTTCGGCTGATTCTGGTTTAAGAACCGCGTAGAGTTGGGAGACTGTCGAGCTCAGTTTGATTCCAGATGGCGCATCCGTAACTTTAGTCGAGCCGAACTACCCGGTTAATGTAGGACACACCGCGAGGCTGTTGAAGAATTTTGGGGTGAAGAAGCTCTACCTTGTGAAGCCCAAGATTGACATATCAGTGGCCGCCGTATATGCGTCACATGCCTCCGATGTCCTTGACAGAGCCATCGTCACGACTTTTGAGAATGTGAGGGAGGAGAACGAACTTCTCGTCGCGACGACAGCGGTGAGGGCATCGAAGAAATCGAACATCATTCGAAAGCCAATCGGTCCAGATTGTCTGCGCTCCATTCTTTCGTCATCAAGGACGTCGTCCTTGGTCTTCGGGAGAGACACTACAGGGCTAACGAATGACGAGATCAGGATATGCGACGTGACCACAACGATAGACACAGTTCCGGCCTACAGAGCCCTGAACCTCGGACACGCGGTGGCGATCATTCTCTATCTTGCCTCCAAGGGAGTGGGAACGAGTGTTAGGGTTCAGAGTCGTAGGGCGAGGGAAGTCTTCGCTGAGAGCCTCTACGAACTCGCGGTCGCTTCCAAGATGCCTCCTCACAGGGTGAAGAATCTTTTTCAGGCTGGAAAGAGAATCGCGACCACTTCTGACTTGACTGACGCGCAACTTAACCTCATGACGGGAGTCTTCAGAAGGGCCCTGTCCATTCTCGGCCATCACGATCTCGACTCGAAGACGTAAACGGCCCTTCTGACCCAGCGTGTGCTCTCGAACGAAAGCCTCACTGGGTACTGGAATCTGACGGGACCGGGTTGAAAGAGCCTTAGCCCCAGCACGTGCCCATTGAGCGTCATGGAAACTTCTTCGCCATCCATCGTCTGTATCACAGGCACGACCACGACGATTCTACCCCCTGGCTGAAGGACTTCGACCATCGACGCCAGGGCGTCACCGTAGGCTTCGCCTGCTTGGTCAATGAGGCCTGTCGCTGTGCTGGTCTTGGGCCTAGCGTCAATCTTAGGGATGAGTAGAGGCTCGGTGACCACGGCATCGACCTTCGACCTTCTGAGCATCCGTGGGAGCTCCCTTGCATCTCCCACCCTGATGTCGTAGCCCTTGTCCTTGACAGTGCCCACCAACCATCCGAGATTCTCCCTAGCGTCCCTTACCCTGTTAGTCTTGGCGTCAAGGCCCAGACACCGTATCGAACGGATGAAGGCCTCAGACAGGATGGTCCCCGAGCCGCAGAAAGGGTCCAAGATGGTCTGGCCCTTCCGAAGGCCGGAGAGGTTGAGTAGCACCCTGGCGAGTCTCGGAGACATGGAGATGTCAGAATGCGGTGTTGGCTTTTGCGTCCCCCTCTCGCGCATGGAAGCGGAATCGGGAACCCATGCGGTTGGCCCCAACCCGACCCCTCCGCGATACGGAAACGCGAGCACATCAATGGCTGACCTTGATTGCACCTGCTCTGCGAGCAGCTCGTTGTTGTCCGGCCGCAGCAGGTGGGCCTTGTTGAACCCGGCCCTCTTGACCTCGTCGAGGAGCGCCCTCACAATCGTGTCATAGTTGTCTTCGCCGATGTCGTAACCGCTTAAGGAGAGAGTCACCTTGTCGTGGAGACATTCGGAGATACTCTCGACCAGCCTGACCATCGCCGCTTGACTCCCGTTTGAAATCGCCATTAGGGGGGCGACTTTGTGAACCCCAGCTAGATCTTGTAGCTTCTTTTGACCAGGCGGCTTGATCGTCAGGACCATAATTCGCTCGCAAGGGACTTCTGCCTTCGTCATCAGCCCCTCAAGGACAGAACAGGCCTCCAGAACAGAAAGTGCTCCGAAGGTGAGTACTAGGGCGAGAACATCAGACTCGATGAAACGCCTCGGGAGGATGTAAGGCATTGGACTCGCAGACGTCGGGCAAAGGTATTAAGCGTGAAGATTAATTAGGGGTGAAAGCCGGCGCGGAAAACCCAACTGAATAGATATGCACGGAAAGAACTATAGGACGATTCGCGGAATGGCATATACAAGCAAAAAGTTCGCGCCAGGTGCCCCGAATCCGAAGGTGGCCAGGTTCACTACTGGAAAGGCTAGCTCCGACTATGACTTCATGCTTAGGTTGATATCCGAAGGCAGGGTCCAGATCAGACATAATGCCTTGGAGGCCGCCCGGGTGGCGGCTAACAAGAAGCTCGCCCTGATTGGCGAAGAGAGTTATCACCTTCTTGTGAAGACCTACCCTCACGTCATTCTCAGGGAGAATAAGATGATAGCGACTGCAGGTGCAGATAGGCTTCAGGAAGGAATGCGGAAGGCCTTCGGGAAGCCTATTGGGCTCGCTGCCAGGGTTGAAATAGGGAATACTGTCCTTGAACTCAGAGTTAAGTCCGAAAACTTGGAAAAGGGGAAAGAAGCCATGAAGGCGGCTTCAGCGAAGCTGCCGATGAAGACGCATTCGGAGATAATACAACTAGAGAAGAAGATTGCTAGTTGACCGTTAGGATTGACGAGGCCAGGGTCTTCGAGATAATCGAAACCAAAAGGCCATCAGTAGTGCTTGTAAACGCCCCAGGAGGTCTCCTCAGACAGACCAAGGAAATGATGGAACGTGTTAAGGAAAGGTATGGAGTCACTTCCATTCTGGTCGGGGACAGTTGTTTCGGAATCTGTGATACTGTAGACGACGAAGTGGAGAAGCTGCACGCCGACTTGGCTTTGCACATTGGCCACAACGCCACGGTCAAGGCCGTGGGAGACTACACCTACCTAATCGACGCTGTCGACGATGTTGAGTTCGCTGACGTTGTGGAGATGGCCGCTGGGACACTGGCCCCCTACAAGAGAATTGGACTTGCGACATTCAGCCAGCACCTGGGCCAGTTGGGACCCGTCAAGACGATGCTCGAACGGAAGGGGTTCGAAGTCCATGTAGGGAAGCAGAACAACCTGCTGATGGAAGGCCAGATCTTCGGATGTGACTTCTCGACCTCGCAGCCCCTCCACGATGAGATTGACGTTTTCTTGTTTTTGGGCCAGAGCGAGTTCCACGCGGTCGGCCTGGCACTCGCGACCGCGAAGCCAACATTCATGCTCGATCCATACATGAACGGGGTGACAGACATGCGGGTCGCGGCAGAGGAAAGGCAGAAGAGGGCGGTTCTCGCGGTCTACAAGGCCCTCGACGCGAGAGTCTTTGGAGTGGTCACAGGGATCAAGGAAGGTCAAAGGATGTTAGGCAGAAGCAAGTGGATATCCAATAGACTCGAAATGAACGGGAGGAAAGTGGTGCAAATTGCGTTGAGGGACGTGACCCCTGAAAAACTGGCGCCCCATCGCGAGATAGAGGCGTTCATACAGACAGCGTGCCCGAGGATTTCGATTGACGGCTTCAATTTCGACAGGCCTGTCCTTTCAATCCCCCAGGCAGACGCGTTGGTTGCCTTGATGGAGGGAAGGGAGATAGGTGAGTTCCTGCAGAGGCCGAAATGGATAGAACTGACAGTTGGACTGGTGAAGCGATGAAGGAATCAAAACCGAACAAGGTCCTTCCTGGCGACAAGCTCGCTATCTCTGAGGAGTTCTTGCCAGGGCAACACACATACGATGATGCCGGTCTGATTAGAGCACTCGCAATCGGAGGTGTCGAGAAAGACATGGCGAGGTTGGAGATCTCGGTGAAGCCAACAGTAGAGGCATCTATGGTCAGAGTCGATGACTGGGTGACCGGACAGGTCGAGGTGGCGCAGTCCAACTCTGCGGGTCTCAAGATTTACTATGTGAACGGGATGCGCATGGACAAGGACTTCTCGGGTGCACTATCACTTCGGGGGTTTGGAGGAGGCAGAGGGATTAGGAAGGGACCACCAGTTAAGCTCGGGGATATCGTAAGGTGCAGGGTTTTCAGCTTGGTCAATGGCATAATCCACCTTTCAATCGACGAGGGAGACATGGGAGTCGTTCACGCATTGTGCGGCAACTGTGGGAGACCTCTGCTAAGGGGTGGGAGGGACAAGGCCAAGTGCGACGAATGTGGTAACGTCGAGGACAGGAAGCTAGCGGCCGACTTCGGAACTGCCCAGATTCGACCGTGAGCTTATTAACAAGATATCGAGGGCACGTTCGGAAATTGCAGATTCAGGCCACCACCGAAGATGAAAGGGGTCTTACTGTTGAAATCACTGGAGAGGACTACTCACTAGCTGAAATCGTCCATTACGAACTTCTAGAAGAAAAAACTGTCACCTTCGCGGGAGTACTCCCTCCTCACCCTCTGATCAAGAAGCTCGTCCTCAAGGTCAGGTCGCAGCGGATAAAGCCTGAAAAGGCGTTTTCCAACAGTGTTGAACGGGCAATTCAGACAACCCAAGAGCTCCTCGCAGGCGTAAAGAAGGCGCTCGGCGGTGGATCCAGCTGAAATTCTGCCCGAAGTGCGGTACGCGTCTGAAATTGAAACAGGTCAAAGGCCCCCGCGAACTGTCGATAACTTACCTCTGCGACAACTGTGGATACTCCAACAAAGCAGGAAAGACAGTGACTCAGGCTACGGAAGAAGAGCTCTCCAACGTCGCCCCAATCAAAGTCGTTGGCGACAAGGAGAATAAACTTACGTCCCTCCCTACAACCAAGATTGAGTGCCCGAAGTGCAGGAACAATGAGGCAATGTGGTGGTTCTTGCAGACGAGGAGCGGGGACGAACCACCGACCCAATTCTACAGGTGTGTGAAGTGCAATCACACCTGGCGGAGCTATTCCTAGGCTTCCTCCTCCCTAGTATAGATCTCCACCGCATCGCCGCCGGCTATGAGTATGCTAGCGTTAGCAGCGGGAAGGGAAGCCACATCCTCTGCCTCGAAGGGGCCATAGCGCTTCAAGTCCAACCCGACCAACTCATCCACGTGTCCGATGAACCTCACGATAAGGCACCGTTCAGTCTCTCTCTTGCGGGAGAACTCGATGTAGGAGGGTCGACCTGTCGAGACGGCCTCTACCAGGGCCTCGAATCTTCTCAGGAATCTTTCCTGCGCGAAACAGACGTAGCGCTCTTCCGGGAGAAGCTGCAGTAGCGCGCGCTGTTGGGTGGCCTTCTTCGTTCTTACGGCCAGGATCTGCCTAGTCATCGAAATGATCATCTCGATTTGCCTACTAATCAGGTGGTTGGCCACTTCTGATGTGCTCGAACCAGCGGACCTCCTGAGCTTGAGGCTGTGGTCAGAGATCCTGGAGTAAAAGTCTCCGGGGAGCTTGAGCAGGGTCGCCGTCTGAGTCTCCCAATCAAGCGACTTCTTGATGTATTCGAGAGTCATGTCAGCCAATTCAGGCGACCTCTCCGAGACCCCTTGTCAAGATTGAAACTGCCGCATATGTCGGAAGCTCGGCCATCTGCGTTTTGAAGGGGCCAAAATCCACGCCGTTGACCCTGAATTTCGGATAGAACTCTACCTTAATCGCGACCGGTTTCGCACTTAACACAATGGGATCCTTCTGGGAGTCGAAACTGTCCACCGACTCGATGGGCATTTTGCACATCCCAGTGTTGCCATGTAGCGTGCCCGCCAACCTGAAGACCCTGTGGATGTCTGTGGTGACCGAGGAATCTACTATCGCCCTCTGGGTCGAAATAGCATCGGAGACGAGCTTCTGAAGCGTTCCCTCATATCCCGGACGTTTGCTCTCGACGTATTTGGCGATTCGCCCAGTCCAGCCCTCAATGGAAGCTACTTTGTCCGGGGATCTCCGCTTCAAAGTAGAGGTGATGGTTTGGTTCAGCGGGAGTGAAGCCCCGAGCACGTAGTCAGCCACCTCCGCCCGGCCAAGCTGGTTGAGGTGGTAGAACCTATCATCCCAGACATGAAGGTGGTAGCCTCTGTTCCCTGAGAAGTAGAGTTTGATGGCTTCGCGCTGGACTCCGAAGTCCTCGGTGAGGAATTCGACTACGCGCATCGCGTGGTCCTTCGCAGCGGACAGGCAGGTTTCGCAGGTGCCGTGGAAGTCCGATACCTGATTGCCGCACTTAGGGCAATTTCGGGGGCTGGGGAGTTTCCCTGATGAACTGCACTTCTTGCAGTACCAAAGATCGTGGCCCCTCTTGCAGGGCGTGGGGATGTCGGTCGCGTCTATGTCAAAGACAAGCTCGGCGCCTAGCCACCCTTTCTCCTCCATTGGCGCCCCAGGAGACTCGTATTTTGCATTTGAACAATAGACTGACGAAGGCGACTGTTTCAGGATCTCCGCGATTGCTTCTCCCCCGCTTCGGAATGAGAGATGCCTCACCATCCCGCCGCCGAAGGGGATGTAGCCAAACTCCCTGGTGTGGATGTCGTTTGGGAATTCGATCGAATCGGTGTGTCTGAAGTAGTACTCCCTGTATGCCTGCCTGAGGAAGGATAAGGAGTCAGGGTTCAATTGTATCCGTTCTCTTGGGGTAGACTGATAAGGCGTCTGGCCCTAGGCGGGCCGAACTCAGCATCACCTAGATTCAGATTAGTCAGTCGCTCACACGAGGAGCAAGGAAGTAGTGTACGCGAGCTCCTTGGTCGTTGAGCTTGAACTCCAGCCGTATTGGTTTCTTGGTCGAGAATTCTGCAAGAAGGGTATCCGAGACCCCTCCCATCGCTTTTGAGATTCCCATAAGGTAGTCGATGGAGTAAGTCGCTTTGCTATCCGCGCCGACCTGGAGGTCCAGGACGTCGGCGTCATTCTTGTCGAGAGTTATGTCCGCCTTGCCGACATCGGACTTCCCTGAGAATGAAAGTTTCTCCTTCGAGGCTTGGATTGTCACCTGGTCGGAGACGACTGAGACGTCACTCAGGAGTTTCTCGAAGATGCTCTTGGTGAGCGTGACTTTCGTGTCGAATTCGAGTTTCGGCAGGGGCGCAGGCCCACCCGTGCTTTCGATGAGGTGGACGGAGAACTCCCGTTTGTAGCCGTTCTTGAGTGTAACTCTGATGGCCTCCTCTTCACCGGCGGCTATCTCTATACTGTCTTTGGCGTCGCTCCTTCCAACTAGTTTGACGAGATCCTCGACTCTGAGGCTGAACTTGAAGGGTTTGTCCGTCTCATATTTCTCAAAGCTTGAGTTGGGCATCAGCAGGTCAACCAACGCGACATGGGAAGGGTCCATTGCCCTGAACGTGAGCCCCTCGGTGGTCGCGTCGAAGGTCGCCTCCTCAACAAGGGTCTTGACGGCGGCGGATACGGCCTTCCACTCTTGGGAACTCGATGTCTTTGCTAGGAACAAAGTTGGACGAATCGCCTTGGTCGGCCTCTTCAGTCTGACATAATAAAGATTGGTTGGGTGGCGTGGTATGTTCGTCGAGGTCCTGTGAAACAATTTCCAGTTCCCCGCTTCCATGTCAGTGCTAGAGGGGACTGAAAGAAGGGTCCCTCAGAAGGCCCAAGCCTTTTAAACGGACTGGCAACGACGACCACTTCGCTTTAGTGAGAAGATGAAGTTCCCAAAGGAAATGAGGACATTCTGTCCTCATTGCAAGAAACACACTGCCCATTCCGTGGCTCTTTACAAGCGAGGGAAGGAGAGGGCAGGATCGTGGGGAGCAAGAAGACAAGCAGGCAGGAAGAGGGGATACGGAGGGCAGAAATTCCCTGAACTAATCAGGACGGCCAAGACGACCAAGAAGGCTACTTTGCGTCTGAAATGCAAGGAATGCAGTAAGGAGGTTATGAGAGACGGAATCCGATTGAGAAAGGCAGAGATAGCAGCATGAGGCGCGAAAGAGAACCGATACCGAAGGTTAGGAGCGAATTCCTGCTGGTGAAGTGTCCAGACTGCAATGAAGAGAGAATCCTGTTCTCGAATTCCACCAAGAATATCGGATGCAGGGGGTGTGGAAGAAAGCTTGCGGAGAGCAAGGGTGGAAAGTGTGTTGTGCTAGCAACGCTGGTCAAACGGCTAGGCTAGCATCCCGAGAATTGAATCGAGTCACCCGTATTCGCTAGAAACCTCTATTAGCCAAACCCGGCCGAGGAGAACGAGTTGAGCACAGAGAAGCCTATGCCCGAAAGTGGGGAGGTCGTGGTCTGCACCGTCAGGGAAATCACCTCCCATGGAATCTACGTCAACTTGGATCAGTATGACAGCATGAACGGGTTCCTGCATGTCTCAGAGATATCCACAGGTTGGGTGAGGAATATCGAGCGGGTGGCAAAGGTCTCGCAGAAGCTTGTCCTGAAGGTGATAAGGGCCAACAGGATGAGGAGGGAGATTGACCTCTCGCTCAGGCAGGTGACGAACGAGGAGAGGAGGGCCAAGGTCATCGAATGGAAGAGGGAGGAGAGGGCGGTCGCGATAATGAGTGCGGTGAAGAAAAAACTCGAGTTTGATGACGCCCAAGCCAAGACATTGAAGGACAAGCTGGAGGATCAGTTTGGTACCCTCTACGAGGCGTTCGAGATGGCGGCAAGGAGAGGAGAAAAGGGCCTCAGTCCCATCGAACTCCCAGAGAAAGCCGCCAAGGTGATTTCAGAGACGGCCGCGGAGAAGATAATCCCACCCAGTTATGAGGTCGGCGCATTAGTTGAAATCTCGTCGAGGTCGTCGAACGGCATCGAACATGTAAAGAAGACCTTGATGACCGCCGCCAGCTCGCCGTCGGCTGAAGTTCGTATCACATATGCAGGCGCCCCGAAATACAGGGTCAGGGTGACCGCAGACGATTACAAACAGGCGGAGAAGGCGCTGGACAGCGTGATAGAAAGAATCAAGGATGGGGCAAGCAAACACGACGTATTCAGCTTCAAGCGAGAGATTTCTAGGAAGCATGGTGGCGCGTCCTGAAAAGCATAATGCTGAAGTGCGTAGAGTGTGGTAGGTATACGATTAGCGAAACGTGCCCGAACTGCGGAGGTAAGACGGTGACCGTCCACCCCGCGAGGTTTTCGCCTGACGACAAGTACGCCCGGTACCGAAGTCCACTCGCATACAGGGAATCAGGTAGCTAGCTAGCCTGCTACGGTACGAGTTCGTAGAGTAGCACTGCAGAGAAGCATTGAAGATTGGGGTTACCTGGACAGAGGTACGGACTGGTCATGCTGGGTGAAGCGTATGCGAGCCTGAACGGTCCCGCGCCGTTACTGGGAAAGGTGTAATTCAACGTCGATGAGTCAGTGAACGCCTCTATCGGCGGAGCGCCGTTGGTCCCGAACTGGTATGTCTTCGAGAGGGAGACGGAGTTCTGAGTAGCGTTTCCCGTATTGACGATGAATCCTGCGAATTTGAATGGGAACATCTCGGCGAACAGTGTGTTGCTTAGCGCATAGGGAGTCAGGTTGAAGTCGTCGACGTTCTCGCAGGAGGGCGATATGGCAGGACACTCGAGGAACTCGGACTCGTTGAGGCCTCCGATGCGAATGAACCATTGCTTCTTGCTCTCGTCCCCGCCACCCGCGGTGAAGCCGCCCCCACTGGGCACGTCCAAGATGTAGTAGCTCGTCGTAGTGCTGCTTGAGGAACTGGATAACTGCACGATACTCCCTGTTATGAATTCCGCTACGTAGGTTGGCCTGTCTCCGCCCATATCCTTCGCCAGTTTCGCAGCCTGGGTGGTGTTCGACATGAGCATCTGGCCGACCTCAGCAATCCTGGTGCTGTTCACGGTCGCGTTGTCATCGACGGTTGTGCGGTTGCCCATCACCGCGAACCAGTAGCCGTAGTCCCACCACGCGATTATCACCGAATCTGTAGGCGTCGATTGACTTACCCAAGAAAGCGTCTGCCTCCAGTCGTTGTAGGTAGCCTGCGAGAAGATAGTCGCACCGTTGGCGATACTAACAGCGCTGTCCGCCGGGCTCTGATCACAGAAGATTGTGTTCGTTGAGGAACAGGGGATTGGTACCGGTATCCAGAAGGCGCCTGCCGGGAACGCCACGAGTCCGATCACAGCTACGGTGAAGATGACCTTCATCTCGTTCCGTGAAGTGGCGGTCTGCTTCTTCTTCACGAGCGAA
>Ga0187771_10000047_pt1 | contig 52083 bp, 51 predicted proteins | sample 0116_SJ02_MP15_1_FD_133139 | JGI IMG/M metagenome (GOLD analysis project Ga0187771, IMG submission 133139) | Tropical peat soil microbial communities from peatlands in Department of Meta, Colombia - 0116_SJ02_MP15_10_MG | ecosystem: Environmental > Terrestrial > Soil > Wetlands > Peat | place...
GACTGCGCCCGCGCCGGGAGAGGCGCCTCCGCCGAGCAACGAGTATTATGCCGATTCGACCGCGGGCAAGGCGGTCTATTCTCTGAGCGAGTTCACTTACAGCCAGTTCGACGAGCCGGCCGCCCGGTTCCGCGCGAAACCCGCCGCGCCCCCGTCGTCCACGCCGCAGCACTAGCGCTCGCGGCTAGCCCTCGGCGATCACGTGCGCGATCGCCTCGCGCGCGGTGTGCGTGATGCTCAGGTGGAAGCCGGCGATGTTGCGCTTGCGCGAGAATGCGGCCGTCTTTCCGCTGAGCACGATAGTCGGCGCGCGGCCGCGCTCGCGGACCACTTCAATCTCGCTCCATCCCACGTTGCGATTCCACCCCGTCCCCATCGCCTTCATCGTGGCTTCCTTGGCGGCAAAGCGCGCGGCGTAGCTCTGATAGCGCGGGCGTCCCCGCGACTCGCAGTAGGCGACCTCGCGCTCCGTGAAGATGCGGGCGCGAAATCGCGCTCCGGTCTGCGGGCGGTTGAGCGCCCGCTCGATTCGGTCCACTTCGATTACGTCGATCCCGGTGCCGACTATTTGCGCCATGTGACCCTCGCCGAGAGTATCGCCGCCGCGTGCGCGCTTTGGAAGCGATGCGATTCCGAGTTGCGCGCCGCGCCATAAACCCCGATTCTATGGTTCGAGAGTTCTGGCCGTCTCCCCGGAGGTCGCGATGGGCAAGCTCAAGATCGCCGTGAACAAGGCTCGATGCGTCGGGAGCGGCGACTGCATCGAGACTGCACCCGCAGTTTTCCAGCTCGACGAAGCCGGCAAATCGGAGGTGATCGATCCGGCCGCCGTCCCCGATGCCGTAATTCTCACCGCGGCGCGCGGATGCCCGGTCAAAGCGATCACCGTAACCGACGAGGAAGCGGGCATCCAGATTTTCCCGCCGCCCCCGAAGAAATAGGAAAGCGATCTTGGCGCGCGCGGGTTAAGTCCGCGACCGCGCGGGCGCGATGCTCGGCGCCTGGCGCATCGCGGTTAGCGCGGCGGCGACGATTTGCTCGCCCGCGCCCTCCGCGACTCGGGCGGTCTCGACTTCGTAGCCGCCCTGCGGGTACGCCTCGCGCGTCGGGATATAGCCAATCAGGTCGTTGCAGTAGCCCGCCACAAAGACGTGTGCGAAGTAGGGGTTTGCCTTGAGCGCGAGGCCGAATTCGACGAACGGCTCACCCGGGATACCCACCAATGCGATGTCGCCAATCGTGACGAGGCTTAGACTGGTCGCAAGTTCGCGGCGGACGAGATCGACGCGCTTGTCGTGGCGGTTTGCATCTTCGAGCGCCTCGAGCGCGCGCAGCGCAGCGAGTGATTGATCATGATGATCGCGCAGGCGCTTTAGCTGGACGCCCTCGCCGCGATGGCTTTTAAGCGACGCTTCGGTTTGCGCGGCGCAATCGCGGGCGGCGCTGAGCGCCGTCTCCAGGTCCTTGAGTTTCAACTTGAGCGGCACGCGCCGCGCCGCGATCTCCGCCGAATCGGACCAGGGCGCGACCGCAAGCGCGGCGAGCAACGCCCGGCCCATCGCGCTTCCATGCTCGGCGGCGATTTCGAAGCTGCCGCGATATCGCGGGTCGATATTGCCGGTTGCGCCCTGAAGGAAGATGGCCATTGGGCGGCTCGCCTGCGCACCGTCGCCGGCCTTGCTGCTTGCGCTTTCGATTTCGTCGATCGCAAAACCCATCCAGTCGCGCGAGTAGAGCAGGTTGTCCTCGCAAAGCACCACGCCATGACATGGATAATTCAGCACGAAGCCGAGCGGTGAGGCGTCGCGGCGGTAGAGGCCCAATACCCGGGCCTCGGCATCGGCGACGCCGGCGTAATTTGCTGCGAGCTGGATTTGCCCGTCGGGCCTTCTAAGCCGCCGATTCGTGCCGAGCGTAAACCGGCCGCCGGCGGCCTTGAGCGCGATCGGCTCCAGCCTCAAGTTCGCGAGCAAAATCGCATCGGCGATTTTCCCCGGAAGGGCGCGCTCCCATTCGAGGTTGCGGTCATCGCCCGCGGTGGCGTCGGGGCGCGGCGTCGCAAATATGTTGAACAGCGGCCCCGAATGCGTGTGCGTCGCGCAGATCAGAATCGCGTCTGCGGGGATGTCGCTCCGCGCCTCCACGATCGCGCGAATCTCATCGGCGATTCGCATCCCGATTGCGAGCAGATCAACGCCGCAGATGGCCGTCTTGTGCGAGCCGTCGCTCAGCACGAGCGCCTGCGCGCAGAGGTCGTCATGAACCCCGGCGGCGCGGCCGGCGCGCCTGCCGTATCCCGCCATCGCGATTCCCGGCGGCGGTTCGAGCCTGACGCGCGCGACTCCTGCATAAAGCGTGGTCATTTCTCCGTCACGGGCGCGCCGCGCCGCCAGTGGCGACGAGCGCGGGCACATCCCGGGGACAATACCATCCGGGCCGGGTGACGTATCGCGCTATGTACGCGCGATCGGCGGCTATTTTCGGTCGATCTCGGAGAGCACCGTGATCTCTGCGCGGCCGGCCAGCAGCGGACCGATCTTGCCGCCGAATGCTCTCATGTGATCGGTTTTGCCGTGCGCATCGAGTGCAGCCTGGTCCTTGTAGACCTCGTAGTAATAGAACTCGGTTGAGTCCCTCACGTTCTTGTGCAGGATGTAGTTGAGCGTCCCGGGCTCGGCGGTGCGGGCCGCCGCGATCATCTCGCGCGCGGCGCTCTCGAACTGCGCTTCGTTTCCGGGCTTCACCTTGAGCTTCGCAAGCACTGTAATCGCCATCTTGATCTCCTTGGGCGCGAGAACGGTTTAGGGTCGGCGCTGATTCAAGCCGCGCCACTGACCGTCGCCTCGTGTACCGCTGCTCTTATCGGCACCTCTGTGGTTTTTCAAGCGACGCGGACCGCCGACTTTTTGCGCGATGCGGAGCCGGTTCCGATTTGCGATGATGCGGCGGCGGCAATCGCACGCCGAATCGCACGCAACCTGCCGAGCGGGCAGGGTGCGCGGTCATTCATCGACCGGGTGAGGACGCGGCGGGTCCTCATCGGGCGGTTCGTTGCCGGTTATCGCGCCGACATATTTCCCATAATGATAAACCTGGACCGTTCCGGAGGTCGGGTCGGGAAACAGGTTCCACTCGTCGGGCTGAGGTGGCTCTTGCGAGGCGGCCGCAACCGGAACGGGGGCGGGCGGCGGCGGCGCACTTGCGCAACCGGGGAGCCCCGCGAGACACAAGGCCAGCAGGACTCGAAGCAGCGTGCTTCCTTCTTCACGCATCGCGGATAATCGCGGGGACGCCGAAAAGACAACCCCAAGTTATCTTCGCGCCCGCCCGCGGATGTCGCAAGAGCCGTGCGCGCGGACTCACGCGCTCCGGATGCCCAGGACGCTGCGGAAGTGAGCGATGGTCTTGGGGAGGCCCGCGCTCAGCGGGATCGTGGGCTGCCAGTTGAGGCGCTCGCGCGCGAGCCGGATGTCGGGGCGGCGCCGCACGGGATCGTCGGGGCGCGCCGGCTGGAACGTCACGCTCGATCCGCTGTGCGCGAGCTTGATCGCGAGTTCCGCCAGTTCGAGGATCGTGAACTCGTCGGGATTCCCGATATTCACCGGGCCGATGAATCCCTCCGTGTTCATCATGCGCACGATCGCCTCGATGATGTCGTCCACGTAGGCGAATGAGCGCGTCTGCTTGCCGTCGCCAAAGATGACCAAGTCCTCGCCGCGCAGCGCCGAGACGCAGAAGCTCGAGACCACGCGCCCGTCGTTGATCGCCATGCGCGGGCCGTAGGTATTGAAAATCCGCACGATGCGGATATCGACGTTGTTCTGGCGATGGTAGTCCATCATCAGCGTCTCGGCGACGCGCTTGCCCTCGTCGTAGCAGGCGCGCGGGCCGATCGGGTTGACGTGGCCCCAGTAGCTCTCGGTCTGGGGATGCTGCTCGGGGTCGCCGTAGACCTCGCTGGTGGAGGTGAGCAGGATGCGCGCGCGCACGCGCTTAGCGAGGCCGAGCATGTTGATGGTTCCCATCACGCTCGTCTTGATGGTCTTGACCGGGTTGTACTGGTAGTGAACGGGGGAGGCGGGGCAGGCGAGATGATAGATGCGATCGACCTCGAGCAGGATCGGCTCGACGATATCGTGGCGGATGAACTCGAAGTTGGGATGGCTTCGAAGGTGCGTGATATTGGCAGGATTGCCGCTGAAGTAGTTGTCGAGGCAGAGAACCTGGTGGCCGTCCTTGATCAGCCGATCGCACAGATGCGAGCCGAGAAACCCTGCGCCGCCCGTGACCAATATCCGCACCGTAGGCCTCCTTGCGCGCCCGCGCGCTAGCGGCGGGTCTCGCGCACGATCGAATGCACCGTCTCGATCACGTAATTCACGTCTTCATCGCTCAACGCCCAATAGATCGGGAGCGACAGGCAGCGGCTGTAAACGTCCTCCGCGATCGGAAAGTCGCCGTTTCGGTAGCCGTAAGTGCGCTGGTAGTAGTGCATCGTGTGCAGCGGGATGCAGTGCACGGATGCGCCCACGCCGCGCTCGCGCATCATCTCGACGAACTGGTTGCGCCCGACGCGCAGCAGCTCCGGCTTGAGGCGCAGCACGTAGAGATGCCAGGCATGTTCGATTCCCTGCTCGCAATACGGAACCTGCAGCGCCTCGACGGTGCGGAACGCCTCGCTGTATGCGCGCGCAATCGCGGCGCGCCGGCGGAGAAATTCGTCCGCGCGCTTAAGCTGCGCAAGCGCGATCGCCGCGTGAACGTCCGAAAGATTGTACTTGAAGCCGAGGTCGTGGATTTCATAGAACCACGAGCCGCTCCTGTCGTAACGCTTCCACGCATCGCGATCCATCCCGTGCAGGCTCGCGACCGCGATCTTCGCCGCGAGCGCATCGTCGGCGGTCGTGATCATTCCGCCCTCGGCGGCCGTGAAATTCTTGGTCGCGTAAAAGCTGAAGCAGGTGAGGTCGCCGATGGTTCCGATCTTCGCCGTCCCGCGCCCGTCCATGTGGCGCGAGGCGCCGGCGGCGTGCGCCGCATCCTCGATCATCGTGAGATGATACTGGCGCGCGATTTTCATCAGCCGATCCATATCGCAGGGATGGCCCGCAAAATGTACCGGCAGGAGCGCGCGAGCCTTGGGATGGCGCCCGCTCTCGAGCGCCTCCTCCACCCGCGCCGGGCTGATATTGAAGGTGCCCGGATCGATATCGACGAACACCGGACGAGCGCCGAGGTAGCCCAGCACCTCGGCGGTCGCGGTGAACGTAAACGGCGTCGTGATCACCTCATCGCCCTGCTGGATGCCCGATGCCCAGGCCGCCAGGTGGAGCGCGCCGGTGCAGTGCGCGACCGCGACCGCATTGCGGGCGCCCACATACTCGGCGAACTCTTTTTCGAAGCGCTTGGCCTTGGGCCCGGTCGTGATCCATCCCGAGCGCAGCGTATCGATTACTTCGCGCTCCTCCTCGGGTCCCATCGCGGGGCGGTGAAATGCTACTTCTCGCATTCTATGCTCTCGGAGTCGGATCGGGCGCGGCCGCCACGCGGTGGAGATGATACCACGTTCCGCGCCTGCTACGACCGGCTGCTGAATTGATCGATCATCGGATTGGCAACGTTCGACGAAGTATAAAAGATAGCTCGAAAGCGGAGCAAGGCGGGGTGCGATGAGGCGCGCGGGATTGATTGCGGCGGCGATGGTCGCCGGATGGTACCTCCTCACGCTTGCGATCGCGGGCCCGCTCGTGAACGCGCCGGTCGTGGACGGATGGCTGTACGTCGCTTGCGTCCGATGGCTGGTCCGGACCGGCGAATTGCGCCTGGCCGGGTTCCAGAGCGCGATGCCGGTTCTCCAGATGTATTACGGCGCAGCGTGGGGCATGCTCTTCGGGTTGAGCCACGGCTCGCTCGAGATATCGGTCGCGCTGCTCGGCGCCAGCACCGCCGTCCTGTTTCATGCACTCGCGCTCCGATGCGGCGCGCATCCGCGCAACGCGCTGCTCGCCACTGGCCTCCTCATCTGCAACCCCTGCTACCTGTTCCTGAGCTTCTCTTTCATGACGGAGATTCCCTTTCTCGCGCTCATGATCGGGGCGCTGCTCGCATTTGCGCGGGCGGGTGACGGGCGCGAGACCGCCTGGCTGTGGACGAGCGCGGCGCTGGTCGTGGCCGGGTTCCTGGTGCGGCCGTTTGCCGGCGCGGTTGCGGCGGGATGCATCGCTGCGGTGTTGCTCTACGATTTCGACCCGGCGGGCGCGCAGGATCTGAAGCGAATCGCGAAGCGGGTGGCGCCCTATGCGATCGCGGTTAGCGCGTGCGCAATCATCTGGCTCTGGCTGACGGTCTTGAAGCCGCTGCCGTGGGATTTCCAGCGGCGCGTGGGCCGCTTCGCTCTTCTGTTTCGCGTTCCGATCGGAACCTACGTGCTTGGCGGCGTGCTGGGACCGGCGCTCAACCTGGGCGCGCTGCTGAGTCCGTTGGCAGTGTTGCAATGGCGCCGCGATCGGATGGCCCGGATGCTCGGGGTGGCGGCCGCAATCTTCGCGCTTACCGCGTACCTGGTGCGGATATATCCGGATGCCGTGGAACCCGAGTTCTCCTGCTTCGGTGGATGGGCCAACGTCCTGCAACTGCGCGGACTGCCGCTCAGGTACTTCTGGAAAGATGGCGGGCGCTTGCTCGCGGTGGGGCTCGGCAGCGTCGGGGCGGTGGGTCTATCGATGGCGGCGCGCGACGTGATCGCGTCGCTCAATCGCGCGGCGGCGGCGGTCTTCATCACCGCGGCGCTGTACTGGCTCGCGATGGTGCCGCTGTGGTTCTTCAACGATCGCTACGATATCGTCCTGCTCCCCGCCGGATGTCTCCTGCTCGCGCTCGCGCCGCATCCGCGCGGACGGCTTGCGAGCGCGGCGGCGGTCGCGATGCTGGCGGTTCTGGGGTGGGTTGCGATCGCGGGAGTGTACGATTACCAGCGCGGAATCACCGCCGTGGTCGCCGCGCGCGACGCGCTCCTCAAGAGCGGCGTGCCGCGCGCCAAAATCGACGCCGGGTACGCGCTCAATGGGGAGGACCTCTATCGCTATCCGAAACGAGGGATCGACACGATGGCGTTCGAGGCGGGAATACCGCTCATCACCACGCTCGATCTTTCTGAATACACGGTCGCAGCGGCGCCGATCGCCGGGACGACGATCATTGCCCGCTACCAATGGCCGGGACCGCTTGGGATGGGCCATCGCGACGTGTACGTGCTCAAACGCGAGCACGCAAACGGTCGCTAATCGCGCGCCGCTTTGAGGGTGGCCTCAGCCGCCGTGTCGCCCGGCGGGTCGCCCGGCATGACGTAGGTTGGAACGCCATTCTTGGCCTCGACGGCCTTTTGGAGCTTCAGCCAATCGACGTCCTCGACCAGCCCGAGGCGTTTCACCTCGCTCACGGCGTGCGCCCATAGGCCCGCATACACGCCGTACAGATCGGGATGAACCTCGACCAGGAGCACGTCGCCGCGCCATCCGAATTTGATCGGCTGATAGACGAATTCGCCGGGCGTTCCGACCTTCACCTTGCTGAAGAGCCGCTCGATGTCCTCAGGATAGAGCCGGACGCATCCGTGGCTGACCTCCATGCCGACGCCCCACGGAATGTTGGTGCCGTGAATCGCGTATTCGGGCAAAGTCAGTTCGATCCGGAACAGGCCGAGCGGATTATCGGGGTCGCCGCCCTTGATTACGTGATCGGCCTCGCCGTCGCGCTCGAGATGTTCCTCATAGATGTCGTCGGGGACGACCCAGGTTGGATCCTTGGTCTTGCCGCGCACCGTGAATGCGCCGATCGGTGTCTTCCAATCGAATCGCCCCAGTCCGACCGGGAACGTGTACACGACCTCCGGATGCACAGCCGACTTCTTCGCTGAGTATTTCTTATTAATTGCCCTGCCATGGCCGAGGATCGCACCGGTGGGCGACGGAAAATAGTAATAGAGGCGCATCTCGGGGATATTCAGAATAATCCCCACGTGCGGCGCATCCGGAAGCACGCGCTCATCGGGCAGCACGATGTCCTTGCCAGCCGGCGGCGACCACCAATCCAGGTTATGATTGGCCTCGGAAATCTCCGCGGAAGTCAGCCCGAACCATCGGCCGACGTCGAGCAGCGTGTCGCCCTTCTGTACGCGATAGGTGATGAGATTGCCGATTACGTTGTCGCGTCCCTGCGGCAACGGGTACGCATACAGGGGGCGTCGCTCGAATTCGTCATCGCTCCATCCGAGCGCCGAGCGCGGCGCCGACCAGATCGCAGCCGCCAGGCACAAGCCCGCGCCCAGCAGCCGGAGCCAATTGCGACGGAAATTCATCGCGCGACGCACGGCAGAAGTTCTCTCTCCACCCGATCGCGGCCCGCGACCTGCGCGGACCGCCCGCATACATCCTCGAATCAAAATTGTAAGGGATGCTCGATCAGTGGGCAATCGGCCTTAAATTCGCAAACTTCAGGACCAGCAATTTGAGTCCGCCGCGATCGAAGTTCACCCACGCCTTCGCCGCATCGCCGCGCCCCTCGCGCTTGCGCACGACGCCCATGCCAAAGCTGGCATGGATCACGCGCGCGCCCGGCTGGATGCCGTCCGTTGGGCTTTCGCCCTCGTCGACGAGCTGCGAGTCGCTGTAATCGATGTACGGTTCCTTCGGCCAGGCCTGCGCGATCGGTCTTGGGCGCTCGGGTTCGATTCGGCGAATGAGGGCGCGATCGACCTCGGCGAGAAAGCGCGATGGCTGCGATTCCTGGCGCACGCCGTACAAATCGCGCGAGAGCGTGTTGGTCAGGTAGAGCAATCGGCGCGCCCGGGTCATCCCGACGTAGCACAGCCGCCGCTCCTCCTCGATATCTTGGCCGGTCTCGCGCGACTTGCTGTGCGGAAACAGCCCTTCCTCCATTCCCGCGATGAACACGACCGGGTACTCAAGCCCCTTGGAGGTGTGGAGCGTCATCAGCGCGGCGCGTCCGCCGTCTGTCGCGACCTGGTCGGCGTCGCTGGCCAGCGCGACGCGTTCGAGGAACTCGCCGAGCCCGCCGCCGGTGTGCTCCGAGTCGAATGCGCCCGCCGCGGCGAGTATCTCGGCGAGATTCTGGCTCCGCGATGCGCCATCGGCGAGGTTTGCGAGGTACGCCTCGAAGCCGCTTTTCTCGATCACTTCCGCGACGATCGCCCGCACCGCCATCGCAGGCGCACGCTCCGCAAGGTCGCGCATCCACTGGTACAGTGCGCCCGCCGCCTTCCCGATCCTGAGCGCGACCTTCGACTCCGTCTCGATCCGGCCCATCGCCTCGAAGGGCGTGATTCCTGCGCGCGTCGCGAGTTCGATTATCGCCTCGATGGTCTTCTCGCCGATCCCGCGCGGGGGTGTGCCGGCCAGCCGTTCCAGGCTGAGCGCATCGGCGGGGTTCACGAGCACGCGCAGGTAGGCGAGCAGATCCTTCACGTCGCGCTGCTCGTAGAATCGAACGCCGCCGACGACGTAATAGGGAATTCGCCGGCGGACCAGCGCTTCCTCGATCGAGCGCGCCTGCGCATTCACGCGGTAGAACACCACGAAGTCTGCGGGCCGGAACTCGCCGCTTGCGACGAGCCGGGCAAGCTCGCGCGCGATGAAGTCGGCTTCGTCGCGCTCGGTTGGACCGGTGTAGGAGGTCACCGGCTCGCCGGATGCGTTCTCGGTCCACAGGTTCTTGACCTTGCGCTCGGTGTTGTTGGCGATCACCGCGCCCGCCGCGGCGAGAATCGTCTTGGTCGATCGGTAGTTCTGCTCGAGCTTGAAAATCCGCGCCTGCGGGAAGTCGCGCTCGAAGTCGAGGATGTTCCTGATGTCGGCGCCGCGCCACCGGTATATCGACTGGTCCTCATCGCCAACCACGCACAAATTCTGGCTTTCCTCCGAGAGCGTTCGCACGAGCAGATATTGCACGCGATTGGTGTCCTGGTACTCATCCACGAACAGGTGCGCGGCGCGCCGGCGCCATTTCGCGAGCACGTCGGGATGCTCACTGAAGATGCGGTAGGCGAGAAGCTGCAGGTCGGCAAAATCCATCGCGTTCATCGCGCGCAGCCGCTGCTGATAGAGCTGGTAGATGGCGGCGATCGTGCTCTCGCGCCCGTCACCGGCGCGCTCGGCGAGCTGCTCGGGCCCCAGCCCCTCGTTCTTGGCCTGCTCGATGCGCGCGCGGATCACTTCGAGCGGCGGGGCGTTGGCGGGCGGGGACTCCTCGAGCACCCGGCGGATGGCGGCGAGCGAATCGCTCTCATCGAGGATGGAAAAGTTGCGCCCGTGGCCCGCCCGCTCCGCCTCGACGCGCAGGATGCGCGCGCACGCGGAGTGAAACGTGCTCACCCACGGCGCCCGCCCCTCGGCCCCGATCAGTCCCGCGATTCGCTCGCGCATCTCGTTGGCCGCCTTGTTGGTGAACGTGACCGCGAGCACCTCATCCGCATCCGCCTTGCGCTCGGCGAGCAGGTGGGCGATACGGTAGGTAAGGACGCGCGTTTTCCCGGAGCCCGCGCCGGCGAGGATGAGGATCGGCCCCGGCGGCGCGAGCACGGCGGCGCGCTGTTCAGGATTCAGGTCGTCGAGATTGATTGGCGGCATCGCGGCAACTGCAATCGGCGCAAGCGGGGAATTAAATCACGAGCCGCGCGGACGTCCCCCACTCGGATGCATCGCACCTCGCGCCCCGGAGTGATCCACAATGCCTGTCTATGAGCCTCGCGACAAGTTCTACCGCAAGGCGCGCGAGCGCGGACTGCCATCGCGCGCGGCGTTCAAGATCGAGGAACTGATCGCTCGCGCGCGAATCGTGCGCCCCGGCGCGCGGATCGCCGACCTCGGATGCGCACCCGGCGGATGGCTTGCAATTCTGGCAAAGGCCGCAGGTCCCGAGGGGCGGGTGGTCGGCGTGGACATCGTGCCGGTCAAAAATCCTCCGCGCGGTGTCGCGGTCATCGTCGGCGATATCGCCGAGCCTTCGACCGTCGAACGCGTGCTCGGCGAACTCGGCGGCCCCGCCGACCTGGTGACGAGCGATCTCGCGCCGAAGCTGACCGGAATCGCCGCGCGGGATGCTGCGCGATCGGAGGCGCTCGTCGATGCGGCGCTTGGGTTTGCACGGCGCGCGCTCAAGCCGGGTGGGGCGATGGTCGTCAAGTTGTTCATGAGCGCGGGATTTAAACAAATCGTCGCGAGATTCGAACGCTTGTTTGAAAAAGTCGAGGTGACGCGGACCGAGGCGACGCGCCCAGGCTCATCGGAGCTATACCTGGTCGCCCGGCGGTTTCACGCCCGGCCCGATTGATCCCCGGCCTGGATTTGCGACCGCGAAAGGCCAATGGAATCCGAAGCCGAGCGCGCGTAAGGTCTAAGATCATGGTGGTCCCAAGGGGGTGGCGCTTTTGCCTGCTGACGCTGGCTGCGATTTTCGCGGCCTGCGCTTGCGGCCGCACCCGGCCTTCATCAGAGATTTCGCCCGTCTCCGTCGCCGGGGCCAACGAGGTCAAGGTCGAGGTCGCCAAAATCGGTTTCGATGAGGCGGCGGGCGCGCACGTCATTCTCCTGAAGGAACAGTACAAGGATCGCGTGCTTCCGATTCTCGTCGGCGAGGGTGAGGCGCAGGCGATCATGCTCGTGATGCACGGGATCAAGCCGCCGCGGCCGCTCACCCACGATCTGCTGCGATCGGTGATCGAGCAGACCGGCAACCGCATCGATCGAATCGAGATTACCGAGGTCCGCGACGAGGTCTACTTCGCGAAAATCTACCTCGACCAGGGGCGCTACGCGATCGACAGCCGCCCGAGCGACGCGATCGCGCTCGCAGTGGGCGCCGGCGCGCCGATCTTCGTGGCGACGAGCCTGCTCCAGGCGCCCAACCCCGAGGAGCTCGAGGTGCGTGGCACTCTGCCTGCAACCGCGCGCGCACTCGGCATGACAGTGGAGGATCTCACGCCCGACCTTGCCCGCTACTTCAATGTTCCCCGGCGAAGCGGCGTGCTGGTCGCGGATGTCGCCGACCCCGCGCGCCAGGCCGGCGTCGAGCGCGGCGACATCATCACCAAGGTCGGTACGCGCGATATCAAGGCGGTCGGCGATTTCAGCGAGAGTGCGGCGGCGGCCAAGAACGCCGCTTCCGTGACGGTGAGCATCAAGCGCGCGGGCGCCGATCGCACCGTAACGATAAAGCCGTAGCCCGGGAGCAAGCCGCCCGGCGGCGTTGCGTTCAGCCGCGCCGGACCAGAACGCTCCTGATGAACCTGGGATCGATCTCGCGCTCGGCGCCGAGCCCCGCGAACTCTTCCTCAAAGAGGTTCAGGCACGAATTCACGTAATCGGCGCTCCGCCGGCGCATCGGATCGTCCACCCGCTCGGCCAACTGTGCACCGACCATCGCGCGGAACGCATCGGTCAAGCGCCCCGGGCCCGCGCCGGGGGTCATCGCGGCCGCCCGCAGAGCGCCGAGCCGCGACGCCTCGATCGCATCGGGCACGAGCCTCCCGTCCAGAGCGCGGCGCGCCAGCGCCGTCAGCAGAATCTGGCTGAGGCGCACCTCGCGCGCTGCCACCTCGGCGCGGAACCTCGCCGATGCGATGTCGATGTCGAGCAGGGCGCGGAACAGCCCCGGGAGCGCATCGAGTTGATCGAGAATCGCGTACCCCAGGTGCAGGTCGCGCATCGTGCGAAAGTCCCGCATCTCGACCGAGCCACCGCCATCGAGCCCTGCAAAAAATCGGGGACGGCGCTCGATAAAGGCGGCGATCGCCTCCCGGTACGGAGAGTCCAGATACGCGATGTCGCGCCGCTTGTCCGGGGGGAGTCCGAGCTGGCTCACGATCTCCTCGGCGCGCTTTCGCAAATCGATCGTGAGGCTGACGCCGAGCCGGAACAGCAGCTTCAGATGCGTGTCGCGCAGGTGCTCGATCGCGCTCTGCAAATCGCCCGCGGCCAGATTTTCCAATCCGAGGTTCAAATAGTTGTGGGTCATCTCGACCGCGACCCGGACCGCATCGAGGTCTCCGAAATCCACCGATCGCGCGACCAGCACCTGGTTGGAGACCATCGCCATTTCCGCTCGAACCTGCCGCTTTCCCTGCGCCGCGAATCCCGCAGTCAGCGCGGCGTTGAACAGCGAGTTGTCCGCCCCCGCCACCGTCAGAGCGACCGCAGGCGGCACGACCTGGTCTTCCTCGAACAGGTCCTCGCGGCTCGGCTTCACGCATTGCGAGCGGATTTTCAGGAAGTCGCGCGGGTCGAGGTAGGCGAACACGTCCTGCGCCTCGAAAAAATCCGGGAATCCGCGATCGCTCAGGCGCGCGCTGCGGAACTGGTAAGCCTCTTCCTCGAGTTCGGCCTCGACACCCCAGTAGGTCTCCTCGAGCAGGCCGGCGAAGTAGTTGTAATCGCGCTCGAACGCCTCCTCGAGGAAATCTGAGATGTGCTGCGAGATGGTATCGCTCCGGATGAACTCGATCAGGTAATGCTCATCGAACTGGACGTAGCGGTTCGACGGCGGGTCCGCCGACAGCGACGGATCGTCGAGTCGATGAACCCGGATGTACTGGCGCAGGAGGAGGGCGACGATCTCCATGTCCAGTTCCATCAGCCCGTCGGCCATCCTGCGCCGTCCCGCCTCCGACAACGCCTCGATCCATTCGCGCATCCGCCCGATGTTCGGGCGGTCCCTGTTCCAGCAATCGAGATCGAACAGCGACTTGACCTGCTCCGGCAGCGCGAGGCTCAGCAAATCGCCGGCATCGGCGGAGCCGATCTCCTTCAATGTGTAGAACAGCGTCTCAGGCGAGAACGATTGCACCAGCCGCTCGGCTTCCGGCGCCGACAGAATCAGGTCGCGCTTCTGGCGCGCGGGCAGTCCGTACAGGAACTCCAGCTTCTCCTGGAATGGCAGATTGAGAAATTCCGATTGGCCTCTCACTGACATATGATTCAGCCGGTGCGACTGGCCTGACGCGCAAAATACCCTTGGGTCAAGATATCAATCAACTGAGCCCGCACTATCTTACACGATGCGCGCACGTCAGTTAGGTTCGAATTTGCGGCGACCCCCCTTGACTATGGCGATGCGTCGAAATAGGCCGGTTGCGCTCACGATCGCGGGCAGCGACCCGGGCGGCGGAGCCGGGGTCCAGGCCGATCTCAAGACATTCGCAGCGTTAGGCGTGTACGGCTATTCGGCGCTCACCGCGGTAATCGCGCAGAACAGCAGGGCGGTTACGCGAGTTGCACCAATCGAGCCCGCGATGGTCGCGGCGCAGATCGATGCGGTCGTGCGCGAATGCCGTCCTGGCGCGGTCAAGACCGGTGCGCTCGGAAGCGCCGCGGTGGTGCGAGCCGTCGCGCGGGCGATCGAAGAGATGCGATTGCCGGCGCCCGTGGTCGATCCGGTCATCGTGTCGAGCGCAGGGGTTCGCCTCCTCGATTCTGCGGGGGAGCGCGCGCTCAGCCGCTACCTGATCCCGCTCGCGCGGGTCATTACGCCGAATATACCGGAGGCCGAGGCGCTGACGGGTATTCGAATCGACGGCGATGCGGCGATGCGCGCAGCGGCGCGGGCGTTGCTCGCGATGGGGGCGCGCGCGGTCGTGATCAAGGGGGGGCATCGCGAGGGCACCTCGGATGCGGCCGATCTCCTCTACGATGGACGGCGTTTTGTGGAGCTTCGGGCGCCGCGCATTCCGGGCGGCGGAGCGCACGGCACCGGATGCGCGTTCTCGGCGGCAATGGCGGCTTATCTCGCGCGCGGAGCGGAACTCGAGTCGGCGGTTCGCGCGGCCAAACGGTACGTCACCGCGGCGCTGCGGCGAAGCTTCCGCCTGGGCTCGGGGCGCGCGGTGTTGGATCATTTCCCGCGCCGCCCGTGAATCCGCACGCGATATCGCGCGCCAACTCCCGCTCGATCGATGCTACTCTAGGATGGGAGCCAGGATGGTGGAGAAGCAGCTTCGCACTCGGACGACGCTCAAGTGGCGCGAAGGAGCACTGACCTCCCGCGGCGACAGCGTCGCCACGGAAGAGCCGCTCGAGATCCGTCTTGGCGGCCAGCGCTTCACGCTCACGATGCGCACGCCGGGGCATGATGAGGAACTCTGTGCAGGCTTCCTCTTCGGCGAGGGCTTCATCAACTCGCGCGCCGAATTGGGCGAGGTGCGATCGGTGCGCGGCCCGCGCGGAGAGCCGGAACCCAATGCGCTCGATGTCGTGCTCGCGGTGGCGGCCGACGGGCTGCGCGAGCGTCTCAAGCGCAATTTTGCTGTCACGGCAAGCTGCGGCATCTGCGGCAAGACTAGCATCGATGCGATTCGCCGCCGTATCGAACCTCCGCGCGGAAATGCCGCCATCGGTGCGCAAATCCTGCTCGCGCTCGCATCGCGGATGCGCGCGGCGCAGGAGGTGTTCGCGGCCACCGGCGGCCTTCATGCCGCCGCGCTCTTCGACCTCGACGGACGCCTGCGCGCGATTCGCGAGGACGTCGGCCGCCACAACGCGGTGGACAAGCTGGTGGGGTGGGGGCTCATGAACGAACTCATCCCGTTCGCCCGCTCAGTGATGACGGTGAGCGGGCGGCTGAGCTTCGAGATTGTGCAGAAGGCGGCGGCTGCCGGCGTGCCGATTCTCGCCGCGGTCTCCGCGCCGTCATCGCTCGCGGTCGAGCTTGCCGAGGAGGCTGGCACGACGCTGGTCGGCTTCCTCGGCGATTCCTCCTTCAACGTGTACGCGCATCCGGCGCGCGTGCTGCCGTAACGCCTACGCAGGCCGCGAGCGCCGAGGTCGAATTGCGGCATCTCCGCGGGCTACCCCTTGTGACAGTCGAATCCGGGCGGTTAACCTAGCAGGATGTGGTGCCGGAGATGATGCATGTTTTTCCGTAAGCGCGCGCTGGAGCGAATCGCGCGGGAGCGCGTGCTCTACCAGCGCCGTCCGGGCGGCGGCACGTCGGTTTGCGTGATCTACCCCAACGTGTACCGGGTCGGGATGGCGAATCTCGGCTTCCAGGCCGTCTATCACATTTTCGAGTCGCACCCGTCGGTCGCTGCGGATCGCGCCTTTCTGCCCGACCCCGATGAGCGCGAGGCGATCGAGGCGAGCGGCGAGCATATCGTCTCCTTCGAGCGCGGCCGTCCGCTCTCCGACTTCGACATTCTCGCGTTCTCGATCTCATTCGAGACCGACTACCTGAACGTGCTCGCGATTCTCAGGATGGCCGGGATTCCCTTGCGCCGCGATGCGCGCGCTGAGGCCGCCTTTCCGCTCATAATCGCCGGCGGCTCGGCGGTGTTTCTCAATCCCGAACCGATCGCCGATTTCATCGACCTATTCCTCATCGGCGAGGGCGAGGAGATGGTGCCCGAGTTCATCGCGCGCTTCGATGAGACTCGCGGCGAGCGCAACCGGACGCAGGCGCTCGCGGCCGTCGAGGGCGGGTACCTGCCGGATTGGTATCGCCCGGCTTATGACGAGGCCGGCCGGCTCGCCCGCGTCGAATTCAGCGGTCCCGGCGATGGTCGCGTCAGCCGCCGCCTGATCCACGACCTCAATCGATTCAACACGTCATCGCTGATTCTTACCGACGAGTCGGTCTTCGGCGACATGTTCCTGGTCGAGGCGAGCCGGGGGTGCCAGTGGGGATGCCGGTTTTGCGCGGCCGGGTTCATGTACCGGCCGATTCGCTATCGCTCCCCGGAGAAACTCATCGCCGAGGCGCGCCGAGGGCTTTCCGAGCGCGACGTGGTCGGACTGGTCGGCGCGGAGATGGCGAGCGTGCCGGGAGCCGCCGAGGTCGCGGAGGCGGTCGCTGATGCGGGCGGGCGCCTGTCGCCCTCATCGCTCAAGGCCGACTGCATCTCGGCGCGGCTTGCCTCAGCCCTGGCCCGCAACGGGAACCGCAGCGCGACGGTTGCTCCCGAGGCGGGCAGCGAGCGGATGCGCAAGGTCATCAACAAGAATCTTTCCGAGGATGAAATCCTCGCGGCCGCCTCGATGCTGGTCGGCGAGGGCGTGGAGAACCTGAAGCTGTATTTCATGGTCGGGCTGCCCGAGGAGCGCGATGAAGACGTGCTGGAGATCGCGCGGCTCACCCGCGCGATCGTGGAGCGCGCACGCGCAAGCCGCCAACGCATCGGGCGCGTGACCGTCTCGCTCAATCCGTTCGTGCCCAAGCCGTGGACGCCGTTCCAGTGGGATCCGATGGAGGAGCCCCGCAGCCTCAAGCGCAAGATTGCGATGTTGCGCGCGCGGCTGGGACGCATCGGGCAGGTCGAGCTCGATGCGGAGTCGCCGCGCGATGCGTACTTCCAGACCCTGGTTTCGCGCGGCGACCGGCGCGTCGGGCGAATCCTCGAGCGGCTCGATTCGGCGCGATGCCGGGAGTCGGGCGAAATCTGGCACGAATTGCAGCGGATCCGGCGCGGGATTGCGGCGGGCGAAATCGCCGATCTTCCCGACCCGGATCTTTACGTGACGCGCGCGTACGGACACGACGAACCGCTCCCGTGGGACTTCATCGACCATCATATCTACAAGCGCTTTCTGCTCTCCGAGCGCCGGAAGGCTCATCGCGAGCATCAGACGAAACCATGCGACGTGACTCGATGTATTGTATGTGGGGCCTGTTGAAGGCCGGGGGGAAAAGGGAGAGGCGTATGGCAACTCGATTAGTCTCATCAATTCGCGCGGCGATGATCGTGCTGGGCGTGACCGCTGCGTGCGAGGGATTGTTGTGGGTGCCCGCGCATGGCGCCGGGCCCGCCGAGGAAGACGTCCCGGCGACTTCGGTCGTCCCTGCCGGCCCCGAAGGATCGCCAGCCGCGCCCGCTCCCAGCCCGGCCCTGGCGCCAGCGCCAGCCGGAGCCGCATCGCCCAGCGCAGCCAAGCCCACCCGCCACAAGATAGTCGCGAAGGTCGAACGCGACGTCGAACCGGCCAACGCACGGCTCAAGCTGACTGAGGATACGTGGGTGTACAGCGAGGCGAGCAAATGGAGCAAGCACATCGAGCGCGCGCATGCAGGCAAGTTCGTTGTCGTCACCGGCGCGACTCGCTCCTATCTACAGGTCAAGCTCAAGTCCGGAGAGACCGGCTACGTCGAACAGTCATCGGTCGAGATGCTGAAGCCGACGGATAAAATCTTCGTGCTGACCAGCGATGCGGGCGTGCTCGATAAGCCCACCCACTGGGCCACCAAGGTCAGTGCGGTGCACCGCGGCCATAACGTCCACGTCATCGGGATGGCGCTCAACTACGCGAAGATCAAGATGAAGAGCGGCCTGGAGGGTTACATCCCGATTTCCGCTCTCCAGTAACCTGCGGCGGGAATCTCACGCGGAGCGATCTTTCCCCGCACGCCCAAAAATACCCGCGCTCGGCTCGACGCTCGCGCGCCACTCACTTCGCTCGCTTTCTTGAATCCCTCTCCCTGCAAGGGAGAGGGTAGGTGAGGGTCCGCGGCGTCGCGCGATCGTCCTCGAGCGCGCGACATATGATTCTGAAAAGACAGAATGAGGATCCGGGATTCCTCGCGCGCCAGGCAACTCAGACGCGCGGGAATGACTAATCAGAAGGAGCGCGCAGGAATGCAGGAACCGCAACTGGGATTCTACGCGAGACACGCGTAGTATGATGCAACGAAAGAGCGGCGCATCGAATAACCAAGGTCGCGCGGGCGAGGGCCGCCCGCGCATCGTACTTTAAGCCATGAACAAAAGGACGCTCATCGCGGTTACGTTTTATTTGGCGTTGTTTCTGTCAATGACGATTCGGGCGAATGCCGGCGCTGCTCCGCCAGAGGACCTTGTGAAAGCCGATTGGTCCGTGAATGCGGCTCACAATCTCGCGTCGAATCCGCTTTCGCTGGACGCTATAGAGGATTTCACTCGGCGTGCCCTTGGCCATGACGAAGAGGATCGGGTTGACGTGTGCGAGTTTCGTTTCGCGGATTTGCGGAATTCCGGCAATCTCTCTTTGATCACGACGGTTAACCCCGGGGGGCGGCAGATACCAGAATGCAATGAAATAGACATTTTCGATAGGACGTCAACCGGGTTCGAGCTTTACTCGTCGGGGGCTTCGGATCATGCAGTTGGACACGATCTTGCGAACAGCGTCCTGGATATCAATCATGACGGCAGGCACGAGTTGGTTCTGTGGGGCAATCTGGCACCGTACGTCACAGGGTACCAGGGTCCAGGCTCCTCCTTCTGCTACGCAGAATGGCCGCTTATTTTTGCCTGGACGGGCAACGGTTATTCGGAGGTAGGTGATCAGTACAAAGACTATTACCGGAACTACCTCAAGTCCGTGGAGGCGCGACTGGCTGCATATTCTTCGTTATTGGCGCCGGCAGCCGCTCAGACCGCCAATCCTGTGCCAATGGCGGGTGGTCCCAAGATTGCCGGCCAAACGCAAGCCGAGACGTCTCCCGGCCCTGGTGGGGAAAGTCCGGCGGTGGGCCCCGCCCTTATCGCTCCTGCTCCAACACCTGAAGCTGCTCCAATACCTCGTTGGGTGGTTCTTAATCGCGCTCACCGGGATTACCCGTGTGCGAGAATTGAAGCGGCAAAGACCGAGGCATTTCTTGGCGTCGATTCGGCCGCAACCATGAGCGCTGCGATCAAGGATTCGGAAAGCAATGATCCAAATAAGCGCATACTAGCGGCTGTCATTTTTTCGTACCTCGGGACCCAGGAAGCCAAGCAGGATCTGAAGACGCTGAGCAACGACACGGATTCGTGGGTGGCAGGTATTGCCAAGATGGCGGCTTCTTCTACAGGAGAGGATCCCGGTCCAGCCGATCGCATAATGAAACGGTATCCAGATGTTTATGTCCACTTGAGCGAACCACGGCAGTCCAGGCCCTAGCAGGCCGGTGATAAATCACAGCGTGCTCCCCCTCTCTTATCTCCCCCGGAAGAGGCCCGGGGGCAGATAAAGGAAAGCAGCCATCTCTGACGCAGGATGTTGAGATCGCGGCGCGCCCGAAATGCGATGCTCACGCCTTTCTCAACATTCTGCCAGGGGAATTCCCGCGCTCGTCTCGACGCTCGCGTGCCGCGCGGCTATAAGTCACAGCGCGGCGGCCGATCCGGTGGGCGGATGTGCCCGGACGGCGTCGCATGGGGGATAACTCTGATGACGCAACGGGAACGCCAGGGATGGGTGATCGTCGCAATCCTGTTTGTCACGCTCTTCCTCATCTTCGGCTCCGGCTACGACACCAGCGGGCTGTTCTTTCCTCAATTGCTGAAGCACTTCGGATGGACTCACACGAAGACCTCCGTGCTCACCGCCGCGCTCGCGCTCACCGCGGGATTCAGCGCGCCGCTCATCGGATGGCTGGTCGATCGGGTCGAGGCGCGGATCGTGATGTCGGCGGGCGCGCTGGCTGCCGGGCTTGCGTTCTTCATGGCGAGCCGGGCGGATTCGTTCCCGCCGATGCTGATTGCGTATTTCGTCCTCGGCATCGGGATCGGCGGCGCCACCCTCCTGCCGGCCGCGCTGGTGATCGCCAACTGGTTCGGCGCGCGGCGCGGCTTGGCGATGGGGATCGCGCTTGCGGGCACATCGCTCGGCGGCGCGGGTATGACGCTGGTCGGGAACTACGCGATTCAGCACTTCGGCGGATGGCGCGCCGGATATGTCGCGCTGGGCGCGCCGATGATCTTCATCGTCATCCCGCTTCTCTTCCTCGTAGTGCGCAGCCGCCCGCCGCAGGCGGAAAAACTGACCGTCTCGCAGGCTGCTGCTGCGCTGCCGGGTTTCGAGCTGCGCGAGGCGCTCCGTACGCGCTCGTTCTGGATGCTCACCTCGGCGCAGTTTTTGTACTCCTTCGTTGCGAGCGCCGCGGGCCTGCATCTGATCAGCTACCTGATGGGAATCGGGTACACGGGGACGTTCGCCGCATCGATGATGAGCCTGGTTTACCTGGGAACATCGTTCGGGAAGACGGTGATGGGGATCATGGCCGACCGGGTGGGCGCGCGGATTGCGCTTGCGGCCAACTTCATCATCGCGGCGGTTGGAATGGTGCTCATCTTCGGAGCTGCGCACGTTGCGATCCTCGTCCCATTCGTGATCACATTCGGCTTCACGTTAGGCGCGCCGCTGGTGCTTGGCCCGCTGCTTCAGGCGGATTCGCTCGGGCTCAAACGCTTCGGCTCGATCGCGGGATTTGCCGGGATCTTCAACACATGCGGCGCGATCATCGGTCCGGTCGCGACCGGGAAGATTTTTGACGTGACCGGGAGCTACAGCACCGCGTTCGAGATGATGGTTGTAATGTACCTGGTGGGCGCCGCGGCGACGCTCGCCTGCCGACCGCTGGAAACCGAGCAGGAGCGGCTGCGCCTGCTCGCGGCCTCCGCCGCCCCCGCAACCGCATCATGAGGCGCGCTTTGCAGCTCTGAATCGAGTATTGTGCATCCCATGAGTCCTCACGGAGTCAGCGCCGCGATCGTCGCCGCTGCACTGCTCGGATTTCGCCACGGCGTGGATTATGACCACGTCGCAGCGATTGCAGATTTGACCGGCGCTGCCCGATCGCCCCGGCGCGCGATCGCAGTGGCGCTGCTCTACGGGCTGGGCCACGCCGCGATCATCACGGTGCTCGGCGGATTTGCGGTCGCGCTCGGAGTGGTGATGCCGGTCGGCGCCGACCGTCTGATGGAAAGCGCGGTCGGGCTCACCCTGGTCGTGCTCGGCGCATACGTCCTGTCTGCGCTCTGGACCGGCGCGCCGGGTTCGCGGCCGGCGACGCGCTACGAGTTGATCAGCCGCGCCTCGCGATGGCTGGTCGCGCGGCTTCAATCGCGCGATGTCCCGGTTGCCGATGCGCCATCGGGCGCGCCTCCGGGCGGCGGAACTGCATTCACCGTCGGAATAATCCACGGGATCGGCGCCGAGACTCCGACTCAACTGAGCTTATTCGTGCTGTCCGCCGGCGTCGGCGGGTGGGGCGCCGGACTTTTCTGCGTCGTGACGTTTGCCGCCGGGCTGCTGGCGATGAATGCGCTGATGGCGTTCGCATCGGCGGGGACCTTCCGGCTTTCCAGCTTGCGGGAGCCGGTCTATCGGTTCGTGATGCTTGCGACCGGCGCCTACAGCGTCGTCATCGGCGCGGTCTTCATCCTCGGCGGCATCGGCGTCTCTATCCCGTAGGTCAGCCCAGCCTATTGTGGCCCGGCACGTTACGGGTTACACTTGCGATAGTGATCAAGACCTTCAATCATAAGGGTCTTGAGCAGTTCTTCAGATCAGGCAAGGTGTTCGGCATTCAGGCAGCCCATGCCAAGCGCCTGAGGCTCATACTGACCGTATTGAACGGCGCGACGTCGCCGCGCGACCTGGGATTGCCGGGATTGAAACTTCATCCCCTGAAGGGCCGCATGCAAGGAATTTGGTCTGTGTCCGTGTCCGGCAATTATCGGGTCATCTTCCGTTTCAGCGAAGGCGACGCGTTCGACGTGGACTATCTTGACTATCATTAAGCCAAGCGCTCACGACGGAGTTCCAATGACGATGCACAATCCAGCCCATCCCGGCGAAATTATCCGGGAGCTTTGCCTTAAGCCGCTCGACCTTTCAGTTACTGAGGCCGCACGTGCTTTGGGGGTTACGCGCAAGGCTCTTTCCGAGCTTCTGAACGGCCGCGCGGGCGTAAGTCCCGCGATGGCGTTGCGGCTCGCCAAGGCATTTGACACGAGCCCCGAGAGCTGGATGGCGATGCAGCAGCATTACGACTTGTGGCGGGCGCGCAGAGCGGTCCGGCTCGGCAGGGTGAAACGCCTGGGCGCTCGCGCCGCGGCCGGCGCCGGCTAGCCGGATCGGCGGGCGGCTTTCGAGATTGCCAGGATCGCGCGCACCTTGGCCGGTATGTCGGGCGCCTTCACGACGTCCGTGATTATCGCCGCGGCGTCCGCGCCCGCATCGAGCACCTCGCCGACGGAGGCCTCGGTGATCCCGCCGATGGCGACGATCGGGAGCTTTACCGCCGCGCGCACCGTGCGAAGGTTAGCCAGTCCCTGGCCGGCCTTGGTGTTCTTCAGCCCGCCCGGATACATCGGGCCGAAACCGATGTAGTCTGCGCCGCCAGCCTCGGCGGCGCGCGCCATCTCGACGCTCGCGGTCGAGATTCCGATGATCTTGCCGGCGCCCATGAGCTTGCGGGCCGCGGCGAGCGGGATATCCATCTGCCCGAGATGCACTCCGTCCGCATCGGCCAGCATCGCGATATCGATGCGGTCGTTGACGATGAAAATTGCGCCGCGCTCGCGGCAGAGCCGCGAGATTGCGATCGCGGCCGCCAGAAAATCGCGCCCTGGCCAATCCTTGAGCCGAAGCTGCATCACCCGCGCGCCCGCATCGAGCAGGGTTCGCGCGAGCTCGACGGGATCGTGGCCGCCCGCCGGGTCCACGATCGCATAGAAGTGCGAGTTAAGCCGCATCACGCGCCCTGGTATCTCGTGAGAACGATTTTGTGGTCGGTGATTTTCTTTCTGAGCGTGTTGCGGTTGAGCCCGAGCATCCGCGCCGCGCGGACCTGGTTGCCGTTCGCGCGCTTGAGCGCAAGCTCGATGAGCGGGCGCTCGATTTCCGCGACGATTTTCTGGTGCAGGTCGCGCGGCTCCTCGTCGGCGCCGAGCCCGGAAGTGATTCGCGTCGCGATAAGTTCCGCCAGTTGCGCGGCCTCGCCCGATGGCGCCGCGGGCGCAAGTCCTTCGCCGCGCGAAAGGTCGATATCCTCCGCGCGAATCGTGCTGCCGGGCGCGAGCAGCGCCGCGCGCATCACTGCATTTTCGAGTTCGCGCACGTTGCCCGGCCAATCGTGGGCGCGAAGCCGGGCGCGCGCCTCGGGGCTGATCGCGTTCACTCGCGCGCCCATCTCGCGCACCGCCTTGCCGACGAAGTAATCGGTCAGCTCATCGATGTCTTCGCGCCGGTCGCGCAGGGCCGGGAGCTGAATCGGTATCACGCGCAGGCGGAAGTAGAGGTCCTCGCGGAAGCGCCGCGCGAGGACCAGCTTTTGCAAGTCCTGGTTGGTGGCCGCGATCACGCGCGCCTTGAGCTTGAGCGTCTCGACGCTGCCCACCCGGCTGAACTCGCGTTCCTGGAGCACGCGGAGCAGTTTGGGCTGAAGCTCGAGCGGCAGGTCGCCGATCTCATCGAGGAAGACCGTGCCCGCATCGGCCATCTCGAACTTTCCCGCGCGCCGCTCGGTCGCGCCGGTGAACGAGCCGCGCTCGTGGCCGAACAGCTCGCTTTCGAGAAGCCCCTGCGGAATCGCAGAGCAGTTTACCGCGACGAACGGCGAGCGCCAGCGCGCCGACTTGAAATGGATCGCGCGCGCGACGAGTTCCTTGCCCGTCCCGCTTTCCCCGCTCAGCAGCACGGTCGCATCGTTGGTGACGACCCGGCCGATGAGCTTGTAGACCTCCTGCATCGCCGGACTGCGCCCGATGATCTCGCCGCCGACGAGCTGGCGATTCACGTCCTCCTTGAGCCGTTCGAGATCGGCGGCCTGCGATGCGACCTCGAGCGCGCGCGCAGCCGCGGCGGCGACAAGGTCGAGGTTGGCGAACGGCTTGGTCAGGTAGTCGTGGGCTCCCCGCTTCATCGCCTCGACCGCGTTGTTCATCGTGCTCGCCGCGGTGATCACGATGATGAGCGTGCGGATGTTCTCGGCGCGGGACGTGGAGAGCACCTCGAGACCGCCGACGCCGGGCATGATGATGTCGACCAGGGCAAGGTCGAAACGGTTCGAGCGCAAAGCATCGAGCGCCGACTGGCTGTCGCCCGCCTCCTCGATGCTGAAGCCGTCGGCCTCGAGCCGATGGCGCAAGACGAGGCGGACTGCGGGATCGTCGTCGGCGACCAGGATGCGCGCGCGCGGCGCGCCGCCGCCCATCGGCCCGGCAGAAATTTCCGGCTCAACAGATCCCATGGGTTTCTTCTCGATCCAACTCAAATCGTATCAGCAATGACTCTCCCGCCGCGACCCGATCCCGCTCGCGTCAGCTCTGCCGATCCGGATCGCCGGCGCGCTTAACCGGCAGCGTGACCTTGAACGTCATCCCGCCCGGCGGCTCGCCGCGTTTGGGTGCCCGCCCGACGCCGCCGCGCTCGGCCCACAGCCGCCCTCCGTGCAGCGCGATGATCCGCTGGCTCAGCACGAGGCCAAGCCCGGTGCCGGTCGGCTTGGTAGTGAAGAAGGGAGTGAAAAGCTGGCTCATCTCGGCCTCGGTCATCCCCGGTCCGCTGTCGCTGATCTCGACTCGGAGGAACTGGCGGGCGCGGCCCTCGGCGCTCATCCGGAATTGCGTCTCCATGCGGGTGAGCAGGCGAATCGTGCCGCGTGCGCCGATGGCCTCGCGCGCGTTTGTGATCAGATTGAGAAATGCGCGCTCCAGCGCGGCCGCATCGCCGACAACCTCCGGGATGCTCGGGTCGAAGACCTGCTCGACCGTCACTCCTGCCGGCGCCTCCGGGAACAGCCCGCTCAACCTGAGCGCCGCATGGAGTACTTGGTGGATATTCACCGAATCGCGGGCAAGCCGCTGCGGCGCACTGACCGCCAACACCTGCTCGACCAGGGCCGCGATCCGATTGACCCCGTCGAGGATCACGCCGCAGTACTGCTGCGCACGGGGCTGGTCGGGGAACATCGATGCGAGCAGTTCCGCGGCGCCCTTTATCCCGGTGAGCGGATTCTTGACCTCGTGGGCGAGCCCGGCCGGCGATAGCCGTAGATTCGATTCGCCTGAACTGGCGGCATGCTCGGCGCTCTTCTGATGGGAGAGGTCGCGCAGCACGATGATCGCGCAATCCGTCCGTCCATGCTCATCGAGGAGAGGGGCCACCTCAGCCCCGACGACAATCGAACGCGGCCCAACGTGCAATTCGGTCTCGGGGACGCCGAGGTTCTGCCCATTTTTCAGGCAGTCACCGGCCATCCGGCTGAGCCAGTCATTCTGCCGAAAGATATCTCTGAGCAGGCCCGAACTGACGGGAGAGACACGCAGGATCGTTTCGGCGGCCTGGTTCGCGATCACCGGCTCGAGATCGCTCGATAGTACGATCAGCGCATCGGGCAGGCTTTCTATGATGTCGCGCCAGCGGTCCAATCTGGGTATTCAGGGTATCCGCTCAAGAGGAGAAGATACGCCCGCAAGGTAGCATAACCCGCCGTTCAAACTAAGCCGCTGGGGCGAAATTAGAGCGACAAAAGCGGAAAAATCTCCAATAATCCTCAAATCTATCGGAATCGCGAATGCGTCGCATTAGATTTTTTTGATGCCGCGGGCTGCCGAAACGCTTGATCGTGGCCACACCGAGGGCTACGTTGGCAAGAATTCCAGGGTGAGGATGAAAGGACGAGGGAGCATAGCTCTGGCCGCCGTCGCGATGCTGACCGTGACCCTGCTGGCGGTCAGCTGGTCGATTGCGGCGACTGATCCTGCCGAATCTTCGGGTTTTTCCTCTTCGAGCGCGGACAAAGCAACCGGCTCGCCCTTCGTTCTGTCTGAGCCCAAGCCCGTTGCGCCTTTTCCTATTCTCCTCAACCAGTCCGTTCAGAATTATCTTCACGATTACCTGAACCAACCGGAATGGCTCGTATCCGCATTCGACCGGAGCAGGCCTTACCTGCCCGAAATGGTACGGGTTCTGAGACAGTACCGCGTGCCCGATGACCTGGTTTACCTCGCCTTCGCCGAGAGCGCCTTCTCCAGGCGCGGACGGGGTCCGTGGCAATTGAGCGGAGCGACCGCGAAGCACTATGGCTTGCGCATCGACCGATACGTCGATGAGCGCCGCGATCCGATTCTTTCGACGCGCGCCGCAGCCGAGTACCTTGCCGAGCTTCACGATGCGGCCGGCTTCGACTGGCGCGTCGCGATAGTGGGATGGAACGGCGGGACAGCGGCGATCGATCGGTTCTGGCTGCTGCGCGGCTCGAATTTCAACCGCTTTACCAATCTGTTACCGGTGCCGACCCGCACCCTGCTCGGACGTTTCATGGCGGTGGCATTCATCGCCCATAACGCGATCGCATACGGGATTCGACGAGTCGACCTCGACGAGTCTCCGTCCTACCGCGAGGTAAAGGTCAAAGGTGGCGCGCGGCTGGCGCAAATCGCCCAGGCATTTGGCAGCAGCGTCTCCAAGCTCCGCGAGCTGAATCCCGCGCTGCGGCGCGACCTGATACCGCCTTACGCCCACGGCTACAAGATTCGCGTGCCGCTGGTGCAATCGGCGGCAGCCGACGGCTCCTAGATCTTCGCGCATTTTCCATCTGCGCTTTGCCGAGTTGAGTGCGCCCGCGCGCGCCGGCGATTCTCATTGGTCCTGAACCCGCGTATTGTGGCCTTGGCTATGATCGCCGTAGAAGACGCCCTTCAAATCGTACTGGAAAATGTCTCCCCGCTCGGCATCGAGCGCGTGCCGATTCTCGACGCACTCGGACGCGTGATTGCCGAGGAGGTCAAGTCGCCGCGCGACGTCCCAAGCTTCGACAATTCCGCGATGGACGGTTACGCGGTGCGTGCGGCCGATACCGCGGGGGCAAGCGAGGCGAGACCGGTCGAACTCGCGGTGATTGAGACCGTCGCCGCAGGCACGATGCCATCGCGTACGGTCGGGCCGGGCCAGGCGGCGAAAACCATGACCGGCGCGCCGATTGCGCCGGGCGCCGACGCGGTCGTTCCGGTTGAACGCACGCGCGGCGGCGATTCGACGGTCGAAATCACCCAGGCCGTCGAGCCGGGCGCATCGATACGCCCGCGCGGCGAGGAGCTTAAGCGCGGCGATCGGGTAATCGATGCGGGCAAGCTGCTCGTTGCGGCGGATCTCGGCCTGCTCGCATCGCTGAACCGCGCGATGATCGACGTGTATCGCAGGCCGCGCGTCGCGATTGTCGCGACCGGCGACGAACTCGTCGATATCGACCAGCAGCCCGCCGGCGCTCAGATCGTGAACTCGAGCGCATACGCACTGGCAGGCGCGGTCGCCGAGGCCGGCGCGCACCCGGCCATCCTGCGCATCGCGCGCGACCGGCGCGAGGAAGTCCGCGATCGGCTGCGCGAGGCGATGGCGTTCGACGCGATCCTTTCGACCGGCGGTGTGTCGGTCGGACAGTTCGACCACGTCAAAGGCGTACTCGATGAGCTCGGGATGCGTACGCTGTTCCACGGCGTTGCGCAGAAGCCCGGACGCCCGCTCAAGTTCGGGACGATCGGAGGCCGTCCAGTCTTCGCCCTGCCGGGAAATCCCGTCTCGACGCTGGTGTGCTTCTATCTGTACGCTCGGCCGGCGCTTCTCAAGATGGGCGGGCGGGGCGAGGTCGGCCTGCCGAAGGTCCGCGCGCGATGCGCGGTCGATATCAAAATTTCGAAGGACCTGACCGAGTTCATCCGCGTCAAGCTCAACCGTCGCGACGGTGAGATTTTCGCGACTCCGACCGGCAGCCAGGGCTCAGGGATTTTGAGCTCGGTCTCGCGCGCGGACGGATTGCTGGTCGGGCCGGCGGCGGAGACCTTGCTGCGCGCGGGAACTCAGGCGACCGTCTTGTTGCTGGCGGCCGCGCTCGATGATCCGTTCTTCGATGAGCGCCGGCGCCAGAGGAATTGAATCACCAGCGTGACGGCGGCGCCGAAAATCGCGGCGGACATCATCACCACCGACATCCCGAGGTCGAGACTGACTCCGGGGAACAGCCTAATCGGGTACGGGGCGGGGTGGCTGTTTTCATAAACCACGTATGCGAGCCACAGCACGAAGATCACGCCGGCGATGAATTTTGGGTTTTTCGCAAATGCAGGCATAGTGGTCGCTCCTGGTGGCGTCGCTTGGTGGAAAGCTTGCTTGGCCGCCCCGCGCTTGTCAACGTAGACCCTCGGCGGTGCGTCGGCGTGCGCGCTGCATCTGCCGGCGGTCAGTAGGAGCGAGGTCTCGCGATGCGACTGAGGGTCGGGCAGGGATTCGATTTTCATCCGCTCGAATCCGGCCGCAAGCTGATTCTGGGCGGCGTCGAAATTGCTCACGAGAAGGGCCTTCGCGGACACTCGGATGCGGACGTCGCGGCTCATGCGCTCGCTAATGCGATCCTCGGAGCGATAGGTGAGGGCGATCTCGGCCGCCATTTTCCCGACACCGATCCCCGCTACGCCGGAGCATCGAGCCTGAAGCTTCTCGCCGAAGTATGGGCGCTCGCGAGCAGCCGCGGATGGCGGCTCAACAACGCGGACCTCACGATCATTGCGCAGGCGCCGCGCCTTTCGCCGCATCTCGATTCGATGCGCGCGCGGCTGGCGGCCTCGCTGGGAGCGGACCCCGCTCTGCTGAACGTGAAGGCATCGAGTCCCGAGGGACTCGGCGCGCTTGGCCGGGGCGACGGGATGGCCGCATCGGCGGTGGTGATGCTGGTGGGCGACTGAACGGAGTTTCGCGTTCTCCGGACAGAACGAAGCTTGGAGGGGGAATCGTTAGAGCCGAGTCGGCTTCGCTCGCGCGCAATTCAAATCCGGCCACTCGTTGATTGGCGCCGTGCACGCCGGCGCGATCTTGCAGGCCGGCAGGAAGGTTCACCGCGATGTTGAAAAGAGTGGTTCTTGTGATTGCCGCGGTCGCAGTCGTCGGGGGCGGCGCCGTCGGGTGGTATATCCTGTCCAGACCCGCCCTGCCGCCTGGCTTCGCGGGAGGAAACGGGCGCCTTGAAGCCAAGCAGATCGACATCGCGACAAAATACATGGGACGCATCAAGCTGGTTCTCGCAGACGAGGGAGACACGGTCGAGGCGGGGCAGGTCGTCGCGACCATGGATACCGAACCGCTCGAGGCCCAGTTGCGATCGGCCGAAGCCAAGATCCGCGAGGCCCGCGATAATCAGCGCACAGCGCAGGCGGAGGTGGCGGTCAAGAAGAGCGAATTCGCTTACGCCGAGAAAGAGTATGGACGCTCGAAAGAGCTGGTCGTGCGAGGGGCTGTCAGCGAACAGGAAAGAGATATCGATTACTCGCGCATGGAGGTGGCGCGCGCCGCGTTGCTCGGCGCACAGGCTCAGGCGGTGCGAACCGTGTCCGCCATCGATGCGGAGACTGCGGAGGCCGACAGGCTCAGGGCTGAAATCAAAGACAGTGTGCTCAAGGCGCCGGTGCGCGGACGAATACAGGACCGGCTGGCCGAACCCGGCGAGGTTCTTCCTTCGGGAGGAAAGGTGCTCTCGATGCTGGATCTGGCCAATGTCTATATGTACGTTTTCCTTCCGGAGAGAATAACTGGAAAGGTTGCCCTCGGCTCGGAAGCGCGCATCGTGCTCGATGCCGCTCCTCAGTATCCAGTCAAGGCCGTCGTCGCCTTTGTATCTCCAAGCGCGCAGTTTACTCCCAAGACAGTCGAAACTGCCGAGGAGCGGCACGATCTGACCTTCCGCGTAAAGCTGCAGCTCGATCCTACGCGGCTGCGTGAATTCGAACCGTACGTGAAAGCGGGGATTCCGGGGATGGGCTACGTCCGTTTCGATGAAAGTGCCCAATGGCCGGAGAAACTTGAGCCCAGGCCGATCACCGTCCAACAGCTCTGGAAGCCCACCAGCCCCGATACGTCGAAGGATCGATGAACGTCAGCGCACAGGAATCGGCCGCGAGCCTGAAGGAGGTTTCGCAGCGCTATCGCGACGTTGCCGCCCTCGACAACATCACGCTCGCGATCCCGGCGCGCAAGATGATCGGTATAATCGGCCCGGATGGGGTGGGAAAATCCACGCTGCTCGCCATCGTGGCCGGGGTGCGCCGGATTCAGTCCGGCGAGGCAACCGTGCTTGGCGGCAACATAGCCGATGCGAACTTCCGCAACTCGGTATCCTCGCGCATCGCATATCTCCCGCAGGGACTGGGCAAGAATCTCTACCCGACATTATCGATTTTCGAGAACATCGATTTCTTCGGCCGCCTGTTCGGGCAATCGCGCGAGGAGCGCGACTGGCGAATCCAGGAATTGCTCGCCAGCACCGATCTCACCCCGTTCCGGGACCGTCCCGCAGGGAAGCTGTCGGGCGGGATGAAGCAGAAGCTCGGGCTTTGCTGCTCGCTCATTCACGACCCGGACCTGTTGATCCTTGACGAGCCGACCACCGGCGTTGACCCGCTGGCGCGCAGGCAGTTCTGGGAGCTGATCGATCGAATCCGCGAGCGGCGCCAGGGGATGAGCGTGTTCGTAGCGACCGCCTACATGGATGAAGCGGAGCGATTCGACTGGCTGGTCGCGATGAACGCCGGCAAGGTTCTCGCGACCGGGAGTCCCGACGAAATCAAGGGCAATGCGAATCAGAATACCCTCGAGAGGGCGTTCATTGAGTTATTGCCGGAAGAACTCCGCCGGGGCCACAAGGAGCCCGAGATTGCGCCGTGGGAGCCCAAGGGCGGGGTCCCTGCTATCGAAGCCCACGACCTCACGCAGAGGTTCGGAACGTTTACCGCGGTCGATCACGTCAGCTTCCGCATCGAGCGGGGCGAGATTTTCGGGTTCCTGGGCTCGAATGGATGCGGCAAGACCACGACGATGAAGATGCTCACCGGGTTGCTGCCGCCCACCGAGGGGACTGCATTGCTGTTCGGCCAGCCGGTGAAAGGCGGCGACGTGGAAACCCGCCGGCGCGTGGGCTTCATGTCGCAGGCTTTCTCGCTCTATACCGAGTTGACTGTGCGGCAAAACCTTCTTCTGCACGCGCGCCTGTTCGATCTCCCCGAGGAAACCGCCCAGACGCGCGTCACCCAGATGCTCGAGCGCTTCGCGCTGGAGCCTGTCGCCGACACTCTGGCAGAGAATCTGCCGTTGGGCATTAGGCAGAGACTCTCGCTCGCAGTCGCCGTCATTCACGAACCCGAGATGCTGATCCTCGACGAGCCGACCTCCGGCGTCGATCCCGTAGCCCGAGACGGGTTCTGGGAATTACTCATCCGGCTCTCGCGTGAGAACGGAGTGACTATCTTTCTTTCGACTCACTTCATGAACGAGGCCGCGCGATGCGATCGCATGTCGATGATGCACGCGGGGAAAGTGCTCGCGCAGGGTCCACCCGCCCAGCTCGTGGCCGAGCGCAAGGCGCACAACCTCGAAGAGGCTTTCATCGGGTATCTGGAAGAGGCCGCTGGCAGGGCGGCTGTGGGCGCGGGGCCGGCTGCCGGAACTGCGCCGACAGCCGGAACCGGGCCGCCTGAAGTTCCGGAAGTCAGCGCCGAGCCGAAACATTCCGCCGACTCGCAGGGCGGATTCAGCATCGGCCGCATCTGGGCCTTCGCGCGCCGCGAGGCGGTCGAGCTCAGGCACGACTCCGTCCGCCTTGCCTTCGCACTACTCGGACCGCTGATCCTGATGACCGTGTTCGGATTCGGCATATCGTTGGACGTGGACCATCTGCCATTCGCTGTGCTCGATTCCGACGATACGCCCGCCAGCCGTTTTTACACCGACGGCTTTCGCGGTTCGAAGTATTTTGAGGAAGCCCTTCCCATAACGACGTACGAGGAGCTCGATCGGCGGCTCCGAGATGGCGAGCTTCGGCTGGCGATCGAAATACCGTCGGGGTTCGAGAGAGACCTTCAGCGGGGGCGGGCGCCGGAGATTGGTGCATTTCTCGATGCCGCCGTGCCGTTCCGCGCGGAAACTGCGCGCGGGTACGTCGAGGCGGTGCACGACCGCTATATTTCGCTCTTGCGCAAGTCGAAGGGACTTCCGCCGGTTCCCATGCCGGTAAAGTTCGAGGCGCGCGCGCTTTTCAATCAGGCCTTCAAGAGCATCTACGCGCTGGTTCCGGCGGACATCATGCTCCTGCTGATCCTTATTCCCAGCATGCTCACCGCGCTCAGCGTCGTACGCGAAAAGGAGCTCGGTTCGATCGCGAACTTTTACGCCACACCGGCAACCAAATTCGAATTTCTGATCGGCAAGCAACTGCCGTATTTCGGCGTCGCGTTGATTCAGTTCGTCCTGCTCGTCGCGCTGGCAATTTTCCTGTTTCGCGTGCCATTGAAGGGCAGTTGGGGGGCGCTCGCGGCGGGCGGAATAATATACGTTCTTGCCAGTACCGGATTCGGCCTTCTCATCTCGGTCTTTGCGTCAACGCAAACCGCGGCGATCTTTGCCGCGGCAATCATAACCATCCTTCCGGCGGTGCAGTTTTCGGGAATGTTCGTGCCCGTATCGTCGCTGAAGGGGGGCGCCTGGGTTGCGGCGCAGATTTTCCCAAGTACCTATTTCCAGGCGATAAGCGTGGGCACTTTTACCAAGGCGCTCGGGTTCAGAACACTGTGGTTCGATACCGCGGCGTTGGTTGGGCTTGCCGCCCTGTACTTTGCAATCTCAGTCGCGCTGCTGAGAAAACAGGAAGACTGAAGTGCTGTCGCGCATTCGGCATATCGGCCGGTTGGGGATAAAGGAGCTTCTCAGCCTGTTGCGCGACCCGGTGTTGCTATTCCTGATCGGCTATACGTTTACCTTTTCCGTCTATACGCCTGCGAAGAGCGCTGTGATGGACGTGGTCAATGCGTCGGTCGCGGTGGTCGATGAAGATCAATCGGATGCATCCCGCCAGATAAAGCATGCCCTCCTGCCGCCGCTGTTTCTCCCCCCGGCCTCGCTTTCATTCAGCGAGATCAATCGCGCGATGGACGCGAGCAGATATACCTTTATCGTGGATATCCCGCCCAAATTTCAGCACGATCTTACCCGCGGCGTCGCGCCGACCATCGAAATCGTTACCGACGCCACCGCGATGAGCCAGGCGGGAAGAGGACCGTCATACCTTCAAAAGATCATAACCCGGGAAATTGAGCCGTACTGGGGAGGCCGGAAGCCGAGAGGGGGTACCGATTTGGTCCGATTGGTCAGTCGCGCCCGGTTCAACCCGAACATGGAGCAGGGCTGGTTCGTCGCCGTCAACCAGGTCATCAACAACATCGCGGTATTGGCGATTTTTTTGACCGGCGCCGCGGTATTGCGCGAGCGCGAGCACGGCACCATCGAGCATCTGCTCGTCATGCCGCTCCACCCGTATGAACTCATGTTTTCCAAGATCTGGGCGAACGGGCTGATAGTCGTCCTGGCGGCGATGGCCTCTATGTACGTGGTGGTGAAGGGTGCGATCGGAGTTCCGGTCGCGGGCTCGATGTGGCTATTCGTGGGCGGTCTGGGAGTTTACCTGTTCTCGGTGACGGCGCTGGGGATCATGCTGGCGACGGTGGTACGTTCGATGCCGCAGTTCGGCCTGTTGGCATTCCCGGTTTTCATAGTGATGAGTCTGCTTTCGGGCGGCCAGACCCCGCTGGAGAGCATGCCGCTCGCGCTTCAGAGGTTCATGCAGCTCGTTCCGTCCACGCATTTTGTCAGTTTTTCGCAAGCGGTGCTTTTCAGGAATGCGACGCTGGGCATGGTGTGGCCCCCGCTGGCCAAGATGTTCGCGATCGGGTGCGCGTACGTAGTATTCACGCTTTCGCGATTTCGAAAGATGCTCGCTGCGATTAAATAGAGGAGGGGCCGGTGCGTACGAGAGCGCGAGAAGTAGTTCCCGCGATGAGTTTGCTGGCGGCGTTGCTATTGGTGGCAATCTCCGTCGCCGGCTGTTCGCCGGTCACCGAACCCACTGGAATCTGGGGTCGGCTCTGGAAACTGGAAGTGGGCCCAGACTACCGGCGTCCGCAGGTCAAACCGGTCGAGGAATTTCGATCGCAAATCGGCCCCGCCGAGGCGGCCTCGCTGGCGGACCTACCGTGGTGGCAGGTTTTCGAGGATCGGACTCTCCAGAATCTGATTGAGACGGCGCTCACGCATAACCAGGATCTGGCGGCGGCCGCGGCGCGCGTCGAGCAGGCGCGCGCGCTCGTAGGAGTGACGGCGTCGCAGTTCTATCCGCAGCTTGGATACCAGGGGCTGGCAGGCCGCGAAAGGAGCTTCGTGCCCCTGTCGCAGGGAGGTAACATCACCTACGACACGTTTGCCGGGCTGTTCAGCGTCGTATGGGAACTCGACGTATGGGGCGAGATTCGGCGTTCCACCGAAGCGGCGCGAGCCAACCTGTTCGCCCAGGAGTACGTCCGGCGCGGCGTCATGCTCTCGCTCGTGAGCCAGGTTGCTGCAAGCTATTTTGAGCTGATCGAGCTCGATCGTGAAATGGCTATTGCCGAGGAAAGCTCGCGGACCTACAAGCAGACGCTGGATTTATTCACGCAGCGCTACCAATTCGGAAAGGATAACAAGTTGTCGGTTGCGCGCGGCGAGGCGGCCTACGAGTCGAGCATCGCGACCATCGCACAGCTCAAGCGGGCGATCGCTCAGCAGGAAGATGCGATTAGCGTCCTGCTGGGCGCATACCCTGGCGCGATCGCGCGAGGCCGTATCCTGACGGACCAGACCACGCCGGCGGTGCCGTTGGGACTTACTACCGATCTGGCGGAGCGCCGCCCCGACATTATGCAATATGAACAGAATATGATCGCCGCAAATGCCGAGATCGGAGTCGCAGTGGCGAATTTCTTTCCCAAGATCGGCCTCTCTGCGCTGTACGGCGGGCAGGGTCAGACGGTCGATGATGTCGTCCACAGCAGCTTCAGCATCTGGAATATACTGGGCAATGTCGCAGGCCCCATTTTCACGGGCGGCCAGCTGATCGAAACTTATTATGCGCAGCAGGCCTACTGGGACGTAACCGTTGCGCAGTACCAGCAGACAATTCTGGTGGCGTTTCAGGAGGTGTCGGATGCGCTCATCGCGCAGCAGACGCTGGTTGCCCAGCGCGCCGCCCTCGAGAGGCAGGTCGCGTCGTTGAGGGAAGCGGTTGATCTATCGCTGCTTCGGTACACCGTCGGCAGGTCGAGCTATTTCGAGGTGCTCGAGGCGGAACAACTGCTGTTCCCGGCCGAAGACGCAGTTGCGCAAGCTCAGCGCGACCAACTTATCGCTGTTGTCGATCTGTATAAGGCGTTGGGCGGGGGCTGGAAGCTCGCCGATGCCGACTGGGCCCGGCCGCAATAAGGACGCCACGGACCGCGGTCGCGCCCCGGCGGGGTAATGCGGACCGCGGGAATCTGAGTGATCGCGTAAATCGACAGGCGGAGGACGATGCCATTGGCGAAGAGATCCGAGCGCAGCGCGACCTTGACAGAGACCGCGAAATTAACGTCGGAGAAGCGGCCCAAGCTCAAGACCAAGGAGTTCAATAAGCAGTTGGCCAAACTCCAGGTTGAACTCGTAAAACTTCAGCTTTGGGTAAAGGCGAAGGGCCTGAAGGTCGTCGTACTCTTCGAGGGGCGCGACGCGGCCGGCAAGGGAGGAGTTATCAAGCGGATCACGGAGAGGGTCAGCCCCAGGATCTTCCGAGTAGTAGCGTTGCCGACTCCGACGGAGCGCGAGAAATCGCAATTGTATGTGCAACGCTATATCTCGCACCTTCCGGCTGCGGGCGAGGTGGTTCTCTTCGATCGCAGTTGGTACAACCGCGCCGGGGTCGAGCGCGTCATGGGCTTCTGCACCGAGCAGGAAGCGCTCCGATTTCTCGCGCTGTGCCCGGAATGGGAGCGCGCCATGGTCGAGTCGGGAATCATTCTTATCAAGTACTGGTTCGAGGTGAGTGATAAGGAGCAGACCAGGCGCTTCCTGGCGAGAATCAACGACGGCCGTAAGATCTGGAAGCTTTCGCCGATGGACCTCGAGTCGCACCGGCGTTGGTATGATTACTCGCGGGCAAGAGATGCGATGCTGCTCGCGACCGATACATCGTTTGCGCCATGGTATATCGTCAATGCCGACGACAAGCGGAGCGCCCGCCTCAACTGCATCTCCCATCTGCTGAGTCTCATTCCCTATCGGGCGCTCCCCCGCGAGCCCGTAAAACTGCCCAAGCGGCAGAAGCCGCATGGCTACAAGGAACCGGCGAACCGTAGATACAACCTTGTGCCGGAATTGTTTTGAATATGCGTCGAGCCGCCCGCATAATCGCGATCGGTCGCGGATCCCGCGGTGTGCGGCTGGGTAAGCCAGGAGCAGGCCCAGAGGGCGGCAGTCGAAAATAATCAGTAAGGGGCCGCGCTGCGCTTCGTTGTCAGGTGCCCACGCCGTATGCGCGGCCGCCCAAAAGCCGCTAGAATCACGGTCGCCATGAGAGTTCTCAATTTCAAGGTGTTTCTTCAGCCTGAAGAGGAAGGCGGCTACTCGGTGAGCTGTCCGGCGCTGCCCGGTTGCCACAGCCAAGGCGATTCTCTCGACGAGGCCTTGGCGAACATCAAAGAGGCAATCGAGCTTACGCTCGAAGACATGCGCGCCCAGGGCGAGCCCATCCCGGACCCGGAGCGAACCATCGTCAGCTCCGTCGCGTGAAATCTGTGCGGTCTGAGGGTTCTGCCGAGCCGTAACTACAGATCATCGTCGCCGGAGTCGTCCTCGCCCGAGTCGCCGCCCGATTGTATCTCGTCCATCGCCTCGTCGAAGTCGTCGCCGCTGAACTCCTCGCCCATCTCCTTGCCCATCCGCTTCATCATCCGCGCGACGCTCTTCGGATCGTTTTCATCGAGGCCGCCGAGCTTTGCCGGGTCGGTGAGCGAGTCGAGCCGCTGCTCCTCGCTCTTGGGCATCGCGAACCGCGACATCAGGCGGCGCATCTTTCTGCTTCCGCAGTGCGCGCATACGGCCCTGACCCTTTCGCTCACCCGAGTGGTGAGCAGGCTCGTCGTGCGCCTGCACTTTTCGCACTGGTATTCGTAAATCGGCATCGCGAACGGCGTCGCTGTTAATTTGCCGCGCGTAGCGTCGGAGGGCAAGGCGGCCGCACGGTTGATTGCGCCTGCCGGGTCGGCATACTGCTAGTGCCGCGATATGAATCCGCAACCCATCATGGCGCCTGCCAACCCGGCCGCGCGCGAGCGCTCGCGGCGCACGATCTGATTCCGATGAGCGGTCTCAGCCTGATGTGGCGCAACACGCGGATGGTCGTGCTGTGCGCGATCTCGGCTGCGCTATACGCCGCGGTGCTGATTCCATTCAAGGTAGTGCCGCTGATTCCGGGCGTGACCGAGATGCGCCCGGCCAATGCGATACCGGTCGTGTGTTCATTCCTGTTCGGGCCGGCTGCGGCGTGGGGCGCCGCAATCGGGAATTTGATCGGGGACTTTTTTGGCGCCGCGTCGCCGGGCGACATCTTCGGGTTCTTCGGGAATTTCGTTTACGGCCTGGTGCCGTTCAAGATGTGGGAGATTATCGGAGGCGGAGCGTCTCCGATCAGCCGCTCCCCGTTGAATCTGGTGCGCTACTTCGCCTGCTGCCTCGCCGCGAGCACGCTGTGCGCGGCTCTGGTCGGATGGGGCGACAACGTGCTCGTGATTCGCCCGTTCGTGATGCTCGGCAACGTCATCATCTTGAACAACATGATCTCGGCGCTCGCGCTGTCGCCCTTCATCCTGGCCGCGGTCTATCCGCGGGTGAGCAAGGGACGGCTCCTGTACACCGATCTGATGCCGGAGCTGAAGGCGCGTCCGATGCCGGTCCGAATCGCGGGACTCGCGATGCTGCTGGCGGGCGAGGGCGGCGCTTGGCTGTTTGGCAACCTGATTTCGACGGGTTACTGGGAACCGCACTTCCTGCCGGCGTGGATGTTGGTTGCGCCGTACGACAAGCCGGTGATGATTATCGTTGGCCCGTTCATTCTCCTGGCGTTCGTTGGATTGTTCCTGATGTGAAGATCGCACCGGAAACGCAAGCGGCAGTGGATGCCGGCGGCGGCGCATCGCAGGTGCTTGCGGTGCGCGCCGTGACCTTCACCTATCACGGTGGCGCGCGGCCAGCGGTTTCCGATCTCAGCTTCGCGCAGGGGCGCGGCGAGATGATCTGGGTGATGGGTGCATCGGGGGCGGGCAAATCGACGCTTGCGAAATGCCTCAACCGGATCGTACCCGAGTTCGAGGGCGGCGAGTTCCGCGGCGCAGTCTGGATCGGCGGACGGACGCTCGATAGCGCCCGGGTCTGCGATCTCGCGGCCGACGTCGGGATGGTGTTCCAGGACTTCGAGGCGCAACTGTTCGCCACCAATGTCGCGCACGAGGTCGCCTTCGCGATGGAGCAGTGCGCAGTCCCGCGCGAGGAGATGAACGCGCGCATCGCGCCCGCCCTCGATGCGGTCGGTCTCAGCGGCTTCGAGCGCCGCGATCCGACCTCGCTCTCCGGCGGCGAGAAGCAGCGCCTCGCGATCGCATCCGTGCTCGCGCTCAGGCCCTCGTTGATCGTGCTCGATGAGCCGACGACCGACCTCGATCCCGAGGGCAAGTCGGAAGTGCTCGCGCTGATCCGAAGCCTGCGCGCCCAGGGCCTGAGCCTCATCGTCATCGAGCACGAATCCGAGGAGGTCCGTCTCGCCGACCGGGTCATCTTGATGCGCGACGGAGCGATAATCGCCGATGGCGCGACTCCCGACGTCATGACGAAACTCGACCTGCTCGAGGAGTGCGGAGTTCATCCGCCAAGCCTCAACCGCCTGCTCGCGCTGCTCGGGCTGGGGGGCCACGCGGCCGACGTGGACGATGCGTACGAGCGGATCGTGCGGGCGTTTCCGCGGCTTGGGGAACATGCCGCGAGCGCCGCATCGGATCCCTCGCGCACTCCCGCGCCCGCTCCTGCGGCCCCCGCCGCCGGCGCGCTGGCGGAGGTCGAGAACGTGACCTTTGCGTATCCGGGTGGTCCGCCCGTGCTCAACGGAATCGATCTCAGGATCGCCCCCGGCGAGTTCATCGCGATTGTCGGCCAAAACGGCTCCGGCAAGACCACGCTCGCCAAGCACATCGTGGGCTTGCTCACGCCTGGTGGAGGCCGCGTGCTGCTCGACGGCCGCGATCGCGCCCCGATGCGGCCGGCCGAGACCGCGCGCCTGGCCGCGTACGTTTTCCAGAATCCCGACCATCAGATTTTCGCCCCGACCGTGGCCGAGGAAGTCGCATTCGGGCCGCGCAACTTCGGGCTTGCGCCTGAGGAAATCCGCCGCCGCTCCGACGAGGTCCTCGATGCGGTCGGGCTCGACGCGGCGCGCGACAGCGACCCGTTCCTGCTCAGCAAGGGCGAGCGCCAGCGGCTGGCGGTCGCAAGCGTGCTCGCGCTGCGCCCGCGGCTGTTGATCCTCGACGAGCCCACGACCGGCCTCGATTATCGCGAGCAGCGGCGCATGATGGCGCTGGTCACGGAACTCAACCGCGCGGGAATCGCGATCGTGATCATCACGCATACGCCGTGGCTGGTCGCCGAGTACGCTCCGCGGGTGGTCCTGATGCGCCGGGGCCGCAAGATTTTCGATGGCGGCGTGCGCGAGTTCTTCGCCAACGACGAATTGCTGCAAACTTCGTCGTTCAGGCCGCCCGAGTCGACGCGCCTGTCGCGCCGCTTCGGCACGCTCGCGCTCACGCCCGCCGAACTCGCGGCGTGGATTCGGGAGCACGCCTGATGCCGATTTACAGCTACATCGAGCGCGACTCGTTCATCCACCGGCTCCATCCGACCGTAAAAGTGTTCGGCTTGTTCGTGATGTTCTGGTCGGTTTACTGGGTGGACCATCCGGTCGCGCTCCTGCCAATCGGTCTGCTGCTCGTCATTCTTGCGCAGGCGTCCGGTGCAGGGCCGAACTTTCGCCGGATGCGATGGCTGTTCATCCTCGCCTTCACGAGCGCAATCTCGTGGCTGTTTTTCTACCGGCAAGGCAAGGCGCTGGTGAACGTCCCGCTGATGCACATCAGCCAGGTTTCGCTGGTGTTCGGGTTCAGCCGCGGGATGAAGGTCGCAGAGTTGCTGGCCGCGGTCCTGCTATTCCTCTCGACGACCAAGATCGAGGAGTTCGCGTTCGGGTTGCAGCGGATTGGGATGCCCTACCGCGTGGGCTTCACGTTCTCGCTCGCGTTCAGGCTGGTCCCGTTGTTCATGGACTCGGCGGCGACGATCGTCGATGCGCAGCGGCTGCGCGGTTATGACTTCAGCCAAGGCTCGATGATTCAGCGGATGCGACGGTACATGGGAGTCTCGATACCGGTCTTCATGGCCGCGCTACGCAAGGCGAACAACATGGCGATGGCGCTCGATGCGCGCGGGTTCGGGCGATCGAGCCAGCCGACCACGTTCATCGACTATCCCATCCGGCCCGCCGACGTGGTTGCGTTCGCGGCATTGGTCGCGATCGGCGCGATTCACTTCATGATCTACCGCAGCGGCTTCGGCACGATTCGTCCCCACTGAGGAATTTCGCCCAAATTCGCGGCTTCTTTTGCGCTGCCACAGCGTGATAATTTACTCGGGCTTTCGGGCGGGGATTGCCCGGCGAGCTTCGAGATGCTGTTCGTGATAATCGGCCATGACGGTCCCGACGGCGCGGCGCTGAGACCCAAAGTCCGCCCCGCGCACCTCGACTATTGGCGGCCGTTCGTGGCCGAGGGCAAGCTGCTGATCGGTGGGCCGTTCACGGACGGCAGCGGAAGCCTTATAATCGCGGACTTCGCGGACGAGGCTTCTGCGATCGCGTTCGCCCAGGGCGACCCGTACGCGAGCGGCGGCGTCTTCAACCGCGTGGAAGTGAAACCGTTTCGTCGCGTTCTCCCGGAGTCCTGATGCCAGCAGCGCTGTCGGACCTCAAGATAATCGAACTTGGCGAGATGGTCTCGGCGCCGTACTGCGGCAAGCTGTTCGCCGACATGGGCGCCGACGTGGTCAAAATCGAGCGCCCCCGCATCGGGGACCACTCGCGCACGCGCGGGCCGTTTCCCAAAGATGAAGTCCATCCCGAAAAGAGCGGCCTCTTCCTCTATCTCAACACCAACAAGCGCGGCGTCACGCTGGACGTCGCCACTGCGGAAGGATTCGAGATTTTCGAAAAGCTCGTCGCGGGCGCCGACATCCTGATTCACAACGTCACGCCGCCGGACATGGATCGCATCGGGCTCACCTACGAGCGCCTTGCCCGCGTCAATCCGAACCTGATCATGACTTCGGTGTTGCCGTTTGGGCTGTCGGGTCCGTATCGCAACTTCCGCGCGCAGGAGTTGAACCTCTGGTGCGCCGGCGGAGCGTGCGTTCTCAATGGCGCCGGCGCAGAGCATCCCGAACTTCCACCGCTCAAGACGTTCGGCCACCAGGCGGGCTACCAGGGCGGCGCGCATGCGGCGACCGCGACGATGGGGGCCGTCTTCGCGCGGCTCGGCGGCGCGGGCGGCCAGCACGTCGAGGTCTCCGTGCAGGAATCGATCGCATCGCAACTCGAGATGACCTTCTCGTTCTGGCCATACATCGGGATGATCGCCTCGCGGCTCGGGCAGAAGCCGCTCCAGCCGGTCGAGACGATGAAGTGCAAGGACGGCTACATCTACCTGTGCTGCATCGAGGAGCATCAGTGGCGCGGCTTCGTCGAGGTCATGGGAAACCCCGAATGGGCGAACGAGGAGATTTTCGGCGACCGCTTCAAGCGCGCAGTGAACTGGGACGCACTTAAAGTGTTTCTTGAAGAATTCGTCGGCGCGCACACGGTGCTCGACCTCTACCGCAAGGCGCAGGCCAAGCGCGTTCCGTTCGCGCCGGTCTCGACGATGGGCGACCTGCTCAGCAGCGAGCACTTGCAGGTGCGCGGCTTTTTCGTCGATATCACCCAGCCCGTGGCCGGCACGCACAAGTACCCCGGCGCCCCGCTCAAGTATGGCCGCACGCCGTGGCAGATTCGCATCCCCGCGCCGACGCTCGGCCAGCACAACCGCGAAATCTTCGGCGACCGCCTCGGGATGTCCGCCGCGCGCATCGACGAACTCAGCCGCCGGGGGATCATTTAGATGGCCAAGCCGCCGCTTTCAGGAATCAGGATCGCGGATTTCACCTGGGTGTGGGCCGGCCCGTACTGCACGCTCCAGCTTGCGCATATGGGCGCCGAGGTCATCAGGATCGAGACCCGCACGCGTCCCTGCGTGACGCGGATGCTCCCGCCGTGGGCCGGCGGCGTGCTCGACAGCCCGAACAAGTCGGGCTACTTCAACCAATACAACCAGGGCAAAAAATCGCTCTCGCTCAACTTCAAGCATCCCGAGGCCCGCGAGGCCGCGTGGCGGCTGATCAAGCAGAGCGACGTGCTCATCAACAATTTCGCCGTCGGGGTGATGGAAAAGCTGGGCTTCACGTACGATGAGGTCCGCAAGGTCAAGCCCGACATCATCATGATTTCGCTGAGCGGTTACGGCGACACGGGTCCCTATCGCGAGTACGTCGCGTACGGGCCCGCGCAGGTGCCGCTCTCCGGGCTCTCGGCGCTCACCGGATACAAAGGATGGCCGCCGATGCACTCCGGATTCAGCTACGCGGACCCGAATGCGGGAATTCATGGCGCCTTCGCGGTCCTCGCCGCGCTCTACCATCGCCACAAAACCGGCGAGGGCCAGTACATCGACATGAGCCAGTGGGAATGCGCGATGGACCTGCTGGCGGAGGGAATCCTCGAATACACGATGAACGGGCGCGAGCCCGAGAGAAACGGCAATCGCGACCCGCAGATGGCGCCGCACGGCCTGTTCAAATGCCTCGATTTGCCCCAGAAGATCAACGACGTGACGATCGATCAGTGGGCGGCGATCGTATGCGCCGACGACGCGGAATGGGGCCGGCTCGCGCGCGCGATCGGGCGGCCGGAACTCGCCACGGATGCGCGCTTCAGCACGCTTGCGGCGCGCCACGCCAACGAGGACGAACTGGAGGCGATAATCACGGCGTGGACATCGACGCGCAAACTGGCCGATGTCGTCACGACGCTTCAGGCCGCAGGCGTCGCCGCGAGCGCATGCGCCGACAACAAGTACCTGGCCGAGGATCCCCATCTGAACGCGCGCAAGTACTTCGTCGAACTCAACCATCCGGAGGTCGGCGTGAGGAAGCATTGCGGGATTCCCTGGCGGATGAGCGCAACGCCGTGCGAGATCAAGGCGCCCGCGCCGGTGTTGGGGCAGCACACCGATTCGGTCATGACCGGCCTGCTCGGCTACAGCGCCGCCGAGGTCGATGCGCTGCGAAAGAAAGGCGCCCTCGACTGAACTCGGCCCCGACTTGCGCGAAATGCCGCGGGCGGTGATGCCCGCGCCAACTGATTTCTGAGAGCGAAAGTCCCCGGGAGGATTTCTCTCATGCGCACGCTCACGACGCTCATCGATGGTCTTCACTTCCCCGAGGGCCCGCGCTGGCACGACGGCAGGCTCTACTTCTCGGACATGCACGGCGACAAAGTGATCGCCGTCGGTCTCGACGGGCGCACGTCGGTCGTCTGCGAGGTGCCCCACTGGCCGTCGGGACTGGGATGGCTTCCGGACGGGCGGATGCTCGTCGTATCGATGACCGATCGCAAGCTGATGCGCCTCGATCGCGACGGTCTCAAGGTGCACGCCGATTTGAGCGCGCTCGCGCCGTTTCATTGCAATGATATGGTCGTGGACGGCAAGGGGCGCGCATACGTCGGAAATTTCGGCTTCGACCACGTGGCGCAACAAGCCCCGCGCGCGACCGTTTTGGTCATGGTGACGCCGGACGGCGTCGCGCGCGCGGTCGCGGCCGATCTGTTTTTCCCCAACGGCGTCGTCATCACGCCCGACGGACGAACCCTGATTATCGCCGAGAGCTTCGCGCGGCGCCTGACCGCATTCGATATCGAGCCCGATGGCTCGCTTGCCAATCGGCGGCTGTGGGCGGATTTGGGCGGAAGGATTCCCGACGGGATCGCGCTCGATGCCGAGGGCGCGGTCTGGGTTGCGTGCCCGACGCGATCAGAAGTCGTGCGCGTCAGGCAGGGCGGCGAGGTCGCCGAGACGATCAAGGTTGCGACCGATGCGTTCGCGTGCATGCTCGGCGGCCCCCAGCGCAAGACATTGTTCGTGCTCACCGCGGCGACCTCGGAGCCCGAGCGGTGCCGCGTCGAAACGACGGGACGAATCGAGTTCGCACAGGTGGATGTCCCGGGCGCAGGATGGCCCTAGCAGCGGCGATTGGCACTGGCGCGATAACTGACTCCATGGCGTAATCAACAGGCATGAGCGCCGACGGCAAAGCTGAATCGTTCCGGGCGCGCCGCAAACGCTTTCTCGATGCGATCGGCGCAGGCGCAACCGCGCTCATTCCGTCCGCGCCGGTGGCCTTCCGCTCCGGCGACGTAGAGTACATCTACCGCCAGGACAGCGACCTCTACTACTTGACGGGATTCACGGAGCCCGAGTCGCTCGCGATGTTTTCCCCCGGACATCCCGACGGCGAGTTCGTGATGTTCGTGAGGCCGCGCGACAAGGAGCGCGAGACCTGGACGGGGAAACGCGCCGGGGTCGAGGGCGCGATGATAGACTACGGCGCGGACCGGGCCTTCGTTATCGACGAGCTCGAAAAAGTTCTGCCCCGCTATCTCGACAAGAGCGATCGCCTGCACTATCCGCTCGGCCGCAGTCGCAAGCTCGAGGACCGGATATTGAAGGTCGTGGAGTGGGCGAACTCGATGCGGCCGCGCACCGGCGCGGGCCCGTACGCGATTTTCGATCCGCGCGAAATCCTCCACGAGGCGCGCCTGCGCAAGGAGCCGGCGGAACTCGAATTGATGCGGCGCGCGATCGCGATTTCCGCCGAGGCGCACAAGCGCGCGATGTCGGTCGCGCGGGGCGGAATGATGGAGTGGCAGCTCGAAGCGGAGGTGGACTACGCGTTCCGCTCCCGCGGCGCGACCGGCCCGAGCTATCCGTCCATTATCGCTTCGGGGCCGAACGCGGCGATCCTCCATTACATCGAGAACAGCCGGCGCATGAACGAGGGCGACCTCGTCCTGATCGATGCGGGATGCGAATACGAATTCTACGCCTCCGACGTCACGCGCACGTTCCCGGTCCGCTCACGCTTCAGCGAATTGCAGCGGAACCTGTACCAGATTGTGCTGGAGGCGGAACTCAACGCGATCGATGCGGTCAGGCCCGGCGCGCGCGTCGAGGATGCGCATGACGCCGCGCTGCGCGTGCTCGTGGACGGGATGCGCCAGACCGGCCTGCTCAAAGGCTCGGCCGATGAGATCATCGCCAAGGGCGACTACCGCCACTTTTACATGCATCGCACCAGCCACTGGCTCGGCATGGACGTGCACGATGTCGGCCTGTACCGCATCGGGGGCGAGTCGCGAAAGCTCGAGCCGGGCATGGTGCTCACGATGGAGCCCGGGCTCTATATCGACATCAACAACGAGGCTGCGCCGCCGCAACTTCGCGGAATCGGAATCCGAATCGAGGACGACGTGCTGGTGACCGAGAGCGGCCACGAAGTGATGACCGCCGCGATTCCGAAACGAATCGACGAGGTGGAGGCGCTTACCGCGCCTTAACTTTGAGCACCTCGGGCCCGCCCCGCCGCGCCGCTATTGTGCTCTGCACTGGGCGGCGAGACTCGCGCATCGATCCATGCACGATTGATTTATCGGGCGGCAGGTCTGCTCGTCGCCGCCATTGACCAGGCAAAGCTGATAGTCGCGGCGGCAGTCATACTCACATCGCGTCCGCGCCTGATCGCACCGGTTGGCGCATCCCGCAGAGGCGATCGCCACGATCGCGAGGAGCGCGCAGAACCACGGTGACGGGCGCGCGCAATTAGAGTTCGATCGCGCTGGCACTCCCCACGATCGTTTTTGCGCCGTCTGATTTCTCACACCAGACTTCGACCTCGGCGCGCGTGCGCTTCCCCTCGGGATGGCGCCCGATGATAAGCCCGCGCGGACCGGTCGTGTCGTTGCCCCACAGCACGTTGACCAGCCGCAGATCCATCTTGCCGCCCTGGAGGAACCCGGCGCCGAACCGCCGCGTCATCATCTCCGCGACCATGCACACCGAGAGCATCCCCTGCACGACGATTTCCGGGAACCCCAGCTCGATCGCCTTCTGCCGATCGGTGTGGTAATTGCGCACCGGCCCGGAGAACGCCATGCACATCTCCTCGGTCACCTTGCGCATCGGCGCTTCGATCGGCTCTCCGCCGCGCTCGCCGACGCGGAAGGTGCGCGTGGTGTCCTTCTCCCGACTGCGATCGACAACGAAGCCGTCCTTGCGCGTCTGCTCGGGAAGAAGAAAGCTCTGATGTGTTCGGCTGCGCGAAACGATGCGGCCGTCGGCGTTCCCGACGATCACCTCATTTACCAGGTATTCGCGGTCGCGCTTGAGGTAGCGGTCCACGATCACCGATCGCGTCGTCAGCCGTTCGCCGACCATCACCGGCGCGAACAGTTCCCATTCCTGGCGCGCGTGCAGGTTGCCGTAAATGTTCGGCAGGTACCACTCGACGGTTCGATACACCGCCGAATGGAGGATGAGCGCCGGCGCGACGGGTCCGCCCAACGGAGAGCTGCCGCGATACCAGGGATTGTCGTCGCCGGTGCCCGCGACGAACGTCGCGATCAGTTCCGGCGTGATGTCATAAGTTGCGCCGCCGTAATCCCGGCCGACATAGACTTCGCTGCGATCGAATGTCTCCATTGTCTCTGCGCCCACGATTTCATCTAGCCCAAAAGCGCGCGGCGAAAAAGCGCGCGCGTTGCGCGGTCACTCCGGCGGCTGCGCTCGCGCTCACTGCGTGCCCGCGTTGCGCGTTAGGTAGTCGAGGATGACGCGGCGCTCGTCCGCGCTCAGCGGCGCCAGTCCCGCGGCGCGAATCTTGACCTCCATCACATCCACCTGCGTCTGCCACATCGCGGCGGTCAGCGTATGCGGATTGTACACCGCGTGGCAGTTGTCGCATCGGGCGGCGTACAGCCGCGCCGCGTCGGTCTGCGCCTCGGGCAACTCCCTGCGATGGCAACCGCCGATCGCCGCTGCTGCGTGCGCAATCCCGATCGCGATCGCAATGGCCGCAAGCCGCGGCCGGCGCGGCGCGCGGACGCGATCAGCTCTTGGCGATGCGCGCACCGGGGAAGCGCACTTTGATCTGGTTTGCGATCGCCGCGATCAGCGCGGCCTGCTCGCCGCCGTCAAGCGCAATCTTGCGTTCGCTCTCGGGCCGCACCCAGATCGGTACGAGCCGCAGCGGGTCGCTTTCATAGCGGGGAAAGATGTGCCAATGGACGTGCGGCTCCGAATTGCCGAGACATTCGTAATTGAGCTTCCACGGTTTTGCCACCGCGGCGATCGCCTCGGCCGTCAGCCGCACCTCCTCGAACAGCGCGTGCGCCTCCTGCGGCGGCATCAGGAACAACTCGGTTGCGTGCCGCTTGGCGAGCATCACGCAATACCCGCGGTACAACTGCGAATCACCAAGCACGACGTAGGAGGTGGGAAGCTCCGCGATGAAGTTCCCGAATGGGCCCGATTCGATCGCGGCGATAATCGCGCAAATCCCGCATCCCGGCACGCCGCCGTCATTTGCGCCCATGAGGATTCTCTCGCTCGACCTGGACGAGCTTGATGTGCGCCTGCTTGACCAGGTTGGCGACCGTCGCGAGCTTGTACGGCTGTCCGTAGAAGACCGTGCGCACGCCGGTGTTGATGAGCACCTTCATGCAGTGGATGCAGGGCGTGTGAGTCACGTAGATGTCCGCATCGCGGATCGCCGCGCCATTGCGCGCGGCCTGCGAGATCGCGTTGATCTCGGCGTGAATCGTCCGGAAGCAGTTCTGCTCGATCTCGCCGTCGGGATTGCGCGACTCGTAGATGAGGCATCCGACTTCGCTGCAATGCGGCAGGCCCGCCGGCGATCCGTTGTAGCCGGTGGCGAGGATGCTCCGGTCGCGCACGATTACCGCGCCGACCTTCGCGCGCAGGCACGTCGATCGCTCGGCGACCTCCTGCGTGATCGTCATGAAGTATTGATTCCAGCTCGGCCGATCGCTGCCGCCGCTCACCCCACGATGCTTTGCCACTGGCGTATGTCCCCCCGGACCTGGCGCGCCCTCAGATTCGAACAGTGCCGTGATGAGGCACGTGCAGAACGTGGCCGGGCGCCCGATGCATCACGTCGTACACCTGCGACTCGTGGCTCGGAGGGCCGCTCTCGGGGAAATTGATCGAGACCGGAACCGGGCTGAACGTGGCGATGAACAGCGCGATCGTCGCCCAGGCGGCAAATCGCCGCACCGGATTGAGCGGCGTATCGCGATCCACGGTGGACGGATGCCCCAGCCCGAGCGCCACCGCGATTACCGCCCACAGCAGCCATCCGCCCCAGAAGCTGTATCCCAGCGCGAGCGGAACGACCACCATCAGAACGCACGTGATCACGAACAGCTTGGAGATCCGTCGATGCTGGCGCGGGAAGAGCGCGTAGGTGACGTGGCCGCCGTCGAGCTGGCCCACCGGCAGCAGGTTGAGCGTCGTGACGAACAGTCCGAGCCAGCCCGCGAACGCGGCCGGATGGAGATTGATCGAAACCAGCGACGGATTCACGCCCAGCACCCATCGCGTGAGCCCGAGGAACAGCAGCGAGTTTCCAAGCTCGATCCCGCCGCCGCCCCCGCCAAGCGGACCAATCTGCGACATCGAGAGTCCGATGATTACGCACGGGATCGCGACGAGCACCCCGGCCCACGGTCCCGCCGCTCCGATATCGAACATCACGCGGCGCGACCGCGGCATCGATCGCATCCGGATGAATGCGCCGAACGTCCCGACGATGAAAAGCGACGGGAACGGCGCCGGTATGAAATATGGCAGTGAAGTATCGACTCCGTAGCGCCGCGACGTGACGTAATGGCCCATCTCGTGCGCGAGCAGGATCGCCATCAGCGGAATCGAAAACGACAGCCCTGCCGATAGCAAGCGCAGACTCTCGATCGGATGGAGCACCGAGATGCCCGTGTCCACCGCCGCGTACGCCCCCGCCATCGTGGTCGTGAGCAAGGTCAGCAGGAACAGCGCAATATTCAGCGCGGGGACCTCGCGGCGCGCAATCGCCGGCGCTCCGGGAATCTCCACCGGCGCCTGCCGCGGTATCTCAGTAAGGACGCCGGGCCCGCCGGGTTGTGCTGCTGCCTGTTCCATCGGTTACTTCTTGCTGGCGGTCACGATGATCGGGGCGCCGGGGCCGGCCTTGAGGCGCTCGGCCGCGTTTCCGTCGCGGACGGCAATTTCCAGGAGCTCGAAACTTCCGAAAGTCGCTACAGAAGCACCTGTGGGCGCGTCGCCGTACGTCCCGCGTATCTCCATCGCGGCGCCACGATCGATCCTAACCCAAACTCTTGATTCGGGGAAAGTAGCTTTCAGGCTCGCGATTATTTCGCGCCCGATATTGGTCACGAGATTCCCGAAGCCATCGACGTAGATGACCTCGCCGCGGATTTGGCGTCCCGATACCGCCGGCTTGGGCAATTCCAGCCGCGCGATTTCGGCGAGCCTCGGACCGAGCGCGCCAATCGGCGCGCCGCGCCATAGCCATGCCGCCGCAGGCGCGAAAATGTCGCGGCCGTGAAAAGTCGCACTCACCGTTTCCAGCCGATAGCGCCGCGACGAGATGTGCACCGCGCGCGCGATGCCCGCGTCCTCGGCCGCGAGCCAAAGCAGCCCGTTGTCGGGACCGACCAGCCGCGCCCCCGCCCGCGTCTCGATCGCGATCGGCAGCCGCGCGGTGCCCACCCCCGGATCGACCACCGCGAGGAAAATCGTTTTCGGCGGGAAGTAGCGCCAGCTCTCCCGGAGCGCGAGCGCGCCGGCGACGATCGACTGCGCCGGGATGCCGTGCGTGATGTCGATAATCTGCGCGCCCGGCGCGATCGCCGCGATTACGCCCTTGATCGCGCCGGCGTAATGGTCGCGGTAGCCGAAGTCGGTGAGAATCGCGATCGGCGGCTTCGCGCGCCGAGCCTGCGCCATCGCCGTCAGCCCTGTGCGCCCGGACGCCGCGCGAGCGCCTCGCGGATGGCCGCGGCCAGCAGCGGGAACATCACCTCGTGATGACCGGTCAGGATCATTCTCCGCCCGCCGCCCTGAGTCGGGCGTTCGACCACGTTCACCCGCGGCCGATACTGGCGGATGAAATCCATGTCCGCGGCGGTGAAGCCGGACACGCGCCGTCCAAGATTGCGCGCGAGATTGAGCGCCTTCAGAAACACCTCCGGCATGACCACTGCCGAGCCCAGGTTCACCACCACGCCGCGCGACAATCGCGAGACGACCGCCGCGAGCCGATGGAAATCGTTCATCGTGGCCGCGCCGATCGCAGCGCCATCGGCGTCCGGATGCATGTGGATGATGTCGGAGCCGATCGCGACGTGAACGGTGGCGGGCGCGCCCGCGCGGTGTGCGGCCGCGAAGATGCTCGTGTCGCGGAACTTAAGATGCGCGCGCAAAATCTCGCGCCCCACGATCTCGCCGAGTCCCTTCTTCTCGTCAGCCGCGATTCTGGCCGCGCGGTTCAGAAACGCGCCGGTCTCCTCAGCCATCCCGAAGCTTCCTTCCGCCAACCCCTCGCCGACATCTTCGGACGTGCGCCCGGCGAAGGCGAGTTCGAAATCGTGGATAATCGCCGCGCCGTTGGTCGCGATCGCACCGATGATCCCGTCGCGGATCAAAGAACAGATGAGCGGGCCGAGGCCGACTTTGAGCGGATGCGCTCCGCACATGAGGAGCACGAGGCGCCGCCCGCGATGCGCCGCCGCGATATCGCGCGCGAGCAGGCGGAGGTCGCGCGCCGCGAGCACGTCGGGCATCGAGTCGAGAAACCGGCGCATCGTAGCGCCCGCGCCAACCGGTGCCGCGAACTGACTGCGCTTGACCAGGCGCGAGAGTGTGGCGAGTTTCCTCGTGCGCGCGCGGCGCGGGTCGATGGGCGCGATTTTGAGCGCGGGGCGGTCGGGCTTTGGGCGTCGGCGCACGCCGACTAAGCTAGCCGATGGAGATCGCCGCGCCAACTGCGGGTGCGCCCGCGCTCGCGCGCCAGCGGCGGGGTTCAATTGACAGTGGGGGGCACCGGACTTAGACTTCGCGATTGGGCGGGCGTAATTCAGCGGTAGAATGCCAGCTTCCCAAGCTGGACGTCGCCGGTTCGACCCCGGTCGCCCGCTCCA
>Ga0187771_10000048_pt1 | contig 51407 bp, 53 predicted proteins | sample 0116_SJ02_MP15_1_FD_133139 | JGI IMG/M metagenome (GOLD analysis project Ga0187771, IMG submission 133139) | Tropical peat soil microbial communities from peatlands in Department of Meta, Colombia - 0116_SJ02_MP15_10_MG | ecosystem: Environmental > Terrestrial > Soil > Wetlands > Peat | place...
CTTTTGCACATAGTCTTATCAGGGCACGCGAAGCCCATTATACATAGCACAAGAAAACTTTTCTAAGTTCGATGAACGATCGCATCTCCGTCGCGAGGCGTGCCAATAAGAGATTTTAAAGCTTAATGGAAACGAGGATTAAACGTGTGAACGCGCGTGCAACACGTGTTAGAATCTTGCCCCAAGAACCCATGTATCGTGTGCTTGCTATTGTAGGAAGCCACGCAATGTCGATAGACTCATGGCACAGCCGAGCAGAAAAACGCGAAGATACACAACTGATTCCGTGAGCTCCAAAGACGGAACGACGATTGGGTACCGCCAGATGGGTCATGGTCCGGGCGTTATCCTCCTTCACGGAGGTGCCGGTGCCTCACAAAGCTACTCGAAGCTCGGTGCCGCCCTGTCCGACGCATTTACCGCGTACATCCCGGATCGCCGTGGCCGTGGCTTGAGCGGGCCATTCGGCGACAACTATCGCATACACAAAGAAATTGAGGACTTGGATGCGCTCCTCACCAAAACTGGCGCACACAATGTGTTCGGGCTGAGCAGCGGCGGCCTCATCGCGCTGCAAGCCGCACTCGAGCTGCCGTCCATCCACAAAGTCGTCATCAACGAGCCGCCCCTCGACGTCGATAACTCAATAATGACGATGTTGCAGTCCTTCATGCCGCGTTTCGACCGGGAGATCGCCGAGGGAAAGGTAGCAGAGGCGATGGTCACCCTCCTGAAAGACTTCGGGGCACTATTTTTACCAGCATCATTGCAACCCGCAGTCAAAATCGCCCCGCGTTTTGTGCTCGTGTGGCTTTTCAGACAAATCCTGCGGCGCGACGCGGAGAACGTCACCGGCGACGATGTGCCGCTCGAAGAGCTTATCCCGACATTCCACTTTGACTATCAGCTCGTAGTTGAAATGCAGGGGACGCTTGAGTCCTTCAAGGGCGTGCCCGCAGACGTGTTGTTGCTCGGCGCAAGCAAAAGCCCTACCTTTTTGAGGCGTTCCCTCGACGCGTTAGAGGGTGTCCTTCCTAACGTTCATTGCGTCGAATTGCAAGGTCTTAGTCACGCGGCAGCACTCGACGGCGGCAAGCCAGATCGTGTAGCCCAAGAGTTAATGAGCTTTTTCCTTGCTACTCCTAAGTAAAGTCCGTCACGCTGTGGTGCCTAGCGATGGATACGCGGCCCTAGCATCAAGCGCCATTGCGTGATTTAGATGCTTATTGCACGCCTAGAAGACAATCTTTAATAATAAGCACGAGCAACAGCTCGTGTCCACATCAGTTGCCACTAACTTGCGAAGACTCGCATGGATCGTAAGACCGTTGATCCGGCCGGTTAACTTATTACGAAGACCAATTGAGACTGGATTTTCTGAATGACAAACGTCGAGCGTAATTTGTATGTTCGAAACTGAGCTCGCTATTTTCGCCGCGATTGTTCTTGCGTTCGCAGTTGTATCCCGTCGCGTTGAAAGACTCAACGTAACGGCGCCTATGGCATTTGTCGCGGCAGGGCTGTTGCTCGGCGCCTCTCACGTCTTCAACGTCTTGCTTAACAACGAGGTACTCCTCCTTGTCGGGAGCATCGCTCTAGCGCTGGTATTATTCACCGATGCGTCGCGGATTAACGTGTCACTGTTCCGCGTAAATGCGGCCCTGCCTGCTCGTCTGCTGATCATCGGTCTGCCGCTAACGATCGCGGCCGGCGCGCTCGTTGCGGCAGTTCTTTTTATGAACCTCACGATATGGCAAGCAGCAATCATAGGAGCGGTGCTCGCCCCTACTGACGCCGGCTTGGGGCAAGCGATTGTGAGTAGCAAACTCGTGCCCGTTCGCATTCGCGAGGCGCTCAACGTCGAAAGCGGCCTGAACGACGGGGGATCAGTGCCCTTTTTGCTCGTGTTCCTCGCTCTTGCAGCAATTCAGGAGGGCGTGGAGCCTCCTAACTTTATCCTCGTCGCCGTGGAGCAGATTGGTATTGGTCTTGTAATCGGTCTTTTAGTCGGAATTGGTGGAGGCTTGTTGATCAGAAGCACTGAACGCCGCGGCTGGATGACGCGGACGTTTAAGCGACTGAGTTTTCTGGCGCTCGCGATTCTCGCGTGGGGGGTAACCGGGCCATTTGGTGGGAGCGGCTTTATCGCGGCGTTTGTCGGAGGATTTGCCACAGGGGCGGTCGTCGGTGACGTCGAAGAAGCGGCTGCCGATTTTAGCGAAGCAGAAGGAGAACTCCTCCTCTTAGCGGTCTTCTTCCTCGTCGGCGTTGTCGCCGCGTCATTGGTAGGCGCTCTTGACTGGACGATCGTGCTGTACGCAGTTCTTAGCCTCACGGTTATCCGCATGCTACCAGTCACGATTTCTCTTCTTGGCACTAAGTTGCGAAGCAGTTCGGTGCTGTTTCTCGGCTGGTTCGGCCCCCGGGGCCTTGCATCTATTGTTCTTGTGCTCGTGGCCTTAGAAGAACCAGCGCTCGCTCCAGTCGCTCCACAAATTGCAGCAATCGTGCTCATGACTGTGATTCTGAGTGTCTTCGCGCACGGCATTTCCGCCCGACCGGGGGCAGCCGTTTACGCGCGCAGCGTCGCCGCTATGGATTCTAATGCTCCCGAACGGCGTGCCGTTGCTCAGCTTCCGGCCCGCAGGAGAGCGTAGGCTATTACGAAACAGGCTCACGACAACGTGAACTCGCAAGTGATCATAGCAGGGCACGCAAACGTGCGTCAAAGGGCGCGGTAAGCTTTCGAATGAGCAGCATGATCGTGGGAGTCCGAACACAAATCCTTGGGCCGCCTGCTCCCAAATGCGAACATTGCAATGGTATTGCACCGGCCAGGTATGACAAAGGCCGAGATCTCGCACGGCTTTTTTTATTGACCCCTTTGCTCCCTTTCTCTTTTGTTTCATTACGATCAGATTAAATACTTTCAAAAAATGACTATTGAAGCGTTAAACGAACGGGAGGTGAGACTTAAATGGCTGAAAAAACATCAACAGGGCTACGTATCCTTGAAATCATCGTTGGTATAATCCTTCTTGTGCTGGGCGGTTACGCGATCGCGTATCCAGGAGTGACAACAGCGACGCTCATAGCGTTCCTTGCCGTGGGGCTTCTCATTTTAAGCGCCTGGTCGTTTATCCGAGTATTTGGAGAGGACATTTCAGGATGGCGACGACTTTGGAACTTGATCCTATCGATTATCGCGTTTCTACTAGCATTAGCAGTACTGGTTGCCCCGTTGATCTACGGAACCTTGACGCTCGGCTGGCTCGTAGCTCTTGCGTTGATCTTCGCCGGTTTAATGTTAATCGGACGTGGCACCCCAGGAGCGATGGTCGTCGGCATACTCGCGGTCATACTTGGGTTTGTCGGGCTAATAGTTCCAATTATTGGCGTGGTCACGGTCGTCCTCGTGGTCGCGATTGGCCTGATCTTACTCGGGCTACTGCTGATAGTGTCAGGTCTCGTGGGAAGATGGGTATAACCCATCCCTCTTCTTTTTTCGACTTACAGGCGTCGTAGAGTCTACCTCTTAGTTGCGCCCAGCCGCAACGAAGCATTTCACGACTGAAAACACGACGCGAGGTTCACAAAACAGCGTGCATTCGTGGACCATTTGGCAGGAACACTGCTATAGCCTCTTTCCGCCCCTCGCGTCTACTGCGTTTTGAAATTAACTGACAGATTACAGCAGGAGGCAACGCTAATCTGACAACCGCACTCAATCACGCGGAGCTGCTCTCCATTGCGCCGCCTTTACGTGCGGCGCGCTGCGCCATCCGCTGCCTGAAAGCAGCCCCAATTACAAGCGCCGTTGCAGTTGCAAGGCTGATGTACCCGAGCTCGTACGCGTTAGAAGTTGCGATGGTAACGGTCAAAAGGATCGCCGCCAAAGGAGCGCTTAACACAAGCGCAATCGTCGCTGCTGCTATGCACGTGAATAGCAAAGCGATCGGGACGCTCGGAAAAAGCAGGCTCAGGGCAAGCGCCACCATGGTCGCTGAAAATAGGGTCGGAAATATCGGCCCGCCCAGGTACCCGCTCTTAAACGAGAACGCAAGCAGGAAGGCCTTCAGGACGGCGAACGCAAGTAGCATCAAGACGCCATATGCGGCCGGGTTCGCGATAATCGCATGGATCTCGGCTTCGCCGGAGAACAGCAGATCAGGAAGGAAATAACCGACGATCGCGATGATGACCCCCGCGACCATAACGCGGACCATAAAACGGTCTTTGAACGCGCGATCTGTTGCCCTGCCGAAGATCTGAAACGAAACTCCGATGAAGAGCGCGACAAAGGCCCCGATAACGCCAAACACAACGGCATCAATCGCGTACCAGATGGTCAGCGCAGTCACAGGTGTGAATGGGATGCTTGACGCGAACGCAGGAAAGGCAACGAGCGCAAAAAAGAAATACCCAATCGCCCCCGCCACGAGGTTCCAGGCGAGAAATCGTACGAGTCCTTCTTTTTCGCCTTCTTGAAGCTCAGTTGCAAGCACCGCAGTGAACAGCGGATTCCCGATAAGACCGTTGAGCGCGCTGGAAAGACCGGCCATGACGAATCCAACTCGCTTCTGCTCGCCTATTTTAAGCTTCGAGCCGATCCACCCCGCAATATACGTTACAAGGGTTGTGAGTGGTCCCTCAGGTCCTACGCTTGCTCCAGAGAGCAACGAAAAAAAGGACGTGAGCAGCGCGCCGGGAAACGTCGAATAGTCGAGGCCCAGACCGCCGCTTTTTATCTCCTCCTGCATGCCTCCTCGAATCACGTTGGGGGCGCGGAGGTATTTGCCGCAAAGGCCGACCAGAAATGAAAAGAGGAGGACAAGAAGCGGGATGGTCCATCGGTTGGCGGTAACAAAGTCGTTCTTCCAGACGGCACTATTTAAAAACCCCAAAGACGCGAACCAAGCCAGAGCAAACGCGCTTGTAATCAGGGCGATAAATACAATCTGGCGGATCTTTGGTTCACGCTCGCCAATCGCAACGCCTGATCGAGATTCGGTTCGGCGCTGGCGAGCGCCCTCTGCTTCTTTCGTGCCTGCCATCTTTGCTAGAACAAGAGCGTTTGCTCGTGTGAATCATTTTACACGGGATTTTTCCTTATCTTTGCACGGTAAATCTTCGTTTTTATGTCTTTCGATATGGCGCGTCCTTGCTAACACCAGCTTCAACGCTACAGCTGTTACCGCGGCGATAGCGCCCCTTAACTTTCCTTGCACTTAAGTCCCTGCCGCACGGACAAGGCTCATTCCGGCCAAAGTGAGCCGATGTCCCGCGGCCCAGGCATCACCTCAGCCCGGGCGCTGTCATCCCTCTTTACTCCACCTCCTGCTTTTTTCACACGTTGAAATTTGCGTGTTCACCAACGTGTAGAACGGAGGCTTGGCTAGGAGACGCGAGAAGGAGTGCATTAAGCGCTCGCGTTATGTCGCTCAGCACGTGCAACAGACGAGGCTGCGCGCGCTAGATATGCTGATTGAATCAAGCGCGGCGTGTCAAACGCGTTGTGCTTATTAAAACTGTTCAATAGAACTGAATGAGGCGCTACAAACAAAAGAGACTCAGTCTTCGCGATGCTTCCCTTCAACCGATTCTCTCAGGTTCTGAACTTCCGCACGGACCGCTTTGAGCTCAGTGAGATCTGCTTTAATCTCCTCCGTTCTGTTCTCAAGGGTTGCGAGCTTCTCAAGGCGAGTCTCAATTGCACCCAGTTGAGTGATCACATTTCCGATTGTTTCTTGACTTGCTTTCGTCTGTTCTTCGCGTTCAGCTCGGAACTTCTCAAGAAGAGCTGACGTGGTCGTGGCCGTCACCAGGCTTGCGAAGAGGATTGCAGAAATCATGGCAATAACTCCGATAATCCTGCCGAGCCCTGTGTACGGCACGATGTCCCCGTAGCCGACGCTCGTCATCGTGACGATCATGTACCACAGGGCATCGTCGGGCGTTTGAACATTGGGATTCACGCCATGTTCGATAGAAAAGAAAAGTAGCGAGCCTACGATGATTACTAAGAGAAAAATGGCCAAACCATAGATGAGCCTCGTTCTTTCGGCAAATGAGAGGACTTCTTTTTCGATACGCCGTGAAAACCGCAGAAGAGCTACGATTCGGACAAAGCGCAGGAGTTTGAAGGCGAGCGTCAACGGCAAGGCTATGCCAATCGAGACGAGGGCGATGTAGTCAAAAGGAATAATGGCAAGTATGTCGCTCCATTGGCGTGCGATGAACCGCCACGCATCGTCCTGCTCGCTGACCCTGAACAAAAACTCGACCCACAAGAACAAGGTCGCGACTGCGTCAAACGTGGCGATGCCCTGTAACACGCCTAGCCTGAAGTTGTAAATAACGGTAAGAAATAGGAAAAACGCGTCAAAAACAATCAGAATGAAACACAAGACTTCGTACAAATAACGAATTCTCGAGCTCAGATTGAAGACTTCGTTGAGACGTCTGATTCTCGCGGCAATGTTGAAAAACTCAAGCCAGTCTGGAAGCGTTTCGATAGGCTTCATCATCTGCTAACAAGCGTTCTTTGCACAATCTAAGCTCAAAGGGAATCGTGTCTAGTAAGATGGGGTGAGATAGATAAAAGTTGCGAATTGATGCACCGCGCAAGACCGTTTGTGAGCTAAATTTGACCCCGGCGAAGGCAATCACTACTCTCAACGCACCCTTAGCAGTAGGGACAAAATACCAGCTAGGTTTTACGGTTCGGCGAACGCGCCCCGGCGAGCACTCAGTAAAATAATCATCTAGCCTTCGGTTCCGGGAATTTGCACTTCATGCCCTCCCATTGATATGCCTAAACACGTTGATTGTCAAAGAAGCACGACAGAGCAAGGAAGAGATTCATTCATAACAGCTTGCAACGAAAAAAACGGATCATTTGGCAATTGAGCCTTTTTTGCGATCCCTACTGATTTATGTTCCGCAAAGGTTTTTGCGATGGTGCTAGCAAAGAAGGTCGGCGCTCGTAGCCGGAAGCGCCATAGAATCGGGAATAGGAAGTGTGCCGGCCAACGATTTTACTAAAAAGGTTACCCTAAGTCCTGTGTAGCTTGTGAGTCGAATGATTAGACAGGTTCGAGTGGCGATGTGAGGAGCTGCAATTTTCGAGGAGGCATAGCGTGATTGACTCCGCCTATGTGGATCGAACGCCTATATTTCGTGGATTACTTTACGCCGAGTCGAAGTGGTACGACTCGGAAAAAACGCGTTCTCCGACGTGCGAAAGAATCGACTGGCCAATTCACTCACGAGCTCAATACGCTCTACGCTGCGCTTAAACATCCTGCTGTTCCTTGGCATGCGAAAGCATGTGCAGCCGGCGCAGTCGCTTATGCGATGAGCCCTGTAACTCTTATCCCCGACTTTATTCCAGTGCTGGGCCAACTTGACAATATGCTCGCGCTAATAATCGGCATGGCGCTCTTGCGGAGGATGATTCCGACGGAGCTTCTCGAGATTTGCCGCCAGCAGGCGCGAGATCTCGTACGCACGCATTCTGCGCATAAAGTTCTGCTGCCTACTCTTTTTGTTTTTAGCTGGGGGCTCTCTTTGGTTGGGGGGGTCGTCCTCCTTCAGCAATGGTGCCTTTTTGACGTACTATAGCTAAGTATTAGATGCTGGCACAAGATGCAGCCAGTGCTTGGAAGCAGCCTGCCGCAGGTTTCGAACCTCGGCAAACAAAATCAAAAGAAGAGGTGCAAAGCAACCGCTCAAATGGCGCTCGTAGTGACTCGATATCGCAACGTATGACTGCTTACAGGAGCCGCGCGAAGAGAGTATGATAGAACGCATGCGAGGCGGCCATAATCATTCAACAAACACGGCTGGAGACGATGTAGCTACGCGGTGTAATCAAGGTTATGCCTTACCTAGTGAATAAGGCAGCAAGTCCACCTATGAACAACAAGATAACTGCAATCCACGCAAAGAAAATTACTAAGCCTGGTAGCAGCAGCAGAAGAATTGCGAGTATGATGGCTAGCAGGATTAATCCGCCGCCACTCGCTTGTCTTGTCTCTACCACGATTTCACCTCCTTTCCAATTTTAGTTTGAATTTAGTACTCAAGACCGAAGGCTACGCCTCTCTTACGTCCGCGGTGGATTACCGCCGCTTTCTTCGCGGTGTCGTGATCGTCTTTGCCCTCTTCCTTTCTATCTTTCTTCTCTCTGTGGTGGTGAACCACGGCAGCTTTTCGTAGCGCGTCTGGCATTTTTCCTCCCTTGCATCGGAGCCGACAGTCGTTTACCGCTACCCACTAGCTTTCGCTGCGGTTTTGTGCCTCATTTTTTCTGTTTGTGGCAAGTTAGCAAAGTCTTGTGCTTTCGACCTTCTTCCTGCTCCTGCTCGTCGCTCTCGAAAGTGAGTTTTCGGCGACAAAAAGCAGCAAAATCGGCACTCAAAAGAGTGCCACTTGCCGCTTAATGGTGAGCGTCAGAAACCTGCACTCTAGGCGATTGGACATTTCGCAGTTATTCAAGCTCAAGCTTAACGCCGCCAACTCGAGGCGCCAACCAATTGTAAAGTAGTGCAATTATTGCTATGACTATATAGCCGCCAATGAAACCAAAGACCAAGCCCCCGATAATGGCAGAGGCCGCAAGGCCTGCTCCTGAGCCAAGCGTCGCTGTTGATGGAAAGGCACTTTGTATTGCAGAAACGCCAACTCCAATGCTGATGGCTGTGATGATACCCCAGATGAGCCCCAAAATAGCATTGATTACTGCTCCAATAAGTGCGATCGCCCCTACCGGAACCTTTGTGACCGTCTTTAATTCTCCCATACCTTCACCTCCTGCTATTCAATTAGTTCAGCATTAGCAAACAGCGTAATGTATATTTCGATTTCACACGATTTCTCAGGTTTTAAGTCATGAATTATGGTTTATCGCGTTTTCAGACAAAGTACGACTAATTGCAGGGTCCTAAACTTTGGGATAACACTACGGCCATACAAAGACATCTGAAGTCAAGGTGGAGATTCGGCGGGGAGTCGTATCAAAACTATTCCAGATTTGGACTTTTCGCCTCCACTTTCAACGACTAGCGGCGGTTTTCCGCTTTACACGAAAACTCAGGCGAGAAATCATCAGTATTCTTGTGCAACGTTCTTACTGATGCAACCTAGTTTTTGATAGCGTTTGGAGTTTTTGCGCTTCTGTTATATTAGGCTCCTACAGCTTGCTGAAGCCCCATCTGAGGTTTACGGCCCGTATGTTTTCTTATCATAGCACAACGTTTGCGTAAAGGAAGGAAAATGCTTAACTGTAATTTACGCATAATTCGACTTAAACTCCAACAACGCTGAAGGTCAGAATCTACATCAGAGATATGACGACCGATGTAAATCTGAATCACCGCCTGTTTCAGCAGCTGTGGTGAAGACATAGCCCTTGGCGCACAAGGAGCCGTAAAATGATCGATATTGGCACGTTCTTCGCAGAACGACGTTATTTCACGGTCGTGCTGCTCATCGCAGTTTTTACCGCGTTTTTGATCTTGTTGATCTCCTGGCCATGGGTCAACGTCATAATCGTAGCGCTGTGGGCAGCATACATCCTTTGGTGGCCTGCGCGATGGCTTGAGCGACGTATTCATCGGCGCGTGCTTTCCTCGTTTATTGTCATGCTGCTTATCATAGTGATGTACGTCATAATGGTCTTCCAGGTTATCTATATACTTGCAAATCAGCTCTCGGGCATTGCGCTTGGAGCGGCAAGCTCGAATTCGACGCTGAACAGCGCGTTGTTAGCTCTTTTTGGTCCTGTTTCTGGGGGCAGTGGATCCCCGGCAGCCATAAGCGTCGCGGCGCAGGCAGCGCAAGCAGGATCGTTTATCACTGCGGCGTTTGCTACAGCGGCGCTAAGCATCGTCAATGCCGTTATCAGAGGGCTCCCTATTTACCTGTTTCAACTCTTCATCATCACGCTCTTGGTGTGGTACCTCCTCGTCGTAGGCGACCACGTCGTAGCAGAATTCACATCCCTTGCTCCCCGTGATCATCGGGGCACGGTAAGCGCATTCCTAAAACACGCCAATTCGATATATCACGCGCTTTACGTCAACTATATCTTTGCAGCCGTTATCAGCGCGATCATTGCGGCGGTCTTCTTCCCGTTAATTGGCGTGCCGTATGCACTCACGGCCGCATTTCTTATGCTCACCGTTGGGATCATCCCAGTCATCGGGAGGGCGCTCGTCTACGTTCCGGTTTCGCTGTACTTCTGGGCCATAGGAGACACGCCAAAAGCGATCGGAGTGCTCATTGCTAGCGTCATAATATTCCAAGTGATTGTCGGAACTTACCTTATCCCATACCTAGGGCGCCGCGGCAAAGCGGGTATACCAAAACCAGTTGCCCTTCTTGCCTACGTTGTCCCATTTGCAGCGATCGGCCTCATCGGCGTCGTCGTGGGGCCAGCTGTGTATGGGTTTGCTCTCGCACTCTATCGGACGTATCGAGATAAGAGGAATGAAGAAGCTATGCTCGCCGAGCGGCCCCCTCCTGCAGGCGAGAGTGCCCCGTGATTCAGCTTCGAGAAGATGTCGACTCAGGTGCAAGTTTTTTTGTGCTTGTTCTGTCGTGACTCGAGCAACTTTCAGGCATAAAGAGGGGTGGTGCACACTTGGACGGCCGCACTCGCGAAAATATCATTTCCTCCTCGACACCCGTCGTGGCTCTACGCGGTGGGCACGGGTGGGCGCGATGAGTGATGGGTCGGCGTTCTCTTTGCCGCTGGTTCTGAGTGTTTCGCGCATGCTGCTTCCGCCGGCTCCCTTTCTGCAGTTGGCAACAGACTTGATGCTATCGCGTTCTTCGTTGGGTCGTTGTGGTGTGCAAGCGCGGCGCGTGGGCAAGTATGCCCACAGGCCGGCCCAAGCCTGATTCAAACTTCCGGGCGTCTCAAGGGAATGCTGAATCCCTATTTCTTCTCTTTGACCACAGCAAGACATTTGTAACGTTCCAACCAGAATCGGGGGCACGCGCTTTTCCCAGCAGCAAGTTATTTCAACGGGAATACCTTGTTACCGTGTACAACCCCGCAGGGGCATAGGCGGAGGAGTATGATGACAGACGCTAAGGTAACAGGCCCAGTGGACTATCTGCTGGTCAAATTTCCCGGTAACAAGTTCACCGGCAAGATCGCCCCAGAGCTGGCTAGGCTGCAGAGGGAAGGCATCATCCACGTGATCGATCTGGTTTTCATGATCCGGGATGAGCAAGGGAAACTGACGATATTGGAAGTTGCGAACCTGGGAGGAGAAGTGGGTGCTGCGTTCAACGAACTTTCAAAAAACACCTACGACTGGTTCTCAGAAGGCGATATAGAAGCGATCGGAGAGTCATTGCCTAACAATAGCGCAGCAGGCCTTCTTCTATTCGAGAACGTTTGGGCCGCTCAATTCAAGGAGGACCTCCTTGAAGCAGATGCCGAGCTGATCGCTTTTGAGCGGGTTCCCCCAGAAACGATCGAGAAGGTAGGAAAGACGATCACGCCAAAAAGAGGTACCTGAAGATGAGAGGAAGAGGATTAGCGCTTGTAGCGGGAGCGAGGATGGGGCAGGCGAGAGCACAGCAGCAGTACGAGCAGCAGGCCCAAGTGCAAGAAGCACAGCAGCAAGCTGCGGCCGCACAGCAGCAAGCTGCCGCTCCGGCAACCGACACCACCGCTGAGTTGAAAAAACTAGCTGATCTCCACGAACAAGGCATACTCACGGACGAGGAGTTCGCAGCAAGCAAGAAGAAGCTTCTTGGACTGTAACCACAAAAAACGAAGAAGCTAGACGAAAGGGGTTAACACTCATTACACGCATCGGCTAAACGGACGCCCCCCTCATATTACCAGAAGAATGCGGCTAAAGATCCGCAGCGGCGTTCTCACTGAGATTGCCTAGGCATAAGAAGCGTTACCACAAAGCCGAGAAGTAAAATCAAACTGAGTGCAATAAAAGTAAGGCTCATCGCAGAGCCAATAGCGCTGTCAAGAATTTTCTGCACCTCAGGAACGAGATTCGGCGGAATGTTGACCGGAGGGCTTGTTTGCATTTTTTGTGCGTACGTGTACAGGTAGTTTTGCACCTGCTGCTGCGTCGTGGTCTGGTTCACAAGCGAAGATGAGCTGATCCCGGAGACAAGCCCATTAAAAATACCTACCAGAAGCACGACACCAACGAGCGCGGTGCCGACCGAATAACCCAGGTTCTTCGCCGTGTTAAGGAAACCCGCGGCGTCCGTCTCTTGACTTGGCGCAGCTGCGGACATCGTGAGATTTGTCAACTGCGACAGCAACATTCCTATGCCAACGCCAAATACTACCGTGCCGGGCACAATGTCGATTATTTGTGTTTGTTGACTGAACACATTCGTCAGGAGCAAGGAGCCCACTGCTGCGATAAGGAAGCCAACGAGGACAATGCGCTTCGGGCGGATGAGCGACGACAACCTGCTGCCAGCGAGAGACAAAACAAACACCGAGATGCTCAGTGGCAACAGCGCGACTCCTGTCATGAAGGCACTCACTTTAGTGACTTGCTGCAAGAATACCGGTAAAACAAACAATACGCCAGCAAGCGCGACTTGTTGAATGGATGATACCACGGAACCAAGCCGATATAGCCGGTTTCTAAGCAGCGATACGTCGAGCAGCGGTTCGACCCCTTGCTGGGTTCGTCGCCGCTGCCAGTAGAGAAACGCGACAAAGATCACCGCACCCACAACAACAAATATCGGCACAAGTGCCCAGTTCTGAGGCGATCCGAGGAGCAGCACCCCCAACACGACCAGCACAAGTGAAATGATTGAGAGCACGACGCCCACATAATCGACGTCCCGCCAGCGCAACTTTGGAACCGATTCAGTGAGCACTGATCTCAGCACGAATATGGCTATGACGCCCAACAGCTCAAACGCAAAGATCAACCGCCAGCTCGTAAAAGACGTCAGGATGCCCCCGTAAAGCGGCCCAATGGCGCTTCCCATGGCAGCAATACCTCCCCAAATGCCGAAGGCAGTGAGACGGTCTTTGCCTCCATATCGTGCGCTTATGAGTGTCGTCGTGGCAGGGAACATGAGCGCGGCACCAATGCCTTCGAGAACTGACCAGCCGATGAGAAGCATAGCGACGTTAAGGCTCAGAGCAGCGACAGTCGTCCCTGCGCCGTAAATCGCAGCTCCGACGAGAAAGGTCTTCTTCCGGCCTAGCACGTCCTGTATTTTGCTTCCGGTAAGCATGAAAGACGCAATGATCAGTGCGTAAAGCGCGATAAGCGCTTGGATCGTGCTGAGATCCGTGTTAAGCTCTACAACCACCGTCGTGATCGCCACGTTCATCGCTGAGCTATCAAGAACGATGATGAAGATGGCGATGCACGCAACGATGACGACTCCCCACTTGAACCGTGGCTGCTCTTCCATGGGTTGAACGTGCAACAAACTCAACAATTATTTGGCTCGGCCTTTGGCTAACGGTGCGACCGCATTTGCTTGCGCTTCAGTAGCTAGAAACGGGTCTTTGCTATTACATTTTGCGATTTCATCTCTCTGAAGATGCGCAAGTTACGAACAAAGACGGCACGTCGGTGGCGGAGGGAGTGCCCCTTTAGCGTACCTGCCGCAAATTCAGGGGAACGGACGGGAACCAGCTTAATTAGAAACATTCAAGACTCATAGAGTCTTCTTCGGAGCCAATGGATCCTGAACCTGAGGGAAAGACGCAGCCCAAAATGGTGTGGGTCTTTGAGCGCGCAGAGCTTATTCTATATGGTGCAGTCGGCGTGCTTCTCGTAGTTATAGCGATCATCGCGCTCATCGCTGAAGTCGAAGGCATTACGAACTATTTGGTCACTGATGCTCCCATAATCGGACTAAATGATCTTTTTGCAGCGATAATCGTGCTTGAGCTCCTCATGACTGTAGTCGGCTATATGAAGACTAAGGCGATAAGTCTCGGCTTATTGCTGGGCGCGGCGCTGACAGCGATGGTGCGCAAGATCATCGCCTTTGGCTATCAGCCAGTGGACCCACAAAGTTTTGCATTGGCCTTAGTCGCAACTGCCATCCTCGTAGCCGCACTCTACTTTGTAAGCGACAAGACGATTCGCACCTAGCAGCTGTCTAACCATATACCGAAAGCCGCAGAAACGTCGCTCAGCACGGCCTTTTCTGCATCATTGATAACGACGCCGCCGCTCTCCTTGGCAGCCTCAGCGACCTTTTGCGCTATGGCTAGCACCCATGTTTTGTAGGCAGTCGCCTCTTCTGCACTAATCTTTCCTAAGATCGTCAGCACAGTCTTGCAGGCTTCGATCGTCTTTGATCTGTAGCCTGATTGATCCTGCTTGAACAGGGTCTGCTGCTGCTTGATCAACTCTTTAGCCCGCGACTGCATCTCCCCCGACAACGCGGCGACCAGGTCGCTCCCACTTGACGACGCCAAGACGGCTGGCTCGGTGAGTATTGTTTTGGACTCGCCAAAGAGACCCAACAGGGAGGGAGACGCGGTCACTATCGCAAATGAGACTGCGTAGGGAAGGTCGAGAAGCTGCTGCCACTCTTCATTCGTAAACTTGTCTTTTATCGCCATAATCGATCCTCGCATAAATCACGTGGCTGCAAGCAGCCATCGTAGCCTGAATTTTGCTTACCCTATTTATTGGTTTTGAGAGGAGCTGATCCCAAGACGCGGCGCGTCAAGCGTTGCATCGAGTGTAGTAGCCCGAAAAAAAAGATCACCCCACGTTTTGAACTGAGAATGTCGAATAATAAGCAGTGCGGACGAAAGCGGTCACGATCGCAGTGAGTCTAAACGGAAGGTTCAGTGCTAAAATGTGCTCAGCGCGAGGCGCTAGCTGCGGCTACGCACTCCATACCGAATGATATATATGGATCGCAGGCGCAACGCACGCACGTTAAGAAGAACAAAGGAGGTGAAAATAGACGTGGCTGAAGAAAAGACTGCTGAAATGACCACACGACCCAGTCCTGCGTGGGTCCGAGCTCTTGAAATCATCTTAGGGATCATAGTACTTGTTCTCGGCGTGTACCTTGTAATATACCCAGGCGTTGCGGCCTTAACATTGGGTTACTTGCTCGGGATCGCGCTAATTATCCTCGCTATCAGGGACTTCATAACCGTATTTGGCAAGGGCGTCTCAGGCGGACGCCGGGCGGTCAGTTTGATCTTCGCGGTCATTGCACTGATCCTCGGCGTGTACGTGCTGGCATACCCGCTCGGTGGGATATTGGCCGTTGCCATCTTGGTTGGATTTGCACTGATCCTACTAGGAATTTCAGCTGCTTCGCGCGGCACCGGGCTTGGCATCGCGCTGGGCATAATTGCGGTTATCCTCGGTTTTGTCGTGGTGATATTTCCAGGCCTTGGCATCACGCTCGCTATCATATTGCTGTCAGTAGCGTTGATCTTGCTTGGTTTGGAGGCTATCGCCGCAGGCATTGCGGGGCGAACGATGGCTGGGCCAAGGCTGCAGTGGGTTTAACGTAATAACCCACCCCTTTTCTTTTCGTGGTCTTGCGGTGAAGCAGACAAATGGGTGGAAATGAAATACGCCGAAACGTGAAACATTTTTCAATTCTTTTTTGTCTATACAATAAATGCGCGTATCATTACCGGAAATAGCAGCGGCGTTGTGGCCCAGATCAAGCGTTACTTGCAGCGACAGTCGACGTTGTCAGCGAATAATCACCTCATTGGGTGAAAAGTTGGATTAGAAAACGCTTGTGCCCAACCCCAAGCGCGTTGAGTACCGGATGGCAAAATACAGGGTGAAGAATTGAGGTGCATTGCTTTATTACGAGGAATCAACGTTAGCGGCCAAAAAAGTCTAAAAATGGCAGATCTGAAAAAGGCTTTCGAATTGCTGAGTTTTAGGCACGTGCTAACGTACGCTCAGAGCGGCAACGTCATTTTCGACTGCGATTCTTCGGAGCGTGCAAGCCTAGTCGAGCACGTTGAGAAAGGTTTGAGCGAAGCGTTCGGAGTTCCACTGAAGGTCATTATCAGGACTCATCAGGAATTAGAGCGGATCGTTAAAAATAATCCGCTTGTCCAGCGAGCACACGTCAAGCCCGATAAGCTCCACGTTACGTTTCTATTTGACACGCCGGACGAAACAGCAGCATCTGCACTAGAAGCTAAACTTGGCCGTGGGGAAATGTTCCAAATCATTGGCAACGAAGTATACCTCTATTGTCCAAACGGCTACGCTCGTACTAAGCTGAGCAACGCTATGGTCGAAGCGAAACTGAAAACTATAGCGACGACGAGGAACTGGAAGACTGTAAATAAATTGCTAGTTCTTTCCGCAGCTAGCACATAGCTGCCATAACGGGCACAGCCGTATCCACGCTTTCTGACGCGTTAATAAACCAGTCGATTTTTTTTGAACTCCAGTGCGTCACGGGAGCGGCTTTGGGTTTTTCGCGCGGCAGTGTGCAAATGGGCTCAGCCCTCCAGGTGGCACTTTCATTTGGTCGCTGCAAACACGAAACACGGCCGACACGCTTTGAATACAGGTTACCATGCGCTCAGATACAAATTGATGATACGAAAGAGCTGGAGATAGAACTCCGTCAGACAGCCGCCTTTCGCACGCGGAATCTCATCAACGGCACGTAGCTGATCGAATCGGAAGGGCGCCGAGAATTAGGAAGTGCCGTAGCCGGGAATAGCACGATAGCATAGATTTAGCAATGAGAAGCAGCCTTTTACCCGAGAAGCACTGTTAGAAGCGTGCTACAGAAGGCAATCAAATAGCAAAACGAGTATGGACATAATAACGAGCATAATGTTGCTCCTTGTTCTTGCAGTAGCATACGTGATAGCTTCTATTTTCTATCCAATGTTGGCAGGAGGAGCGCCATATGGCCCTACGCCGCGAACGGTTTTAGCTGAAGCCCTTACACTGGTAGACCTTCGGAGAGATGAAGTGTTTTACGACCTTGGATGCGGAACGGGAGGTGCTCTTATTGAGGCTTCCAAAGTCTGCGACCACGTGAAGGGGATAGAGATAGAGCCTATCAGGTGGTGCATTGCAACGATAAGGGCACGAAAAGCGAAAGTGATTCTCGGGAACCTTTTTAAGCAAGACATTTCTGACGCGGATGTCATATTCATATTCCAATACGAAGGGAGGATAAATACCAGAATCGCGGAGAAAATAAAGGCAGAAACACGAAGCGAAACGAGGATCGTAAGCTATTGTCACCCTATAGAAGGCATGAAGCTTGTCAAACGCCAAAAAGAAATTTTGATCTACGAAACGTGAAAAATTCTGCCAGGTCGGCGCCTCTTCTAAAACCCCTTAGGTGTGCCCGAGGCTCCAATCTCCGCGCTTGCTACGATTCCCCGCGTTCAAAAAAACCCACTGATATCTTTGTGTTGCCCATTCCTCTCTCTTTCACTTGGAACCACGATAACGGGCAGTTATCGCAATTGCGACAATCAGCGCGTATGCTAGAGTGCTAAAAATCGGAGTAAAAAAAGCCAGTCCTAACGCGAGTGCTGACGCCAAGAACAAGCTCACACTTCGGTACTGTATGCTAGTCATTGTCCTTGAGGTGATATCCTTTTTGAGAAATACCGGATGCCGTTTCACGTAAGACCAGTTGAAATATAACGTGAGACCCGAGAGGAGCATAATGCCATCGAAAAATACGGCGCCAGCGGTCGTGTCGGGATACTCAGTCCAGATCGACGTCGCGAATGGCACCAGCACAATAAACGCCAAAAACAACAAATTAATGAAATAAAGTTTCCAGTCGGCGTACCGAATGTTTTGAAACTGCCGCCAACTGCTGTTCAGGAGTACGCCTAACAGGAAAAACGCCAGGAAATATCCGATGAACTTTGGCACCAAACTCTCCAGGAAAACCAAAAGAGCCACATCAGAGTGTTGTACAAACGGAACGACAAATTCTAAGCCCAAAAGAGTTATTGCAATAGCGAAAACGGCATCGATAAATGTCTCGAGGCGTCTTTTATCCCGTGCTTCAAGTTCGATGCGGGACTTTAGCTCATCGGTCAGTTCAATCGGCTCTTCTCGCGTCATCGAAATCCTAGTGACGGAAGGAAAGCACGTGCTATATACGTTTGGTTCGCGGAACGCTCTAAATGCCCCACCGAGCCAATCTATTCGCTCTAGCTTGCAAAAAAAGAGTGGCCCACGGATTGTTAAGCCGAACGCGGCGAAGTGGAGTAAGAGACCAAGTGTTGAGCGTAACTTGAGAGCCGCGGTTAATCCCTTGTTGGGCCTGCTGTCAATCCCCAGAAAATCAAACGGTTTGGCTCTACGCTCGATGGTTTGCGGTCAGCAAAAATCAAAAACAAAATCAAAAACTTGATATAAACGTCCGTTGTCTAATTTTTCGACTTTGCTTGGTATGCGCTGAGGGCCACGCGACCGGCCAAAGAATTGAATCATGGTAGACCTTTCGTTTCTCGAGAAAAGGCGCACTAGCATCGCATTCTTTATCATTGCCATCGCGATCGTACTCTTTCTCTTGTACATGGTCTGGCCGTGGAAGTACGCGTTGATACTGACGCTTTGGGGCGCGTACGTCCTGTGGTGGCCGACGGTCTGGCTTGAAAAGTACATCCACCGACGGGGTTTAGCGGCTCTCATCGTTCTCCTTGTCACTGGCATTGTTCTCGCGCTGGCCCTCGTCAGCGTCACCGTCATCGTCGCGCTGCAGCTTGCTCAGCTCGCTTCATCGGCGTCAGCGTCAAGCGCGTCCCTCACCACAGGGCTTAACAGCACTTTCAACGTCATCCCCGGCCTCGCAAAAGCTGGGCCCATCGCCGCACTTATCGCCGCTCTAGCGACCAGTGGCGGCGGCATCACGTCCTCGTTCGTTGGCATTGCACGCGACGTTGTGCGACAAGTGCTGGTCAGCATCCCGTTGTTGCTGTTGCAACTCATTATCGTGTTTTTCCTGCTGCTCGGTATCCTTGCTCGGGGCGACAAGATCGTCAACGAGTTCAAGAGCGCCGTTCCTATGCAATACCGGTCTGTTACCAATCGATTCTTGGACCATCTCAATCCGATTTACTACAGCTTTTTCGTCATCTATTTCGCGGTCGCGATCATTTGCGGCATACTTGCCGCTATCATATACGGATTGCTTGGCGTCCCATTTTTCGTGACCTTTGCTGTGTTCATCGTGTTCGTGGGCCTCATTCCTTCCGTTGGAAGGGCCCTCATTTACATCCCTCTTGCGCTGTGGCTCATAATTCAAGGGCAAACGTTCACCGGGCTTATCGTGCTCATCGCGAGCATCATCGTGTTTGAAGCGATCCTTCGGTACACCATCCAGCCCCGGTGGATGGAGCGCACCGGCCGGGTGCCGCGCCCACTCACGCTCATCGCGTTTACCTTCGCCTTGGCGGCATTCGGCGTCATCGGATTTGCGATCGGGCCCGCGATCGTCGGCTTCGCCCTTGCGATGTGGCGGACCTACAGGGATATTCAAAAAGAACAGGAAGCGGAAGCACAGCCTAATCTTCCACCGCCTACCAGCTCGTGAGATGCGCGTATTTTGAAGCAACACATCAACTGGTGCAGCTTCCCATTTTTTGTTAGCGCAACGCGCCGTGAAAAATGTTTAGGCGACGTCATATTTCGCCGTCGTTGACCGCGTGGACAGGCCGCACCGCTACGATCTCTTGTTTCAATCGGCGCCCGGTAAAGTGCGTTCAGGGAGCAGCAGCACCGCGCCTGTGAAAAAGCACAGCGCACCAACAAACGTGCCTAAGTTTACCAGAGCAGCGTTTACCGGAAGACCTGTGGTTGGCACCGCAAAGGATGCGAGTGCCGAAACGCCGAAGGCGACAGAGCCGAGCAAATTAAGTGCCGTAATCCACCACGGCAGGCTACCTAATCGCCAGCAGCGAATTGTGTGGCACACTTCATACCACGCAAGCCCACTCGCGACAAGAAAACACATCGAACCTAGCGCGTCAGGTGTCCAAACGAGACGGTTGAGCTGGCTGACAGAGAGGTTCACACTCAAAGCGTGAAATGTCGTGGCGTTGAAATAAAGCGTTCCGACGAACTGCACCAGCGTCGACCACCAGTCGATTCGACGCGGCTCCCACGTAAAGAGGCGAAGTCTATGGGTGGTGCGTTCCCGCTCGGAGAAGTCGACGTTGGCCGCTTCCACCACTTGCAGAAAGGCAGCGCTTGTAAACCACAAGGAGCCCACAAAAAACGTCAGGGCATCGACCTCATACCCCACCGCTGAGAGGTATCCAGGCAAAGCGCCTATGGCGAAGCAGATGGAGCCCACTGCAAAAAGAATACCGATCCACCATCCTATCGCCCGTGGCGCCCACAATGTGGAGCCTCGATCGACATTTAGATGTGATCGACGCTTGCGGCGGCCACGCGAGGTTAGCAAAATAGCCACGCGATCAGATTCCTCGAAAATTGTGCTTGTCATAACTCAGAGCCCGTGAGCGAGTGCGTCACGCATTAGTAGCGCTTCAAGTTCTAGGCAACACAGCACAAAAAGATGCCACGTTTACGCGAGCTCTTCGATATCTGCACTCGTACGCGACGCTGCCGACGTAGCCGGAACAACCAAGTATTTTAACACGTAAAACGGTTTTCGGTTTTTGCCGGATACGTCGCGAGTTGAGATATCCGTAAAAACTGGCTCAGCAAGAACAAAGGAAAAGTACACCGTGAATATTCGAATCGGTTGGAAAGAGGGCGATTTTGATGTTATCAAAAAAGGTAGATTTGACGCAAAAAAAGGAATCGGAGATCGACCACACCACCACGTACGGCCATCGCTATTTCGGCGAACCGGTGCCGAAGTACGTCATGCCTAGCGATGGCATGCCTGCCCGCGCTGCCTACCAGCTGATTCACGATGAGCTGAACCTGGACGGAAATCCGTCCTTAAACCTTGCGAGCTTCGTCACCACGTGGATGGAACCAGAGGCAAACCAGCTCATCGCGGAGAGCCTCGACAAGAATTACGTCGACAACGACGAGTACCCCCAAACCACGGTTATACAGGAGCGGGTGGTAAACATGCTCGCCCGCTTGTTCAACGCTCCGGAAGCTTGTGAATCCATCGGAACCGCGACGATCGGATCGTCGGAGGCCATCATGCTTGCCGTGCTGGCGCACAAGTGGAGCTGGAGAAAGCGCCGACAAGCAGAGGGGAAGCCTTGTAACCACCCCAACATCGTGATGGGAGCAGACGTCCACACGGTATGGGAGAAAAGCGCGCGGTACTTCGACGTCGAGTTGAAACTGATTCCGCTGCAAGAAGATACCTACGTCATAAACGCAGACGAAGTAGCAGCGCAAGTTGATGAGAATACGATCTGCGTCGCTGCGGTGTTGGGCACCACCTTCACCGGACAAATGGACCCGATCAAAGAGATTAACGACCTACTCGTCGACTTAAAAAAGACCAAGGGCTGGGATATACCTGTGCACGTCGATGGGGCAAGCGGCGCATTCGTCGCACCGTTCGTCAATCCAGAACTTAAGTGGGACTTTAGGCTCGAGCAGGTCAAATCAATCAACGCGTCAGGACATAAATATGGCTTGGTGTATCCTGGCGTCGGGTGGCTCGTCATGAAAGACAAACTCGATCTGCCCGAAGAGTTGGTCTTCCGCATTACTTACCTCGGCGGGGAGATGACCAACTACTCCCTCAACTTCTCCAAAGGGAGTGGCACGATTATCGCGCAATATTACAACTTTATTCGCCTCGGCAAAAGTGGCTACACTGATATTATGGCGAACATGATGAACAACAGCCATTACCTCGCCGAAAAACTGCGTGAAACCGGGAAATTTGAGATCATTAACAAACAAAAAACGCTACCACTTGTCGCATTTCGTCTGAAGGATGCGCCTTTCACGGTCTTCCAACTGTCAGATAAGCTTCGGCAAGAAGGCTGGATCGTTCCGGCATATTATCTTCCCGAGAACGCGCAGGACATCGCTGTGATGCGAATGGTCATCAAGGAGAACTTCAGCAGAGACATGGTGGAGCTGCTGTTCAACGACGTTATGAAGGCGTACAAAAGCTTAGAAGTCTCTGAAATGGAGCGAGAAGAACGCGTAAAGGGTGAGAAAAGGCTCAGCCTACTTTACTAACTGAATCGGCAAAAAAGAGGGGGTGTAATCCCCCTTTGGTGTGCGCTTAATTTGCTAACGCAAACTTGCGTTTGCTTAGCGAGACTTTACGCACCAGCGCTCTTCGCGGCTTCAGCAGCCTGCGCAAGCGCCTCCTCGCTTACCTCGTAAGTGGTAATGTCTCCTCCAAGCTTTTTTAGTTCGGCACTCGTCGCCGCGGCTTCATTCGGAGCCACGAGCACGCCGACTGCTGCCTTCCCGGCATCAAGATGTTCGCCAAGAAGACGCAGGTCTTCGTCTGACATGCCAAGTCCGCGATGGACGAACGTGCCGACGATGCCGCCCACAATAATGCCGCCCACGACGCCTGCAAGCAGGGCTAGCCCTCCAGAAAGCACCGTTGCGATGACTCCTAGAACCAAGCCCACACCTGCGCCTCTCGTGGTTTCCCGGGTACCTAGCTTATGTGCTTTGATCTTGCCGTTGTTATCCTTGACAAGGACGCCAATAGCGCCACCCCTTATCTCCTCATTTGCCTTTTCCCACCCCTTTAGCTCCGCAGCTGCTTGGTCAGCAGCCGTTTCATTTGGGAAAATCGCAAGAACTAGCTGTTTATACATCGCTGCTATGAGATCACCTCCTCATTTTTAGGATGGATCCAAAGCTCGCGTCGAATTCTTATGCTTTTCCCGTTTTAGGCGCGATTATTTCGATTTTTTGTCTGCAAGTTCCTACAGTTTGTCTAACTTATACCAAAGCAATACAGAAAATACTAAATCATTTACTCGAAACGCGACCGAGATTACGTTTTTGCCAACGAACATTATTGTGATCGATCGAGCTCGAATAGGACGCAGCTGCGGGAACACAGAGAAGCTACAATAGCCCCGCAATTCTTCTGATGCGCGTCTGGCTTTGCTCAGGCAGCTCTGTAGTGTTGACCTCGTACACTTCCACCCTTTCTAGCAGTGCCTCAAAGAACCTCGCCCGAAGTCTTCGCTTAAATGGCGTATGTACAAGTAAATGCGGATTGAAGTAGCCGTTTCGTTCAAGGATTTCCAGAGCCTCCGGCGCTGCGAGCTCCCGAATAGTCTCTGGATCGCTAGCATCGCGTTTTAGAATGATGAGTGTTTTAAGTCTGGTCAGCGGCAGGATACGCCCTTTTCCGATTGCAAGTCGGAGATCAACGACGGCTCGGCCTTCACCATCCCAATCGGCGCGCTCTACCAACCATTCAAACTCGCTCCATATCTTGGCAAGATCTGCGCGGATGTAGAAGTTTTTTTCAGAGTTATATGCGAGTATGTCTGGGCCGTACAACCGCCCAAAAAACCAATCGTCTGATACAACGCGCACTTTCGGACTCCTGAGCAAGCCGTAGGTGTGCGTCGTTTTGCCCGCTCCAGATTCGCCAAGGATGCATACTCCTTGCCCGTTCACGTCAAGACAGGCGCCGTGTAGGGAGTAGATGTCGTGCTCGTCTTCGAGGACGTCTCCCGCAACGCTTAATGCGAGCGACTTGATCCAGCCATAATAGTCGAAGTTTAAAAGGAATGCCGTCTTTGACTGCGGGTCATAATATGCAACGTTCTTCTCTTCCGTCGGCTCGTTGACGACATAAAGGCGGCCGTGAGACCGGATGTTTTGGGACATAAAGTAGAAGCTCTCACCCCAGCGCGTGGTGACCGATGGCGCGTCGGTGAGCAATTTGATACAACACCCATACACGTCCGATTTAACCTCGTGCGGGATACGGGCGCTGAAACGCTCGGCCAGTTTTTCCTTGCGTTGGATCGGTATCAGGTGTATCGTATACGACACGTCTCACTCCCTTGTCCTGCAACTCCCGCACTTCCGTAGCGAATCCTCGAATCCGCTTCGCTAGACGCAATCACAGTCTGATTCCAAATCAACTTGACCGGATGTGGGGCGAGTACGCTCGGATCTCGCAACCATTAAGTTTTCGCACCACCTCATAGTGGGGACTCTTGTTACCATAAGCGCGGGAGCGCGCTTATTTTGCAAGGTGCTCAAACTGCGCCGTTTGCCGTGATATGTTTTGCCCTTGTCTGAAGCTTGCGCCGCAACCGCCGACGTTTTAAGCGGCTTCGCCCGCATGAAATGCTACGCTGCGGCTTACACATTCTTCAGTTGCTTTTTTTACAAAAGCGCCGTGCGGCGAAGTCTCGTAGGAGAACAGGGCCAGGCAAAGTTTATAGCCAATATGACTAATAATGAGCCTAAAAACGCATCTACGTTTTGGAGGTGAAAAAGTGATGAGGGGAAGACTCATTTCCGCTGTCATAGCAACTCTTTTGATTGTCTCTATCGTCGCCGGTTCAACGATCGCTTTCGCGCAAACTGCCACGACGAATACGACTAAAAATGTGACGAAGGGGGCTGTTGCGTCGGCGGTTAAATCGGCCGCTGCGAGCAAAAACGTTACGAAAGGAGCGGTTCAATCAGCTGCCGCGTCTGCAGTGGCGTCAGCTAAAAATGCGACTGGGGGGTTCCTTGGCTTGCCAGGCTTCGAAGCGGTGTACGCGGTAGCGGGACTGCTGGCTGTTGCCTACCTGCTGGTACGGCGTCGGAAGTAACAGCGCAAAAATTGGAGCCCAAAGGCTATTCAAGACGTCTGATCGGTCGTTGCGTGGACGGCCACTTTTTATCTTATAACAGAGCGGAGCGAGAACCAAAAGGACTTGTGACCGATTCGCAAATCGTCTCAGCGGAGGGGGTCATTCGGCTGACTTGGCTATTCACATTCCGAAAATGCAAGCATGGGCTGAACGTCTACCATAACAAATATGGTACTACGCGTAAGAGCCGATGGAGATCGACGTAAATATCAAGGCGCACGACCTGCTTTGGAGAAGCATGTCTTTGGGTGCAAAAAAAGCCTATCGCGACAGCTATGGTCCCACAAGAGATGAGCTTGTCGAACAAGAAGTGCGTCGACTCATAGAGGCTGGCTACGCCGTGAAAACAGGCGTTGAGATTGAACTTACGCCAGGCGGCGAAGAGCTTTACAAAAAAATGACGTCAATATGCAAAAAATCAGAATAAGCTGCGGTTCGATATGGCCTCCGCGGGGCTTTCTATGTCGGCTAACGTTACGTGGACTACCTAAGTCGTACGACCGTTAGTTGGCAGTTAGTCTTTTTTGCGAGGAAAGCGGAAAGCCAAGCCGCGGGGGTACAAAAGCGCCGCCAAGTCGTTCACGGCTACCATGATCGTGACTCAAGCCTGCCTACGCGCACGTGCTCTTATCTCGCGCGTGGGTTGGCCATAGGGGTATCGCAGCGAGATTTTTAACGGCCCACGTTACCAGACGAGCCCCAGCCAGCCGCTCAGATGGCAAACAGCTAGACTAGGTCCCTGCTCTGAGCTTGAATTGTAGACGGTACAGCGATTCGAGGCGCTCCAGCGTTTCCGCGTCTTCTGGTCCCTTGTCGTCTCGGACGCGGACGATGCGAGGAAACCGTAGCGCATAGCCGGACGCATAGTTCGGACTCTTCTGGATCTCATTGAACTTCACTTCGAGGACAATCTGCGGCTCGAGGTCGACCATCCTCCCGTGCTCACCGATGATGAGCGGCTTTAGTTGTTGTGTCAAGTTTTTGAGTTGTTCGTCCGAAGCGCCGCTTGACACGCGTCCTACGGGCGCCCATCTTTCGTTGTCCTCGTCACGCGCCGCGAGCTCATACGAGGTGATCCAGCCGGCCTTTCTGCCGTGCCCGTACTCTGCAGCAATCACCACAAGGTCTAGGCTCTCCAGAGTCTCCTTGAGCTTCACCATTTTTCGGCCACGGATTCCAGGACTGTAATCAGCGTTGAGATCCTTCGCCATCAATCCCTCGTGGCCGGCATCTATCGACTCCTTAAAGAACGCATTCACAGCCTCGGGATCATTGAGGATCTTGAACTCTGAGGGCGTGCAGCGCTCATCGATCGCTTTTACGGTCTTCTCAAGGAGTGCGCGTCGCTCGACAAACGGCCGGTCGACGAGACTCTCTCCGTTCAAGTACAGGATGTCAAACGGCCGCAGCTGCATTGGGATCTGATCGCTGAGCTCGCTTATTCTGTACTTGCGTCTGATGCGATTGAGCACGTTTTGAAACGGTATGACCTTTCCCGTGCGCTTATCAACCGCAATCGTTTCGCAATCGAGGATCACGGAGTCCGCGTGAATGCTGTCGCTTAATGCCCTGCGAATATCGGGAAGTGCATCGGTGAGGTCCTCCATCTTGCGCGAGAAGAGTTTCAAGGCTGGTCCGCTCTTGTGCACCTGAATTCGCGCGCCATCGTATTTCGTTTCGAACGCTGCCTTTCCCCCCATCACGTCTAACGCCTCACGTGCCCCTACGACGTTCTGCGCGAGCATTGGCCTGACAGGCCGCATGGGTTCGATGTTAAGCGCCCGCAAACCGGAGATACCCTCGATTTTGGCGATTCGCGCGACTAGACCGATGTCGTTCGTGAGCATCCACGCCCGGCGCACAGCGTCGGCAGGCACGCCAAAGCTCTGACTAATAGCATCTTCAGTAACGCCTTCCTTTGAGCCAATGAGCAGATTGCGAAGTGCCAAGCTCACGATGTAATAAGATTCACGTGGCGTCGCCCTGCTTAACAAGCTCGCGAGCATCCGCTGTTTTTTCTGCGCTGAACCTTTGCCCGTCGCTGCCGCAAGCTCTTCAAACTCGTGATACAGCTCAGCAACAGTGAGGTCTTCCTCAAATGCGGCGAGGCTGCTCGTGACTTTCTTGTCAAGAAGCCGCTCCGCAGTCAGGCCGAGGTGTCCCGTGTCGCGATAACTGGCAATGACTTCCTCGGTGCTTTTCCCGCCGATGTTCGAAATCACCTTGATCAGCGTCTTTCCTGCGACACCGATGTCGCGTGTGTCCCACGCGGGAAATATTCGACCGGTGAGGAACGTGCACACGATTTCGATATCGTCTTCTGGCGCTCGAGCCAAGAAACGTGCGATGATCTCGGTCTTTTTTAGTCTTGACGGATTGACAGTCAGCTCGTCGAACAGCGAGACAAGCTCTTCAAAATACATCGCGTAATCAATGCGGGGCGCACTGCTTAAAAATACCGATGCACGGCCCAAAAGGCTTGCCGGAGCGCGACTCGAGTGACGCTGAGGTTGTTTCGCGTCAGAAAAAGTGGTTTGTCCGCACGCGCCAGCGCAGCCACCATACGGCTAGTCATTTTACCGACTTCTAACTATCAGCACCGGAACCTTCGCGCCTCGGACGACCTTATCTGCCACACTACCGATTAGTAAGCGATCCAAACCCTTTCGGCCGTGAGATCCGATTACGATGAGGTCGATGTCGTTGGTCCCGGCGTAAGTATCCAGTTCTTCTGCGGGATGCCCGTCGAGGACCGTGGTAACGATTCGGTCCTCCTTGACGCCTCGCGAGATTAGGTCTCTTTTAGCGTTTGCGACGATGTTCTTACCCTCATCAAGAAGGACGTCGTACATGTTTTCCCACGAGGAATCGATGGGGTACGCCGTAAAGCCCGCAATGTCGAGCACATATGCAACATGGACGGTGGCATCAGTCAGTCGTGCGAAATAGGCCGCGTTGTCATAGACCGGCGCCATTAGATCTCCGCCATCAGTTCCGATTAGAATGTGTTTGTATTCCATCGTATCACCCACAATCACGCGCTAGTAGATACCTCGTCCATCGCCTTATGTGCTTCTATCTCTCCGGCCCGACTTGTGACAAATGGCGTTACAAGCGCTCCGCCAAGTGAAGTGCCCACGCCATGAGGAAGCTATGGTCAAACGCAGTTGCACTGGTAAGAGGGGTCGCAAATAGGTCCTCGGGCGTCTAGATCACGATCGGCGACACGTACACTGCGAGAAGGATGCGGGCAATGGTCGGTCCTACGACGCCTCCGGTTGTTATAAACAGCGCGATCAGCCGTTGTGATGCCGGTTTCCTCATTCCGGTAAGGTCGAGGCGCATTTCTTGCGTTGTTCACGTCTTTACCGGTGCTTGTCTAAACGCGGACACCACTATTATTACTATTATTACTATCATTACATCATTAAATGTTATATCAATAAATAATATAACAATAAATGTTATATATAAAGATGACGCATGACTAACTAATGGTCGAACGAGAACGGCTTGTCAGACACGGGCTAAAGGCGTACTCACTCTTCGTACTCTATTTTTTGCTCACTGAAGGCCCGATGAGCGGGTACGAACTAGCGCTAGTCATCAAGAAGCGCAGCCAAGGCCGCTTCACGGCCACTGCCGGCAACGTCTATCCGCGTCTCCACGAACTTAAAGAGGCGGGCGATGTCCGTGCTGGGGAACCTACGGGCGGACGCGATAAAATCGTCTACGAGATCACCGAGCAAGGAAAACAAACGCTTCGAGAGGGCGCACTTGAATGGCGCAAACCAGTCGAACACTTGCTGAAAGTGATTGATCACGTTCTGGCGATTACCGCACCCTCAAAACCATCTCCGTGAGCAAGGTTGGGGATCGCTTTAGAAGCTGAACGCGAAGTTGCATCTTACGCTTAGAGTTCAGATCAGCCATTTTTCGTTAATAAACGGGACTTGATTATACGCTAGCTGGCGGGCTGCTGGTTGGCGTTACCGAGGGGAAAAAGGTTGGCGTCGCTGTGGGGAACGGCGTTGCTGTGGGAAAAGGCGTAGCTGTGGGGAACGGCGTTGCTGTGGGGACAAATGGCGTCGGCGTCGGGATAAATGGTGTCGGTGTGGGGAAAAATGTAGGCGAGGGCGATGGCGAAGGGCTTGGTGTTGGCGTCGGTGTGGACGATACCGCGATTGGTTTGGGGGTTTGCCTGAGTGCAAGGACAGCTGCCGCCCCTACAACGAGAAGCGCAATAAGAACGACGCCTATGATAAGGAGTTTCCTTCTGGTGAGCGGACCCCCCAACCGCTCGAGCAGTATCGGATTATCTTCTTCGGAGGGCGGCTCGTACGGCGGTGCCTGAGCGGGACCGCCCCGATCTGTGACGGGTTCTCCGCACATAGGGCAATATCGGAACTCTCCTGGGAGAATCAACTTGCACGCCGTACACACTGTTTTTCTTGCGTCCATCGTACGCCTCTTACCTACGCCTTCCGCTCCACGAACCGATATGCAGTAAGCAACACATCCTTTAAATCCTGCCGGTGTCGCAAGTCCTAGCAACTATCGCTGAATACTAATAAGCTTTCGACATTGTTGGGATTGACGTGAACACTTCTCAGAACTATCGTGCGACACTCCGTTCACTCGCCGATTGGGATGACTTTTTGCTGAAAGAGTCGAAATTGCCTGGCCCCCGAGCAAATTTGGAGCTGGCTGGCGTGGTTGCTGACGAAGGAACTGAAGCGCAATTCAAGCACTTTTTGACATTTGACGCAACAAGGTACCCTGCAAACACGCCGGGCGAGTTTTTGGCCGTGTGCGGGATTATAGGCCTCGGGCGACTTCTTGCGCAAGGAAATTTCACCGTTCTTGAAACGCTCCGAAATTGCGCTTCTGACCGACGATGGCGCGTCCGCGAAGGCGTGGCGATGGCCCTTCAACGGCTGGGCGACGTGGACATGGACCGCCTTCTGACAGAGATGGCGCGCTGGAGCACAGGGAACTTCTTTGAGATGCGAGCTGCAGCCGCGTCGCTCTGCGAACCACGTTTGCTGAACCACGAGGAGCACGCCAAACAGACTCTCGAATTGCTAGAAAGGATCACTTCGTCAATTGCGAAGGCGACTGATCGCAATACCGACGAGTTTAGGGCCCTTAAGAAAGGTATGGGCTACTGTTGGAGTGTTGCAGTCGCCGCGAACCCGGCCGCAGGCATACCTATGATGAACCGCTGGCTTGCGACAGCGGACAAGGACATACGCTGGATAATGAACGAGAATCTTAAAAAGAAGCGACTCGAACGCATCAATGCGGGGTGGGTGCAGCAATCGCGGCTACGACTCCGCAACAAGCGGTGAACAGACTCCGCAAAAATTCACGGGTTGAAACGAAAAGAGCGTTGTCCTTCTGTTTCTTGCGATCCGGCCTCTGAGGTCTAATCTCCTTGGCGCGGCGCACGAACCTGTCTCAACAGCAAAAATTCTGTCCAGAGACGGGCTATTTACCCAAACTATTAGCTTTTTTTAGTTTTTTACTGACTAATGAGGCAATTTTTTGTTGATTTCACCGAAAATCATATAAATACAGAGTGAAATACTCAAATATACTTATGGCGGAAGAAGCAGACTCTGAAATGGATGAGACGGATTTGGCGATTCTTCACTCCCTTGCGAAGAACGCCCGAATCACGATATCGAAGATGTCACAGGAGATCGACGTGCCCGATGCGACCATCTCGCATCGTCTCAAGAGGCTTGAGCGAGCGGTGATCAAGGGCTACACGGTGATCATTGACCCGGCAACGCTGGGCCTCGAGATGACGGCGATTATCATCATCCAGACAGAGACCGAACGGCACGGCGCGGTGAAAGTCGCGCTATCGAAACTCGAAGAAGTTTCCGAGGTGTACAGCGTGTCAGGAGAGTACGATCTTCTGATAAAGCTCTGGGCTCACGACATGGAAGAGCTCAATCACGTCATAAACAGTAAGATACGCTCGATTGACGGTGTCGAGGACCTGACCGAGATGCTCGTCATGGAGCGCGTGAAGGAGGAGATCGTCCCGTTGACTGTGTAGCGGAGGGAAAAGACATGGCCTTGCTAAGCCTGAGTGAGATTGTAAAGAAACCTGTGATTGATGCGCACGGAACAAAAGTGGGGAAGCTTGCAGACGTTATCGTATCGGCAGAGATGCCCTATCCAAAAATACAGGCGCTGACGGTGCGAACGCCTGAGAAACGCACGCTGAACGTCCCGTGGGCACAGGTCGAGAGCTTAGGAAGGGAGATTTCCCTCAAAGTCGGGCGCGACGAGATACAATCGTATGAAGCGAAGGAGCACGAGGTGCACTTGGTCGAAGACGTCCTCGACAAACAAGTCATCGACGTCCGGGGAAAGAAGCTGCGACGTGTGAATGACCTTCAGCTCTCTACTTCGAACGGAGTGTATCGGCTCATCGGGGTCGACATCGGAGTGCGTGGACTGCTGCGACGACTCGGCCTTGAAAAAATTGCTGAAAAGACGCGAGTTCGACTAGAAGGGAACTATATCAGCTGGGGCGACATTGACACGCTCCACAGCGGACCCGCTGGCGTGCAGCTGAAAGTCCCGAAGCACAAGATAGACAAGTTTCACCCCGCCGACATCGCGGATATCCTCGACCAGCTGAGCGTGAACGACGGCTTAAACCTTATCGACGCGCTCGACGAAGAGGCCGCTGCAGATACGTTGGAGGAAACGAGCCCTGAACGTCAGGTCTCGCTCGTCGAACGGATGAGGACCGAGCGCGCGGTCGGGATCCTTGAAGAGATGTCACCCGACGACGCCGCGGACTTGATCGCGGACCTTCCCGCAGCCCGCGCTGAGGCCATCCTCGACCTCATGGAGCCCGATGAATCGGAGGACATACGAGCGCTCCTCGAGTATCCCGAGGACTCTGCAGGCGGCATTATGACAAATGAGTTCATCGTGGTCCACGCAGATCTTACTGTTCATCAGGCGATCGAGGAGATTCGCGCCGCCGCGGCAGACGTGGAGACGATTTATTATGTTTATGTCATCTCACAAGACGGAACGCTTGTAGGCGTGATCTCGCTCCGTGAGCTCTTGCTCGCAAGTTCTGAGGAAAGGCTCTCTGCATTCATGCACACCGACCTGATTACCGTCAACGTGACAGACGACCAACGAGACGCGGCAAAAAAAATCGCCAAGTATAACCTCCTCGCGCTTCCCGTCGTCGATGACGAGCGCAAATTAAAGGGCCTCGTTACTGTCGACGATGCAATAGACATCGTTTTACCAACCGCGTGGAAAAAGCGCGTCCCCAAGATGTTTGGTTGAATGAGGTGACGCGCCGTGGACTACCGGGTCATCACGCGATACTTCAGGAGCCCGTGGTTTATCCGGCTGGTTTTGTTTCTGTCCATAATGGGCCCGGGGATCATTACGTCGAGCGTCGACAACGACGCCGGCGGCATCACCACCTATTCCCTTGCGGGCTCACAGTTTGGCTACGTTATGCTCTGGACGCTCATTCCTATGACGATCGCGCTCGCGGTCGTGCAAGAGATGGGCATAAGAATGGGCGTCGTTTCGGGCAAGGGACTCGCTTCCTTAATTCGAGAGAAGACTGGCGTCAGGTTGGTCTTCTTCATAATGGCCTTGCTGGTCGCGGTCGACTTCGGCAACACACTCGCCGAGTTCTCGGGCATCTCGGTCAGCGGCTCTATTTTTGGGGTGCCGCCGTACGTGTCGCTGCCTCTCGCCGCCCTCTTCGTGTGGCTACTAGTGGTGCGCGGAACCTACCGAAGCGTCGAAAAAGTATTCCTAGTCGCATCAGCGCTCTACGTCACATATATTATTTCAGGATTTCTCGCACATCCTGACTGGCACGTAGCTGCTGTGAACACAGTGATACCCCACGTTTCACTCGATGCAGCCTACCTTACGATGCTCGTCGCGCTGGTAGGAACGACCATCGCGCCGTGGATGCAGTTTTACATTCAGGCTTCCGTGGTCGAAAAGGAAGTTCCGCTTAAGTATCTGAACTACTCGCGGATTGACGCAATTTTCGGTTCGATCGTCACCGATGTCGTGGCATTTTTCATCATCATAGCGTGCGCCGCTACCATCTTCGTCCACGGCATTCCGGTCAACAACGTCGCTGACGTGTCAGCCGCTCTTGCCCCGCTAGCAGGCAACTACGCAGCAGTGCTATTTGCCTTTGGCTTTTTGAACGCCTCGCTGTTTGCCGCGAGCATTTTGCCTCTCTCGACCGCGCATTACGTTTGTGAAGGATTCGGGTTTGAGTCCGGAGTTTCGAAGACATTTAGAGAAGCCCCGGTATTTCACGGCCTTTATGCGGGGATCATCATACTTGCAGCGTTCGTCATCTCGCTTCCCAATGTGCCGCTCCTCTCCATCCTGTATCTGTCGCAAGTGGGCAATGGGATACTGCTTCCTTTCATCTTGATTTATATGCTAGTGATAGCGAACGACAAGAAGATCATGGGCGAGCACGTCAACTCAAGAGGGTTCAATTACATCGCATGGGCGACCGTAATAATCATGATTGCGCTGAGCACAGCGCTATTGTTTTCAGGATTGCTTTGAGATTTGACGGAAGAAATCGCCTTTAAGTGATCAAAGGGGGGCATTTTGCTATCCGCTTCTGGCCAGAAGATTGCGATGCTTGACTACGAACTAGCACTGCTGAAGCGAATGTTTAGGCAGAAACAAGTTCCGTGCTTTTTCTATCTCTTTTTTCTCCAGCACAAAAATCCTTGACTCCAACTTGTCCTCTGAATCCTAACAACGCACTTTCTTACATCTGTAACCTCTCAGTCGGCTCGTAGAACAACGTCCACGCGCCGGATATCAATACCATAAACATAAACACCCACGTCCACGCGAAAACGTTGAACAGGGCGATGTCAAGGGCGTGAAGCGGGAAGTTTATGTTTAGGTAGATTGGGATGAACAGGATGACTGTGAGAAGCGTTATGAGTATCGTCGCGGACGCGAATTGCCAATACGGTTCCATGGTTCGCTCGAACTTAGGCGTGAAACGCAAGTTAGGTAGCCGACAATGGCGACTAGGCGTGACGCTATGACGCCAATCAGCGTCAGCGTCCATATTCTTATCGGTGCGGCCCTGATCTAGCGCTTGAGGGAGAACCGCCGCAGACAGTTGAAGGAACCTAATCGTGACGCTGTTGATGGTACATTCATCCTAAATGAAAGATCTAGAGATGCTAAAATAATATTGGGGCATTCACAATTTCACGTCGGCCAGGTACACTTGATGCGAACGAACTATAGCTCGCAGGTCATGAAAAGGGAGGGCTAATGGGCAAATTTAGAGGAGCGCGGCCTTTCTGACCTTGCCTTGTAGCTAGGGAGGTGAATCAAGCAAGAAGCAGGCAGGTGTAAGGAAATGAGGCAACCGTGCGAAGCACGCTACGCCCCTCGACCGAGGTATCGCCCACTAGCATGTGCTATAATTGCTTTCATCTTTAATATATTTATCCAATAATATTTATTAGAAGATACTAAATGCGCTTAAAGCGCGCTCCGATCCGTCTACTGAAACTTACACCCTCCGCTCGACGCGCCGGTTCAGAATTGCACAGATTCCGGGTAAGCGCGGACATTTCTCATCGAACGGCGGAGGCAACGCAGCAAGCGCAAGCTGATGCTGAGGGCATGCTGAGGACCCACGCTTACGTGCCGTGCACGACCATCACCGGAACGGATGCCGTGCGCACGATCTTGTCAGTCACGTTACCAATGAGCAACCGATCAAGGCCTTTTCGGCTGTGCGCCCCGACAATTATGAGATCGATCGCGTGACTCCTCGCATATGCGTCAAGCTCTTCGGCCGGGTGCCCTTCAAGCAACACGTCCTGTAGTGCGGTTTCAGGCACTCGCCTATTTGTGAGCGCCTTTCTCGCTTCATCGAGAATCCGTCTCGCTTCTGATTTGACGACGACGTACGTTTCTTGCCACGAGGCATCAAGAGGTTGGGCCCCGAAGCCTGTGATGTCCAATACGTACGCTATGTGGATCGTCGCCCCAGTGAGGCGCGCGAGATACGCACTCTCGTCAAAGACGGCCTCCATGAGCGCTGAACCGTCGGACCCGATTAGTATGTTCGCGACGCGCATTGATCCCTCCCCGGTAGCGTGTCAACATTTTCCATTCTTTTCAGTTTCGCGCGGGGACTCTGTGGTGTGCGTTTGTCATTGAGTTGGCTTTGCGAAGAACTCGAGTCCTTTCTGTGATGCGAGCACATCTTTCAGTTGCCGCCGATGCATGAAGACGTAAAGGGTGCTCCAAAGGCGGCTCGGCCAGGAACTGGCCGTTTGACGTATGAGTCGTTGCAGGCGCGCGTCATCGATGCCCGTTAGCCCAAACATCGCGCGGCCCGTATCTGCGTACTCCACCGATTCGGCGAATCCACGGCCGATATCTGCACCGTCTTTTGCCCGCACGTAAACGGCGCCTTCGGAATACTGAGATCCGTTTGCGAAAAAGTTCGTCTGGCCAGAGTCCACGATGGGGACCATCGTGAACGCACGGAGTTCGTCGGGCAGATTCGCATCAAACGAGAACTCCCATTTGTTCGGATGCCACGTATGAGTCACGGGGTAGAGGGCGTGGTTTGGCGACGATTCGCCTTTGACCCATTCGCGGATCGTAAGCGTCCCCCACGTGTTTATGAGCTCGGAGTGTTCGTTCATGTATTTCCCCGCGGCATCGACTTGCATCGTGCTCGGCGGCTCGGGTCCCGTTTGAAAATAATAGGAAGTGTACGCGCTTCGGTGCGCGGCAAACATCGTGAGCTGCCGATCCCCTTCGAATTGCGCCATGAACCAATCCCAGCCCGGCGGATCTGGCTTTTTCGTGTTATTAGCGGCACGCAACACATCAGACTGAGGATTACCTAAAAGGAAACCCCATTGATGATCAAACCAGAAAACGCCTCTTTCAAGAGTGACGGTTCGCGAATCAATGCGTAACTCGCTACCTCGGGCTAAAGCTATGTTAGGAACTGAGTAGTAGAGGGTGCCCATACCATCCACACACGGCATGCACCCGTTATTACCTTGGCACAGGTATTCCTTGCCGCGTTCAAAGGTCAAGGTTACTGAGAGCTCAATCGGGCCCTCGCCTCCCTTCTGCAAGCCCCAAGCTTGAGTGGTGATTGGCCAGAAAGACCCTTTCCGGACGCTCGCAATTCTGTTTTTGCCGAGTTCATACCGGAATGGGTCGAGACCGAAGGCGATTAGGCCCGTCGTGCCCGCGATGACGATCGGATCTGCTTGATAATGCCTCCCGCCTGCTTCGCTTATGCCGAGCTGGAGCTCAATGACTTGATTCTCAATGTCTGTAAGACCGAGCTCTGCAGCCAACGCTGGGGGCAGCAGGGCGACGCGGAAGAACATGAACTCGACGCCGAACTCGCTGCCCACTTCATCCCAACAGCTTCCGACAAAGAAGTGCCAGCCGACAGCTGTCTTTGGTTTCGGCGCATGGTCGCGAGGAAACTGCAGATTCGCTGCTTTCGGCATTGGTTCGAATCCCTGGCTCGCATTCAAGCCGAGAAACTTGCTCGTCATCACGTACGCCTGGTGGGCAGTCAGTTCAGAGCAATACGCTTTCAGCCTCTCGTAGCGGCGTTTGTAACTGGGATTGTGAGATTGCGGATGAGTTATGAGCCAATCCAAATACGTACGCATTCGGCTTCCGAATGCCTGGCTTCCATTTTTCTTGCTAACTAGCTTTTCTGCGATCTTCTCAGGAAGCTGGTTCGGGTCGAACGTACTCATCCACAGCGCGTTTGCAACGTGCTCTGCCGTTTCACTGTCAAGTGTACTACCTGTGTGTCCTTCGTTCATCGGATAATCCCCCCGAGCGTTCAAGGCTTACTCTTAGAACCTGATTGCCGCAACGAACGTGAGGGCAGCGCTCTACTGCCTGAGCTCACTGGGACGATTGCCTAACAGCCGGATCGCCGTCTTCGTTCTAACGCCGCCTATCGACTAAAGCGTTCCTATCTGGTTCGCTCGGTCGAGCGGCTTTAGCCGGTCATTGCACGATGACACCTGACCCCCTAAGAGGTTATTTTTATGAACCCAGCCTAACTTGTGACACAATAAAGCAGTGGGGGCTTTAGTGCATAACTTTAAATTCGCGGCGCAGACCGACAAGGGAAACAGAAGGGAAAAAAATGAAGACGCGTATCGGATAAATGAGCGTTTTAGCTTCATGGCAGTAGCAGACGGCGTAGGTGGCGAACCTGCGGGCGAGGTGGCGAGCAATTTGGCCATAGAGCAGATCGAAGGCTGCGTTGCGTCACAGTTCAGTACAACACGTCCGCGGGCGATCCTGGAACAGGCAGTGAAGCTTGCAAACAGCGTTATCTACCAGCGCGCGTCCGAAGATAGGTCGCTCTCAGGCATGTCAACGACTGTCGTTGCGTGTCTCTTGGCCAAAGAGGGGGTGTTTGTGGCCCATGTCGGCGACAGTCGTGGCTATCTGATAACGCGAGCTCAGATTACGCAAATAACGAGAGATCATTCGCTGGTTGCAGAAATGGTCGCCTCAGGGCGCATCACTCCTGAAGCCGCCCGGGCCCACCCGTATCGGCACGTGATTACCCGGGCGCTCGGCCTTGGAAGCAACGTAAACGTCGAGCTTGGTTCTTTTCCGTGGAGCCGGGGCGCCTATGTGTTGCTCTGCACCGACGGGCTCACGGACGCAATAGAAGACCACACAATTTTTGCGGTGATTTCTGATACTACAAGACCGCTACCAAGCAAGTGCGCCCGACTAATCGAGCTTGCAAACAGCGTGGGCGGGTTTGACAACATCACTGCGGTCTTGGCAGAGCGGACCTGAAATCAAGAGCCACCGAAAAAGCCGCGACGGGCTCTTAGCCCCGAGAGGTCGTGACCTGATATGAGGAGGACTCAAACCGTGATCAAAAAAATTATCGATTGCATTCCCCCGTTCGACTTTGCGTTAAGCGCACGTATCCTTGCCGATGGCGATCCTCAGATCGCAAAGTACGACGGCAACGCGTATCGCCAAGTCCTGCGCATCGGTGACAGGTTGTTGCTCGCCACCGTCACGTCGGCAGGATCAGTAGACTCCCCGCAGCTGCGCGTGGAGTTTGCAAGTGATGGATCGGTCACCGATTACGATCTAGCTACCGCACTCGAAACAATCGGTGCCGTGTTTAACGCGCATCTCGATATCAACCATTTCTATGAGGCGATCCGAAACGACTCTACGATGGCGGAGCTTAGTGGCAAGCTGCGCGGGTTGAAAAACCCGCTGACCCCAACGGTGTTTCAGGCACTTTTTGATTCCATCGTCGAACAACAGATCTCTCTCAACGTGGCGCACGTGCTTCAGCGGAGGGTGATAAAGACGTTTGGCGACGCGTTGGTCATAGATGGAGAAACGTACTACGCTTTCCCGACTCCGGAGCGATTGGCGCTCGCTTCAGCTGACAGCTTGCGTGCCTGCGGATTGAGTCGCGGCAAGGCTCAGTACATCACGGGCATCGCTGTAGGCATTGTAGCCCACACGGTTGATTTGGAACGGCTTAGACAATGGAGCGACACGCAAGCGATCCTTGATAGCTTACGCTCGTTGCGCGGCGTCGGCGTCTGGACGGCCGAACTCACTGCGATTCGCGCGCTAAACCGGTTTGACGTTATTCCTGCCGATGACCTCGGGTTGCGGCGCTGGATTGCCCACTACTACTGCAACGATAAAGCCATTACAAGCACACAGGCCAGAGGCATAGCAGCCCGTTGGGGCAAATGGAAGGGACTAGCAGGCTACTATTTGGTGGTGGCGGGAATTCTCGATATCCGGACCAAAGCGCAAAACGTGGCGTGAGGTTTTAGGCAGGCCATCAAAATCGCAGTATGTGCGATCGATCTTGACCTAGCTGCGAATGACCGAAGATCTGCGACGCAAGACATCAAGCGCGGTCTTATCTATGAAGACCAGTAACTTTGCAAGTATGCCTACCAGCGATTGGAGTTCGAGTGAAGAGGTCGACGTATCTGTTACGACGGTCGTCACGATTATGAAGCGAAAAAGGAAACTTCCGATACCCCTGGTCGAAGCGTACAAGCAGGCTCTTGATGCTAGCGCACGAGAGCTCACTCGAAGATTCTATGAACAACTCACGGCGCGCTGTCCGGACGCGCTCGAGTACTTCGTGGACTAGTTGTAATCGCCGCCCCATTGTCATTACGCAGGCTGTGGGTTTCGCGAAAGTTTCGGCTGATACTGCCAAGTCGGCTCACTTGCATCAATGCTTGACTCCTATTTTTGTCGAAAATCATCCGACTTCACCGCAACTTTCACAAAAAAATGGTTAACTTTTGGTTAACTTTTGGTTCGCTTTTCGTTTAGCCCCGCGCATCCAGCAACGCTACTCGTGCGCAAAATACAAATCAAAAAAATGATGGAGGGGATGACTGCACTCCAAATCTCAATCCCGCTTTACAAGATGAAAGGCGCCGTATAGATGTTGCGCATATCCTCTTCATTTAACAAGCAGCTGAGGCGACGCAATCTAAGCTTCATCTCGAGCAGGCAGTTTACGCAGAAAGGATCGGCTCCCTTGTAAGTTTTGCCGCAAAACTCGCAGGTTTTTGGTGTTGGATCTTTTTCGATTCTCGTTTTGATGTCATAATTTACGAGATAAGCATTGACCGTTTGGATTGCAGCCACGAGCTCTTTCTTGCACAACGAGATACATTCGTGCTCGTCGTCAATCCAATCGGCCCATTCCTCCTGCAACTTCTTGTAGATTTGTTCAAGATCCATCGTGTCCATCAAATCACATCTACCCCAGTATGTCTACGTACTTTATTACCTTGTTGTCTTGAAGCGACAACACTGCAAGAATTGATTGAAACGAACGGGTAGCCGTCCCGGAAGTTTTAGCGGTAGCAACGTATTCGCCCAAAAATCAGCGGCCACGCGCCGACGAAAAAGTGTGCAATGTCAGCAGAATGATGATAACGCCCTTTTTTGAAGCTGGTTTATGATTGCCGCGTCCATCGTGACGTAGCTTCTCAAAATGCAACATGAAGAGGCCCGACCCGATCTTTAGTAAATCAGCAGAAAAAAGAGAGGAGGCAGCGCCACAAAACTTCTCCTTTGGGGCAGTGCTACCAAACTGAGGTCATGGTTCGTTTTAAGAACACTTTCGAAGGAAGCAACATCACGTGTGGCGCTGCAACATACCGCCTTGAATGGTCTTGGCACAGAAGTTTTGTGCAACTCGCTATAAGAAGGTTTGTTACACGTTTGTGTCACGCATGGGCGGCTCGCAGAAATACGGGTGTCTGACTGCCTTTGGGAGGCTTCTTTCCGTTAACCCCTTATGGCAGAGTTAGTCAATCGGCTCTATTTAAACCGCTAGCCGGTGCTTCTCTGCTATTGTTGCTCGGGTCTCGGACTTTTGGCTGCCGCGAGACGCAGATAACGCTTGGAAAGTGCGCCTCTTTTCAGAAAGAAAAGGTAAACTTAAATAAATTCGCGAAACGTAGTACTGTACTCGAATATAACTGAAGGAGGTGAAACAAAAATGGCACAAAGAGCGCACCCAGCATGGATTCGTATTCTAGAGATTGTCATTGGTATCATCGTTCTCGTTCTCGCAGGTTATCTCATTTTCAATCCTAACGTCGCCATAAACTTGCTTCGAATTATTCTTGGCGTCGGATTGGTTGTTTTAGGTCTCGTCGAAATCATTCGAGGCGCCACATCAAAAGTCGCTGGTCGTTGGGGCAGGGTACTTACCATAGTTCTCGGCATAATCGTGCTTTTATTGGGGGTTGCAGCTATCGTTGATACGAGCTTCGGTGCCGCGCTTCTGGTAACGGTTTTTGCCTTGGGATTGTTACTCAACGCGATCGGCAGAATCGAGTACGCGGGATACGCCACAGGCATAGGACTTCCAGGATGGGTCCGAGGAGCAAGCTTCGCACTCGGCATCATAGCGTTAATCATCGCTATACTGGTGATCGTCTTCCCGACGATCGTCGGCTTTTCGCTTCTCGTGATCCTAGTCGCCCTAGCCTTGCTTTTGCTCGGCATTGAGCTCATCCTCTCTGGCGCGGCAGGCTGAAGCGGTTACAAGCCGCTTCCTCTTTTTTTTGCTTTAGATGGCAGAACATCTCTCACAAGCCGTTCAAAGGCAGCCGTTCGTCGTTTGAGGGATCGCAAAGCGAAACAGCGCAGCCTCGTAAAAAGCTAGCGAGCGACGCACGGCGAAATAGGAACCGATATAAACCCGGTAGCCCATAGGAGACCGATAAGGGCTTTAGAATACGAGAGGAGGTGAACTGTAAAAATGGCGGAAAAAGCCACTCCTATGTGGGCGCGGATTCTCGAGATTATTGCCGGCATCATCGTTCTTATTCTCGCAGTGTACGTCGTCTTCAACCCTAGCGTTACGATAAGTGTGCTGAGACTCATACTCGGGATCGGATTGATTATTCTGGGGCTTGTGCTTTTGATACGCGGAGCGACGTCTAAGATCCTCGCAACAAGCGGTAAAGTGCTTAACGTCATACTGGGCATAATCGTGCTGGCCTTGGGAATTGCGGCGATCGTTTACACCAACTTCGGAGAAGCGTTCCTCATCTTCTTGTTTGCCATTGGGCTGCTGCTCAACGCCATAGGGAGGATCTCATTTGCTGGGTTTTCTGCTGCAGAAGCACCGTCGTGGGTCCGCTGGGGGAGCATCATCCTCGGTATAATAGCGCTCATAGTTGCTGTTGCCGTAATCGTGTTCCCAGGAATCGGGCAGGCCATCTTGGTTGCCCTGGTGGCGCTGATTTTTCTTCTGTTTGGGATTCAACTCATCCTCACAGGAGCAGGAAGCAGAAGCGGCTAGCGCACCGCTTCCCCTTTTTTTGAACACGTTTAACATTAGCGCCGTTTTAACATGGCCTTCGCCGTTTTGAGTCGAAGACAAAATGATCCAAACCAGTTGCGACGAGTCCCAATTCTGAGTAACGTGGCTTCACTTCCAAGCCTTTGTTAAACACCACTTATATCCGCCCCGTGAATGGCGAAATGCCAAACCGGAATCCATATAAATACTGCCGCAATATCCAAGAGTTTGAACCGAACAAAGTGAACGGAGGTGAATTTTGAGATGGCTGACGAAAAAAAGAGTTCGACGGGGCTGCGAATCCTCGAGATTATCGCTGGGCTTATCATCCTTGTCCTAGGCGGCTACGTAGTCGTACATCCTGGGGTGGCAATAGCAACACTCATACTATTCTTAGCAATCGCGCTAATCATACTCGGAGTCGCGTATTTCATTCGAGTGTTCGCAAAAGGTATCTCGGGATGGCAACGCGTGCTCAACCTGATTCTTTCGATTCTGGCCATTATAATCGCGGCTTTCGTTATCGACAATCCGCTGGTGTACGGATCTCTCACGCTCGTCTATCTGCTCGGCCTTGCATTGTTGTTTGCCGGGATAGCGAGTGCAGCTCGTGGCACAGCGGGAAGTATCGTCGTGGGCATACTCGGCATTATCATCGGTTTCGTCGTGATAATATTCCCAGGCTTAGGCCTGGCAACTCTCGTGCTTCTGCTCGCGGTGTTCCTTGTAATCTTCGGGTTAGAGTGCATTATCTCTGGCATTCTCGGCAGATGGGTATAACTCGTCTGCCCCAAATTCCAGCGACAACGCGTCTTTGCGACGCGTTATGTCATTTAGCGCAGCTTAATTAAAAAACAACCGAATCTGAAGCCCCGCAGATCCTATTCAAATTGTCCTAGAAATCCACAAACGCTGCGCGCTTGCGGTCAGCACTTGTCTGGTGCCAGTGCAGCACATAAAGTACGTCAATGCAGTGTAGGTCGTCTGACCTTATGGCAAAGGGCTGCGCCCTAGAGCCTGAAGCTGGGTCAGGTATTTTTGGCGCCTGGACTCATAAGCACCGAGATTTTCACCAAATGGGACGTATTCTGAAACTCGCCACCCATCTTCGGCCATAGCGATTTTCGTGCGATCAGAAAGGCCTTTGAGGAAACCGAACTCGATTAGCTCTTTGCGCGCATCCATCTGCATCTTGATCCACTCTACGAGCCCGGGATCGTGGGTCCCAACTGCAAAGAACGCCTTGTGAGACCCTAAAACGCCTACGAGCTCCTTGAAACGCATTTGTATCTCCACAAAGTCGGAAGTCGAGCCGACATACGCACCTTTCACAATTCGTGGCGTGATATCGAACTGCACGATCCGCTCAAGATCGTCAGAGGTACGATTTAAGTAAGCCTGCAGCGCCAAGGTCACACGGCGCTCACGCGCTGCGCACGCCTGTGCGACATCAAGCGTAACGGAGACGAGTCCCTTTCCTTCCATATCGATCTCAAATCCGACTCCCCGGCGGGCCGCCGCCTGCTCTATCGTTAGCGCGTTGTTGCGACAGCCTACTGTGTCAAATAACACTCCCAACGCGCTTAATTTGACTGTTAGAGAGGCGTCAAGCTGATTGTCAGAAATCGCCTCAGCAGCAGCCAAGTAACTTTGGACTGAGTCAGCGGTTTGCCTTTCATTACGTGCGTATTCCCCAAGCACGTCGAGAACGCACCGGATGTTCGTTGCGTTTCTTTGCGAGCACCAGGCAATCGCACTGTGCAAATCGGGTAATGCCCACCGACTCCCTGATTCTACCATCCTTACCTTTTCTCAGATCGGCGAGTGGGGTATTAACGATTGCCGTAGCTAGCAAAAATTCAGGCTTTTGAATGGCCCGCGCGTAACCCTAGCCCATGGACTCGCTCAATCCCTGCGGATAGGCTTAAGGCCGGTCAAAAACCTATCTTTGGCGGTGATTGGTTGAAATATGAGACGATCAGGGATGACGGTCTGCTCGCCAACTTCTATCGACCCGCGACAGGTGATCCACGCCCTGGGATCATCGTGATCGGTGGTGCGGGCGGTGGCTTGGACAGTGCGAGTGCGGTCGCAGCTCTCCTAGCTGAGCGCGGATACGCAGCGCTCGCGCTTGCATATTTTGGGCTCGAACATCTGCCCGCGCGACTAGAAGAGATACCGCTCGAGTATTTCAAAACGGCAATCGACTGGATGTGGTCACAACCATCGGTTACGCGGGATAAAACCGGCATTGTGGGCACGTCAAAGGGCGGCGAAGCCGCGCTGCTCATTGGCGCAATGTACAAAGAGATCGGCGCCGTCGCAGCGTACTCCCCGAGTAGCGTAGTCTTTCAAGGCATAACAGAGGCGTGGTCTGACTCCTCAACGTCGAAATCCTCGTGGACGCTACGTGGAAAGCCCCTGCCATTCGTGCCCTTCCGACTGGACGACAAGTGCCTCGAGCGTTACGGCTTCTACTTGGGACTGTACCTGGGTAGTCTCCGGAACACGGCCGCGGTCAAACGCGCCGCCATTCCCGTCGAGCGTATCAACGGGCCGGTTCTTCTAGCTACTGGAACCGATGATGCGATCTGGCCTTCGACCGCGATGTGCCATCAGATCGTCGAACGCCTCAGACAGCAGCGCTTCGCCTTTTCCTTTGAGCATCTCTCATACGAGGGTGCAGGGCACTTGCTTGCAGGGCCCAACAGCCTCTCCCCTAGCCGTACGGTCGGAGCTAATGGGGTAAACGTCGGAGGCACAGAGAGCGCCAACGCGGCCGCGCGAAATGATGCGTGGCAGAAAGTGTGCGCCTTCTTTGGGGCATATCTGAAGTAGGGTTTCAAAACGGGTCCCGACGCAGCGGCCACCTTTACCGCAGGGCTGCGAGGACGTTCTTCACAGCCTGTGTATGAGCCTTGCAGACAAATCGGCACCCCTATATAAAGAACGTAGTCGCAATAATGTGGAAGACGCGTGCGATCTCGTGGTACGAGCCTCCACCACGCGGCGGGGCAGTGCGTGGGTCGTCCGCTTCCTTACAGCATCCGTTAACCTCCTTTAGACGAAATGCATGATTTCTTTTCTGCGTAAAAAGACGTAGTGGGGCCTAATACGTAGAAGCCGATGGTCGCGGAGGATGTCGGAAAAACAAGAGCCACACCACAAAGATAACGAGGGCAGCAAGTATCAAAAAGGGAAGCAAATGAATGAGTATTGCGAACGCAATGATTACGATAATCAATATCAATACGATGACGAGAAGATTCGATAATAGGCCCATTGTTTGATAGAGACTGCTACCAGGAATAATAACTGTTTCTCATTTGCACGCCAAAGGCTTAGGTCTCGATACGTAGCACAAAAGCGACGCATTTGAAACTCAACCGAACCTACGCACGAGTGGGAGGAAGATCCATTCCCACTTTGGAGCGACGTACCTGCGCTTTGGTCGTTTATCTTCAACCGCCTTAACCACTTGTCGCGCAATGCTCTTCGTGTTTTGAAGCTCTCGCGTGGTGAGCCGCTCGTCTACTCGGCGAATGTAATCCATATGCTCTTTGTACAGACCATTTACGTCCATCCACTCGTATTTTTTTGCGAGATTCTTCTGGTTAAAGCCGGTGTGATACCCTCCAGGATTGATGATGATGACCTTAATGCCAAACGGTTTCAGTTCTGTGCGCAAAGAGGCGGCCACACTTTCTAGGGTAGCTTTTGTTGCAGCATAGGGCGCGTAAAAAGGCGTAGGAATAAGGCCCGCCATCGAGCCCATGAAAATAATCCGCCCGCGGCCTCGTGCGATCATCTTAGGCAAGACGCTCTGTGTTAATCGCAGCGTGGCAAAGACGTTCGTCTCAAATACGGCGGAAATCCGCTCAGTGTCTATTTCTGCTAAAGGCCCGGAATCACCGATCGCCGCGTTGTTGACTAAGATGTCGATGTCCCAAGAAGCGACCTTCTTGATGTCCTCTTGTTGGGTCACGTCGAGCTTATCGACCACAAAATTTTCCCCAAGCGACGTCAGGATAGTCCGCACTTCGTCAACTGACGCCTCACGGTGAACGGTTGCGTAGACCCTGTGCTCTCTCTGGAGTAGCCTGCTCGCCACATCGAGTCCTATGCCGCCCCTGCAGCCTGTGATAAGTACGCTTGCCACGATCGAACGCCTGCTCCTTTCGTGTTGTCGTTGTGGGCATAAGAGTATGTCCCTCGCGGCGACACAATGCGAGGGCCCACAATCTTGCCAATGCGAGGCGTTAACATAATTAGATAGTTATCAGCTTGAAATAGTACTAACTTGATGACAGATTTAGCGCAAACTGTGGTAGATGTGGTCGGCGCTGAAATCAGTGCCTTCTCGACAAATGAGTTAATGGCTGCAGTGCAGCGCAATGCACTTAGCGCTCCAGAAATAGGAGTTATGGTTCCCGGCAGTGGGTGTCGGTTTTGTCTGCCTGCGTCTGAAGATCGTGATCGGGTATCAGAATTCAATTGCGATCTCAAAGCGTGCGTGATTCACTCGCTCGCGGCTAACGTGCTCGGAATTTTGCAAGATGCCGAACTCATGTTCAACATGGCCAATATCGCGACAGCTCGTTCGCGTCTTGCCAGCGTATTGCAAACGATTTTCAGTAAGCAAAAAAGCGAGGAGATTGCAGCACGCTTACTCAAGACTCTGGAAGCAACCGCTTGACCCTTCGCGACGAACTATCATCTCTATAGCTGCTGACGAGTTCCGGCCAAGTCTTCAAGACACCGCACGAGCTATGACGTTTTTATAACAAAGCGCAAAACCATTTTACAGAGCTAAGCTACAAGAAGTACGACGGTATGAAAGTGTACATGCAAAAGCACACAATCGCTTCTAGCCGCCGAGGAGGTGACTTTTTTTGCCTACGTGCAAAGAATGCAAGTTCTACAAGCCAATTGACGACGCTAAAGGTAATTGTTTCGGACACGAGGTGCCAAGCGACCGTGACACAACTCAGTGTCCGACGCGCACTTTCGTGCCAAAATAACGCAGCTTCTCACAGGATGAAGAAGCCACAACCAAGGGCAGGAAAATGGCCGAACAGCTGCGTTGAACGTGGGACGTAAAGTCGTGCAAAGAATCGCGATCAAGCGCAGCCTCGTCCGTTGTTGCGATGACGCAATAGGCCCTTTTTATGCGCCATCCGTGGGATTAACGGGCAGTCTGAACGAGCGTCAACAGACAGTTCACGACGCTAGACATCTCATGTTGCTGAGATTCAATAAAAGAAAGATCATCCAAGCGTCGGAACGATTTCGAGTGGTTCGTTACCTTTTTTAGAGAGATGCAGCCTCAACTTTTAGGGCTTAAAGCGTCGGGGGATAGGCGGGTGCATTCTTCCGTGTTTTCCCATCTTTCCCGCGCGCATTTTCTTCGTTTTCTTCATCACGAAAAACAGCCCGAACAGGATCGCTGGCACGACTGTAAACATGACGAACACGAAGGCCATGAACAGCATGACCATTAGTTGCGCGAGTAGGATCATTACTGTCGCGAAACGTAGCGCCATTTTGAACGGCAACATCATCGTGCGGGCCGGCGCGGTCATTGGCCACATCATCATTCTCAGCGGCATAAACATCATTTTTAAAAGACCCATTCTCTTGCCTCACTTTGTCAACTGACGCGTTTGCAACTTTCTCGTTTGCGCAGCGGCGCCTAATAATGCGGGCTGCGTTCTGCAGACCGCGACAGGCTCTGCAGCGGTCTTCAGCTTGCGAAACGTTCAGTTAGATAACGACATTGATACGCTTTCGCGCGTTTATAACCCTTTCCCCGCATAACTCGGCCTTTGCGATCAGCTTCCTAGATCAGTCCGGCATCCGGGCAAGTTCAACAATTCGCTATTTGACTAGCAGCAAATAAATCGCGACTGCCAACAGTGCCACACCAAAAATCTTTTGCAACAACACGTTAGGGACGTTCGTTGCGATTTTAGCCCCAAGAAATGCGCCAAAAAAGAATCCAATGCCCAAAATCGCTGCAATCTTCAAGTCTGCATAACCGCTTTGGTAGTACGTGATGGCAGCGAGCAATCCGAACGGAGCAGTAAGCAAAATGAGCGTAGTGCCCTGCGCTTGTTGCTGGGTCAGCCCAACGAGCAGCACGAGCGCTGGGACCAAGATGATGCCCCCGCCGATGCCCAGCAAGCCGCTCAAAACCCCGGCGGTCGCTCCAACCAGGACGTACAGAATTATGCTGTCCAAGCCGCATCCTCCTCTCGTTTTCGGCTCTGCTTTCTCAGTGGCTGAGGATTATCTCTGTTTCAGGTCAAACAGAGGTGCGAGAGCGCCTTGCACGCCTGCTGCACTTGTCCCACAGCCGTTAATACTCGGGACTGGCGTCGTCCGGATTGCTGGTCACCACCTCTCGCATTCTCAGATCTGCGTGCCGTTCGGCTATCTCTTCTTCATTCTTTTCCAAAGCTGCGATGAGGCCGGCAATGACGCTATCTAAGAACACCATCACGTTAATTTCAAAAAGTGTTCCAAGGGGCGTGAGCGAGATTGATACTCCTGTCACCTGACGCTCCAAGAAGCTCGTGTCATCTGATTCCGTTCGGCCGCGGATTGTCACGGCATCGGCCGCAAGCTTGCCGATAGAAGAGTCCCTGTTCGAGGTGACGACGGCAATTCGGGCTCCATGGTTTTTGGCGATCTTCGCTGTCTCGTTTACAGGACCTGTTTCGCCCGTGCCTGACACAGCGATTACCAAGTCGCTTGGCTTGACCGCGGGGGTTACCACCTCGCCAAATACGTAAACGTCGAAACCGAGATGCATCAACCGCATCGCAAAAGAGCGGGCGACCAGCCCTGAGCGGCCCTCGCCGAGAAGGAAAATGCGATGGTGAGCTGTATGCGTTGCCAAAATCTCATCGACAAACGAGTTTACTTCTGAGCGGTCTATTGAGCTCGCCTCTTGCCGTACCCTTGCAGAAATAGATTCCATTGTGCGTTTTACGCGCTCGTAAGGTTCTTGCGATGCAGGTTTTGCCGTCACTTTATCCCGCGCCCCAGACAAATCATTTCAGCGCCGCAAATACGAAGTAGCTTTCGGTTCAACGAAGTACATATAACAAATAGGCGAGCTACCTGCGGCATCGGCCTATTTTAGCCGGTATATCGCTTGCATTGTCGGATGAGAGGAGTCGTAGCTAGCTCGCTTTGCCAACACGTGAAAGCACTACGTAAGAGATAGCATATTATGGAAGGCCTTACAAAATGCGCAGCATCGTTAATCCCCATAAAAAGGCGTTGAAGGAGGCTTGAGTACGGCGAGAAAGCTCACTTACACGTCCCTTGTCGATAATGAGGACATCCACCGCGAATACGACAGGGCGCTTGAATCGGTCCGAGGAGAGCTTGGCGAACATCACCCTATGTTCATCGGCGGTCGTCGCGTGGCGGCTCTCGAAGATTTTGAGACGCGCTCCCCCATCGATACCGATCTCATCATCGGCACGTTTCAAAAAGGCTGGCAATCAGAGGCCCGCGGGGCAATCGCGGAAGGAAAAGAGTCGTTTCCTGCGTGGAGTCAGACGAAGTGGGAAACCCGCGTCAGGATTATTCGCGGGATTGCAGATGCCATTGAGAGACAGAGCTTCTCTCTCGCCGCTCTTATGACTTATGAGGTCGGAAAAAATAGGTTTGAAGCTCTTGCTGAGGTGTGCGAAACAGTCGAAATGCTTCGCTACAATTGCGCAACGTACGAAGCGCGAAATGGCTTCGCGATGGATCTGCCTGAGACCACCGGGGAGCGAAGCGTGAGCGTGATGAAACCGTATGGGACATGGGCTATTATCTCACCGTTTAACTTCCCCCTCGTACTCGCCGCCGGAATGGTCTCAGCTGCGCTCCTCACGGGAAACACTGTCGTGTTCAAGCCGACAAGCAAATCACCGCTGACCGGCTTAAGCCTTTACTCGGCGTGCGTGGCAGCCGGAATCCCCGATGGCGTGCTAAACGTGGTTACCGGCCCTGGAGAACCGTTTGGGTCCGTTGCGGTGGCACATCCAGACGTCGATGGCATTGCATTTACAGGATCTCGTGAAGCTGGGACGTGGTTGCAGCGCAATTTCACGACACGGCAACCCTACCCTAAGCCCTTTGTCGCTGAGATGGGCAGCAAAAATCCAACTATCGTCACTGCGCACGCTGATCTGGATAAAGCGGCTGAAGGTATATTCAAAGGCGCGTTTGGCTACGCAGGGCAGAAATGCAGCGCTACGTCTCGAGTGTACGTTGATGAGCGGGTCGCGCCTGACTTCATCGAACGGCTCCGCGTGAGGACTGAAGAGGCGGTCGTAGGTGACCCCCGGAAGCGCGACGTTTTTTTCGGCCCCTTGATCGACCGCACCGCGCTCACAACATTCACCGATGCCGTCAAAGAAGCTCAGCGAAGCGGAGGGTCTCTGGTCGCAGGTGGGAACGTGCTCCAAAACGGCGTGTGCGGCAAAGGGTGCTACGTGCGGCCTACTATCGTGACGGGACTTCCGCGCACCCATCGCCTCTTCAAGGATGAGCTCTTCGTGCCATTCCTGCTCGTCGATACCATCGCGTCCTTGGAAGAGGGTTTGACGGAGGCGAACGCCACCGAATACGGCCTTACGGCTGGGATTTTTTCTGAGGACGCGGACGAGGTTCAAGGCTTCTTCGTGTCAATGGAATTTGGCGTGTGTTACGCCAATCGGCGTGGTGGAGCGACGACAGGCGCGTGGCCCGGCGCGCAGCCGTTTGGGGGATGGAAGGCGAGCGGCCTAACTGGGAAAGGCGTCGGCGGACCATATTATCTGCTTTCGTACATGCGCGAGCAGACCCAGACGCGGGCGTGAGTTCTTATGAAAGCGCCACACTTCACGGTGGAATGGAAATATCGTGCAAACGACGGGAGCAAGGCCGACCGCTTCGGGCCCTATATGTTGCAGGCCCTGCTCGTCTGCTCCCGCGAGGACCCGAACGCGGGAAATGACGTAGTTCAGCTCGGGGTGGTCAGCCTAGAGTGCATTAACGAAGTTTCTCATCGGCACGCATTTTGGGTTATCACCGAAGCGGCGCTGCAAGCCCTAGAGCTCGAACTAGAAACGCACGAGCGGATTAGCGCAGAACTCTCGCGCGTCGTGCCCTTGCCAAGCGAAGGCGAGATCGCTGATTACAAGAGCGCCTTTGACGCACGATCCCGGGCATTCAGAAAACCGTAGCGGGATCGAAGGAGAAATACCCTCCGTTGCCGCGATGTTCAGCGGCAATCTCATTTTGAGATAAACGACGAACAATCATTATAATGCTCTAATACGATTTTCGACGGAGCCAAAGCAAAGCACGCGCGCTGTTTTCGTGCGCTGCCCTACGGAAACCTTTACGCGTCGTGACAGCAATAAGTGAGCTTTAAAGGAGGTACAAAAAAATGGCGCTTGAGAGGAAAATAACTTACTTTGACGATCCTGGCGAGGAAAACACCGCAGCAGTGCTCAAGATCGCGAGAGAGCGCGCTAAGGAACTAGGCATAAATCACATCTTGATTCCTTCGGTGCGGGGGACTTCTGCGGAAAAAGCGCTTGATTTCTTTACGGACACGACTTTCACACTTTTTTTCGTTGGAACTGATCCCGCGCGATTTTCCCCAGAGACGAAACAGAAGATCGAGGGCAAGGGATTCAAACTCGCGTTCTACAA
>Ga0187771_10000049_pt1 | contig 51277 bp, 53 predicted proteins | sample 0116_SJ02_MP15_1_FD_133139 | JGI IMG/M metagenome (GOLD analysis project Ga0187771, IMG submission 133139) | Tropical peat soil microbial communities from peatlands in Department of Meta, Colombia - 0116_SJ02_MP15_10_MG | ecosystem: Environmental > Terrestrial > Soil > Wetlands > Peat | place...
GTTCTTGAGGTGTGGATATTGTATTCGAGCCGCTGGAGCAGCATGCTCGTATAGTACAGATGCGCGCTGTCGCCGTCAACGACGACAAGGAGGCGTTTTTCCCGGTCGCCGGAGTTCAAAGCCATGTTCTGGTCGACGATCTCAGCCATCGCTAACTCCTCCCGATACCATAATCTCCGCGTGAAGCCCTGCGTTTCCCGGCTATCGCTGCTACTCCTTCCTTGACTGCCCGCCCCTGTTCTTATATCGGTAACGTGATTTTATACCGGATGGCGAACATCCGCAAGATGAAAGTTATGCCGATGCAGGCGCAGACTGCCGCAATATCGTTGCCGCCGGCATGGATGACAATCAAATAGGCCCATGCGCCCGTGAAGGCGCAGGTTGCGTACAGTTCGGTGCGCTGGAAAACGTAGGGAATCTCGTTGCAGATGATGTCCCGCATCACGCCGCCAAAGACGCCGGTGATTACGCCAAGCAGGGATGAAACGAAGGGAGCGCAGCCAAGTTGGTCGGCGAGCGACGCGCCCGAGGCACTAAACGAACCGAGCCCCAGAGCGTCCAGGACGAGAACAAAGTATACGACGTTCTTTTTTTTAAACAGCTGCTCTATCTTCATCGTCGAAACAACGGACAGAAGAAGCAGAAGAGCGGCATACTCATAGTGCTGTATCCAGAACAGCGGGTGACGGTCGAGGGTTAAGTCGCGCAAGGTACCGCCGCCGAAGGCCGTTATCATCCCCACGGAGTAGACACCAACGATGTCCATACCCTTTTTACGAGCCTCGTATATTCCCGTGAGGGCAAAGGCAATGATGCCGAGGACCTCGATCGTTTTCATGAGTGTATTCATCAGATCACATCTTCTCTCTGGGTGAATTCTTCCGGGCTTACTTTAAAGTCAAGGATCTGCCACTGGCCGTTGTGCCGAATAAGCGAGATCTGCATTTCTACCGATCCAGCCTCAAAATCGGCGCTCGCGGTATAGTCAGCGGTAATTTCATAGCCGCTCAAGGAAATGGTTATATTCGAATCTCCAGCTGACCCCTTATACTCTTGGAACTTTCCCAGTTGCTTGAGCGAGGCGAAGTATTCCTCAACGTCATCGTAATCCACTGACTCTTCGAGTTCGGGGCTCGCTCGTTTTTGGAGTTCGGCGACGTCCCAGTCGGAAGCAATCGCAGGAATAGCGGCATCCACAAAAGCCTTGCTCTCCTTGTCCAGCTTCTTTCCGAGGATCGCTACGGACCCGATCGTGGCAGCAATGACCACGATGAGCGCCAGGAAAACGTAGCCCAGAACCATGATCGTTTTTTTCATGGATAGTCCTGCTCCTGCTGGTTAGTCCAAGAGTTTCTTCTTTCTTAAGAATAACACCAATTCGTTAGATCTGCATTGTATACCAAGGTGGTATGATCGAGAGGGCGGCAGGTCCTATGCGGAACGATGTCGATATCTACAATTCTGATAGGGAACTCGCAGAAGGCTTCGTGAAATCTATTGCACCATACTACCAAGCTCATCTAACAACTTCTCTGCGCTAACCGGTTCATGCAAAGCTACAGCTCCTGCCTCTTTCCATCTACGCCGAAGCCTCTTAACATCATCGCCCCTTGCCTCTTTCTTTTTCAGAAGCTGATCTAAGATCTTCAGCCTAGCTTGGGCAGTCTGCAGGTCTTTTCGTAATCGGTGGTATTTCACGGGATCGGCTTTCGGGATCGAGAAATTACCTGCCGTCTTCCAGATGTCGCCCAACAGGAGCCATGCAGCAAAAAAGGCCGGCTTGCTATCAGGCATGGGCACGATCTTCGAGGTGGCTTTGATGTCCCGTATCTGAATTCCGTTCTTGTCGGCCACCACCTTCTGGCTCCCGGTGAATGGCTCAGATCCCTGAGTATCGACGTATTTCCACGTCACCCGTGCGATTTGCGTCTCAGAGTCATGGCAGCTTCCGCAAGGGCGTGACTTGCCGTAGGGATGCGCAACCTCTTCTACCTGGAGCCATGCAAGATAATTATTGTTCCCCTCAGGCACGCTGAACGTTCCGAGGAGTGCATATGCGTCGTGGGTCTCTCCATCTGGCCATCGGAAAGTTAGCCCCGTTTTGGGTTCAATGGCTTCTTTGATGCCTCCTGCGCTGTTTGGCCAGATCTTCGTCGGCATCCACCGGCCGCTCTGATCTTTGAGCAGGATAGGCGGCTCTTGTAGGCCGTAGTACAGCGAATACTTTTTGAATGGATTCGCCTTCGAAAGAATCTCACCCGGGCCCCAGGAGGTCATCTCATATCCGCCGAGGATCTTCACGTGGCATGCAGCACAAACAAGGTTCTTGTGAATGCTCCCAGCCATCGCTTGTTCGATTTCTATGTGGCAGTCCTGGCACGTTGCCTTTCGTTCGATATGTCCCATGCCGCCTGGTCCCGTTTCGTGACAGCCGACGCACTCAATTTTTTTTGCAACATGGACATCTTCAGGCATGCCGGCAGGCTCCGAAAAATCCTTGCCGAGATAACTGTCTCCCCGCCTTCGTTCCATGGTCCCGGCATGACACACGAAGGTGCTTCGGCCCCCGTTCGTGCAATTTGACGATGGAGGGATTCGGCTGAACGCATGGACGCCCTGCTCTCGCGTAGGCGCATAGTGACAATCGAGACAGCCAGCGTGGCAGATGTTGCATGCCTTTTGCTTGGCCACTGCCTGGTCGCGGGAGAACGGAATATTGATCTGTTCAAGGATCCTGTTCGTATTCTCGAAGGAGAACTTATCACCTTCTGCCCAGCCGACCGGCAGGGTATCCGCAAACGAAGGCCCTCAATTATTCGGGCCGTGGATATCGTTCCAGACCTGCATAGACCGTTGCCTGAAGTTCGCTCCCATAATGCTCGTCGAAAACTGTTTCACTTCCTCGGGATGGCAGGAAGATTTGCCGCAGGTCTTTTGAGCTATGCGGGGATCGTATCCAAGGGTGAGCGTGTTCCGGTCCTGATACAGGATTGTGCCTACATCGTAATCGAGCGATCCGTCGGCAAGGCGTGGAAGCATGTTCCGCAAGCGGTCTTCGCCGGAAGGAAGGAGTTGATTGACATGATTCTTGCGCGGCATGATATTCAGGTTATTGTCGAGCACTATGAGCTTGAGCATGCCCTTGTGCGCCCTGTCAGGATTAGTGGAAAGGCCGTTGCCAAGGTGGCAGTCGCGGCATTCGGTGTTCGGATGATGGGATTCCTTCTGCACCTGCTCCCTCGTCATCGTAAACAGAGGATAGCCGAGCTTTGTCATGCGATCTTTGTCCGCATGGCAAGCAACACACATGTCGCTGGATTGATAGCCGGAATAGAAATAGATGAATAGCAGAACGGCGGCGAGTTGGACAAAAAGGATGCTCATCCCCCGCTTGCTACTGAAAAATTTCCACAGTTTTCCAATTGCCATAGAATTATAGTTCTTGCATCCACAAAAATCAGTGACGGTACTGTTTTGTTTCTCTTGAACCGTTCCCGGAACGTTACTCCACTGCCGAGCTGAGGTCACAACCAAGGTCGTATCAATTGGCCTTGAGTTGCCTGTTCGTGATCCCGTACGGCTCGCGATAATTGCGCTTCAAAGATATTGGATGTTGTTCGGAAGCGTTGCTGTCCCTGATGAGCGAACGCTTGTTGCGGCCGTACATTGCACCCATCTCATCGATATTGCAATAACGTATACCCTTCTCTTGAAGTATGAAAAATCCGCTAAAAAAAGCATGGGCGGTGAAAGAGAGCACGTCCTTTCCACCGCCTTTTTGGTTCGCATCTTTACTACTTGCCATGGCCATCGCCCCAGTCGCTTTCTTCGCCTTCCCCCGCTGCGGTCCTGAGACCGTAGCGCCTGGCACAGAAGGATATTAATACCTGTCTCGGATCCCGCCTCACAGCTTCTCCGAGTCCGGACCGTACTACACGAACAAGCTGCCGTCCCTCGGATCGAAAGGCAGATTCGGCGTACTCCGATCAAAGCGCATAGGCCGGTCACGGTGCTCAACGACAATGACGGCAACGCCACCGTGGTCGGCAAGCAGCTTCATAATCTCTGGACTGTGTCCCTTCAGACGGGGGTCAAACTCCATAACCTGTTTCGAGACTGACCAGCCCTTCGATATAGTGAATGCCGAAAAGTGATCAATCTGTGCATCACGATTCTTCTTCGGGTCCTTGCCGGGCAAACGCGCGTAAAGAGCAGAACCCTCATCACAACGACGATTGAAGCCTTCAGCCACCAGACTAAAATAGTTCTGTCAAAACAACCGCTCCATCGCCTCGTCCACGGTCCTCACACCCATAAGTTCAATCTTCTTCAGGGCAGTAGTCTTTTCCAGCTTTTCCACATTCAGCTGTGGAAGTACACAGCGAGTAAACCCCAGCTTTGCTGCGTCCTTGATTCTCGACTCCGCCTGGCTGATTGCCCGCACTTCCCCTGCGAGGCCGACCTCACCCATGACCACGGTCTGGGCATGGATCGGCTTCTCACGGAAGCTCGATGCCACTGCAGCAATCACACCTAAGTCGATAGCGGGCTCATCGATCTTAAGTCCCCCCACGATATTCACGAACACGTCCATCCCCATAAGGTGCATCCCGACGCGCTTTTCGAGCACTGCGAGAAGGAGGGAGACACGATTGAAGTCCACACCGATGCAGGTCCGCCTGGGCATGGTAAGTTTCGATGGCGCCACGAGCGCCTGCACTTCAGCAAGGATCGGCCGCGAGCCTTCCAGTGACGATACCACAACCGAACCCGTTGCATCGGCAGGCCGCTCGGCGAGGAACAACTCAGAAGGGTTAGCCACTTCGGCAAGGCCGCTCTCCTTCATTTCGAACACGCCGATTTCGTTTGTAGAGCCGAATCGGTTCTTGACTGCTCGCAATACGCGGAACGAATGCCCCTTATCTCCTTCGAAATAGAGCACCGTGTCAACGATATGTTCCAGCACGCGCGGCCCGGCAATCGCACCGTCTTTGGTCACGTGGCCGATAAGGAAGGTGGGTACGCCGGTCCGCTTTGCATGAATCATGAGCCTGCCCGAAACCTCTCGCACCTGGCCCACGCTTCCCGGCGCTGACGGGAGCTCGGGCGTAAACACCGTCTGAACCGAGTCGACGACCAGAACCTGTGGTTGGAGCCCATCGGAAGCATGGAGGATCTCTTCGAGCTGCGTCTCGGCAAGGACATAAAGGTTGTCGGTCCTGACGCCAAGACGGAGCGCGCGCATTTTGATTTGGGACGGCGATTCTTCGCCGGACACGTAAAGCGATTTGCCTCGAAGCTCCGAAATCTGTCTAAGCATCTGGAGTACCAATGTAGACTTACCGATTCCGGGGTCTCCGCCAATCAACACCACGGAACCGGCAACGATCCCCCCACCTAGCACGCGGTCGAGTTCGCCGATCCTGGTCATAAACCGGTCCTCGTCCCGAGCCTGGATTTCTCCCAGCATGACCGGCTCTGATACACCCCCTCGCTTCGAGCTCCCGACTGCCTTGGGCCGTTCCATCTGCTCTTCGACCATGGTGTTCCAAGCCCCGCAGTCTGGGCATTTCCCCATCCAACGGGGCGACTGGCTGCCGCAGGCCTGGCAGACAAAGACGGTCTTGCTTTTCGATGATTTCATGATGAAGTATTCTATTGGTTCATGGCGGGATTGTCAACGCTATTTGCAGTGGTTGTCCCTAATGAAACGCCCTCCCCCATCAATAAATTCTGTAATTACTGCGTTGCAAGGCTTTCGGTCAATGCTCAACACGCCAGGCACTCCGCTGATACAGGACAACATCATACGGTATGATGTCTTCGGCTGATTTACGATCCAGTTCGGCAAAACCAGAAGGAATGTCCGGAAAGAATGCATCGCCCTCGATCTTCCGATGGATAATAGTCAGATAAATTTTGTCCACCATCTCGATGGTCTCGCGAAAAACGTCTTCCCCGCCACAGATAAACGCCTCGTCCGTCCCAGCGCATGCTGAAAAGGCGGAGGTCAGGTCGTGGACAACAATGCAGCCGGGAGCGGAATAGCCCCGCTGGCGTGTAAGTACGATGTTTGTCCTGAGAGAGAGCGGCCGGCCAATGCTTTCAAAGGTCTTTCTCCCCAGGATGACCGGATGCCCACGCGTGATCCTGTGAAACCTCCTCCGGTCCGAGGGCAGGTCCCATGGCATTTTATTATTCAGGCCGATCACGCGGTTCTCGGCCATAGCGGCGATAATGGAAAAAATCATGGTTTTCAGTGTTGAGGTTAGTGATGCCTGCGATCTCTAGCCCGCTTTGAGCATGTGATCATATCTTACCCGATTACTGAACTCCCCGCCACTAAATCGTCTCCACAATTGAAGGGCGGAACAGGGTTCCTGACGCACTCCCGCTGCCGACGTGTGGGGGTTGCCCGCGCTCTCTTCCTGACGGATGCGAACTGCCGGCAATTGCCCTCAGGTCATCTCAGCTTCCCTTCTCAGGCGTTACTTTAGCCAAGTCCCGGTTCCGTTGTTGCATATTCATTAACCGCATGAGACACTCCTTTTTTGCCTATCAGGAATCTCGCCAGCTACGGTCATCCTCATTCCGTCTTATGAAGGGTAATCGAGCGGTAATAGGTGCACTCTTTACTTTACTTCCCTTTACTTTACTTCCCTTTCCTTCCCTTTCCCTGGCAGCGAGGGTGCGTTTGCAGGCTGTTGATTTACGTTTGCACTGTCCTTCTCGATAAACCTTGTACACACAAAACAAAATACCGCTGCCAGCAGAATCACGCCGGGGGTAACCATGAGTGCAGCCTTCAGTCCGTGCAAGTCCGAGATCGACCCGAGCACCGATGGAGAAACTGCATCCCCCAGTGCGTGGATAAAAAAAATGTTCACGGCAAAGGCCATGGCACGTATGCCGGGTCTCGTTACGTTTACGATCACGGTGTTGAGCGGTCCCGTATTCAGGAACAAAAAAAATTCGGCAAAGAACATTGCCGCGCTACATCCGAAGAGCGAATTCGTGAACAGTGCCAATGCCGTCACCGGCGCACCGAGGAGGAATCCCCAGCCTGAGACCATCAAATACCCTTTATTGTGCTTCTTCTGAAAAAGATCGCCGAGCCAGCCACCGGCTAATGTTCCACTTATCCCTGCAAGGACGGTGATACCGCCGAATATTGTATTCGCTTTTGCTATATCCAGGCCGTATTCCCGATAGAGGAACGTGGGCACCCATTGGGCAAGTCCTCCTAGCGCGAACGTCATAGCCGCCATGGCCAGCGTGTTCATCACGAACGATCGGTTCGAGATAAGCGAACGGTAGCTGTTTCCCGAACCTGCGGCAGGGTTTCGTGAAGCTTCCTCGCTTCCTCCCCGGACAGGCTCTCGCAGAAGCCAGAGAGGGATCGTAAGCAACAAACCGGGAACACCTGCCAGGAGAAAAGCCGCATGCCATCCGAAAGCTTGTCCGAGGACGCCGCCGAGGAGATAGCCGAGGGCGCTGCCTACCGGAATTGCAAGAAAGAAATAGGATAAGACCCGGCCGCGGGTTTCCTGAGGGTAATAATCGGTAAGGAGTCCAGGTGATACGGTGCCGAAGCTTGCTTCACCGATGCCCACGGTCGTGCGGGCTATAAACAGTGCTGGGTAGGCTGTAACAAAAAAGGCTCCCCCCGTGGCACAGCTCCAGACAGCAAGACCACCCGCAGCAAGCTTTACCCGGCTCATCCGGTCGCCGAGCCAGCCGAGAAAAGGCGCCGATACCATGTAGCAGATCATGAAAGCGCTACCGAGAAAGCCAAGAGCAGTGTCGGAAAGATGAAAATCTTCTTTGACGAGGGGAAAGACTGCGTAGAGGACCTGGCGGTCAATATAGTTCAGGAGATTGACTGAGAGGAGAAGCAAGAGGGCATAGCGGCTAGAACTGGGAAGAATTTGATATTTTTCGGTATCGTTGTGTCGCATGAATTAGGTGCTGCTGATACGCGTCGTCGGAAAGTAGCGCTTGAGAAGGTTGTTCTGCAAACTGCTGAGAACTTTTTTTACGGTACGTTTTTCAGCGGCGCTTATCCTCCTTGTTCGAAATCACATCTTTCCCTCGAGGTACTTTTTTCTTTTTCTCTCAGGGAAGCGTTCGATCGCATACCGCAGCATGGTTCGCGGCATTATTCTGTAATGCTGCTTCAAAAACTTCTCTTCGGTTTGCGGATCTCGCTTTCCGACTTCACGCAGCATCCAACCGACGGCCTTGTGGATCAGGTCATGTTCATCACTCAGGAGCAGTTGGGAGATATTCAGTGTATCTGCAAAATCTTTCTGCCTGATGAACGTGAACGTGGCCAGGATGGCCATGCGCTTCTTCCAGAGGTCTCTCGATGTTGCGAGACGGTACAGCGGTTTTCTGCCTTTGTCTATAAGATGATGTCCAACGATGTTCGGAGCCGAAAGATCAACTAGGTCCCAGTTGTTAATATAGCGGGTGTTCTTGAGGTAAAGGGAGTAGATCTTTTTTTTTACTGCATCATCGCCACGATCATACGCGCCGACAAGCAGGAAAAGCGCGAGCACCCGTTCTTCATGAATCGACGACCGGAGAAGTCTCACCATATCGGCGACGGATGTGTTTCGGCATTCCTGAGAAATTTTTCTAAGTGCAGGAACGGTAATGCCGAGAAAGACATCGCCCTCGCCGTACTGTCCCGGCCCGGTTTTGAAAAAACCCTTGAGAACATTGGCCTTATCCTTGTTGGCAAGTTTGCGGACTTTTTTTTGGATTTCCTCAAAAATCATGTGATCCTATGAATATCCCGGGTGAATATTCTGCATTCGAATCGTTGCAGGGGAAATGCACCTCACGTGCTGCTTCCTGCCCGCCTAAGCTTTGCCGGCGAAAACTTCGATAGCGACCGCGGGTGCTGCATGGTGCTGTCCTGGCCCACGCGGCCCACGAGCGTTGAAAAGAAGAGCGGCACTTCTGATGTAAAGGAAAGTTCCTGTCCACTGTAGGGATGCTTGAAGGATATCGACCAGGCGTGAAGCGCCATGCGCGGTTGAGGATCGTCTTCTTTTCCATACTTGGTATCGCCGACGATCGGATGCCCGATGCTGGCAAGGTGAACCCGTATCTGATTCTTCCGGCCCGTCAAGAGGACCACTTTCAGCAAAGAATAACGCTTCGTTAGCCGAAGTACGGTATAGGCAGTTTGTGATAACTTGCCTTTGGCACTGTCCGACGTGGTATAAACGTTGTACCTTTTGTCCTCTGCCAGGTATGAAGTAATCGTTCCCGAACTTTTTTCACACCGGCCGTGCACAACGGCGAGGTACTTCTTTTCGGTCTGTTTCCATCGGTCCTGTAAAAGGAGTTTCGCTTCCTCGCTCTTAGCAAAGAGAAGAATCCCGGACGTATCCCTGTCCAGTCTGTGGACGACATAAAGGTGTTTGCTGCATCTGCCGCATCCCTTGCGGATGTAATCCGTCAGGATAGCACGTGCGGTTCGCGATTTTTCCCTCTCGGTCGCAACGGCCAGAAGTCCCGACGGTTTGTCCACCACGAGAATGTCCTTGTCCTCGTACAGGACCACTATTCCTTTCGGTAAGAATTTTATGCTCGAAGCTAATGGTTTCCGCATCGCAAGCATTCTCTGATCAAGTATCGGATGTACGGGGGAAGTCACAAGCTGTGCGGCTGCCCCTCAGAAAGGACCACTCGCAGCAATGTTCAGCGATGAGCCAGCTTTCCCACGGTCACAATCAATGGTACTACCGTACGCCGATTTACGCATATTCCGCATGATCCTCGCCAAAAACATAATGGATGATCTCCCATGCTGTCTCTTCGATGGATTTGTTCGTCGTATCGACGACTTTCCAGCGCCTATGTCGTTTCATGAGATCCCGGACGAACTCGACTTCGGCAAAAACTTTCTTGAAATCGCTGTAACTGGGTCTGAGACCAGATTGTTTTTGGCGCGTCAATCTCACTTTCTGGAGAGTCTCAGGATCAACACTTAGACAGACAATCTTGTATTGGTCGATTTTAAAGAGCTCTTCCGGCAGGGGAATGCCCGGGACAATGGGTACGTTGGCGACTTTGTATCCTTCCTGTGCCAGGAAGAAGGAAGTCGGGGTCTTTGATGTGCGAGAGAGACCGACGATGACGATATCCGCATCCCGCAGTCGCTCGGCATCCCTCCCGTCGTCGTGTGCAAGAGTATATTCTATTGCATCAATGCGTTTGAAATACCGTTCATCGACTTTTCTGAGCAGGCTCGGGGTTTCGAGTGGTTCCTGCTGGAGGTAGGGCCCGATATTGCTAATGAGCGGGCCTAATATGTCGAGATGGAACATGCTGTTCTTCACGCAATATTCGCTGGTATAGTCCCTCATCTCTTTTTTGACGAACGTAAATGCGATAAGTGCATTTTCAGACCTTGCCTGTACGAGGACCTTCTTCAGTCCAGCCTTCGAATCGATATCGTGAAAAAGCATTATTTTGGTGCGGGCATGTTCGAACTGCACGAGGGCTGCCCTCAATATGTGCAGGCCGCTTTGGCCAGTGGCATCGGAAATGACATAAATTTTCTTACCAGGCATTTTCATTCTTTTCATGAAGCGGTAATTGGATCACGCCGTTTTTCAGTCCCGCGCTACTGGATGGAAGAGAAGTGCGCGATGCATTGCTGCCTTCATAAGTGACCATAACAAATCAAAAACAGCCTGTCAACGAAAATAGGGAACAAGGCAATCACGCCAACGTCCAAAGCTGGGCTCCCTCACGCTGTTCTTGGCCAGCAGGAGAGTCGCTACTTGCTGCGCCGCCGCAGCTCCACAAGAACCAATCGCTGTGAATCGAAGAAACCTCAGAGAACAAGGGACATACCACAGTTCATGATCATGCGAGGCATAGATGATGCATCACTAAATGCAAAAATTTTTTTCGATGCCTCCAAAACATTATATTTCCCGTGACCGGCACTGACATTGTCAATCGAGCTGCTGGCGGAAACAACAGCGCCGGCGCCCGGACTTGCCTTGAGTAGTTTTGACCACTTCTTTTCCTCCTTCCTTCCGGGTACCGTCAAGCACATGATCACTGAGCCGAAAGCCTCTCCCGTCTCGCGCACGAGGTGACACTATCCATCGGACACTATTACGTATAGGATAATGCAGCTCCACGCCTCTTGGAATGCATCTTCGCAGCTTTCCTTTCGTGTTGCTGTTGTTCTCCGCTGGATATACAATCGCGAGCTGACGTGGACAACTTTGATTCGTGCTAGCGAGAGGGAAGAATCCACCTGTAAGATCCAGCGCTCGGCAACTGGACACATACCACGGGCGCAGTCCTTGAATCCAGACCGCGCCCGTGAAACGATACCGGCTATTTTTTGAAAATCTGTTCGAAGAACATCTTCATTTCCTTCCATGACTCATCGTCGGCCTGTTTGTTGTACGCGAGTGGCATATTAAACTTCTTGCCGTACGCAGTCGCCTCGGGATTGGTGAAGCTATGCATTGCTCCGGGATAAGCGATGAATTTATAATCTGCATTGGCGTTGGCCATTTCTTTCTTAAACGCCTCGATCTGTTCCGGGGTCGTGAACTTATCATCAGTGCCGTGGAGCACGAGGATCTTCGCCTTGATGGTACCGGGCTCCGCGGGCTTTATCGCCGCCAGCATGCCATGGAAGCTTACCACTCCCTTCAGGTCCGCACCCTGCCTCGCCATATTCAGCACTACACCGCCACCTAAACAGTAACCGATGGCCGCAATGCGGGCCGGATCAACGGTCGGCTGTTTTTTTAGAAATTCTTCCCCAGCTATGAATCGCGCCTTTGCCGTATCGAAGTTCTTCATGACTTCGGAAGAAAATTTTCCCGCATCATCGGGATGCATTGTTTGTTTTCCTCCTCCGTACATGTCAACGGCAAGAGCCGTATACCCGAGTTCTGCAAGCATTCGAGCCCTCTTCCGTACATAGTCGTTCAAACCCCACCACTCGTGAACCACAAGGACACCGGGAGCTTTACCCTGTATTTTGCTGTCATAGGCTAGGTACCCTTTCAATGTCACGCCGTTGGACATGTATTCGACATTCTTTCCAACAACCTTGGCATGCGCAGATGGTAATCCCCCTACCATGATCATTAATATCATGGCAGCAAAAAAAATCATAAAGCGTTTCATAAGTGCCTCCTTAGATGTTGTTCATAGAACTTAAGGCATAGGTGCAGGGAACGAGAATTCACCTCCCTCTTTTTATGAATCAGAGAACCTTCCGCTCGCTTAAAGGTGCGTCACCGTTATATGTTTTATTGTACCAGATGAGAGGGCAGATGGGGGGAGACTATTTGTTCCGTTCTTTTACGAAACGTTCCACTTCGCGCTTCGATTCCTTTTCCTTGATCGTTTCGCGTTTGTCAAATGTCTTCTTGCCCTTGGCCAGGCCGAGCAAGACCTTGGCCTTGCCGCGCATAAAATAGATTTTGAGCGGGATGAGTGTGTAGCCTTTCAGCGTCATCCTGCCAATGAGCTTCCGAATCTCTTCTTTGTGCATCAGGAGCTTGCGCGTCCGGAGCGGCTCATGGTTCATGATATTACCTTGAGGATAGGGGCTGATGTTCGCGTTAAGCAGGAATACCTCGTTGTTCTTCACGATGGCATAGCTGTCCGTTAAATTCGCGAGGCCAAGACGCAGCGACTTGACTTCCGTGCCCTGGAGCGACAACCCTGCCTCGAAAGTTTCCTCGATAAAGTAGTCATGGTATGCCTTGCGGTTCGAGGCTACCGTGGTGTTTTCTTTTTTCTCAGCCATGGTGCAATGATACACGATGCAGGATGTCAGTTGCAAGATGATTCGGGATCCTTATTCATACACCTACCTCAGACAACCTCGCGTAAAGCTCTATCACTCCGCATTTTCTGCACTGATCAGAATCACAAAATTTATTATTTTTGATTTTATTCGCTTTTGTGGGTTACGTTCTGCGGTCGCTTATACTTACATCAAATTCATCGGATCAACATCCACGATCACCTTGCACTTCCTGCCGTACCTATCTTCTATCGCTTTTTTCCCTTCGATAGCAAGCATTCGTATCTTGTCACGCTGCTGCGACAGGAGGAGAAGCTGAAACCTGAATTGACCGCGGACACGGGCGATGGGGGCCGGAGCCGGTCCGAGGAGCATTGCATCTTTTCCCCGCATGAGGTGACGGATGCGGTTCTGGGCTATCCCCGCAGCCTCCAACGCCTGCCTTGCCTGCGGGCTTTTGACCTCAATCTTGATGATCCTTCCTAGGGGAGGATAGTGAAGCTCCTTACGGAAAACGATCTCTTCATCATAAAATCCATCGTAGTTATGGGTCTTGCTGTGTCGGATCGAATAGTGGTTCGGATTCATCGTCTGGATGACTACCTCGCCGCCCAATTCGCCCCTTCCTGCCCTGCCTGCAGCCTGGGTAATAAGCTGAAAAGTCTTCTCAGCAGACCGGAAGTCCGGCAAATTCAAACCCACGTCCGCATCAATAACGCCCACGAGTGTTACCGCGGGAAAGTCATGGCCTTTTGCGATCATCTGCGTTCCGAGCAGTATATCCACTTCCCGTTGGTCCACCTGCCGCAATAAACGTTCGTAGGCCTTTCTTCCCTTCACGGAGTCGCTATCCATGCGTTTAAGCCTCGCATCGGGAAAAAGCACCTGCAGTTCTTCTTCGATCTTCTGGGTGCCCGAACCAATCAGCTTCAGTTCGATACTCTGGCATGTCGGGCATGTGTCCGGAGGCTTCGAAAAAAAGCCGCAGTAGTGACACTTGAGCTTCCCTTCACTCTTGTGAAAGGTGAGGGACACACTGCAGCTGGGGCACTTGACCGCCGTTCCGCAGTCCCGGCAGATGAGCACCGATGAAAACCCCCGGCGGTTCAACAGCAACAGCGACTGTTCGTTCCTTTCTAGCCGTTTCTTGATATCCTCGATGAGCCTCGGTGAATAGAGATTGTTTTTCGGAAATGTCTTGGCGTCGATGATCAGTACTTCCGGCATGGGGCGATGGTCCACGCGGTTCTCCAGCCGAAGATAGCGGTACTTTCCGGATTTCGCATTATAGAAACTCTCCAGGGACGGAGTCGCAGAGCCGAGCACAGTGACGGCATTCCCGAGCTTGGCCCGCATGACCGCCACGTCCCGCGCGTGATAGCGGAGTCCCTCGTCCTGTTTGTATGAATTTTCGTGCTCTTCGTCGACGACGATAAGACCGGTTTTGGCAAAAGGAGCGAAGACCGCGGACCGCGCACCAATGGCCACGTCCACCAGGCCCGACTGGATGCGGTGGTACTCGTCAGAGCGCTCGCGTTCAGTGAGGCCGCTGTGCAGCACGGCAACGCGGTCCCCGAAGCGACCGCGGAACCTGTTCAGGAGCTGCGGCGTGAGCGCAATCTCAGGGACGAGCACAATGGTGCCCTTTCCGGTCTTGGCCAGCCCGGCAATCACGCGAAGATAGACCTCGGTCTTGCCGCTGCCAGTCACGCCGTGAAGCAAAAAAACGGAGAAAGCTTCGTGGGAAACGGCTTGCCCAATTTGACGTACAGCATCTTCCTGCTCGGGCATAAGCTCCGGAGGCGATGTGGGCGGGATTTTTTCCTGCGGCGTAGCGGGTGCTTCCCGTTCGACAACTTCGATATGACCTGCTTGAGATAGTGATTTGATCGTTGCTGGTGAAAATCCCGGTAACGCGTCTATCGCCGTCTCGCCCTTTTCCCTCAGCATGTCGAGCAACGCAATCTGTTTTTTCCCCTTCACTCGGTCCGCGTCTGAGATAGATACCCGGGCGAGGCGAACAAATTTTTTCTTTTTCGGTTTCGCGCGGCCCATGGCTTTTGGCACGACTGCTTCAATTGTCTGGCCAAGCGGGTGCACGTAGTAGTCTGCCATCCAGCGGGCAAGAGCGAAGAGTTCAGGAGAGAGCGGGTTGTCCAATATCTCAATTACCGACTTAAGGCCCTCGGCATCAGTCGTGTCCGGGAAACCGACGACCGTGCCGGTGATGCGTCTGCTGCCGAAGGGTACGAGCACACGCGTCCCCGGCGCGAGGCCGCCATGCATCACTTCCGGGGCGCGATAGTGGAATGTTTTGTTTACGGAGATACCGACGGCTATATCAACGACGAGGTCGGTCATGGGGTGTTATCACGGGAATCACGAATCAAGGGGCAAGGATAATTTTTCTGGTTTCAGGTTCTTGTCCTCGGTCTTTTGCTGTTTTTCGGCAGGGAGGTCCTTCAGCGTCCTCGTTTCCTTGCTGTTCAGGATATCCTTCAGCTCGCTCATGAACTCGTTGATGTCCCGGAACGAGCGGTAAACCGAAGCGAATCGCACATAAGCTACCTCATCGAGTCCGTGGAGCCGTTCCATCACTTCTTCACCGATTGCCGTGCTCGGGATTTCCTTGAACCCTTTTTCCTGCAGTGCTTTCTCGATCTCGTCGACGGTCTTCTCAAGGACGTCCAGGCTGATTGGCCGCTTCTCGCAGGCCTTCTTAAGGCCGTTCAGGATCTTGATCCGGTCGAAAGGCTCTCGTCTGCCGTCCTTTTTTATGACCGAAGGCAGTACATCTTCGATGCGTTCATACGTGGTGAACCTGCCTCCGCACATGAGACATTCCCGCCTCCTGCGGATGGTATCTCCTTCCTTTCCCATCCGTGAGTCGACGACCTTGTTGTCCATATTTGAGCAATGGGGACAGCGCATAGGTTCAGTTCAGAGCTCGCCGTTCAAAGTAGAGAGCATCCGCCAGGTTCACTTCTTGTACTGCGTGATCATCAAACCGGACTCTTTCAACATCTCGGCGGCGAGGGCGTCGGGGTAGCCGTCTTCGAAGATGAGGTGCTTCACGCCTGCGTTGATGATCATCTTGGCGCAGATGCCGCAGGGCTGGTTTGTGCAATAGAGCGTTGCGCCTTCGATGTTCGTCCCGTGCTTGGCCGCCTGGATTATGGCGTTCTGCTCGGCATGGAGCCCGCGGCAGATCTCGTGCCGCTCGCCGGAGGGGATGCCGAGCTGCTCACGCAGGCACCCGCGGTCCAAGCAGTGTGCAATGCCGGACGGCGTACCATTGTAGCCCGTGGCAAGGATGTTTTTGTCCTTCACGAGCACTGCGCCCACTTGGCGGCGGAGACAGGTGGCGCGCTTCTTCACCAGGTGCGCAATTTCCATGAAATATTCGTCCCAGGAGGGGCGCGTGTCCTTAGGCATTGACTTTTTCCATCGCGAACATGGGGAACTTGCTGCAGAACGCTTTCGTTCGCTCCTTAATGTCGGCAAGCTTTTCCAGAGAATGGCCGTTGGCAAGCGTTTCGCAGATAAGGTCGCCTACCACCTTCATATCGGCCTCGCGCATGCCGCGCGTCGTAACGATCGGCGTGCCGAGCCTGATCCCGCTCGTCGTAACAGGCGGCTTCTGGTCGAAGGGGATGCTGTTCTTGTTGCACGTGATGCCCGCCGCATCGAGCCAAGTTTCTGCATCCTTGCCCGTGATGTTCTTGGGAGTGAGGTCTACGAGCATGAGATGATTTTCCGTAGCGCCCGAAACAATGCGGAAACCGTCTCCCGTCAGTCGCTCTGCCAAAGCCGCGGCATTTTTCTTCACCTGGCGCTGGTAGTCCTTGAACTCGGGAGCGAGCGCTTCCTTGAACGAGACCGCCTTGGCTGCGATCACGTGAACAAGCGGTCCTCCCTGAGTGCCAGGGAAAATGGCCTTGTCTACGGCTCTGCCGAACTTCTCTTTGCACAGGATCATGCCGCCGCGCGGGCCGCGCAGGGTCTTGTGCGTTGTCGTCGTAACGAAGTCGGCGATGGGCACCGGGTTCGGATGTTCACCCGCTGCGACCAGACCCGCGATGTGCGCGATATCAGCCATGAGATAGGCGCCCACCTTGTCCGCGATCCTCCGGAAACGGGCAAAGTCGATGATCCTCGAATAGGCGCTATAGCCACAGACGATCATCTTGGGCTTGTGCTCAACAGCCAGCCGCTCAACCTCGTCGTAATCCAGGAGTTCTGTTTTCTTGTCCACGCCGTAGGGAAAAGACCTGTAGAGCTGGCCTGAGAAGCTGACGCTTGCACCGTGGGTCAGATGTCCTCCGTGCGGGAGACCCATGCCAAGGATCGTGTCTCCCGGCTGGAGAACGCTGAAGTAGACCGCCATGTTCGCCGAGGAGCCGGAATGCGGCTGCACATTCACGTGCTCCGCGCCGAAGAGCTGCTTTGCCCGCGCTATCGCAAGCGACTCTACGGCGTCCGCGAACTGGCAGCCCCCGTAGTAGCGGCGGTTCGGGTAGCCTTCGGCGTACTTATTGGTGAACACCGAGCCCTGTGCTTCGAGCACCGCATTGCTCACATAGTTTTCCGATGCGATGAGGACGATCTTCGAGAGCTCGCGCTCCTCTTCGCCTTTGATTGCGTTGAACACCTCGGGGTCCGTCTGGTTCAGTTCAGACATTGCGTCATCCTTTGCGTGATTGTTCTATTTTTAAACCGGATAAGGCGGGGCTTAAGCCTTTAAGCCGCCAAAGCACCATCGTCGGGGAAAATGGAGACATCAAACATTTGAGCTTGCGCTTTTCTTCAAGGTCTCCTTGCTTTAGCGATAGGAGGCTCTGCGTTATTTCATGATGACGGACTTTTCGATATCTTTGATTTTATCGAGCCGCTTCTGGTGCCTGCCGCCGGCGAATTCCGTGTCGAGCCAGGTCTTCACGATTTCCAGAGCCACACCCTTGCCAATGACCCGCTCGCCCATGACGAGGACGTTCGAGTCATTGTGCTCCCTGCTCATCTGCGCCGTGAAATGGTCATGGCAGAGTGCGGCGCGCACGTTGGCGTAGCGGTTCGCCACAATCGACATACCGATGCCCGTGCCGCAGATCAAAATGCCGCGGTCCATGGTCCCTTTTGAGACGGCCTCGGCTACCTTGGCTCCGAAATCCGGGTAGTCAACGGACGCCCTGCCGGCAGGCCCGAAATCGGAGATCTGGATATTGTCTACCGCCTTGATGAATTTGAGGATTTCTTCTTTGAGTTCATAGCCGCCATGATCGCAGCCAATCGCCAATTTCATGCACAACCCGCCTTTCCGGAGAAGCTGATATTAACATCTCAACCGTTTTTGTGTCAAGGAAAATACCCCCGGGAAAATCCTCACCCGCCGTCGCGCCAGACTGCAGCCAGCATGATTTTTGAAGGGATTTACCCGATCTGAGTAATGCAGCTGCAGCGCTGCACTGCTATAGAAACTCATAACAGATCATGCTGAGCACTGCCATTGCCGCGGTCTCGGTACGGAGAATGTTCGGCCCGAGGCTGACGAGACGGAAACCCTTATCCCGCGCCGCCGTGGCCTCCGCTGACGAATAACCGCCTTCAGGCCCGATGAGGATGACGATGTCTTGCGCTTCAGGTTTCTGTCGCAAGATATTCTTGATAGGCTCAGTCCCTTCTTCCCAGGGCATCAACAACAGTTGCCGAGATCCAGAGTCTAGGTTCTCGATGAAATCCGAGAACTTCCTAATCCCGCCTATCTGCGGAATATCTATCCTGTTGCTCTGCATGGCGGCTTCCCTGGCGATCTTCTGCCACCGTACAATCCGCTTCCCTTCATCTTTGATCTTGACGATCGTTCGCGCGGTCACGATGGGGACGATGCTCGAAACGCCGAGTTCCGTCGCTTTCTGAACAATGAAGTCCATCTTGTCCGCTTTCGGCAAGCCCTGCCCGAGCGTGATGCGAAGGTTTGGCAGTTCCTTTTCCGATCGGCTCACAATCTCTGTTTTGACATCGGACCGACCGACATCAACGATTTTCACCGTATATTCAGTTCCTTTGCCATCGCAAAGCATGAGTTTGTCCCCGGCCCTCATGCGCATGACCATCGCGATATGGTGGACATCCTCGCCCGCTACTATGATGGAACCGCCGGAAACTTGACCGGCGGATATGAAAAAACGAGGGAGTCTGGACATATGATAAGTGCAGAGCGGTACGTAGGGAATGTTGGGTACGGCAGCTTTCCTCTGCCTGCTCCGGAGTGACATCGCTTTTTTAGTTCTTTGGCTTCGGCCCGTCCTGCTTTCCTCTTCCGCCTCCTCTCCGCCTGCGCCGCATCGGCCGCTTGTACTTTGCTCTTTGCTGTTTTTCCGTGTCCTCGCTTCGCTCTTCGCCGGCCGTCACCGGATTTGCCTTAATAAAGTCCTTCCACCAGAATCGAAGCTCTTTTCGTTCGCCCGTGACCTCGCTGGTAAATCGCAAATATTCATAGGCGTCTTCAAAACCAGGCCGACGTAGGAAGTAGCGGGGATGCTTCCCTTCCCGCTTCTCGAACCGCTGCTGGTTCCAGTACATGTCGCGCATCGGCAAAACTACCTTCCGCGGAATCATCACGCGCTGAGCCTGCTCGGAAAGAACCTCCGCCACTGCTTTCGTTACAGCGTCCAGGGCAGGGGTGCCCGATTTCATAAGACCGGCGGATTTCTCCTCGATATACTGGCCGAACATTAGGCCAAAAAGGACATGGGGCTCTACCTTCCGCCCTCCGTGCACGCACGTATCGACCCATTCCAGGGCCTTTCCGATCCATACGTGCGGGAATCCGCTTTCCTCGGTATCTAACCAATCATTGAGACGCGGAAAGATCACCCCAAAAAGCCCCGTCTTCCGAAGGAGTTGGTAGGTCCTTTCCCCTTCGCCGAGCAGGAAGAGCTTGAGCACTTCTTCGTACATGCGGGCGGGCGAAGCGAGCGCCACCTTTTCCTTCAGCTCCAGTATGGCATCGTACGTTTTCTCTTCGATCTCGAACCCAAGCATGGCGGCAAAACGCACAGCGCGCACCATACGCACGGGGTCCTCGGTGAATCGTACCTGGGGATCGCCAATAGTCCGGATAAGCCCATTTCTCAGGTCCTGCATGCCGCCGACATAATCGATGACCGAGAAATCCGCGATGGCGTAGAAAAGCGCATTTACCGTGAAGTCGCGCCGCAGAGCGTCTTCTTCGGGCGTACCAAACACGTTATCCCGCAGGATCATGCCATCCTCGGTCTTGAGCATGCGCGGAGGGCGGGTTTTGGCCGGAACTGCTGCCGAAGCCGCAATAGCCGAGGCTTCAGCCGGTGAGGGCTGCACCGTGCCTTGTCCAGAGAGCCCGAACGCTGTCGGCGCCCCCGGTCCTGCTTGTTCCTGAAGGTTGACCGACGTTTCTTTTTCGGTGGGTCCTTCCACTTCTTCCATTTCGTCCAAAACATTGGAGCGAAAGGTCGCGACCTCAATAATTTCGCCGTGGAAGTGGATGTGCGCCAAGCGAAAACGTCTGCCAATGAGCCGGCAGTTGCGGAATATCTTCTTCACTTCATGCGGCTTGGCGTCCGTGGCAATGTCGAAGTCCTTCGGCTCACGCCCAAGTAGGAGGTCGCGCACCCCGCCGCCGACAAGGTAGGCAAAGTATCCCTGCTCTTTCAGGCGGTAGAGGACCCGGACTGCATTGGGACTGATCCACTTGCGGGAGATGTCGTGTTCAGAACGAGGGATGATCGTAGGTTGAATAGGACTCACGAGCATGTATATTATCACATCCGGAGGGACAAGGTAAAGAGAAGAGAATGCATTCGTGCTCGTGCTTTGGAATTGTGTGCCGTGGCGAATAGACCCTGTCTTCAACCCGGGGGAGCATTCGCGAATTAGAAATCTAATCGTATCATGGCTCGGACGCCTTCCCGCAAAGGTTCGATGAGCACGATGGCATTCCTTGGGTTTTCCAGCCCAAGAAAGGCATCGGTGCAAAAGACTCCCAGGAAGTGGCCGAAGGCTATCCCGCCTAGAACGTTTGAGGGATAATGCTGGTTCGCTTCCACGCGTGCCCATGCCGTGGCTGCCGTGAGCGCGCCGAGTCCGACCTGCGATACCGTCGTGACAGCTTGCGACAGCTGAATTGTCTCGATGTTTCGGGAAGCAAAAGTCGAATAAAGGGCAGCAGTTGTTGCATGTTCTGAGGGAAAACTCCCTTTGTCAACTCCGTTAGGCCGTGTGCGGTCTGTGGAAGACTTTAGAACACCCACTGTTTCCCGCATTAGGATTCCAGCGCCGGCCTGCACTCCGAAACCCTGCGTCTTGGCGAGTAGCCAATCCTCGTAGCTGTCGCCGCTGGGTGTGACAAGACCGCTTGCGATCCAGATTGCGGCAGCGGTATCTCGCAGCTCGTTTCTCGTGCGGTCTGCATGTTCCTGCGACCGGAACACGGGCGTCGTCGTTGCTGCCCACGCTTCAAGATTCCGGTCTGCATGCCCGATCTGGAATACAAGAACGCCTGCTGCGGGGGCCATGTTTCCGGAGATGCAACAGCGTTCAGTGCCGCTTCACCGACCCGCTCCCATCCCGGCGCAAGCGTTGCATCCTGCCCCCATCCCCGGCCATTCGTCATCGTACCGCAGCCGGCTAGGATGAAGGCGCAGGCGGCAAGAATAAGGAGGTGAGATGACATCGGATCATATCTTCTCGATTCGAATGCTCCTTGCTCCTTTGGCATCGTTCAATACCGCTGCATCACCGAAGATCCTACCGACAATGTTCACGGCGCTCGCGGGAACAGGATCGCTGCCCTTGCTCATGGGTGTGGGACCGAAAAAAATGGCAAGAGCGTTTCCTGGCGGCCAGAATCCAATGTCCCCCACTTTCACACGTGTTGTCGCGGTATCGTCCAGAGGCATTTTCAGTGGGATCTCGAAATAGAACTCATCCCCCCATACGTTCGGCCCTGTCTCGAAAGGTAGCACACTGGCAATTGCTCTCGCGCAGGGTGTATCAAAGAGCTCTGCATCCAGTGAGATATTATGAATATTAATCGTTATTCGCGTCGGCATAGTAGAATCTCTCATACGTCTTCAGGATAATAATGTAATCATTACGATGAACCCTTGAGAGGCTAAAGAGGCATTAAGCATGCATATCGTGCCTATTCCTTTGTCTCTAGCGAGGGTAGGTGTCCCTTAAAACAAGCCCATTTGTGTATCGGGCTCTTTCTTTTTTTTAACCTTGTCCGGCACGGTAATCCGTACAATGAGATTATCGGGAATTTCCTTGAGAAACGGCGAAGGTAATGGCGAAAGCCGTTGGCCGTATAAGAACCGGTTACGAACATGAAGCAGAAAAAGATCTTCCTTTGCGCGGGTCATTCCCACGTAAAAGAGCCGACGCTCCTCCTCGATATCTGCATTTCGCTTCGTTACGGTAAAGGGTAAGAGGCCGTCCTCAACGCCAGCTATGAACACCACCCTGAATTCGAGCCCCTTTGCCGTATGCATGGTCGTGAGCGTGACTGTGTTGGCACGAGGATCGAAAAAATCAGCAGCGGTAAGCAGCTTTGCTTCGCATGTCGTGGGCTGTCCAAGTACTTCGGCGTCAGGATCGACCAGCGAATGCAGATAGGCGATGGTCTCATCCAGTGTTTTTGCCTGTAAGCTGCTCTTACGGCCTAGGACCTGATAGGGGATTCCCGATGCGCGGAAGGTTTCCTCAATGGCCTTTGCCTGGGCATTCGTCCGATAGATCACGGCGACGTCGGAAAAGCAGAATGCCTCAGAGGGCCTGTCCACATCCCGACCGGACCGTGACTGCTGGTAGTGGCTCGTACCACCGATCCTCGCCTCGATCTCCTGAACGATAAGCTCGCCTTCGGTACGCTCATCAGGCAGAGAAAATACACCGATGCAGCTGCCCTGTCCCAGCGTCGGCACTATGTTTTTTTCGATTCGGTCTTGATTGTTCCTGATTACGCTGTTCGAAGCGGTGAGGACTACAGCCGATGACCGGTAATTCTTTGTAAGAGCGACTGTCCTTGCGTCCTTAAAATCCGAGCCGAATCTCAGAAAACCGCTTGCACTGGCACCGCGAAAACCGTAGATTGCCTGGTCGGAGTCACCGATCGCACATATACTGTCGCTCTTCTGAGAGAGAAGCCTGATCAATCGGTACTGCGCGGGGTTGATGTCCTGGTACTCATCAACCATGATGTGGGAAAATTTACTGAGGACCGCGGCCGAGGGATTCTGCTCTAGGATTGTAAGGGGATTGCGGACGAGGTCGTCAAAATCGACTGCATGGTTGTGCTTGAGAATTGTTTCATAGTTCTCGAACAGTTCTTTGCATTCTTCATCGAGAGGATCAACGAAGTTCTTGATTCTTGAAATTTTCTCTATAAAATCCTGAGCACGGGTTCCGGTCTTTTTCGAGAGCGTTTTAATGAGTTCTGCCTGCTCTTCTCGGTTATAGAGGGTTAATTCTGCTGAAGAAAATTCCCTAAGAATAGTCAGCCCCAGTAAATGGAGCGTGCCAATGAATATGCTTGATGCTGCTTTCCCCAGTAGCGTCTCAGCGCGTTCCCGCATCTCCCGTGCCGCCCGGTTCGTAAATGTCACGGCAAGAATGCCTTCCGGATTTACGCCCTGGGAGATGAGCCAGGCGATCCTGCGGACTATGGTCAATGTCTTGCCTGTCCCCGGTCCGGCAACGATCAGGAGGGCGCCGTCAATTGTCGTCACCGCCCTTCTCTGCGCATCATTCAGGCCATCGAGTATGGAGGATGTGATCGAGTTCATCAGTGCTTACGGCCAACGTCATCAAATACGATTTTATACGCAGTAAAACTCTGCCGGGTATTTAGCCCCGGCACGGCATGATCGCCGGCAGTGGAAGTGAAGTACAGGTTTCAATGCCAGGATTTTCAGTAAGCGTAAAAGTGACCTCAGCGAGACTGTCCTGCGCCCCGACTGAGGCCATCTTCCGTATCAGATACTGTTCGTTCGCGATCTCGATATTCGCAACCTGTTTTCGATCGCAGATCGAATTGAGGTAAATCTTCCTTAACACTGTTTCCCCGAGGATGAGTCAACTCAAAATCTACTACGTTCTTATTCCGTGTACTAATGAATTTGTAATCGTCATGCGTGACATGATTGATTTTACTGCATTGGATCAGCTGTCAACCACGGCGGCCGAATCCATCTCAGCATGCCAGGTATAGTTCCCATTAAAACGACTGTATCGATATCCTTGAGTACGGACCTAACGGTGTCCGTAGCGCTTATAAACGCCACGGCTACCATGAACGCAACGACCATTTTTTGACATACTCCATCCGTCCTCCTCAGATTACAGCAGCTTCAGCTGCCCCTTGATCTCTTTTCTCTCCACTTCCTCAAAGATCCTCACCTTCCCGAATTCTCCATCATATCCCGGTGCGATATGGACCTCGCCTCGGCGCATGCGTGAGACTGCTTCACGAATGAGCGGTGTTCCAGCACGCTCGATATCGTCGAGCGGCACTTGCATGAGGATGTTAAATTCGTTCCCGAGCCGTTCAATCAGGGAGAAATACAGTGCATTCACCTTTTTCGTATTCACACCGCACTTGAGGGCTTCCGCGATGATCTCGGCTAGAGGAATAATCGATGTGAAAGCAGGCGCATTCTCAAGCCTAAACCCGTGCTTGCGATCAGCGAGCTTTTCAACGCGGTGCATGACGCCTATAGTCACTTTCCTATTGCAGGCCGGACAAAGATAATCATAATGGATCGTTTCTTCCGGCGTGAGGCTCACGCCGCAGCCCCGATGACCGTCATAATGGTATTTGCCCTCTTCAGGAAAGAATTCGATGGTCCCGACAAAGCCCTGACGGGTCTTGATCGCCTTGTTGATCGCAGGATATGAGATAGCCGTATCAAAGATATTTGCCTCCCGCCCGATCTTCGCTGCCGAGTGAGCATCGGAGTTCGAAACAAGCGTGAGCCGATCGAGGCCGGACAGTTGCCAGTTCATAAGAGGATCAGACGATAGGCCGGTCTCTATCGCGAAAATAGACGGTGCCAGTTCTTCGTAGCACTCTTCGAGAGAATCGAAACCAGAGGCAGCGCCAAAGACTGAAAAATGCGGTGTCCAGGCATGGGCAGGGATGAGCATCGCATCAGGCGCGGCTTCGAGGGTGATTTTGAGAAGTTCCTTTGCATCGAGACCCAGGATCGGTCGGCCGTCAGCATGAAGATTTCCAATCTTCGAGAGCGCAAGATTGATCCGTGCAGCAGCCGCGAAGTCAGGGACAATAAGAACGGAATGGACCTTCCGCGTCTTGCCGTTCTTGCTGTATATGCAGCTGATCTCAGCGGAGAGGATAAACCGGGTAACGGCCTTGCATGAAGAGGGAACATTTCCTGCTTGATATTCTTTTTTGAGCGTAAATAAACCATTGCCCGTCCGGTCGAGCTTTGCATCAAGCTCCTTGAGCCAACCCGGGTGGGTGAAGTCCCCCGTCGCGATAACGGAGATGCCTTTAAGCTGCGCCCATTTCCAGATGCTCTCAGGACACATGTCCTTGCTCGTCGCTCGGGAGTAGTGGGAGTGGACGTGAAGGTCGGCGATAAAACGCATTGCGGATTATAACACGAATGAGCTCTCGAGTGATACAGATTTCAAATCGCTGTCTGCGCTTGCCCCTGTTTCCATAGCCCTGTTCAGGTCATCGATAAAAAAAAGTGCTGCTTCATTGCATTGCCAGTTTCCTCTCCTCTTCGCGAGGAGGGATCAGTTGCAATGGGCTTGCAGTTTAAAAGCTTTATGCTACCGCAATAAAGACGACGTCCCTGCACTTTGTGTGATATCCAGCGGGTCATAAGCAACATCGCGGGCATAGCCGCTACGACAACTTGAACTCTTTCACAATCTGCCTCCGTGGTGCCAGCTAAAGCACCTGCGATAACGTGGAGCGTATTTTTTTGGGGAAAACGATCAGGGGGGATATGCATACTTTGCGACTATAGAAGCCAAGCGGTCCTGTGCAGCCTCGATACTTTCGAGCAGCTTGAATTGCACCCGTGCGCGATGTAGATTGTGGTCGGGGTAGTTGATCCTGAAATAGGTGTCGCCCTTGAGATAGTCGGCAAGAAAACGAACGCCCAGCTCGAAGGTGATAACCTGCACTGACAATGGCAGCGCAGCGATCTCCATCTTCGTGAGGAAAGCTGCAGCCTCACGAAGGTAGCCGCTTGCGACGGCCTCAAAAAGCGTTAGGTCGATCCTGACGGTATCTAGGTCGGTGGCGTCCTCTCCCTTAGGGTTGGCCGCGGACCGGACGCAGTCTCCGAAATCGAAATGCACGATCCCCGGCTTTACCGTGTCCAGATCAATCATACACATGGCCTCACGTGTTCCGAGGTGGATCATGATGTTGTTCACTTTTGGATCATTATGCACCACCCGAAGCGGTATTTTGTTTGATGCTATGAGATCGGTGAGTGCAGGTGCAAGCGGCCTTCGTAGTTCAACAAACGCCTGTTCAGCGACTGTCCGGACTATCCTGTTTTTCATGCCGGTCTTGAGCACATCATCGAATTCCTTCAGATATCTCGGCGTAAAGTGGAAACCCGGAAGTGTGTCATAGAGCATGTGGGACGAGAGATCCGCGACGAGGGCCTGGAATCTTCCTAGGCCGCAGCCTACTTCAAAGGCGTGCTTCACGTCTACGACCGTATCAAAGACCGTGCCCGATTCGATAAAATTGAACACCCGCCAGTACGCACCAGTGTCGTCACAAATGTATGACTTACTGTTTTTTGCATGAACGAGCGAGGGCGTAACTAAGGAAGGGGCTGCAATGCCCTCGGCACGCAGCTTTTTAGCAATATGTGCAGTTACGATATCCACATTTTCCATTACCTGATCGGGGTGAGCAAAGACTGATGCGTTGACGCGCTGAAGGATGTATCTCCGTCCGGTTCCGCCGTCATTGCACTCACAGAGGTAGGTGTCATTGATCAAGCCCCTCCCGAAGCGTTCGACCTTCTGCAATATTCCGGGGATGGCAAATTGTGTAATGAGGCTTGGCAGAAGTGGATCATTCGTCGTTAACATAGAATTCTGTTGCCTAGATAGATATGGTTATGCCCACAAACCGTTGGTGTGTCGCACTCCAACCCTAAAGCCCGCGGGGTTTCCCATGCTCATTTTTCTAATCCAGTCACCCTAAGTTTCGATCTTGGAAAAGTCTGACCTGAGCACGCGTTTTTCCTTCGTCAAGATCAATCTGAACGGAAGCCGAATGACTCAGGAAAAAGGCCAAAAACCGGAATTGTTAAGCCTTCCCTGTTCGTAATCTGTGCACGACCGGGCTCACGCCGAAGCTCTGTTATACCACTTGAACGACATCTTGGCAACCTGCTCGATATACCGCACAGATGCCTATTTTTTCGCCGTAATCAAAAAAACCGAGAATTCTTTCATCCCCTTTCCCGGGATGTCCTTGCTCAGGGAGGCTGCCGTCGTATCCAGAAAATCATGGAAACCATCTTCCTGGAGCAGCGCCTTGAGCTTCGACCGGTCAAAACCGAGGTGAAATACTCCAGCATTGTCGCCGTGGAAGGAACCATCCTCACTGTCGAGATCGGCAAAACACAGCGTACCTCGTGGGGCGAGGAGTCTATACCACTGGCTGAACAGGGCGGCCGTATCGGGCACATGATGCAGTGTCATGCTGCTCACAATAAGGTTATACGCCCCTTCTCTTAGATCTTTTTTTTCGAAATCAACGAGCCGCGTCTGCACGTTGGTCAGGCCCATGGCCCTGACTTTGCCACGCAGAAGATCGAGCATGCCTTCGGAACTGTCCTCGCCCGTGATAGTCTTTACGAACGGCTGAAGCCGGAGCGTTACCAGGCCGGTCCCGCAGCCGAAATCAAGTGCGTTCATCTCCCGCGAAAGCACCGTTGTCCTCAGGATTGCGTCCGCCACTTCATTCGCGAGTTTGACACGACCTGGATTAGCGTCCCACTGTTCGGCTTCCTGGTCAAAATCTCTTCGCTCTTTTATATCCATGATGAGCTTTACCCCGTTACGATCCTGAAAAACATTGCGGTCAGTAGGGATATTATAGCATGATGATGCCGGAGGTGCAAAAATCTTCACACTTATTCTTGTGTAACGCCTTGTGCAGTCATGTTATAATATTTGATCAGGAAATATATCTGCGGGCAGGGATTTTTTAAATCACGGGGCGTAATTCGCGCTTACCATGAGAAACATGCCATGATATTCAAGAACCGTAAAGAGGCTGGGGAGAAGCTCGCACAAGCCTTAAATGACCGGATGTTAATCGACCCCATCGTTCTTGCCATTCCCCGCGGGGGTGTTCCCGTCGGGAGAGCCGTTGCGGACAGGCTACACTGCACGCTTGATGTCATCCCGCTCATGAAAATCCCTATTCCCTGGAGTCCGGAGGCAAACTACGGTGTTGTAGCAATGGATGGAACCATTGCATTGAACTTGCCGCTTGTAAACAGGCTGGAATTGTCGGAACAGGAGCTTGAGGTAGCCACCTCCAGGGTGCTGGTGGAAGCTCAGAGGAGAGAGCACCTCTACCGCCAGGGAAAACCCTTCCCTCGGCTGGACAACAGGGCCGTGATCCTTATCGACGACGGGCTAGCTTCGGGCTATAGCATGGCGGCCGCTGTGAACGTTGTGAAAAAAAGACAGCCGTATGCCATCATCGTGGCAGCGCCTGTAGCCTCCGATGTTGCTTTTCGCATGCTTTCCGCAGACAGGGAACTTGCCCCGCTCGTCACCCTCGTGAATGATTCAGAACCGTTCTTCTCACTCTCATCATACTACAGAAAATTCGATTCGCTCACCGATGATGATATACTCCGCGACCTGGCCTTGTCATCACCATCATCGCCATGACCCATACAACAACGATTGCACCGCCACCCTGCCTGTTATCCCTGGACATCGTGATGCTTCCAGTCGTAACCATCTGGACTGACTTGGAAGACCGAAAACATAGGATAATGGAGATGAGCTGATCAGCAGGTGATATGGAAAGCAGCTATGACGTTGTTCTTCTTGTTCTGTAGGGATTTGTATAGTTCGACTGCCTTTGCTGTCTTGGAGACCCTGACTTCGATCCCTGTGGATGTAATGTGACGAAGGGTCTGCTCCGGCACTGACATCATTCCTAGGTAACCCGTTCCGATGATCAGAATGTCCGGCTTTGCATGCAGGATCTCGGTGATGTCGTCAGGAGACAGGGAATGGCCTTCCTTCCTCCACCACGAAGAATTTACGAAGTCACGATAGATAATAACGTCCGAGTATATACTCGTCCGTTAATTTCAATATGCCCGAATGAGTAGGAATCAATCTTCATGATGCTCAACGGGTGCAACGCTGATCCATTGCAACGGCTTTCTCTGACATGCGGCCATGGGACCTCCCTTTATCTTATCGATAAGGGTTATAATTGCGTAAAAAATTCCTGATACGCTGAACCGCTGGTCATCACGAAGAAGCCATTCACCGATCTTCCGATTCGCTTGATTGGCAGCAATCCGTCTATGCGCTTCACCTCGCCGGTAAAATTATAAATTTTATCGCCCTTCTTGGTGGTAATATTCACCCGTTCCCCGAGGTGAAGATTCAGTGCCGCTCCGCCTATCCGAAGGCCCTTGGGAGAGAAATCGAAGGTGTAAACCTGATGATTCGAATCGTTAATCGTGACTTGAAACTCACGGGTCGGGCGATTCCAGGCACGCCTGTTAGGGCCATAAATCGTCATGCCCCTCTCCTTTCTGCAGTAAGAAAATACCCTCGATGTGCCGCAGAATACCTATTCATGAATAGGTATTATGTTTTAAAAAATTTGGTTCGAGTTAAGTCTATCAAGCACTACTTAGAAAGTCAATATTTTGTATTTGTGAACAGGCGCGTTTTTTTTGCATCGACGGTATCGGATGTGGACATGTGGTGGGAATACCGTGTACTCGCCTCTGATTTGCTGTGTTTAGAAGGAAGAGTTAGATGCGGTATGTTTCGGTAAAGTATTTTCTTATACTTATTCCCACGAGTGCAATGACATTACCGTCTGTCCATGTTCAACATTTGTTATCCTCAATTCAAAAAGCTTTCGAGTTCGGGAGGTTCGAAATTGGAAAGCCTGTTATAATAGAAATGATGTGTAAGTTTTAGAAAGTATAATTGACATCGTATAACCATTGGATACTGTTGAATAAGCAACTGCTAAACACGCGAACTGCCCAGGCGTGGCGTACGCGAAATCATTTTGTTAAACGTCATCAGAAACCATGAAAGACTCATCAAGAGGGAAGGAATTGGGATTCACGACAATAACCGCATCGATAGCGTGGGGCCGGTCATGGAGAAAACAAAGAAAAGAGATAGAGACATCTTCATTAGACCGACTACGATGCCAAGGAGCAGCATAAACTCCTTTCCGGATGAAAAACTCAAGGAAATAAACATTGCAAAGGACTAGCAGGTAGATCCCGTCAAACTTGATTCTGTAACCCTACAGTCATAATGAGCCGGGAAGACGTGTCCGCCACCCTCTTCTCGATCACGATATTTCGGAAGGAGGGGAGGCAATAAACCGACCGAACAGTTCCATAGTCGGTCTCACCGCAGCTGTCTTAACGACAGCGATGGCCAGGGCCTTCCACATCGCATCTAAAGTCAGGGCACGGTCTGGTTGAACGATGACGAAACCCAACCTTACGAAGGAACATCGCGTGGCTCCCCGTTTAGGGGCCTGGGCAGGGAACCCTCTCGCTTCCGGACCGAGATCAATCAGCCAGCAGGTCATGGTCGGGACGGATATCTGTCTGGAGCTTACTCCCTGTGGTTTTCACTTTCAGGAGAACTTGCTGCAATTCAATTGAATCGAGGGGCAGATACATGTACCATCAAAATTATAATCCGAGGCGCATCAGAAGGAAAGGTTACGCGAGGACGTTCATTCCACTGCAGCACAGCTTCTCAACACAACGGTGCCGGACGGCTCGATCACCGAAGCCGGCCTCCGCACCAATATTGATGTCGCGCTGCAATACCTTAACGCCTGGCTCGCCGGGAGCGGCGCGGCCGCTATATACAACCTCATGGAAGATACGGCTACGGCCGAGATCTCGAGGTCGCAGATCTGGCAGTGGATCCACTCCGGAGCAAAACTCAATGATGGTCGGCAGATCACCATGTCACTTTATGATGCGATCAGGACCGAAGAGTATGCCAAGCTGGGTGGCGATGTATCTGGGCGTCTCAAGGAAGCCGCCGAGATCCTCGACGCCCTTATTAAGAGCGATGCTTTTACGGAATTTCTGACGCAGATCGCGTATCGGTATCTGGATTAGAGGATGGGTGAATAAGGATTATGCTCTGGATGCCAGGGTTAGGTAAAACTTTCATGAGAACAGGCGTTACCAAGATACTCGGTAACGCCGTTATTGTTCGGGAGGTGCAGTAACCTGCCCCTGAGTGATAAAAACTTGATTGTCAGATGATAATAACACAATAAAATTGTCCGCATTCAATTCGGAGATGCCCTTTATATGATTATCATAATTCAGGAAGGTGGGTATCCCTGTCCACTTCGGGCACCCATTCCAGTTACTAAGTGTATATCACCGTCAGAATCGTCCCGTTCTGATCGTCGCCAACAAGATTTAATTAAATAAAAGTACAGAACACGGTTCGCTATGGCAAGCATATGGGAAGGCTTTATTAATTTATCTCAGGCAGAAATCACATTCTGCACGTCTTTGTCAGTAAGAATGTTCTTGTGTTGCTTAATCATTGAAATCAGTTCTCGATAGTCAACAGGCTTTGGAAAGAATGCATTAGCGCCAGCTGCAAGAAATGCGCTTCCCCTGGTTTCACAACTTAAACCTACAATTAAGGAATCTGCAAAGCGGTAGCGCATTAATCTCGCGAAATCAGCCCCGTTCATTTCTGGCATATTATAATCGGTCACAATAATATCAAATATGCGTTTTTGAGAGAGAAGAACCGCATCAGACGGATCGTTACAGCATGATACCACATAACCTTCCTTTTCCAAAAGGCGCCGAAGGATGGTGCCGAAGAGTTCCTCATCATCTACTATCAGAATTGATTTTCTAGTTTTCATATATTATCCATGCGTTAAAAAGTTATAATAAGTTAGTTAGCATTATTCTTGTCACATTTATTTATCGGCATAATGGGCTAAAACTTGAATGTTTTATTTAATTTATTTGTACTGGGGGAAAAGAATCTTTTTTCAATTACCTAATTATAGGCACCTCCAGAAACATGATGATGTAAATAATACTTTTATATAATTTAAAGCAATTCCTATGCCAAATAATTTATGAAATTAGTATAACTGAATAAATGGTATTAACATACTGATATTTTTAGGTAATTATTCATGTACAGGCATTCATCATTTACCGTGTCAACGCGAGTTTTTTAAAGCTGTCATTGTCGCCTGTCAATTTATTGTCGACGTCAATGAGCAATACACACCAAGAGGTGAGCAAAAAAATTGGGGATTCGTAATACGGCATGAATGTCGTTACACTTACCTAACAGATTCCTGTGCGATGGGTATTGAAAATGGTTTAAGGCAGCGATTTCGCGACAAAGTTTTCCAACCTGCGTAAGTCTCCAAAATAGGGGCAAGAATCCGCCTGACATTATCGAGAGCAAATTCGCATTTCAAATAATGCCTGATGTCCTGAGTTGTCAATGATTCGCATTGGATTTGACCTTGGATTTTGCATTGGAATTTTAAGCAGAGATGCTAACGAATGCCGGTTGTCACTTCATGATTTAGGAGAAATGTAAACTTTAACGGTTACAGGAGGATATATATTATTATAAGGAATAGGGAGCTATTGCCTGAAGACTGTGCCACAAAATGAATGATGCAAATAGGATTATGTGATCACATGAAGAGGCAGTCCTCCTAGGATCGTATCCTTTGCCGCTTTTACAACGCAAAATTTTACGACCTTCTTCGCTGTGATCTTGATCGCCTCTCCACTCACAGGGTTGTGGCCCATATCGATTATTATAGATGGGAGATTAGACGTGCGAGAATGAATGCACACCGGCAAGGCGCGTGCCGATGTTTGCTTTCGCAATTTTTAGATCGTGAGACGCTTGGAGATTAAGCCAGTAATGCGGCGACTGGCCGAACGCGCGACTGAACAGCAACACCAGTTCCGCCTTTACGGGTCGATCTCCCTTGATAACATGCGATGCCATTATGGGCGATACCCCAATGGCGCGATCGAACTCAGCTTGAGACATACTCCTTTCTCCTAAGATTTCAGCCAGGGATTCCCCAGGGCGGATTGCAGGCAAACCATTTTTAACCATGTTCAGTTCTCCCAATGCGATAATCAGCGATTTCGGCGTCATAAGCATCTCCATTTTTAAGCCGTAAGCATATGCGCCACTGGTCGTTATTGGGGATACCCTGTTGCCCTGCGCGACCATGTATCAGCGCTTTCAATCTATTAGAAAGCGGCAAACGCAAATCCTAGAAGTTTTTGACCCCATCCACCTGCATCAATCGCATTGCTCCATGTTTTCATATCTGAGACGGCAAGCGACGTGATTTTCCAGTGGTGAAGAAACGTTCAGTTTCGGGAGAAACAAAAGTTTGAATCATCAGAGGTAATATAAACAAAGTGTTTTCAATTTTTTCGGCACCGGAAGTTCTCGGTTTACATGCCGGCAGTGATGTAGTGGTAAGCGGATTAACCGCGCAGGTAATGTTCCAGGCTGTCATGACGGAGCGCGAGAGGGGTGGTGACATTCTCCCGGAAGCGCTTGGTGCGAACAATTTTGCGGTACACTTGTCCGATGAGCACGGCACCTTAAAGCAAATAGTAAAGCATTAAAGTTGTTAAGTAGTAAAAAATAACCGCTGCTCTCGTGGTCGCGTTTCAGAATTTTTTTGGTGTCAGTAGTCAATCGTAACAGAGCATCAGGTATGAACCATTAGAAATATCAAGCAAGGCAGGACCACATTGTCATTTTGCATGATCTGTAGCTCCTCTAGGCTAGGTTTCTTTTAAAAATATTAGTGACAATTCATCATTAATTAATGTTCCAATTACCATACCTGATAGTGCTATCCTTGGAGACAAGTCACCACTTATCAAATTGGTGGTAAACATGAGAAAGTGAGCAGTCGCATGTAATAAAATCCTTCATGGCCTGATAATCATTTAAAGGGCACCTCCAGAGCATATCAGAATGGGTTAAACTCTGATATGCTCTTGGGAGAAGAGACCCCTTGTTTGTGGCTCTGTATTTGGGAACCGAGTTCTCATGTATAACCCGCGTTTACAAGGGGCACGTATCTTTTCAATTGTCAACCATTCTGTCTAGTCTGCAACAGCGACCGTTAATTTGGAGATGCAGATTGCAGATTTAAGTTGTAACTTATGTAGCTTCCGCCAAGCGATTGCGCGCTCAAAGCATGAAATACTAGGAACTGAGCACGTTGTCTAACACTTCTTTGAGATTAACAACATCATAAGGTTTCTTCAAAAAGGCTTTGAATCCCTGCTTTTCGAAGTTCGACGCAGTGGCATCATCGGAATATCCGCTCGAAACGATCGCCGTTACGTCAGGATCGATCCCGAGAAGCTTTTGCATAGTTTCCAATCCACCAATACCGCCTCGGATTGTAAGATCCAGAATGACAATGTCATAGGGATTTCTTGTGGTCATCGCGTGCTGATACTTTTCGAGAGCCTCCTGGCCGTGTTTTGCAACTTCTACGTTATGGCCGAGAGCGACAAGGAGTTCGCGGCTCATATTTCTGATGATTTCCTCATCGTCCATCACCAGGACTCTTGCTGTTCGCGAAAGAGCGCGCTTTGCGGGGCCGACTGTGGTTTCTGCACGGGCCTCTCCTGTAATTGCGGGAAGATAGATCATGAATGTGCTGCCCTCACCCCATTTGGTCCTGACATCAATGACGCCACCGTGATTCCTGACGATCGAGTATGAGGTAGCCAGCCCTAGACCGCTTCCTTTGTCTTTTGTCGTGAAATAGGGGTCGAAGATCTTGCTCAGATGCCTCTTGTGGATGCCTATGCCGGTGTCCTGGATCGCGATCATGACATAATTCCCCTTGCCGAGTCCGGGGAGCAGCGATGCATCGCCCTCCGCCACGTTCGCCGCGGTGACTATGACCGTGCCACCGACCGGCATGGCCTGGTCCGCATTCAACACAATGTTCTGGATCACCTGTCCCAACTGGCCCTCATCCACTTCCGCTTGCCACAGCTCCTTGGGGATATTTATGCGGATATCAGATTGCGAACCGCTCAGCACAAATTGTGCAGAGTTCTTGATGACCGGTCCGAGGTCGGTCAGTTTCCTGACCGGCCTTCCACCCTTGGAAAAGGTCAGTAGCTGGGTCGTAAAATTGACTGACTGATGAAGGGCTTTCTCGGCTTGTTCGAGCATAGCGACCGTCTTTTCCTTCTGGTCTACGGTCATTTTAGCCATGGAAATATACCCAAAAATGCCTTGCAGGAGGTTGTTGAAATCATGGGCGATCCCTCCCGCCAGGGTGCCGATGGATTCAAGTTTCTGCGTCTTGAGCCGTTCCTCCTCAAGAAGATGTTTTTCGGTCATATCGTGTATCGTTTCGATGACAGAGATGACGCCGCCGGATGCGTCTTTGAGAGGAAAGGCCTTGGTCTCCACGTAGAGGATATTTCCATTGGCATCTGTGTGTCGATGGAACACTGAATGAGGCTCGCCCGTATCAAATGCGCGCCGTGTGGTGCATTCATCGCCGTCTTCGTAACAAGGCCGGTTGATCTTATGCGATATCTCATAGCAGTGCTGCCCGATTATCTTCTCATCGGATCCTCCCACCTTGTCACGGTAGGCCTTGTTGGCCGTCAAGATGCGGTAATCCCGGTCTAAGACAATGATTTCCTCATCCACCGTGTCTAGGATGCTCCGGATGAACTCCTCGCTCCGCCTGATCTTCTCCTCGGCCTGTTTGCGTTCCGTGATGTCCTGAGCGGTGCCAAAGATACTGAGGGCTGTGCCGGACGCATCACGCCTGACGACGCCAAATGCTTCCATCACCCACTCTCGACCAGAGTCATTGATCATCCGCACCGCCACATGGTAGGGTTTAGCGTCGCTTTTCAGCGCATTCTCAAAATCGGTTTGCATCGTCTCAAGATCATCGGGATGAACCCGCCGGGTAAACTCATTCAAGGACGGCACAAAATCAGAAGGAGACTTATCGAAGAGCCTATATGTCTCGTCCGACCACTCAAACTCCTTGGAAACAAGGTTTAGGTCCCAATTGCCTAGTTTGGCAACCAGCTGGGACTGGCGCAGTTGACTTTCGCTCTTTCTGAGCTTTTGCTCCGCCTGCCGTTGCTCGGTGACGTCGTTGTGCAATCCGACAAGGCCGACAACTTTACCTTCTTTATTCTTAATAGAATATGCCCGGAGATAAATATCCCGTTCTTTTCTATCTCTATCCAACATTTTCACTTCGCCTACAAAAGAGCCACCCTTCATGATTATGTCAAACACCTTCCGCCCTACCTTTTCGTCAGCGTATACAGTTGCCGGCGGCCCTGAAGCACCATCTACTTCACTGACGGATAGTCCGAACAACTTCGTATAAGCCTCATTTTGATAATAATGCCTTCCAGCAGGCGTAGACATACCAATTGCATCGATGGAGCTACTCACAGCCATTTGGAAATAAAGAATCGCTTCTTCCGCCTGCTTGCGCTCGGTGATGTCGAGGACGGCACCGATGGTGCGTACCGGACGGCGCGCGTCACCTTCGCCTTCAAAGAACGTCTGTGACCGCTCCTTCAGCCAGCGGATGGTGCCGTCGCGGCGTACGATCCGATGCTCAACCTCCCAGATTCCATCCCCCGCCGGATCGTGAGCGCGCCGGACAGACGCCGCGACACTCTCGAGGTCTTCAGGGTGTATGCGATCGAGAAACATTTGTAGGGTTATCGGTTCATCCGGGCCCCAGCCGTGGATTATCCGCTGCTGCGACGACCAGTAAATGGTGTCGGTGCGCTGGTCGTGATCGAAGATGCCGATCTGAGAAACACGGACGGCCTGCCGCAATCTTTCGTCCCGTTCGTGCAGTGCTTCTTCGACCTGTCTGCACTCGGTGATATCCCGGATGACATGCAAAACTTCCTCATTGCCCAGACGCACGATGCGATCATCGAAAAACTTCGATTGACCGCGGATTTGAAGTGCACATTCGAACGAGGACATTTTCCCCGTCGCAAACACACCATTCATTTTCTCCATTGCCGCATCAGCAACATGTGCGGGCAGGACATCCCGCAGTTTCTTCCCCAGGAACAACTCCGGAGGAGCATAAAGTTTCGAAGTATCAGAACAACGATAATCTTTTATCATACCATTCCGTTCTATCCGGAACGTCATATCGGGCAGGGCGCTGATAAGCGCACGATTCTCCTCTTCGCTCCTCCGGAGAGCCTCTTCAGCTCGTTTTCGATCAGTTATATCGTAGGCTACGTATACGATGCCGATCGGTTCACCGTTCTGAGTTGTGGTGAGCAGAGATGCCGACATGTTGACTATGTACCGTCTTGTCCTGCCCTGCCAGGTCATCTCGCGGGAGAGGATGCGTCCCCCCTCATGGGCTGCAGCGCTCATTTCGGAGGACATGGGCAGGACCGCGGTCAGCTCCTTGCCGAGCAGTTCTGATCTGGGATACCCGAGCATCTCCAGAGCTACGCTGTTGATGACCCTGATCCTGCCATCCGTATCGGCAACAATGACTGCGCCCTGCATGGTGTCGAGGATCTGGCCGGTAGCCATCTCCGGCGTGATATCCGCGAATCGGTCTCGCGAGATGAAGTAGGAGATAACCACAATAAAGACGCCTAACGGGAGATATCCGAACGGATAGACAGAAATGCCAAAAGTCGGTAGAAAATCAACTGAGCCCAGATAGGCGCCACTAAAGGCTATCAGCCGCCCTCTCAATCTTTTTTTCTGCCGATCTGTTGAACTGTGCCGGTATTCCAGCAAGTAACGGCGGAGGACAAAAACCATGATACCAAAAAAATATCCCATGAACACAAAACCTAGTGGTCCGTACTGGGCAAACCTGCCCCAGAAAAAAGGCGCGCTTCCCTTGACGTGTAAATTGGTGAATAAGGCGCCGAGAGCAAATAAGGTCGATAGAACAAAGCTGGTCGCGATGATACAGCGATGCCGATGGTTCAGGCTGGAACGATCTGCACTTAAGAGGAGTACGGTTGCGGGGATGAAGACCGACCCCAGTTGAGAGATCCTGATCCAGAGCAGCGAAAGGCTCTCGTTGCGACTGGCATAATTTGCTGCGGTAGCAATCAGATAAAGGCCGACACTCAGGCACATGAAAAGGAAAGAACGTCCAATCGTTGATCCATTCTCTCGAACGAGGATAACAAGACCAGCGAGCGTAATTGCCGCTGCAACAACAAACATGGGGAACGAATAGCCATTGGGATAATAGTTGTTCGGATTCAGTATCTGCTGGATCATGAGCTCTCCAGTGAAACTCTCAATGATGGAACCGTGGTCCTTGATCATGATGTTGCAACACGTTTTCGACGAAGATTCGGCACCTTTGAAATTTCGGCATTATATCGTTAAATGATACATTTTGTAATTCTGCTTGGTGCTCCTCATTCGGGATGAAATAGTTACTGTTACGAAGATTAACATCTATACCAGTTTCCGGAATGACGTCCTATTACAAGTGACTACCTATATTATTATTCACGTCAATAAAAATTAAGATCACAGTGAGGAGCATATACTGGCTTGTATTGTCAATTTCGTGGTGCGGGCAAAGCACTGGCTGTTTCATGTAAGCCGGTAATTTGCATTTTTGGCTGGGCTACTTTTTGGGGAGCCCTCATAAATTAAGAAAATCCAACTCTCCACATGGCGACTTGACCAAAGACATAGATGTCTTAAATCCCTTATCTCCCTGGTGTCTACTAAAAGAGAACTCGCCCCTCCCACCGATTCAAAATCAGTTCATTTCCTGAAAATTTCTTCTCACCCCCCATCAGTTGGCAGCATTTGGTGCGTGCAATGTAACATCGATTATTTGCAGATGTCTATTTGTTTACCGCTAACAAACGATGAACTTCCACCGCTCCACGGTACCGTGAAGATTAAAATCTGGATACTGTTAATCTTATCGTCAGATTCAGTAAAAAATTGAGAGCCTTACGCCAATTAGAAGAAGCGCTGTGGCTTGATAAGTACGCTACCCAGGCATCCATAAAGCTTCATGAGGCAACTCGCTCTAGCTCGAGCACTTCCCTGGCTGTCCGCAGTAAAACATCGGGGGAAGGCGGTTAGCAACTATTTAATTAGGTTAATACTAATATTATTGGTTAATAAAAGCAAGCACTATTTTCCCCTCGAGAATTTTTTTCATGCATGAGGCATCAATGGCACTATATTCAAGAAGACGCGCTTGTCCCGCAGAAAAAGGTGGATACTGTTATTTATATTATGTCAAGGTAATGAGAAGGGAGGGCATTATGCACGAACAAATGCCGGTTCTTTACGTCTTTCTAAGAATGGCAACTACAAAAACTACTACCACGAGGGACCGCACAAGTTAATATGAATCGAAATAATTGCGTATTCCGGTAGATATTTTTGCATTAGCGGCAATGATTCTGACTGCAGCATGCTATATAGTTTACTTCCTGTGAAGCACATCCATCGGCTTGCCTTGGTATCGTTAACTTTGCCAAGGTGTCAATGGATATGACGTTTCACCAATGACCTTAATACTGATGGTTCATGGTACAGTGAAGAACCGACATCAAAACGACATACAACTACGGCATTGGTGGGGTTGATGCTAGCTTAGCAAACAGCGACGAGAAAATTACCTTTACTCGTCAATGAGATATATTTTGCTCTTGTCAGGTGCCCTTTAAATGGGTGCATTATTCAACGCATAATTCTTAACTAAAAATCGTAATAAACTCTCCTAGCAGTTGCTCCTGACAGCTAAATTAATTTGTTACCCACTCGGTAATTTTCTGAAGAGATAATAACTCTCGATATACATTAAAGTATTTCACAAAAAATCCGATAAGAAATAAAAATCTCGTGAGTGACCAGCGACAGCTGGCCAGATGCCATCATTACGTTTGTTATGAGAAGGAGGCTGTGATGAAAGTATTAGCGTGTAAAGATGTGGGATTCGATTGCGAATATTCCGTGATTGGCATAACCACTGGTGATGTGTTAAGAAGTATCGGCGAGCACGCGATAACATATCACGGCTTGATGGAGATCACAACCGCAGATAATAATGCTTGGCTAGCGAAAATACATGATGTACCTTTGAGTGAATTCCACCGTGTACAAGGCAGTGAATAAGCCCGGAACAAACGAACAACGATTAAGAAGCTTTAGCTGATAAGTGCAATATGAATGCAATAATATATGTTGACAGCTGTAAGGCAGCAGTATGCGAGCTTTAGCCGAGCATTCTGCTGTTGTGATGGTTTTATAAACAGCTACGTGTTGAACTATACATTTAGCAAAAATCTCTCTCTTGCAAACTTAAGGAAGAAGCGTTGACCGCATACTTCAAATGATATTGATCGCTTCTTCACCGGCTCTGTCGATCCGATCAACACCTCCAAGTCTACACTCGCGTGAGCTAGAAATATGTGTGAAATACGGACCTTATGATTAAAAGGGCCAGTCTGACTTAAGGTATATTTTCGTTAGGCAGGCCAAAATACACCAAAAGGAGGCTTGCTATGATTAACGTTAGCAAGCTCGATTTCAGCTGATAACATATTTATTTCGGCATTGATGTGCATAAGAAAAGTCGTAGTGTATACATCTTGACTAATACTTTGAACATAAGACCTTTTCACAACCACCGAAGCCATCGATTCTTGCCAAGTACTTGAATCGGAATTTCCCCGCTACAACCTATCACGCCGTTTATGATGCGGGCCATGCCGGACTCTGGATCAACGACCAGCTACGGGAAAAAAGGTGTCGAATACATAGTGGTAAATCCTGCTGATGTCCCGACAAATGATAAAGAACGGAAAAACAAAAAATAAAGTAGATTGCCGCAAACTTGCCGCAGCAATAGAAACGGAGCGCCCGAAGGAATCTCTGTTCCCATCCGCATATAAATCGAAGATCGCAGTTTGCTCAGGACCCGAAGGAACATGGTCAAGAAGCAGACCCGTTGTAAGAACCAACACGAGTCCATGCTCGCTTGTTACGCATTCAGCTACCAACTAACATTGTCAACCGAAACTGGTCAAGCAAGTTTATCAAGTGGCTAAGGATATCCGGATGGAATAGGCAAGTGGCAATGCCGCCTTTAAAGTGTATCTCCGTGAGTTACATCATATCAGGGGAATCGTTGTTGAATTAAATCGGGACATTCACTGCGCCCTCCCGAACCGATCAATATCGTGTAAATACGCAGTTATAAAAAACCGTAACGGGGATCGGTACACTCGCCGCCGTGACATTTCTCACGGAGCTGAGTACTATCGATCGGTTTCGATCACTCGACAAGCTTGCGAGTTATGTCGGCATCAATCCCAACACGTATTCCAGCGGAAGGAAGGACACTACAACAGGCATTACCGACCGACGCAACGAAATACTTCGACATTTGATTATTGAAAGCTCGCGGATTGCAGTACGGAAAGAGCCGGCACTGATGATGACCTTTGAACGTCTCTCTAAAAAAATGAAAAAAACACGCCCCATCGTTCCTATCGCCAGAAAGCTATTAACCGAATCAGATACGTCCTGAAAAATCAGAAGGAGTATGTGCTGCGGTCATACAATAAGAAACGGGATCACGTTGTGACGGCCAATCTTACCACCTGATTCACCGTGAGTACCGTTTGATTTTTAAAAGGCAGCTGGCTCATAAAGCGTGTCCGCACAAATACAGACTGCGGACCCACAACTTTAATACATGATTAAGGAAATGCAGCCGCCTTTATGTAATATAGGCATGCCTGCTGATAAAAGGCGTGGTTTTAACATTTACCCGTTCTGCGCGCAAATCCTGAGAAAGGGATCCTACAGAGAGGGTATCAAGAGATATGGACTGCCCCGGGAAAATCGATCCTGAGGCATTGGTGAGAACCGATTTCTGTGCCAACAAGTAAAAATCGCACAAACGATCGATCATCGTAGCGGAACACCTTCCAACCGGTACACTTTTAATGACCATTAACACGACAAACTAAAAACCGTTAAGAACTCGTCGGCCAGTCCATCGAGCCAGTCTATGCCAGGCTTGACTTTTAACATAAAGGCATGATCGAGCGCAAGACCCGGATCCTTAGGCTCTCTAAGCTGGAACACAAGGCCGCTGCCGAAACCAATAAGGCGGTCGCTTGGGCATGCGAGAAATTGCCCGCGGAGGCAAAGCGGACGCTTACCGGAGATAATGGCACTGAGAATGAGAGGCACGAGGATCTGACAGTAACGCTTGGCATCAAGAGCCACTTTGCCCATCCCTTTGCGGCGTGGCAACGAGGATCGAATGAGCAGATAAATTGCCTCATCCGCCACTACCTGCCAAAGGGCACTGATTTCAGTAAGATTGACAAAGAGCAAATAAAGAAATTCGAGAAGCTCATCAACAACCGACCTAGAAAGTGAGTGGGCTCCAAAACACCGTTGAAGTCGCTCGATCATTTGTTGCACTTTAAAAGTTGAATGTAGCGAGCTTATGATAGGGAGATCAGCCTACCATAATGCAAAGTTTATCTACCTCAGTATAGAATAGTCAGACAGAGAAACCTGTATATATCTCCTGCCGTATATGCCATATCAGATAAGACCAGTCAAGTAATTCGTAAACTAATACTTTTCGAGCATACTTCTGCATTCCGTATGAGAATTGAGATATATTCTTATTTCTACACCAGGCCAGACCCAACGTTCAGAAGTCCATATTTTCAGCACCAAACAAGCCTCTATACATATTCTTTCCAATTATGAAACACAGCACCAACAATTCAGCTGATTTTTGATCGGCACTTCTGCAAAGGAGGTGAACAAGAGTGTTTATCCATATTTCAATCGCTACACACGTAGCAATGGCAATTACTTCATTCTATGCAGGCAGAGGGTTTGAAAGGCATTCGCTCGTAAAAAGTCTTGGTGAGAATGCAGAGTTGATCGTAGTCGGTGGAAAAGTTCCAATTGAGAGGGGTGCTGCAAACAATGTAAGCGGACTGTACCGATATATCAAGCATTATGAAAAGGCAACAAACAAGCTCTTAAGAAGGCCATGGAAATATCTGACTTGTTCTATCGCTCCCTCTTTCAATGGATTTTTCGAAATAGGCTTGTTCCATGCCTTCGAAAGTCCTACGTCGTTACAATGAGCATAGTGGATTTTTTAAAATGTATAGTTCGTTGCCACGGAAGTTTCGAAAAGGTTTAATCAGAAATTCAATTTCCATGAGAACTGAGCAGATGCAGGAAAAATGTTCCCGTGATGACCTGAATGAGGAAAATATTGCCGCATTAATGATTACGTGTTATTGAATATCATTTTTTAAGGGCTTGTTTTTTTGTGATTCGCGGGGGCGATGTAGTTTTTAAAATCGCTGGTATGCAAATTGCTTATACAATGTTAACTTTTTTAAATGCAGATAAGAAAAGGAGGTGAATATTATGTCAGTTCTGTCCGTTAGTAATACTGCAAACAATCCTTATTTAAGCACTATCAACACTGACTTCCAAAAACTGCAGAATGACGTTCAGTCTTACGAGAACGCCCAGAATTCAGGAAGCTCAGGAACTTCAGGAAGTTCGACTCAGGTCACTCTTTCTCAACAGGCATTGAACCGGGCATTGTCCCAAGTCCAGAATAAACTCGCCAGTCTCACACAGCAGACGCAGGGCGCCCAGGTCCAGCATCACCATCATCACCGTCACACCATGGATGACTCTGGCAGCAGTGGAAGTTCGACAACCAGCAATATAACAAACGGCCTCTTGTCGACCACAGGTAACGGCTATGTCTCACAATCCCAAAATAGCGGAAGCTCGATTAACCTTAGCGTGTAATTTATTTATGATATGAAGCTAGCGAGGAGGGGAGGGCTTCCCCGGCCCCTCTTCATTTTTTTGTGATGTTGGTCCAAACTCTGCCATCATTCATTTTCTGCATGGTAATTTCCGAGTCTTTAGCGTGCACCAATAAACCTTTTCGGAAACACCATGTCTTTGCTATATCCCGATGATCAAATGCGGGAAAAGCAGTGTCGTATCGAAATAATAATGGTGACCATGCGAGAGAGGGTAAAAAATTGGAAGGAAGCGGGAAAGTATGGTCTTTTTTTCAGTGTTGCCCTGACGTGCTTGACATTGTTGGCTGCAGTAGGTTTCCGCATTCGACGGCCAGGAACCTGACATGAGAGGAAGGAAACGGGTCGTCCTCGCTGCTGCCATCGGACTGCATCATGCAATGGGGCTGGAAAATGGCGAACGGGAAGGACCCTCATAAGTAACACCGCATTTAGGTAGCTCTAAAATCCCGAATAATTTACACAAAAAAGTGGACACTCCATCCCTTTGGGGTGATTTGCCCGAAGTAGAAATTATCGGGAGGAGTATAGCCGTTAAAGGATGTATGTTCACGGACAAAAAATGATGTACTGTACCGTCAAAAAAAATATTCCAAACAATGCATTTAATTTTTTATGACGGTAACCATCAAACGACAACGGCTTTTTAATTTCCAGCGAGATTTTGTCAGGTCATCTGCTTTGCAAGCGCAAGATGATTTTTAGCGGTGATCCAAGCAAGACGATGGTCCACTCGAAAGTAAGACGGTTCGCTCCACAGCCTACCACGCCAGAAAGCAGGAGAGGGCATATTATATCGGGCTTTTTTTTGAAAAGCTGCCGGGAGCGGCCAAGCACGACATCATTAACTGCATCCGCTGGTTGAATTCATTAATTGTCGAAGGACTGTTCCTCTAAAAGTCGAAGAGCGATCAGGGAAAAAGGCCCTCTATAGAGGGCCTTTTTTATTGTGATCTTCGATTAACGTCGCTACGCCGCTTGAGAAGATTAGCCCGTCGCAGTTGAGGACAGGAAATTGAAGAGCGACTGAGTGAGAATCTGTGATGCTGTCGATTCTAGGGCCTGCAATGCCGTACTGGTCTGTGAAAGCTGGAGTGCGAGTTGGTTCGTGTCGGCGTCTTCGACCGTAGATTGCTGATTTTGCAGGGTAGTCGTGTTTTGGGTGAGTAGGGACGTCTGGTCCTTTAGAGCGTTTATCCTGGAACCTACATCAGACTGGAGAGCATTAACCTGGTTCTGCATATCACTCAAGGGTTCGGTCATGGCCTCAATACGGGATGTGTCATCTGTACTGAGGGCTGAGCTGACAATATTGGCCATATCCATCACATTCGAGAAGCTAAACGAGTCTGCTACTGTCACGCCGTCAGAGTGGAGTATCGTAACATTAACGGCTGTTCCTGCTCCTGCCGAATATTCAGCTATCTGGCCATTACTTAGAGTCACTGAGGCTGGAAGAGCGCCCTGGGCTAAGCTGAAGGCATCATTGCCTGTGACATTGGCCTGCATGGTCTTGCCACTACCGATCGGGATATTGAGCGCGCCGTCATCACCGTTATAAACATACGCGGTAGATGGGACTGTACCGACAGGCTGATTTTGGATGGTGTATGGCTGCTGATTAGTAAGAAACCCTGAAAAAAGATAGTCGCTGCCATTCTTCGTGTTCGAATAATTATAAAGTTCGTTTCGTAACTGCGATGCCTGATTAGCGAGCGTCGCAGAATCTACTGTCGTCGTGCTACTTGAACTCGAGATCAAATTCGTTAAGGCTGAAAGCGTACTTGAAACTCCGGTGAGAACGTTGCTCGTCAGATTAAGATTCGTCGTAGCATCGTTTATGTTATTCTCGAACTGGTTATTGTTACGAATACTAACCTGATAATCCATGGCACACATAGTGCCTGCAACATCATCAGAAGGTTTAAGTATCTTCTTTCCCGTCGATAGTTCGTTGGTCAGTTCCGAATCAGTTGCCTGAAAATTCTGTAAGCCGTTTAGTATCTGGCTGTATAAGATGGAACTGGTTATTCGCATGGTTTTACCCCGTTCACGACAACCGCTGACTTCGGCCAGTGGAGACAGCCAGCGAGAGAATCCCGAGAGTTTTAATGTTCTGTTCCTAGAGGAACCACATGTCTTCAGCTAATGAGAGCAAGAAGCGACTGTACCAGTTCACCGGCGACTTTGATCACCTGTTCTCCTGCCTCATAGGCATTCTGGTACATCATGAGATTGGTCGCCTCTTGGTCGAGCGACACCGCTGAAACCGAATCGCGACTAGACTGCAGCTGAGACAGGAGGCTGTTGTTGTAGGTCAGACTGTCGGAGGTATTCTGGTTGGTTGAACCGACTGTGGCCACTATACCGCTGTAGTATCCTGAAAAAGTTTCGTTTCCGAGAGTGCCAATCGCTGTATTTGCAAGCTGAGCTATCTGGTTCGCGTTCGTGTTGTCCCCGGGGACTCCCGCTGCCGTCGCTGCGGCGGCTATCTGGTTAGGATCGGTAATTGCAACGTCTAGACTGCTGATAGCGGTGGGGAGAGGGCTGCCGATGGTAAAGGTGTCCGTCTTCGAAACCGCGCCAGTAATGGTGAAGCTTAAACCGTTGAAGCTTATCGGACTTCCCGAGGTATAAGCGCCGGTCGTAACAAGCGCTCCTGTCTGCTTATTGTTGATATTGTAAGTAGTGCCCGCCGCATTGAAGGTAATCTCGTATTCATTCGTCGTAAGGGCTGCAGGGCCGGTTATGGCCGGCGGTGTGATTGTTGCCGAGGCAGAGTTGTTGACCATGGGAACCGGGAGCGTGAATAAGTTATTTCCCGTGGACCCGTCGAGGCCATATCCCTGACTCTGCAAGCTATTCACTTGTTGTGCCAATGAGGCGACGAGCAAGTTGAGCCCCGCCAGCGTTGTCGTCTGGATGCCGTTTCTTGCTTGGATGAGGCCGCCGATGTCGCCGCCCTGAATATTCGAGGTGATATCGGTGCCGCCGAGAACAACTGTTGCATTGCCGTTCGTGTCCGTACCCGTGGTCATCTGGTTTGTCTGGTTACCGGACACGAGATTCTGATTGCCGACGACCACAGTAAGAGATCCGTTCTGATCCGTGTACGACGTGAAGTCGACGAGTTTGGCCAATGACGTCAGCGCAGCATCCTGCTGATCTTGCAGATTACTAGCATCTGTCCCGTTTGCTTGCGCTGCCACAATTTGCTGGTTTAGACCTGCGATTTGCGAAGCGAGCGAGTTTGTCTGTGTAGCGTCGCTCGAGATATTGGCGTTGTCGTTGTTTACCGTATCGTTGATGCTGCTCTCAATTGACTGTGCTGTTTGGACGAATGTATTCGCATCTTGTAGTAATTGTGTACGGGCAGCCGAATTCTGTGGATCGGTAGCCACTTCGTTCCAGTCGTTGAAGAAATTGGCGAGAGGCGCAGAAAGCCCGATGCCCTGAGCCTCGTTCAATACGTCCTGTACCTGTCCCCAGGACGTATTCAGGGAAGCGGACGCGCTCTGGTGTTGCTGTTCGTTCAGAAGTTGGGCCTCCAGAAAACTATTGTAGCTGCGAGTCGTGTTTGTAGCCATTACACCACTACCGGCCTGACCGACGCCGATGCTTGATGTTGGCGCGATTTGAAGCGTCACCGATTCCTCACAATAGTCGGGGGTGTTGACGTTTGCGATATTGTTGCTAGTCACGGCGAGCGCGGTTTTGTTGGCGATGAGCGCTGATTCGCCGATATTGTAGAGGCTGTTGACAGACATTAAACTTCCCTCGTCAGGCGCGAACCGGATTTACTGGACTGAACAGTTACTCCAATGGAACCGAGAAAGTTCAGTGCATTTTTCACTACCGTAACCGAACGCTCGATCAATACGCGGTTGAAACCGTTCAGTTCGGTAATACTTTGGAGAAGCGAGATGAGCTGCATCCGCAGTCGCTGGAAGGAATGATCGCCGGTTACCCTGCTTAAAGTCTGAAATGCGGCCTGCTCATCAACATCGTGTTCCGCGACGAAAGACTTAACGAGCCGGATGCGCTCTTCCTCGAGGAGTTTCAGTTTGAGGACAACGGTGTCTTTCTCCTTTGAAAGGGTCTCTACTTCCGGCGCGTTGAAGTGGAGCAGGCATTCGCGCTCCCGCTGAAGTATATCGAGCAGCGTGCGGTAACCGCTGACCTGCTCAGTGAGAATGGTCTTAATATTTTCGTCAGTGCTCATATGTTTTGCAGGATCTTGTCAGCGACCTTGCCCGAATCGACGGAATAGGTGCCGGCTTCGATGCTCGCTTGGACTTGCTGGACTTTGTCTATCCGTACATCTGGAAGCTGGTTGATCGCAGACATAATATCGGCGATATCCTTGCTCCTGCTCGAGATGTCCACCCGGTCCTTCGGACTCGCGTTCTTGGCCGTCGCCGTGTTGTCCGTTGACTCAACGTCAGCAGGCTTGGAGATGTTCTGCGTCGGCTGGGCCGTCCGGTTTAGACCTTGGCCTTCGGAGGGCGTGCTGGAATTGATATTCATAGGGGGTTCTCCTTTGCACGGTAAAATTTGTGTTTTTCTTATCGGCAATTACTGGAAAAACTTTAATCTTACTTGTGGGTCAGGAGCATGCCGGGGTCAACATTTTGACCCTTGTAGGCGACCTCAAAATGAATATGCGAACCCGTTGATTTTCCTGTAGAACCAACCCTGGCTATAATGGACGCTGTATCGACCTTCTCTCCCTCCTGTACGAGATTTGTCTGATTATGCGCGTACTTGGAAGTAAAACCATCCCCGTGATCGATGATCACCACATTTCCATATTCCGCTTGCTTACCGCTGTAGAGGACTGTACCCGGTCTGAGCGGATGGATATCCGTTCCTGCCGGTGCCGGGATATCAAGACCCTGATGGAATTTGAGCTCTCCGCTGAAGGGATCATGCCGCATCCCATAGCCGGAGCTGATGCGAGGGCTGGCAACGTCAGGAAGTAGGTCCTTGATATCTGCTTGCACGGACGACTTCTGGGAGTGCACCTGTTGGGAAGGCGCTGCAGGCGTTTGGCCCGTTTTATCGATTTTTGCCGAGATGGCATTTTCAATCATGTCCGACAGGCCTATGCCACGCTCGGATAGGACCTTTGAGAGTTCCATGTCGAACATGGTCGTGTACGTGTCGCTGCCGAGGCCCCCTGTTGACGATTTTCCCGAGGCTTCACGCATGACTTTTAGCATCTCGTAGACAAAAAGCGACTCCATTTGCCTGGCTACTTCTTTGACGGCCTCAGGGTCTTTTCTGTTGCGAAGTGTCTCGATATTCCCTGTAAAAGGCTGCTGAATGCTCAATAAATCCTGCATCAGATGATCTCCATCTCAGCCTGCAGGGCGCCGGCGGCCTTGAGCGCCTGGAGGATTGATACTAGATCCCGGGGTGTGACGCCAAGGGCGTTGAGCCCTCGTACTACCTCTCCGAGAGTGGCTCCCGACATTAGCATGAGTGAAGCGTTTTGTTCCTTCACGTTCACAGTTTTTGCCGGCACAACCACGGTCTGGGCCGAGCTCGGCGCGTGCGGAGGCGGCTGCGAAACGTGGTACTCGGTCTTGATCTCGATGGTCAGGTTGCCGTGGGCAATCGCGACCGGAGAGATCCTTACGTTCTCGCCTATGGTGACCGTTCCCGTGCGCTCGTTGATCACGACGAGCGCCGGCATATCCGTGGCCACCTCAAGACTTTCCACAAGAGAAATCAGTTTGACCAGATTACCTTGATACTGTTCGAGAATCTTTATTTTTACCGTCGTCGGATCAAGGGCTGCGGCAATTGTCTCGTCGCCCAGCGCTTCGTTGATTTTCCGGGCCACCTCCGTCGCAGTGGAGAAATCCGGCCGCTGTAAAAAGAGCCTGATCTCATTCCCGGAGCCGAGCGTGAACGGCGGTTCGTTTTCAATGGTAACACCGCTCGGCACTCTGCCGGCAGTTGCATGGTTCTTTTGGACCGACGTACCGCCTCCTCCGCCGATGAACCCGCCGACCGAAACCGCTCCCTGCGCCAGCGCATATACCTTGCCGTCCGGCCCCTTGAGTGGAGCGAGGAGCAAGGTCCCTCCCTGCAGGCTCTTGGCGTCGCCGATCGCCGAGACGAGGGCGTCCAGCTTCATGCCCGGCTTCGGGAAAGGCGGGAGCGAGGCCGTTATCATGACAGCTGCGACGTCCTTTGTCTTAATATCGCTAGCTGGCACGGTGGCTCCCATCCGCTTCAGCATATTGACCATGACATCGATCGTCTGGTTGCCTGTGTCGCCCACGCCGGCAAGACCGGCCACGAGGCCGAAGCCGACAAGCTGGTTATCGCGCATGCCTTCAAAGCTCGCGATGTCCTTAATGCGCTCGGCGTGAGAGGCAATGGGCAGCAGGCAGAAGGCGGCAAGTAGGAAGAGGTAAAGGGACAAACGAAATGGCCGCTTCCGGTACGCCCTGTCAACGGTCTGCTGTCTACGGTTTGCCGCTGTCTTCGTTAAAATGGCCATACTTTATCCATTAATTTTACGAGCCAACCCGTGTTCTGCTTGCTCTGGAGCTCGCCATCACCGACGAAAAAGACTTGGGCGTCCGAGATTCGGCTGCTCAGTACCGAATTGTCCACGGCGATATCGTTGGGCTGGACAAAGCCGCGAAGGATGAGTGTCTGTTTTTCGTTATTGAACGTGATCTCTTTCCTGGCCTCGATCGAGAGAATGCCATTCGGCATTACCTCGACGACCTTTCCCGTGATTGTTCCCACAATGCTTGCCGCCCTGTCCGTTTCACCGCTGCCTGTAAAGGCATCCGTATTCGAACCGTTCACGGTCGGAGAGAACGTATTGCCCTTGCCGAAGAGGTTCGGCAGGTTCAGGTTTGTGGGTATGCCCAGAAGGCTGCTTATGCTTGCGTCAACGCTTGATGCCTTGTTTGCCGTCGTATCCGCCGTGCCCGTCGCGGATATATTTTCCGCGACGTTGATCGTGACTAGGTCGTTCAAACGATGGGCCTTGATATCCTCATACAGGCTTGCGTTATCGCAATAGAGCGAATTGCTTCCTCTGGCCGGCATTCTGGTCTCATCGGTCGGCTGGTTCTGGTACACGTACCGCGGCGGCGGAGGAGGAAGCTTGGGCGTGAATGAGCAAGAAACTAGGACCGGAAGGCAGAGCACAGAGGTCAGAGGATAGACAATCGCGAGACTCAATTTCATGCTTGATGCCTGCTGCTTCTCA